>WBZM01002812.1_pt1 | contig 14318 bp, 10 predicted proteins | sample 5204271 | NCBI WGS metagenome assembly WBZM01 (sample SAMN12344346, study PRJNA552823) | activated sludge metagenome | biome: Activated sludge suspended growth; feature: Nitrification reactor; material: Wastewater; isolation source: activated sludge from nitrification reactor of wastewater...
GGGAGGAGGTGACGCCGGGGGCAGTCCGCCGATGTCCCCGGCGTCACGAGACGATCGTGCCGCACCACGGCGGCCGGCGCCATGGGCCATCGGGCTCATGAGGCTCGCCGGCGCGGTGCGGGTGGGGTGCGGGTGGGGTGCGGGTGGGGTGCGGGTGGGGTCGAGACGGGGCCACGCAGGGTGACGGCCGACGCGTGAGTTGAGTGGGGTTCCCAGCCCGCCGACCGCCGCGGTCAACGCGTGGTCAACATGACCGTCATGGAACCGACATGGAAGGTGGTCGTGTCGTCCCGAATCGGGTCGGTTGAGCTGCGATGTGACACCCATCGGAGGGATTCGTCATGAAATCGCAAAACATGACGGGACGCGGCCGGATCCACCCAGTAGGGTCGTCCAGGTTCACGGAACGTGAAGGGGAACCGATGGTCGCGGTGATGGTGCAGGACGTGGGAGGGTGGTGGAGCGGCGTGCTCCATCCCTTCGACGGCTCGCACCTCGTGCTCATGCTGGTGCTCGCGATGCTGGCGGGCATCGCCACCACCCAGGGGCGCGAACCGTGGATCGGGCCGCTCGCGTTCGTCGTCGGCACGGTCTCGGGCATCCTCGCCGCACTCGCCGGCCTGCACCTCCCGTTCCTCGAGGGCGTGCTGCTCACCTCGCTCGTGGTCGGCGTCGTGCTGCTGTTCGCCCCGCCGCCCAAGGTCAGCCGCGCCCTGCCGGTCGCGGCGGTGCTCGGCGGCGTCGTCCACGGTGTGTCGTACCGCCACGGCGTCACCGGCGACCACGGTGCCACCTACGTGCTCGGTTTCTTCTTCACCACCACGCTGCTGCAGGCGTTCGGCGCGATCGTCGGATCGATGATCGGGCGTTCGGTCGTCGCTCGTCGCACCGTCGCGGTCTGCGCCGCGGCGGCCGCGATCGCGGTCATCGCCGTCTGAGCGACCGCCGCGAGCAACGCGAGCGACGCGAGCGACGCCGCGAAGATTTAGCAGGAAAAGTTCATCCGCGCCGCCGGCAGTTCCGTACTCCTGGTCGACCCCCGCCCACGACGGGCGAACGACCCACAGGAGCCACCTGCATGAAGCGCTTGCTCACCGCCTCGGCCATCGCCCTCTCCGCCGCCCTCACCCTCGGCGTCGGTTCGGCGAGCGCGGACGAGACCGACACGATCGTCGACAACGCGTCGGCCGACCCCCAGTTCTCGACGCTCGTCGCCGCCCTCGGCGCCGCCGGCCTCACCGGCCCCTTCGACGCCTGCGACGACCCCAAGACCACGGTCTTCGCCCCCACCAACGCGGCGTTCGAAAAGGCCTTCGCGGCGCTCGGCGTGACCGCCGAGCAGGTGCTCGCCGACACCGAGCTCCTCACCACGATCCTCACCTACCACGTCGTCGAGGGCGAGGTGCCCGCCGCCACCGTCGTCACGCTCGACTCGGCCACCACCCTCCAGGGCGAGGACGTCACCATCGCCGTCGACGGCGACAAGGTGATGCTCAACGACTCGGTCAACGTCGTCGCCACCGACGTCGCCAACTGCAACGGCATCATCCACGTGATCGACGGCGTCCTCCTGCCGCCGAGCGTGGCCGCCAGCCTCACCACCACCAGCCCGACGATGCCGGCCACCGGTGCCGATTCGGGCACGCTGGCGCTGTTCGCCGCCGGCCTGGTCGGTGCCGGCGCCCTCGGCGTGTTCGGCACCCGCCGCCGCACCGCCCGCGTCGAGGCCTGACCTCGCCCGCCGGTCCGGACACGGTCCGGTCCGCCGGACCATCCCAGCCCTCCCCACCGTCACGACCCCGCGCCACGCGCGGGGTCGTGACGCGTCGGGACCAGTGGCCGTCGCCGCCGGTTCGGTCGAGGAGTACCGTGACGGCGTGGACGCCACCCCGCGAGTGTCGGGAGGACCGCCGAGCACGTCGTCGGCGATCGCCACCCGATCGCTGACGAAGCGGTTCGGCGACGCGCTCGCGCTCGACCGGCTCGAGCTCGACGTGCGCGTCGGCGAGGTGTTCGGCTTCCTCGGACCCAACGGGGCCGGGAAGACCACCACGATCCGGCTGCTGCTCGATCTGTTGCGGCCCACGTCGGGCACGGCGACCGTGCTCGGCCTCGACCCCCGTCGTGACGGCGTCGAACTGCGCGCCCGCGTCGGCTACCTGCCGGGCGACGTCGACCTCCCCGCCCGGCTGAGCGGGCGTCACCACCTCGAGGACCACGCCGCGGTCCGCGGTCGCTCGCTCCGTCACGAGATCGGCGAGCTCGCCGATCGGCTCGGTGCCGACCTCGAGCGGCCGATGGGCGAGCTGTCGCTCGGCAACCGGCGCAAGATCGCGATGATCGACGCGTTCGTGCACGAACCCGACCTGTTGGTGCTCGACGAGCCGACCGGTGGCCTCGATCCCCTCGTGCAGCAGACGTTCCGCGTGATGGCCCGCGAGGCCGCCGATGCCGGTCGCACCGTCTTCCTGTCGTCGCACGTGCTCGACGAGGTGCAGCACGTGGCCGACCGGGTCGCCGTGCTGCGACGTGGCCGGGTGGTGGCCGAGGACCGGGTCGACGTGCTGCTCGGCCGGCTCGCGCGGACGTTCCGGGTGCGATTCGCGCAGGTGCCCGATCCGGATGCGCTGGCCCGCTTCGACCACGTCGACGGCGTCCGCGGGGTGGACGTGCTCGAGGAGGGGCGGCACGGCGAGGTCGAGTTCGCGATCGACGGTGCCGCGGGCGCGCTCCTCGCCGCCCTCGCGCCGTTCGGCCCGCTCGACCTGCGCTCGCACGACCCCGACCTCGAGGACCTGTTCCTCGGCTACTACACGGGCGAGGACGCGCCGTGAACGCCGTCATCCTGCACCGGGCCGTCACCGATCGCCGGCGATGGCTGATCGGCTGGTCGATCGGTGTCGCCGCGTTCGTCGTGGTGAACATCGCCTTCTGGCCGTCGTTCCGCGATCAGAGCGACGAGCTGAACGACATGTTCGAACAGATGCCCGACAGCCTGCGCTCGCTGTTCGGCATGGGCGACGGCGTCGACCCGTTCTCGCCCGTCGGATACCTGTCGACTCAGGTGTACACGTTGGCGCTGCCGATGTTGTTGCTCATCGCCGGCATCGGTGTCGTGGCGGCGATCGCGGGCGACGAGGAACGCGGGCTGCTCGAGACCGTGTACACCCTGCCGCTCACACGACGGCGCCTCCTGGCCGAGCGTTGGGTGGCGGTGGTCGTGCTCACGTCGGTGCTGTCGGCCGTCGGGCTGGTGTCGACGTGGGCGTCGGCCACGGTCGTCGACCTCGGTGCCCCGGTGTGGGGGATGGTGTGGGCGACCGTCGGGTCGACCCTGCTCGTGTGGTCGGTGACGGGGGTGAGCCTGCTGATCGGGGCGATCACCGGCCGGCGCGGGCTCGCGATCACGGTCGGGTCGGTGACGGCCGTGGCGAGCTACCTGATCACCTCGCTCGCCGACGCCGGCATCGGTGTCTTCGAGACCCTCGAGCCGCTCTCGGTGTTCACCCACTACGACGTGCTCGCCACCCTGGCGTCGGGTCGGCCCTCGTGGTCGGTGCTCGTGCTCGTCGCGATCACGATCGCCACCACGCTCGCCGCGCTCTGGGCCATCGACCACCGCGACCTCCGCTCGTCGTGACCCGGTCGTCGTGACCCGCTCGTCGTGACCCGGTCGCGTCGCCCACGGATCGCGCCGTCGGGCCGATCCCGCTGGCCGCCGATGGTGCGCCGCGGGAGACTGGGCGCATGACCGACCCGACCGAGGTCCTGCCCGCCCGCCAGGTCCTGCACACCACGTGCACCCTCGACTGCCCCGACACCTGCTCGCTCGCCGTCACCGTCGAGCTCGGCGACCGCGGCGACCACCGTGATCGGCGCATCGTCGACATCGACGCGGCACCCGGCAACCCGCTCACCGACGGCTGGATCTGTGCCAAGGTCAAGCAGCACATGCGCCGCGTGTACGCGCCGGAGCGGGTGCGCACACCGCTGGTGCGCACCGGTCCGAAGGGCAGCGGCGAGTTCCGCGAGGCCAGCTGGTCCGAGGCGATCGAGCTCGTGACCGGTCGGATGCGCGACGCGGTCGACACGGGCGGTGGCGACGCCGTCGTCGCGTTCACGTACAACTCGTCGGCGCCCACGATCGAGCGGGCCAGCCTGAGCGAGGCGCTGTTCGCGGCGATCGGCGCCACGCACGTCGAGCACACGATCTGTGCCCACACCGCCGGTGCGTCGTGGGACAGCGTGTTCGGCGACCTGCCGTCGGCCGACCCGCTCGACGTCGTGCACGCGGCGCTCGTCGTGATCTGGGGCGCCAACCCCACGGTGTCGAACACCCACTTCCCGCCGCTGGTGCAGCGGGCCGTGAAGCAGGGCGCACAGGTGGTGGTGATCGATCCGCGCCGCACCGCGATGGCCGCCCGGGCCGACCTGCACCTGGCCGTGCGCCCGGGCACGGATGTGGTGCTGGCCCACGCGGTCGCGAACCGCTGGCAGCAGACCGGCCGCCTCGCCACCGACTTCGTGGCGGCGCACGCGGAGGGGGCCGACGAGTTCCTCGCCGAGAGCGCCCGCTGGACCCCGGAGGCCGCGGCCGAGGTGACCGGGCTGGCGGCCGACGACATCCGCACCCTGGCCGATCGGTGGGCGCACACGCACCGCACCGTGCTGCGCATCGGCTGGGGTCCCGAGCGGAACGCGAACGGCGGCGCCGCGTGCCGGGCGATCCTGGCCCTGCCGGTGCTCGCCGGCACCTTCGGCGACCGCGGCAACGGCGTGATCGGCAGCACCGGCACCGACGAGATCCGCCCGCGCCGGCGCTGGCCCGAGTTCGCCCAGGTCGAGCGGCGCACCCTGCCGCTGCACCAGGTGGGCCTCTGGATGGCGCCCGGTTCGCCCGACCCGGTCCGCGTGTTGTTCGTGCAGGGCGCGAACCCGGTGGTGATGTGCCCGGACACCCGCGCCGTGACCGCCGCGTTCGCTCGCGACGACGTGTTCACCGTGGTGCACGAACAGGTGCTCACCGACACCGCGCGCTACGCCGACGTGGTGCTGCCCGCCACCACCGCGTTCGAGATCACCGACGTCACCGGCAGCTACGGGTCGTACACGGTGCAGCCGGTGCGACCGGTGATCGAGCGCGTGGGCGAGGCGCGCAGCAACGACGAGGTGGGTCTCGCGCTCGCCCGGGCGCTCGGTCTCGACTGGCATCTGCCGGCACCCGATGCGTCGCCGGTGACCGACGATCCGGGCCCGCGCACGGTGGGCAGCGGTGGGTTGCAGTTCGTCGACACGTTCCCGTTCGACGGTCGTGCCCGGCTGGTCGACCCGATCGCCGGCGTGCCGAGCTACGTGCCCGTGCCGCGCGACCGGCCGCTCACCCTGATCAGCCCGGCGTCGTCGAAGCTGATCAACTCGATGTTCGGTGAGTTCCAGAGCCCGTCGCCGGCGGTGCTGCTGCACCCGGACGACGCGGCGGCTCGAGGCCTCGTCGCCGGGGGCCAGGTGCGTGTCACGAGCGACCTCGCCTCGATCGTGGTGCCGCTCGAGGTGCACGACGGCACGCGACCCGGCGTCGCCGTGATGAGCAAGGGCGTGTGGCTGCGCCACCACGAGGACGGTCTGGGCGTGAACGCGCTCACACCCGCCACCGGCGACGCGCTCGTGAACGGCGCGTGCTTCAACGACACCTTCGTCGACGTCACCCCCGTCTGACCGACCGCCACCCACCGCGTTCTGGTCGCGAATCTTCTCGGGATCCGAGAGGAATCGCGACCAGAACGGCAGGGCGTAGCCTCGGCGCATGGCGACGCTCGTGCTCACGGTGATCGGTGACGACCGCTCGGGTCTGGTCTCGGCGCTCTCGGGGGTGATCGCCGAGCACGGCGGCAGTTGGGAACGCAGCCAGATGGCGCGCCTCGCCGGCAAGTTCGCCGGGATCGTGTGCGTCGCGGTGCCCGACGACCGCGCCGAGGCGCTCACCGCCGCGCTCGCGCCGCTCGGTGCGCAAGGGCTGCTCGACGTGACCGTCGAACGGGGTGGCGACACCGTTGGCGCGACCGACGGCAGCGACGGCGGCGACGGCACCATGCTGTCGCTCGAGCTCGTCGGGGCCGACCGGCCCGGCATCGTGCACGACATCACGCGCGTGCTCGCCGCGCACCACGTGAGCATCGAGGAGCTGCACACCGACACCCGGCCGGCGCCGATGTCGAACGACATGCTGTTCGAGGCCCGCGCACGTCTCGTCGCGCCGCCGACCGTCGGCACGACCGAGTTGCGCGAGGTGCTCGAGGAGCTCGCCAACGAGCTGATGGTCGACCTGTCGCTGTCCGCCGACTGACGACCGGCACGCCCGCGGCCGGGTGCGTACGCTCGATCGCATGTGCCGCAACATCACCACACTGCGCGGGCTCGATCCGGGAGCCACCCCGGAGGAGATCGAGGCCGCGGCCCGTCAGTACGTCCGCAAGGTGAGCGGGGTGCAGAGCACGTCCGCGGCCACGGTCGAGCCGTTCGAGCGGGCTGTGCGCCTCGTCACCGAGGCCACCACGCAGCTGCTGGCCGAGCTGCCGCCGCGCAAGCAGCCGCCGCCGACCCTGCCGCCGCTGCGGCGCATCGCCGCCCGCAAGGCGGGCGTCACCGCCGGCTCGGAGATGGGCGCGGCGGGCTAGATGTCGGCGACCACGATGGTCGGGGGCGTGTAGCCCGTCCGGCGCAGACCCCACTTCACGAGGGGGCCCATGCACAGCACCCACAGCACGGTGCCCACCCCGATCGCACCACCGAGCACCGCGCCCACCACCACCGGCAGCCCGTCGCTGATCCATCGGGCGGGCACCACCCGCATCCCCCGGGCGACCAGGCCGAGCATCAGCACCTCGGTCGGTCCCGGGCCGAGCTCGGTCGGGATGACCAGACAGATCGCGACGGCGATCACCGCGATCCCGACCACCAGCAACGGGACCCGCACCGCCAACCGCTGCTGCTCGGGCAGCAGGTCGAGGCCCAGGTTCACGAGCGGGCCGATGGCGAGCGTGCCCGCCAGGCACGCCCATCCGAGCCGGGCGCCCATCAGCCGACCGGCCGCGAAGAAGATCACCGAGTCGACGACGAAGCTCGTCCCGAACGACAGACCCGTGGTGTCGCTCACCCCGGTGTTCAACACGTCGAACGGTGAGGCGCCGAGCTCGGCGCGCAGGATCAACGGGATGCCGACCCCGACCGCCAACCACGACAGCACCAACCGGACGAGCCGGGCGCGCATCGTGCGCGGCGCCGCGTCGGGCAGCGTGGTGGTCATGGCGTGGCCAGTGCCGCGTCGTAGGCGTCGGCGATGTCGGCCACGTCGACCACCTGGTCGACCGGTGGCCCGTCGACGGTGATCTCGCGGAACCCCAGCACGTCGACCACCACCGGTCGGTCGCCGACCGTGTTGTTGCTCTCGAAACGCAGCATGCGGCCGTCGTCGGCGGCCAACCAGTACACCGACGAGGTGCCGTAGCGCAGCACGACCACCGGGGTGTCGCGCAGCGTGTCGGTGCGCACGAACGCCGAACCCGGTTCCTGCTGGACGAGCAGCGGGTTGTCGCGCTGCTGCGACGCGAGCCCGGTGAGCAACGCGAGCGTCTGGTCGAGCTGGCGTCCGGGCGGATCGGGTTCACGCGCCACCCACGGGGCGTCGGGCAGACCGGCCTGCGCGAGCAGCGACGAGAGATCGTCCCGCGCCTCGAGCACCGCGTCGTCCGACCAGTACACCTCGCGCACCCCGGTCTCGACACCGCGGGCGCTCACCAGCGCGTGCCCACGATGGGTCGTCCAGTCGATCTCACCCTGCAGCGACAGCGACGCGCCCTCGCCCACCTGGACGGCCAGGGTGACGTCGGCCCCGCCGCGGTCGTGGTTGTCGAACAGCACGTTGGCGAGCATGGCCGCCTCGTCGTCCGAGAGCGGCCGCTCCGTCGTCGATGGCGAGGTGTCGCCGCTGCATGCGGCGCCGGCGAGCGCGAGCACGACCAGCGCGGCGCCGAGCGCGCGCACACGCCGACGGGCGCGCCGGTCGTCGGGGCGTGGCGCGGTCATCGGGCGGCCGGCACCTGGATCGCGTCGAGATCGACCGTCGGTGGGATGGCCGAGGCCGAGGCCCACGCCGCGGTCGCCGCGTCGGGCATCGACGGTTGATCCGGCGGACCCGCGACGTCTCGGTAGTCGACGCCCGGCGGCGGTGGGTCCTGCTCGTACGCGACGGCGTCGAGCGGCGTGTCGACCCCTGGACACGGCAGCAGCGACTCGATGTCGGCCGGCGCCGACGTGGCGAAGGTGTTGCCGGCGAAGCAGTTGGCCGACGACGTGAGCCGGGTCGGGTCGGGGAGCAGCAACAGGTCGAGCGCGTTGTCGTCGAGCACGTTCTGCTCGACGACGTTGCGTTCGGGGACGAACTGCCCGAGCCGGATCACGCCGATGCCGAACGAGGGGTGCCCGCTGACCCGGTTGCGCACGATCGTGTTCGCGGTGCCGCCCCCGACCGCGATGCCGCCACCGAAGAACCCGTTCGCGATCGCCGGCGCGTCGACCTCGGCGTTGTCGACCACGAGGTTGCCCGCGATCACCGTCTCGACCTGCGGGGCGAGCAGCTCCATCTGCTGGGAGTTGGGCGTCATCCCGAGCCGGTTGTGGGTGAAGGTCGACGACACGACGAACACGCCGCCCGAGGCGTTGGTGCCGTAGTAGCCGATCGCGTTGTACGCGGCCGTGACGTCGCGCACCACCACGTCGCACGGCTTGCACTGCCCGACGTAGATGCCGGAGTCGGGGTGGCCGCTCGCGTACACCTGCTCGATCAGGCCGCCTCGCGACGCGAACGCGTAGACGCCGTACAACCCGTTGTTCGCCACGGTCACGTGGCTGACCCGGTAGCCGACGAGCGCGTGCTCACCCGTGCCGTAGGTGGCACCGGCCTCGCCCGAACCGTCGGCCCCGGCCGCGCCGTTGAACAGCACGCCGTTCTGCTGGTAGCGGCGAGCCGTGAGGTTCTCGACCGCCACGCCGTCGGCGAGGACGCTGATGCCGTTCGTGAGCCGGTCCTCGCCGTCGAGCACCACCTGGTTCCGATCGGTGCCGCGCAGGACGATCCCCTCGGTGCGCACCTCGACCGACTCGTGGTACTCGCCCGGCCCGATGAGCACGAGGTCGCCGGCGCGGGCGGCGTCGACGGCGTCCTGGATGGTGGCGTACTGCTCGGGCACCCGCCGGACGGTGACCGTGTCGTCCGCGTCGCCGCTGCAGGCCGCGAGGCCCATCGCACCGATCCCGCCGATCCCGCCGACCAGAAAACCGAAGCTGAGCAGGGATGATGTGACTCTCAGCAAAGTTCTGCTCACCTTCCGCGGTCGTCTTGACGATACCAGGGGGCATGTCGTGTCGAGCCGATGCTGCCGCCGTGCAGCAGCGACGCGAGGGCGGGTGAACCGATCGTGAGATTCCAGCGGAGAGGTCGGCGACGGGCCGGCGGGGACGACCCCGCCGAGTCGGGCGCGCCCGCACTGCCGTCCGACGAGCAACCCATCGACCAGCCGACGGACCAGCCCGACCAGCCCGACGACCAGCCCGACGACCAGCCCGACGACCCGGACGACCAGCCCGAGCCCGCGTCGTCGTCCCCGACGTCCCCCGTGCCGCCGCTCGACCCGCCGTCGCGCCCCACGCCGGTGATCACCACCGCTCCGCCGGACACCGCGCCGGCGGCGCCCGCACCGTCGGCGCCGGAGCCCGCCGTCGCCTCGGTCGTCTCGGCGACCCCACCGCCCTTCGACCCGCCGGTGTCCGGACCTGTGCCCACCATCGAGGACGACCCCGTGCACCGCGAGCACCGCTGGTGGAGCGTCACCGCGATCGTCGCCGGCATCGCCTACCTGTTCTGGCGCGTCACCGCCACGATGGACGGCGTCGTGCCGTGGCTCGCCTGGCCCGCGTTCGCGGTCGAGGCCATCGGGGTGCTCGGGGTGATCGTGCTGCTGATCGCGCTCGAAGCGCGCCCGCTCCACACGACCGACCAGGCGCACGCCACCGCTCGCGCGGACGTGATCCTGCGCGTCGAGGCCGAGCCGCTCGGCCGCATCGCCGCGTCGCTCGCCGGTCTGCGCCACGCGCGCAACATCGCCTCGGTCACGATCCTCAGCTTCACCGACCGCGAGGACGTCCGGCAGCTCGCAGCCGAGCACGACATCGACGTGTACTACGTCGACCCGGACGAGGACTCGACCGGTCTGCGCATGGCCGTCCGGGTCGGCCGTTCGCCGTTCCTGATCCTGCTCGACGCCGGCGACGTGCCGATGCCCGACATGGCCGACATCCTCGTCCGCCACGCGTACGACGGCCACATCGCCGGCGTGCGGGGCGCGGTCGACAGCTGGAGCACCGACTCCGCCGAGCACGACGCGAAGGGCCGCCACCTGCTGCGCTTCGAGCGCGAGGTGCTGTATCCGGCCGCCGGCCGTGCGGCCGTGCTGCAGGGTTCGGGCGTGCTGCTGCGCCGTTGGGCGATCGAGTACGCCGGCATCCCCAAGGGACCCCGCCGCACCGTCGAGCTCCGCCTCTCGATGAAGCTGCGCAAGGCCGGCCTCGAGGTCGTCGCCCCGGCCGATCCCGTACTCGTCTCGGTGTTCTCGGCGAACACCGCTGCCGCCGTGTCGCTCGAGCGTCGACGAGACACCGCTGCCGCGCTGCGGATGCTGCGCTCGATGGACGGCCCGCTGCTCGCCCGGGGCATGTCGATCCGCGACCGCATCGCGCTGCTCGCCACGATGGTGCGTCCGCTGTCGGGCATCCGCCGAGCGCTCTTCGTCGCCGTGGTGCTCGCTGCGCTGCTCGCCGGCGAACTGCCGTTGCGCGCGCCGCTGCTCGGCATCGCCGCGTTCTGGGTGCCGTGGATGGTGCTGCAGGCGATGGCGTTGCGGGCCGCGTCGGCCGGGCGCCTCGACTGGGGCGACCGGGCGCGCTGGTCGTTCAGCACGATGGGCCCCGCCGTCGCCGCACTGTTCGGTGCCGGCGACCCGGTCATCGGCGCCGGCCGGATGAAGCCGCGCCATGGCGCGCTGCGCGAGTTCACCTCGAACCGACCGCTCGCGATCACCCTCGGCGTGCTCGCCGTGGTGGTGCCGATCGTCGCGATCTCCGACCGTTTCACCGATTGGCTCCCCCCGATGCCGAAGGCCGAGCGCGCCGCGCTGCTCGGCGTGACCGTGTGGGCGATCGCGGTGATGCTCGACGTGATGCGTTGCCTGAACGGGGCGCGCCAGCTGCGCCGCGCACCACGCGTGGCGACCGAGCTCCCCGGCACCGTCGGCGGCGCGGGCGCGACCATCGTCGACCTCACGCCGTACGGCGCGGGGGCGATCACCGACGAGGGGTTCGAGGTCGGCGAGGCGGTCGACGTGTGCTTCGACGTGCCCGGCCTCGGCGAGCGCACCTCGATCGTCGCCAAGGGCGTGATCCGCAGCGCACGCACGACGCCGCACGGCACGGTGAGCGGCATCGAGTTCGTGTCGATGGACCAGGGTTCGAGCGACGCCCTGTACGAGTACTGCGAGGTGGTCCACTCGCGCCAGCAGTTCGAGGCCCGTCGGCCGCGCCACCGTGAGGCACCCGTCCGCACGGCCGCCCCGCGCGTGGTGCTGCCACCGCGGCACATGGGGGTGCGCCTGGCCGCGGTGACGGTGCTGCTCGGCGTCGCCGTCGCGACCTCGCCCCCGTTCGACACCACCGAGGCGGCGCCCGCACCGACCGGCGGCACGATCACCGTGCAGGTGTTCCAGGACCACGACGCCAACGGCGTGCGCAACCTGACCGCCGACGCGGCGCACCCCGCCCTCGACTCGGGCGTGCCCGGGCTCACCCTCACCGCCACGTGCCTCACCGACAACGGCGGCGACGCGATCGACGGCACCGGCGACACCGAGACCTACGCGTCGCCCGTCACCGCGGTCGACGCCGGCAACGGCACGTACACGTTCGCCTCGTTGCCCGGAACCCCCTGCCGCGTCGAGGCCACCGCGCTGCCCGCCGGGTTCGCCGCCGGGCCGCTCGGCACCGACAACGGCGGCCTGGTGCAGTTCGCCGACGCGGGCGCGACCGTCCTCATGGGCGTGAACCGCCCCGAGGAGTTCTGTCAGGACAACCCGACGCTCGTGCTGAACTGCGCCAGCTTCGGCGATCCCGTGTACGGCGCGACCTCCGGCTTCGGTGCCGTCCGTGCGTTCTCGTACCAGGCGAACGGCTCCACCCTCTACACGCCCGCCGCCACCGAGACGGCCACCGTGCTCGCCACCAACGGCGAGGTCGGCAGCACGTTCGGGCTCGAGTACGACCGCGTGAACCGTCGCCTGTACCTCGCCGCGTACACGAAGCTCTACGCCGGCTTCGGCCCCGGCGGTGCCGGTGCGATCTACGAGATCGACCCCACCACCGGTGGCGCCTCGGTGTTCGCCACGATCCCGAACGCCGGCTCGTTGCCGAACCGCGCCGGCTACACGCCGAACCCGAACTCGGTGTCGGGCGACTGGCTCCTCGACGGTGAGCACTGGGATTTTGTCGGCACCACGTCGCTCGGCGACGTGCAGATGTCGCCCGACGGTTCGACCCTGTGGGTCGTCAACATGAACGATCGCGAGCTGTACCCGGTCGACGTCGCGACCGCGACCGTGGGCAGCCCGGTCGCCATCCCGCTCGCAACCGGTGCGGCGGTGAGCTGCGCCGCCGACCGGGTGCGCCCGATGGGTCTCGGCCGCGACGGCGACGACCTGCTCGTCGGCTCGGTCTGCAGCGGCCCGAACGCAGCCGACCTGCGGATGTACGTGTACCGGTTCGACCCGGTGGCCGGCACGTTCGGTGCCACGCCGATCTTCGAGGCCGGCCTCGGATACACGCGCGGCGTCACGGGCAACGGCTGCGGCCCCAACGGCGGTCTGGCCAACTGGAACGCGTGGACGTCGACGAACGTGTACGACGGCTCGAGCTCGCCCACCTACTGCGCGTACACGCAGCCGATGCTGTCCGACATCGAGGTCGACGACGACGGCTCGCTGATCCTCGGTCTGCGCGACCGCTTCGGCGACCAGGCGGGCGAGGACGTGCCGCCCGGAACGAACGGCGGCGGCGGCGAAGGCGTCGCCGGTGGCGACCTGCTCCGCGCGTGCCCCGCCGTCGGTGGCGGGTGGACGCTCGAGAACAACGGCGTCTGCGGCGGACTCACGTCGCAGGCGGCCGGCACCGCGCAGGGACCGGGTGGCAAGGAGTACTACACCGACGGCTTCGCCACGACCGTCGGGCCGGGCAGCAACCACCAGGAGATCTCGTCGGGCGGTCTGGCGAAGGTGCCCGGCTTCACCGAGGTGGTGCACTCGGCGTTCGACCCGAACACGTCGAACGGCAGCGACTGGCGCGCCGGCGGCATCCGCAAGAACAGCAACCTCACGGGGCGCGCGACCGGCTTCTTCCAGGTGTTCGACAAGTGCGACAGCTCCGGCATGAACTGCCCGGTCGGGCGGTCGACCAACCTCACCTTCGGCAAGGTCAACGGCGTCGGTGACGTGGTGGCCCTGTGCGACATGGCGCCGGTCGAGGTCGGCAACCGGGTGTGGTCGGACGAGAACGGCAACGGCGTGCAGGACCCGGGCGAGCCCGCGGTGCCCGGCGTGCCCGTCACGATGGAGCTCGGCGCGTCGACCTACACCGTGGTGACCGACCTGAACGGCGTGTACCGCTTCTCGAGCGACACGCGCTCCACCGACGCCTCGAGCGCCGAGTTCGGTGTGCCGCAGATGGGCGAGGGCACCACCGCGGTGATCTCGTTCCCCACCACCTTCACGATCGGCGGCGTGCCGCGTCCGCTCACCCGGGCGAACGCGTCGGGCGTCAGCGACACGATCGACAGCGACGCCGACGAGACCACGGGCGAGGTGTCGATCACGATCGGCGGACCCGGCCAGAACGACCACACCCACGACGCCGGGTATGCCTCGCGGTACTCGGTCGGCGACATCGTCTGGGACGACCGAGACAACGACGGCGTGTTCCAGGTGGGCGAGCCGGGCATCGACGGGGTGACCGTGCGCCTGTACGCGGACGCCGACGACAACGGTCTGCCCGACGGCGCCGCGCTGGCGTCGCAGACCACGTCCAGCGGTGGTGCCTACCTGTTCACGAACCTCCCGACCGGCACCTACGTCGTCGAGGTCGCCACACCGACCGGCTACCGGTCGAGCACCGGCCTGCAGACGTCGGCCACCGGCCCGTACGAAGGTGTCGCCACGCCCGACCCG
>WBZM01002813.1_pt1 | contig 14315 bp, 13 predicted proteins | sample 5204271 | NCBI WGS metagenome assembly WBZM01 (sample SAMN12344346, study PRJNA552823) | activated sludge metagenome | biome: Activated sludge suspended growth; feature: Nitrification reactor; material: Wastewater; isolation source: activated sludge from nitrification reactor of wastewater...
GCGCGCGAACCGCCCTGGCGCCGCCGCCATGCGGGCTGCGTACCCCGCTCGCACGCGCTCGAAGAAGGCGAGGTCCTCCCGCTCGAAGCGATCGGCTGCGCGCGCCTCGGCGCGGCGTTGTGCGGCTGTCTGCGCGGGCAGGTCGAGCCAGAGCGTGAGATCCGGCTGCAGGTCGCCGTGCACCCAGGACTCGAGCTGCGACAGAAGGCCGAGGTCGAAGCCGCGGCCACCGCCCTGGTAGGCGAAGGTGGCATCGGTGAAGCGGTCGCAGACCACGGTGGCGGCGCGCGCAAGAGCCGGGCGGATCACCCGCTCGACATGGTCACGCCGCGCGGCGAACACCAGCAGCGCCTCGGTGAGTGCGTCCATCGGTCGATGCAGTACCAGTTCGCGCAACTGCTCCGCCAGCTCGGTGCCGCCGGGCTCGCGCGTGCAGACCACTTCGGCGCCGCGCTCGCGAAGCCGCGCGGCCAGTGCCTCGATGTGGGTGGACTTGCCCGCGCCGTCGATGCCCTCGAAGGTGATGAATCGGCCGCTCACGGCAAGAAGGCGGCGTCAGCGGCCGCGCTGGTACTTGTTGACCGCGCGATTATGCTCGGCGAGGGTCTCGCTGAATTCGCTGCTGCCATCGCCGCGCGCCACGAAGTACAGCGCCTTCGAGGCCTCCGGCTGCACGGCCGCGCGCAGCGACGCGGCGCCCGGCATCGCGATCGGCGTCGGAGGCAGACCGGCACGGGTGTAGGTGTTGAACGGTGTGTCGGCCTGCAGGTCGCGTTTGCGCAGGTTGCCGTCGAAGGCCTCCCCGAGGCCGTAGATCACGGTCGGGTCGGTCTGCAATGGCATGCCCAGGCGCAGGCGGTTGAGGAACACGGCCGCGATGCGGCCACGCTCGGCCGCGGCGCCGGTCTCCTTCTCGACGATCGAGGCGAGGATCAGCGCCTCGTCGGGCGAGCGCAGCGGCAGGTCGGCCGCCCGCGCCGCCCAGGCCTCTTCGACGCGGCGCTGCATCGCGCGATGCGCGCGCTTGAGCACGGCGAGGTCGGCGCTGCCCTTGCTGTACGCGTAGGTGTCCGGGTAGAAGCGTCCTTCCGGCGCCTGTCCGGGTGACCCGATGGCCTCCATGAGCTGGGCGTCGCTCATTCCCGCCGTGGTCGGCTTGAGCGCCTCGGCCTTGGCGAGTTCGGCGCGGAACTGGCGGAAGGTCCAGCCCTCGATCAGCCGCACGGTGGCCAGCGTCTCGTCGCCGCGCACCATCTTCTCGAGCAGCGCGCGCGGCGTGGTGCCGGGGCCGATCTCGTAGCTGCCGGCGCGGATGCGCTTGGCGTCGCCCGACCAGCGGAACCACTCGTACAGGGCCCACGGTGGTGCCTGCACACCGGCACGCACCCAGCCCTGCGCGATGTCGCGCGGTCGCTCGCCCTGCTCGATCGAGAGCTCGACGGAGTCGGCCGCGAGCGGCAGCGGCTGGCTCAGCCACCACGCGACGCCGCCGGCCGCGGCAGCGGTCGTGAGCAGCAGCAGCGCGACCAGGCGCCACAGCCACTTCATCGGGCGACGCCGGGCCCCGTGGGGCCATCGCCCTCGCGAGACCCCGATGCGATGAGATCCATGGCGGCTGATGATAATCGGGGCATGTCGACCGCCTTCGCAACCAACGGTGTCGCGCGCCTCGCGCACTGGGGCGTGATCCGTGCCCGCGGCGCGGATGCCGCGCGATTCCTCCACGGCCAGCTCACCAGCGACATGCTGCACCTCGGTGCCGAGCGAGCCGTGCCCGCCGGCTTCTGTTCCGCCAAGGGACGTCTGCAGGCGAGCTTCGTTGTCTGGCAGGCAGCCCCCGACGACCTGCTGCTGGCGTGCGCTGCCGACCTGCTCGCGCCGACGCTCCGGCGCCTGTCGATGTTCGTGCTGCGCGCGCAATGCAGGCTGACCGATGCCAGCGGGGATGTGTCTCTGCACGGCATCTGCGGCGACGCTGCGGCATCGCTGCTCGGCGATGCGCCGGTCTGGGCTCGCCGCGAGGTGGGTGGCGCCACGCTGCTGCGCCTGCCGGATGCCGAAGGCGTGCCCCGCGCACTGATGGCTGGCGCCCTGCCGGCCGGGTTGCCGACGATCGATCCGGACGCCTGGCGCTGGCTGGAAGTCAGCAGCGGCGTGCCGTTGATCGAGGCCGCCACGGTCGATCAGTTTGTGCCTCAGATGGTGAACCTCGAGCTGATCGGCGGCGTCGATTTCAGGAAGGGCTGCTATCCCGGCCAGGAGGTGGTGGCTCGCAGCCAGTACCGCGGCACCCTCAAGCGCCGCATGTTCCTGTTCGACGTCGCGGGCGAGGCTCGCGCCGGGCAGGAGATCTACCACAGCGCCGATCCCGGTCAGCCGGCCGGCCTGGTGGCCAACGCAGCGCGAGGCTCGGCTGGCGGGGTGCGGGTGCTGGCCGAAGTGAAGCTGGCGGCGCTCGACGCCGGCAGCCTGCACCTGGGCGATGCCGCCGGCCCGGTGCTGGTGCGGCAGCCCCTTCCTTACGATGTGCCGGTCGAGGCGCCGGCCGCCTGAGCGCGCGGCAGACCGCACGGCCGGAAGTCACACCGCATGAGCGCCGCGCTGCCGATGCGGGAACTGTTCATCTACTATCGATCGCCAGAGATCCACGCGTCCGCCCTGCAGGCGCGTGCCCAAGAGTTCCAGGCGCGCCTGTGCCTCGACCATCCCGGGCTCAGGGCGCGATTGCTGCGCCGGCCCGAGGTCAAGGACGGACGCATCACCTGGATGGAAACCTACGCGATCGTTCCCATGACACCCGTTGCCCTCGACGACACGCTGCAAGCGCAGATCGAACGGCACGCACGGGCGGCACTGGCCGGCCTGATCGAGGGCGATCGACACCTCGAGGTCTTCGTGCCATGTGCCTGCTGACGCTGGCGCTCGACGAGAGCCGCCGCTTTCCGTTGGTGGTGGCGGCCAACCGTGACGAGTTCTTCGCCCGTCCGGCCGCCCGGCTCGGCTGGTGGACACCCGAGCCCGGGGCCACGCCCATCCTGGGCGGCCGCGACCTCGACGGTGGCGGCACCTGGCTGGGCCTGAGTGCCGAAGGCCGCCTCGGCCTGCTGACCAACGTGCGCGACCCGTCGCGACACGACCCGGCCGCGCCGTCTCGGGGACGCATCGTCCCGGAGTGGCTGGCGGCTCGCGAGCGCGTCGACCAGTTCTGGATGCGGACCGCCGCTCGCGGGCTACAACGGCTTCAACCTGATCGCCGCGGATTTCGCGCAGGGCGAGTGCTACTGGGCCAGCAACGACGGCTCGCATCCGCACCGCCTGGAGCGCGGCATCCACGGGCTGTCGAATGCGGGGCTCGACACGCCCTGGCCCAAGGTCACGGCGCTGAAGGCGCGCATGCGCGACGCCCTGGCGCAATCCGCCACGGTGGAAGACCTGGCCAATCGCCTCTTCGACGCGCTGGCCGATCGCCGTGTCCCGGCCGATGACGAACTGCCCGACACCGGTGTCGGCCTCGAGAAGGAGCGCATGCTCGCGCCCGCCTTCATCCGCTCGCCAGACCTGCAGTACGGCACGCGCTGCTCCACGCTCGTCATCACCGAGCGCGCGAACCGCCACAACATCACCCACGTGCTCGAGCGAACCTTTTCGCCGAACGGCGGCATGGCGCTGCTGCGGCGCGCCACGCTGAACCACTGGCCGCCACGCTACAGCGCCGGCGATGCCGTGCAGGCCATGCAGGGCGGCGCGGTCTCGGAGTCGGAGATCGACGGCGTGGCGCTCGGCGCGCCGGCCAAGCGCACGCGGGTGCGCAGCCTGCTGCGCCCCGAAACCAGGCGCCGCCGCACCGCGCTGGCCGGGGGCTGAGCGCCGCCTTCGCCCCTCAGAGCATGCGCACCATCTCCAGGTGCGGGATGCCCGCCTCCTCGAACTCGGCGCCGCGCGGCAGGAAGCCCGCCTTGGCATAGAACGGCGCCGCGCTGGTCTGCGCATGCAGCAGCACCTCGCGGTCGCCTCGCGTGCGCGCAGCCTGCATCAGCGCATCGAGCACCGCACGCCCCACCCCGCCACCGCGCACGGCCTGACCCACGGCCATGCGCCCGATCTTCGCGACACCCGGCACGTGCTGCAGCAGGCGGCCGGTGGCCAGAGGCCGGCCGAGCCGGTTGTAGGCCACGGCGTGCAGGCACTGGGCATCGGCCGAGTCCCACTCCATCTCGGCCGGGATGCGCTGCTCCTCGACGAACACGGCGGTGCGGATCGCAGAGGCATCGCGTCCGAGCGACGCCCACTCGCCGGTGCGGACCTGCACCATCGGCTCGCCAGCCTCGTAACCCTGCAGGATCTCGCGCAGCGCCGGCGGCACCGGCCGCGAGGTCTGCGTGTGCGGATCGGCAAAGACGTAGATCAGTTCGCCCTCGACCAGCAGTTCGTCGCCGCGGAACACCCCGCCGAGGAACTGGATCGAGGAATTGCCGATGCGCGCGCAGCGCATGCCGATGTCGAGCCGGTCGTCGTAGCGTGCCGACCCGTGGTACTCGACGGTGGCCTTGCGCACGTAGAGGTCGCCGCCCAGCGACTCCATCGACTCCGCGTAGGGGAGCGCGAGCGCCCGCCAGTAGCCGGCCACCGCAGTGTCGAAGTACATCAGGTAATGCGCGTTGAAGACGATCTTCTGCGCGTCGATCTCGGCCCAGCGCACGCGCAGATGGTCGAAGAACCGGTAGTCTTGTCGCTTCATGCCTTGAAGGCCTCCTTCAGTGCGGCGCCGATCAGTGCGTGCGCCTGCCGGGCTTCCTCGAGCACCCGGCCCATCTTGATGAAATCGTGCGTCATGCCGCGTGCCAGTTCGAGCGTCACCGGCACGCCGGCGGCGCGCAGCCGGTCGGCGTAGGCGAGGCCCTCGTCGACCAGCGGGTCGCACTCGGCCAGCATCATCAGCGCCGGCGCGACGCCCTCCAGATCGTCGGCGTTCAGCGGCGCGAAACGCCAGTCGCCGCGCTGCGATCGGTCGATGTACTGCTCGAAGAACCACTCGACCGTGGTCGCGTCGAGCAGGAAGCCGTTGGCGAACAGGCGGTGGGAAGCGGTGTCGGCATGCGCCGTGGTGCCGGGCGTGACGAGCACCTGCAGTCGCACCGGCAGGTCGTGGTCGCGTGCCATCAGCGCCGCCACGGCGGCGAGCGTGCCGCCCGCGCTGTCGCCGCCCACCGCCAGGCGGTTGGAATCGAAGCCCTGCGCCCCACCCTCCTTCGCCAGCCAGTTCAGCGCGGCCCAGGCATCGTCCACTGCGGCCGGAAAGCGATGTTCGGGTGCCAGGCGGTAGTCGAGCGCGAGCACCTCGGCCCCGCTGTGCAGCGCGAGCTGGCGGCACAGGCTGTCGTGCGTCTCGAGGCTGCCGATGGTGAAGCCGCCGCCGTGCAGGTAGAGCAGCGTGCCGCGCGGAAGCGGGCCCGGCCGGTAGCGGCGCGCACGCAGCGCCGTGCCGTCGGGCGCCGGCACGTTCAGGTCCTGCACCGAGGCCAACGGCGCTCGCGGCACGTCGAGCACCTCGGCGGCCGACTCGTAGGCGGCACGCGCCTGCTGGGGCGTCATGGCGTGGAACGGAGTCCGCCGGGCGCGCTGGATGCGTTCCAGCACGCCGGCCATTCGGGGAGTCAGCAGGTGGGTACCCATCGGAGCGCGGCAGTCTGCCACAGGCCGCCCTTGCGGGTGCGCCCGGTTGCGGCGCCGGGCCTGCCGCCTACACTCGATGCCATGGCCTTCATCAACTACGTCACCCAGATCCAGCTCGACTTCGGCGCCGTGTCGCTGCTGCCGCAGGAATGCGAGCGCGTGCGCATCGCCCGCCCGCTGGTCGTCACCGACGCCGGCGTGCGCGCGGCCGGTGTGCTCGACAAGGCGCTCGCTTCGCTCGGCGCCCTGCCCCACGCGGTGTTCGACCAGACGCCTTCCAATCCCACCGAAGCGGCCGTGCGTGCGGCGGTCGAGGTGTTCCGTGCCCACCGGTGCGACGGGCTGATCGCCGTCGGCGGCGGCTCCAGCATCGACCTGGCCAAGGGCGTGGCGATCGCCGCCACGCACGAGGGTCCGCTGAAGACCTACGCCACCATCGAGGGCGGTAGCCCGAAGATCAGTGAGCGCGTCGCGCCGCTGATCGCCGTGCCCACCACCGCCGGCACCGGCAGCGAGGTGGCGCGCGGCGCGATCGTGATCGTCGATGATGGCCGCAAGCTCGGCTTCCACAGTTGGCACCTGGTGCCGAAGGCGGCGATCTGCGACCCCGAGCTGACGCTGGGACTGCCGCCGCTGCTGACGGCCGCCACCGGCATGGATGCGATCGCGCATTGCCTCGAGACCTTCATGGCACCGGCCGTGAACCCGCCGGCCGACGGCATCGGGCTCGATGGCCTGGAGCGCGGCTGGGCCCACATCGAGCGCGCCACGCGCCAGGGCGGTGACCGAGAAGCCCGCTGGCAGATGATGAGCGCGAGCATGCAGGGCGCCATGGCCTTCCAGAAGGGCCTGGGCTGCGTGCACAGCCTGAGCCACAGCCTGGGCGGCGCGAATCCGAAGCTGCACCACGGTACGCTCAACGCCGTCTTCCTGCCCGCGGTGGTGCGCTTCAACGCGAGCGCCGATTCGATGGTGCGCGAGCGTCGCCTCGCTCGCCTGGCCCACGCGATGGGCCTGGGCACCTGCGACAGCGCCGGCACCGAGGTCACCGAGGCGATCCGCGACATGAACGCCCGCCTCGGCCTGCCCAGCGGCCTACGCGCGATGGGCGTCGGGCCGGAACTGTTCGAGCGCGTGATCGATGGCGCGATGGCCGACCACTGCCACAAGACCAACCCGCGCATCGCGACGCGCGAGGACTACCGGCAGATGCTCGAAGCCTCTCTGTGAAGCGACCCCCTGCGGGTTCAGAACACCGAATCGCGATCGATGCCGTGGCGCAGCATGCGCCGCTTCAGCTTGATGAGCGCCTCCTGCTGGATCTGCCGGATGCGTTCGCGCGTCAGCCCCAGGCGCTCGGCCAGCACCTCCAGCGTCTCGGGCTCGCGGTCGCGCAGTCCGTAGCGTCCTGCGAGCACTTCGCGCTCGCGGTCGTTGAGTTCGTCCAGCCCATGCTCGAGCAGGCGCTCGACCTCGTTGGAGAGCGTCAGGCTCATCGGGTCGCTCGCCCCGTCGTCGGCCACGCTGTCGAGAACCGTCTCGGAATTGCCATCGGCCGGATGACGATCGATCGGGGCATCCAGCGAGGTCGGCTGCTCGGCGAACTGCAGCAGTTCGGCCACCTCCTGCACGGGCCGGCCCAGCGCAGCGGCGACGTCTTCGACACGCACCTGCCGTTCGCCCTCGGCACCCGACGGCATCTGTGATTCGAGCGCACGTCGGGCCTTCAGCACCTGGTTCAGTTCGCGGACGACATGCACCGGCAGCCGCACCAGCCGGGCCTGGTGCATGATCGCGCGCTCGATGCTCTGGCGGATCCACCATGAGGCGTAGGTGGAGAAGCGGAAGCCGCGTTCCGGTTCGAACTTGCCGATGGCATGCATCAATCCGAGGTTGCCCTCCTCGATCAGGTCGGGCATCGGCAGGCCGCGGCCGAGGTAGTTCTTCGCGATGCTCACCACCAGCCGAAGGTTGTGCTCGATCATGGCCTGGCGAGCCTCGAAGTCTCCCTGGCGCGCGCGGGTGGCGGTCTCGAACTCCTGTTGCGGCGTCAGCAGAGGGGCGCGCCGGATCTCGCGCAGATAGGTCTGCAAGGTGTTGCCGACCTCGCCGTCGCCGGCGGCGAGTTCCGGCCGGATCTCGGCCGCTGGCGCATCGTCTTCGTCGCCACTGGCGGTGATCTCCGGTACGGTGCCATCACCGTCGATCAACGAGTGACCGTTCAGCGGTGGCGGTGGGCTGACCGTGCCCCCGGCTGGCGTCATGCGCTTCCTGGGCATCGGTGGACCTCCGCGTGGCCGCCGCTAGCGTGGCGGCAGGAGGCGTGCCGGATCGACCGGCTTGCCTTGCTTGCGAATCTCGAAATGCAGCAGCACGCGATCGGAATCGGTGTTGCCCATCTCCGCGATCTTCTGCCCGCGCTTGACCGTCTGGTCTTCCTTGACGAGCAGGTTCTGGTTGTGCGCGTAGGCGGTCAGGTAGGTGGCGTTGTGCTTGAGGATCACGAGGTTGCCGTAGCCGCGCAGGCCGGAGCCCGCGTAGACCACCTTGCCGTCGGCGGCGGCCAGCACCGGGTCGCCCAGTTTGCCGGCGATCCCCAGACCCTTGCTCTTGCCTTCCTCGAACACGCTGCTGACCGGGCCGGAGGCCGGCCACATCCAAGGGATGTCGTCGTCACCCTCGCGCGCCGCCACCACGGGCGCCGGCACGGGCGCGGGTGCCGGGGCTGCTGGCGCCGCGACGGGCGTGCCGCTGGCCGCGCTGGGCGCCGGCTTGGCGTCGAGCGGCCGCGTCTCGGCCTTCGCGACGCTCACGGGCCTCGTCGAGACTCCCGTGGCGTTCTCGCCTGGCGGTACCACGCGAAGCACCTGGCCGACCTCGATCACGTTGGCGTTGTCGAGGTTGTTCCACTTGACCAGATCCTTCCAGTTCTGGCCGCTCTCGAGCCCGATGCGGATCATCGTGTCGCCGGGCTTGACGGTGTAGTAGCCGGGCTTGCCGGCGTTCTCCGCGCCGGGCAGGGGCTTGGTCGTGTCGACGGTCGGCAGCGCCGGCACCGTCCCGGGGCCGGCCACGATCGTGGGCGTGGGGCGCGGGCCGAGCGCGCGCTCCTCCACCGGTGCGGGCGACTTGGACGTCGCGCAAGCACCCAGCAGCATAGCCATGCCAAGGGCCGTGGCATGGGCATGCAGGCGTTGCGTCGACAGGGTCAGGGACATTCGTAGGGGCATGCGTCAGGTACCGAGGCCGGATTTTAGGGGCACGAACTTCACGGCCTCGTGAACGCTGTGCTCGTAGCCTCCCCCATGGCGATCCACCACCACCAGCACCTGCCGCTGTGTCCGCGGCTCCTGCAGGGGCGCCACCAGGCGTCCGCCGACGGCGAGCTGTTCGAGCCAGGCCGGTGGCAGCGCCTCGCCGCCGGCCGCCGCGACGATGCTGTCGTACGGCGCGTTCGGCGGGTGTCCCCGCATGCCGTCACCATACACCAGTCGCAGGTTCGCGATGCGCAATGTCTCGAGGTTGTCGCGCGCCTTGTCGTGCAGGGCCTTGAGGCGCTCCACCGACACCACCTGACGCGACAACCTGGCCAGCAGCGCGGCTTGGTAGCCGCAGCCGGTGCCGATCTCGAGCGTGCGTCCGAGCGAGCCGATGCCACGCGCCGTCGCGCCCTGCATCAGCAACTCGATCATGCGCGCCACCACCGACGGCTTCGAGATCGTCTGGCCGAGCCCGATCGGCAGGCTGGTGTCCTCGTAGGCCTGGGTGGCCAGGGCCGCATCGACGAAGGCATGGCGCGGCACCTCGCCGAGCACGGCGGCCACCGCCTCGTGCTGCAGGCCCTGGGCGCGCAGGCGCTCGACCATGCGTCGGCGCACATCGGCCGAATCGAGCCCGAGGCCCGATGGCGCCACGCGCCGTGCCGCATCGACATGTGCCTGCTGCAACGGGGCCTGCGGACGCAGCACCTCCGCCTGGCGCGGCGTGCCGCCGAGCTGGTCGAGCCGCAGCGGAAAGCGCGGCGGCTTGCCGGCAGGGCCGCTCATCCCGCGGGGCTGCCCATCCAGGCGCGCCAAGCCGGCAAGGCGGCGTGATCGGTCAGATCCACCTGCAAGGGCGTGATCGAGACGGCAGCGTTGGCCGTGGCATGGAAGTCGGTGCCCTCGCCGCCTTCGCGCGCATCGCCGGCGGGGCCGATCCAGTAGATCGTGTCGCCGCGCGGGCTGGTCTGGCGGATCACCGGCTCGCTGGCATGGCGCCGGCCCAGGCGTGTGACGCGCCGCGGCAGCGTGTCGGCATCGGCGCGGTTCGGGATGTTCACGTTCAGCAGCCAGGCCGCGCCGGCCGGCGGTTGGCGCAGCACGTGTTCGATCACGCTGCGCGCCACCCGCGCGGCGGCGTCGAGGTGCGCCCAGCCTTTGTCGACCTGCGAGAACGCGATCGCCGGGATCCCGAAGAGGAAGCCCTCCATCGCGGCGGCCACGGTGCCTGAATAGAGCGTGTCGTCGCCCATGTTGGCGCCGTTGTTGATGCCCGAAACGACCAGGTCGGGCCGGTGTGGCAGCAGCCCGGTCAGCGCCACGTGCACGCAGTCGGAAGGCGTGCCGTTGATGTAGCGGAACGAGTTCACCGCATCACCGTGGCCATGGCGCGCGGGATAGACCGAGAGCGGCCGGTTCAGGGTCAGCGAGTTCGAGGTGCCGCTGGCGTTCTGCTCCGGGGCCACCACGTCGATCTCGCCGAGGCCCGCGCAGGCCTGGATCAGGGCGGCGATGCCGGGCGCGAGATAGCCGTCGTCGTTCGCGATGAGGATGCGCATGCGGGCCATTGTAGGGACGGGTGGGGACACGTCGCCGACGCGACGCAGGATGCTGCGGTTGATGCTTATCATGCGCCGCCATTGCCCCCGAAGGAGACGACATGCATGCCTGGCTGTGCGAGAACCCGACCGGCGTCGATGCCGTGGCCTGGAAGGAACTGCCGACGCCGGTGCCCGGCCCCGGCGAGGTGCTGGTCGCGATCAGGGCCGCCAGCCTGAACTTCCCCGACCTGCTGGTGGTGCAGAACAAGTACCAGATGAAGCCGACGCCGCCGTTCGTGCCGGGCTCGGAGTTCGCCGGTGTGGTCGAGGCGGTGGGCGACGGTGTCCGCCACGTCAAGCCGGGAGACGCGGTGGCCGCCTTCTCGGGCACCGGCGGCTTTGCCACGCATGCGTGCGTGAAGGCCGAGGTGGTGATGCCGCTGCCGCGCGGCTTCGCCTTCGACGATGCGGCAGCCTTCGTGCTGACCTACGGCACCACGCACCATGCGCTGGTCGACCGCGCCGCGCTGAAGGCCGGCGAGACGCTGCTCGTTCTCGGGGCGGCCGGTGGTGTCGGCACCGCGGCAATCCAGATCGGCAAGGCGGTCGGCGCGCGTGTGATCGCGGCAGCTTCCAGCGACGAGAAGTGCGCGCTGTGCCGGGAGATCGGCGCCGACGAGACCATCAACTACGCGAGCGCGAACATCCGTGACGAGCTCAAGCGCCTGACCGGCGGTCGGGGGCCCGACGTGGTGTACGACCCCGTGGGCGGCGACCTGGCCGAGCCGGTGTTCCGCTCGATCGCGTGGCGCGGCCGCTACCTCGTGGTGGGCTTCGCACAGGGCGCGATCCCGAGCCTGCCGCTGAACCTCGCGCTGCTCAAGGGCGCCTCGCTGGTGGGCGTGTTCTGGGGCGATTTCGCTCGCCGCGAGCCGCAGGCCAACGCCCGGGCATTGGGCGAGCTTGCCCAGTGGTACGCCCAGGGAAAGGTCAAGCCGGTGATCGACCAGCGCCTGCCGATGCGTGCACTGCCCGAAGCCTTCGCGCGCATGGGCACGCGCAAGGTGCGCGGCAAGCTGGTGTTGCTGAACGATTGAAGGGACTTCCCCCTCGAAAGCGGGAACTTCGTCACGATTGCCCCGGGGCTCGCGCCCGGTGCGCTAACATGCCGATCAAACGACAACAAGGCCTCGCAGCAAGGTCGTGGTGGGTGGAGCATGTCAGTCAAAGTCCTCATCCTCGAAGACAACCCTGTAGCGCGCAGCTTCCTGTGCCGCGTGGTGCGGGAGAGCTTCAGCGATGCCATCGCGATCACCGAAGCCGGTGATCTCGAGACCGCGCGGCGCCACATCGGGCCGGTGGTGGCGGGCCGGGAGCCTGTCGATCCCTTCAAGCTGATCCTCGTCGACCTCGAACTTCCCGACGGCAACGGCATGGAACTGCTGGCCGAACTGGTCAAGTACCCGGCCACGAAGATCGTCACCACGCTGTACTCCGACGACGACCATCTCTTCCCGGCCCTGCAATGCGGTGCCGACGGCTACCTGCTCAAGGAAGACCGCTTCGAGGTGCTGGTCGAGGAACTGCAGAAGATCGTGCGTGGCCAGCCGCCCCTGTCCCCGGCCATTGCGAGGCGCCTGCTGACCCACTTCCGCCAGGGCGGCGAGAGCGCGCCGATGGCGCCCAACACGGGCTTCCAGAGCAGCCGCCCGATGCCCATGGGACGCGGCGCTCCGCTCGACCACGAGCGCCTCACCCCGCGCGAGAGCGAGGTGCTGACCTACCTCAGCAAGGGCTTCACGATCAAGGAGATCGCGAACCTGATGGGCATCAAGTGGTTCACCGTCAACGACCACATCAAGTCCATCTACAAGAAGCTCAACGTCTCCAGCCGCGCCGAGGCGGCCGTGCTGGCAAGCAAGCAAGGGCTGGTCTGAAGCCCGGCGCCGCGCCGTGTCGAACCCCGCGAGCCCGGCGCCGTCGTCCACACTGACGCCGGCCGACAGCGTCATCGAGTCGAGTTTCGGCGAACGCCCGCTCGCGCGCGGCGACGCGATGTCGCGCTGGATGGGCTGGCGGCTGCGACTGCTGGTGCTGTCGGCGCTGCTCGGTTGCCTGGGGCTGTTCCTGCTGGCGCGCGAGATGGCGAGTCTGCCGCGCGTCGATGCGCAGTGGCGCGCCACCGCCGACAACCGCATCGAGCTGGTGCGCGCCAGCGACCCGGTGCTCGAACCGATGGCCGGGCTGGTGCTGGTGGCCGTCCAGGCCGACGGACGCAGCGTCGAGCTGGCCGATGCGCTGACGCTGCAGCGCTCGGCGCGCTGGGTGGTCGACGACGACGCGCGGCATCGACATCACCTGATCCACGAGCAACTCGATGCCTTGATGGCACAGCCAGCCGTGCAGTTCGTGTTCGCCGGCGGGCGCAGCGCCTACGTGCAGACCGCGCCTCGCGGCTTCGGCGGCCTGCCGGCGGTGTACTGGCTGCTGTGCGCCGCCGCGCTGGCCGTCTACCTGGTGGGCATGGTCGTGCTGATGGCCAAGCCGAACGGACGCAACCTGCTCTACACGGTGATCGCGCTGTGCCAGGCCGGCAACCTGGTCTTCATCGCGATCGAGTTCACCGCAGACCTCGCACTGCCCAACCTGATCGAGCATCTCGACCTGCCGCTGCGCATCGGCTTCGACCTGTGCACCGCGGCGGCCATCGTCCACGCAGCGGCCGTGCACCCGCGCCGTCTTCCCGGCGCCCCGGTGTTCGCGATCGGTGCGTGGCTGGTGGCTGCGGCCCTGACGGCGGGCGTCTCGACAGGGCGCTTCCCCTACGGATGGTGGTGGGTACAGGTCGTCGTGGTTGCCTACGGCCTGGTGATGGTGGCGTTGATGAGCTGGTCGCATCAGCTCGAACCGCATCCGTTCACGACGGTGCTGCGGCGCTTCGGTCTGGTCACCCTGGTGACCTGGGTTCTGCTCACCGCGTCTCTCGCCGCAGCCATCACCTACCCTGGCGTGCACTACAACATCGCTTCGATCGGCTCGACGGTGTGGTACGTGTTCTTCGCCTCGCTGATCGTGCTGGTGCCGTTTCTCTCGCGTTCGCAGCAGATCATGCGGGAGTTCTCGCTGCTCGCCGCGGTGAGCACGGTGGCCACGTCGCTGGACCTGCTGTTCGTGGCCGTGTTCTCGCTCGGACAGTTCGCGTCGCTGACGCTGGCGCTGTTCGTCTCGCTCGCGGTGTATTCGGGGGCGCGGCAGTGGATCCTGAACCAGCTGCTCGGCAGCAGCATGCTCACCACCGAGCGCATGTTCGAGCAGCTCTACCGGATCGCGCGCGAGGTCGAGGCCCATCCGGAGCGCACGGCGATGCTGCTGTCGGAGCTGCTGCGGGACCTCTTCGAACCGATGGAGACCGTGATTGCCGAACGCCGGGTTCGGGCGACGCGCGTGTCGAGCGACGGCTCGACGCTGATGCTGCCCGTGCCCTCGCTGGGCGGCGAGCCGGTGGCGGACAAGGGCTCGATCGTGCTGCGGTTCGCCCACCGGGGCCGGCGCCTGTTCACCTTCGAGGATGCGCGCCTGACCGCACGCGTGGTCGAGCAGCTGCGACGCGCCGTGGCCTTCGACAAGGCCGTCGAGCAGGGGCGCAGCGAGGAACGCGCCCGCATCGCGCAGGACCTGCACGACGACATCGGTGCGCGACTGCTGACGCTGATGTACAAGGCCCAGTCCCCCGAGATGGAAGAGTACGTGCGGCACACGCTGCAGGATCTCAAGACCCTCACGCGCGGCCTGGCAGCGGCCAACCACAGCCTCTCGCATGCGGCGGCCGAATGGAAGGCCG
>WBZM01002815.1_pt1 | contig 14303 bp, 16 predicted proteins | sample 5204271 | NCBI WGS metagenome assembly WBZM01 (sample SAMN12344346, study PRJNA552823) | activated sludge metagenome | biome: Activated sludge suspended growth; feature: Nitrification reactor; material: Wastewater; isolation source: activated sludge from nitrification reactor of wastewater...
CCACGAGCTTCCCTTCGAGGTACAGCGCCGCGCGCCGCAGTCTCTCTGGGTCGTCCCCGAGGAATCCCATAGCCGTGTTGCACCGGCCACAGCAGAGCCCCCGGACACGGGACGAGACGTGGCAGTGCTCGACGTCAAGTACCTTGCGGTGTTCCTCGCACACGAGGCAGCGCCCACCTTGCGCTTCGTACATGGCGAGGTAGCCACGGACGTCGAGGTCGTACGGTCGGAGCTTGCTCCCGAGCGCTGCGCACGAGAGGCACCACACCGCCCGAGAACCACGATCCGGCTCGATCGGACCATCGCACCCAGCGCACCACCGCTCACGCTGCCTACGCCTCGTGCGTCGGTAGTGAAGATCGCACAGCCCGAACGCGACAGTGCGTCGGTCGCAATCATCGACCGAGCACACCACCGGGTTGCGTCTACGAGGTTCGGGCTTGTCATCCGTGGTTCCAGTGCGGCGCAGCCGCATGTAGTGCTTGTTGCAGTAGCCACGAGCGAACGAGTCGTTCGGGCAGTCGGTGACAGCGCAAGAACCCATGCAGGGATCTTACACAAGTCACTGTTGTCACACACTAATCCTGAAGAGGCCGTTCGCGCTCCACACGACCGTCAGCGTGCCACCCGTGACGCTGTTGACACCACCGAGGTAGTTGAAGCAGACGCCCGAGTCCGCCACCGGGGCGGTGCCGGTACCGACGTTGCCCGAACCCGCACCGGGGGTGGCGGTCTTGGTGTCGTTGTAGAGCAACGTGCCGTACACGTTGGCGAGCGTCGCCGCCGTGTTCGAGGCCGTGTCGTTGGCGTCGAACATGATCGTGTCGGCGGTACCGGTGTTGATCACCATGCCGGTGGTCGCACCGGACTGCTGACCGGCCGTCGCACCGATCTGGACGCCCGTGGCTGGCCACTGACCGGCCTGGGAGACCTCGTTCGCCGAGGCCCACTGGTCGGCGTTGTAGGCCGAGTTCGCCGAGGTGACGTTCTTGCTCGGGGTGATCGAGTTGTTGTAGAGCGCGACCTTGTAGATGTCGGTCGTGTTACCGGCCGACTGGTCCAGGTCGAAGATGTTGTTGCCGTCGAGCTGCCCGCCGATGAACGAGCGGAAGATGCCGGATGCGGACCATGCCATGGTGGGTTCTCCTTCAGTCCTGGACGAAGCGGACGTTGATGCAGGGGGCGTGGATCACGCAGTCCTCGCCGTCCTCGCGGAGGGTGGTGACCGACATGACGACCTTGCCGTCCCGGTCGGTGTGGACCGTGTCCGACCCCAGGTAGTCCTGCCGATCGTTGATCCGGAAGTCCGCCTTCACGCCCTTCTCGACGAAGGGGACCAGAACGCCACGCATCCCGACGCAGTGGTGCATCGGGGTGTGGATGTCGGGCCGGTTGGTGATGTGCTGCTGGGGGCACCGCGGGCACTCCCAGTGCTTCGTGTAGTCGATCCGGACCCCGGCGTTGAACGCCTGGCCGGTGGCGACACTCGTCATGCTCATCCCGAACTCCCGTCAGAGGTGGTCTCTACCTCTTCTGTGGCTCTTGGGCCTGGGCAGACAGGATCAGGAGACCGGGATGGCGGCGTAGGCGAGCTGAGGGTCGCCGAACCAGTCCTGGACACCCCAGTAGTAGTGATCGCTCCTGATCGGCTCCTGGCGGACCCGCTGGAAGGTGCACGGGCCGATCTTCGACTCGACCATCGCCTTGGCGTCGTCGAGCGTGCGACCACGTCCGATCTGTCGCCCGCCGACGTAGACCTCGTAGCTCTGGCGACCGCCCCCGGTCTTGTCGACCAGGATCACGCCGGGGTACTCGTCCCACACCGGGCCGTTCACAAGTCCCCGCCACGAGGGCATCGCCGACTTCACGTTGGGCGGCAGTGGGAACCCGGCCTTGCGCGCCAGACCGATCACGATCGAGCGAATCTCGTCGGCGTGCATCCGCTCGAACCACTCGGGCTCGGTCCACAGCACGCTGTAAGCCTCTGCGACGATCTCCTCGGCGTTGTAGCTCAGCGACTGCCCGCCGGGGAGGTCGACGAGCCCAAGTGGGTCATCGAGCGCACGGAGCCCGCCTGCCGCTTCGAGCATCGCGTGACCAGCCTCGTGGTAGGCGATCGCCCGACGGGTCTCTTCGGGGTAGGTGAAGAACTCTGGCGAGACGGCGATCGAGCCTCTCTCGTACGAGGCGACCTCGGTGCCGCGCTGGCGCTTGAACGACCATCCGTCGACCCGCTGGAACTCAGCGTCCTCCTGGGACAGGTTCCACGGCTTGGTCTGCTCCCACGAGCGCATCTGGCTCGGGTCGAAGCGCTGGGCCGTGCGACGGAGCGCACGGTGCTGCTGCATCGAGATCACACGGCGCTCCACATCCATTACGGAGCCGTCGAGGTCGCTTGGACAGGGGCGGCGGGCGTGGTGCACTCACGACTGCCTGACGGGTGAGTCCGGTATGACGAACCGGCACCGCCCCTGTCCTCGCTCCTCGCCCCTCCACTCTCCCCAGGGAAGGTCGATCTCTAGCCCCTCCCGGTAGTCCGAGAGGGGCTAGCTCTTCTTGCGCTTGGCAGCCTTCGCTGCCTCCTGCGCCTCACGCTCCTTGCGGGTCAACACCTTCGGCCCGTTCCACTTCTTGCAGGTGCATCCCATCACCATGCATCGGCCACGGGCATGGAAGGACTCGGAGTGGTTGCAGCCGGTGCACTTCGCCTGCTGCGGCCGCTCGGCCTTCGGTTCGCTCTTGGTGGTCATTGGTGATGGGGTTCCTCTCTCGGGGGTACCGTAACACATTGCAAGTGATCTTGCTAGCGACGTCGCTGGGGCGCTCGACCGCGAGTGGGGATGGGGCGGGCGGGGTTGCCGTAGCGCAACGCCTCTCGGCGCTCTGCGGTGAACTGACTGAACTGGTTGCGCACGTCCTCGGCGCGCTCTGGTGACTTCGGTCCAGGGAGGCCCGTGACGGCCTTCAGGTCGGAGAGCTGCTCACCGAGGTAGGCGGCGACGTCGGCACCGATCAGCTCGTGGATGACGATCGAGACAGCGTCGTAGACGTCCTTGGTCGTGACAGGACCCGAGTCGGGGTGGTCGACCTTGTCGCCGGGGAGCTTGCGGAGGAAGAGGCACTCCAGCTCCAGCAGGTCGTAGATCGGGCAGTGGATCAGGTTGAGGCTCAAGGCGACCTTCATCGTCTCGGCCGTCTTCCAGTTGATCGGCCCGGTGGCCGTGCGCTCGAAGGTGCGCGTGACCTTGAAGTTGTTCTTCCGAGAGTGGGCACCGATGCGCTGGATGAAGCCGATCGAGTTCCACTGGTCGAAGGTGAGCTGCGTCGGCATGAAGTTGTCGACGTACTCCTTCATCTCGGCCTCGATCACCTCGTAGTCCATCTCGCCGCTGTCGAAGTCCTGGGGCTGCCACGCCTTGATGACGTCGAACACGACGTGAGGCAAGGACTGACCCGGGACCATGACCTTGTGGCCGATCGCGAAGCCGAAGTTCGAGCCGGTGTTGTGGCAGACGATTCCGTTGGCGGCGAAGTTGTGTTCCCCCGAGGACATGGTGAGGTCGTAGGTCATCTCTACGCCGTCGGCTTCGACATCCCAGGCACTCAACCACAGATCGTCAGGGAGTGGTTCGACGGGGAACTCGGCCAGTGCGGAAAGGCGCTCCTGCTTGGCGGTGGAACGGAAACCGATCTCATCCTTGAACCGTCGCAAACTTTCTCCTCGCAGGGTGATGTCCCAGTAGTCGTGACGGTCACCGGAAGAGTTGATGGTGATAGTCGAGGACGAGCGTTGGCAGACGATCCCAAGGTTGAGCAACACAACCTGCACCTGACGAGCCAACTCCTTGGACGCCGTAGTGGCCTGCACGACCCGGTCCCGGGAAGTGGCCTTGGAGACCGTCCCATCACCCTCGAAGTAGGCAGACAAGAACTCGACCACGACGGATCGAGGCGACTGCAAGACCGCCCACGGGATCTCCTTGTCGCGTGAGTGGACTGGATCGAGACCCAACGAGCAAAGGACATCCAAGAGCATGGTGTTATACCAGTACACAGTGCGACCCTTGCCCTTGCGGTACTCCTTGGTCGGCTCGACGCCGAACTTGGCCCGAATCAGATCAACGCACTCGTCTGCGATGGACTCATCGACGTGGCAGGTCACCGAAAGCGAATGGGGGCGTACCGAACCCTCGGCCACGAGGTACCCCATGAGCCGCCCCAGATCTTCGTCAAGAACGTCAGGGGTGGCGCACATCTTGGCGTTACTCCGTCTGGTCGGCATGACCGGCATGACCTTGACGTGCTCCTGCGCCCAGATGTCGCCGCCGAGGCGCATCAACACACGATCGGCAGAAGGTTCAGCCGATCGCTGGTTCCGCCCCTTGTTGGTCACCAGATCAACAATCCGAACCCATCCGCGCTGGGTCAACACCGGATGATCCTCGCTCCCGCGAACCTCGTAGCCGTACTTGGTTCGCAGCCTGTAGATCGGCTTCTCGCCGCTGATTACGAACCGCTCGACAGCGTCCAGTCCGCGAGCGTTGGCAAGCACATCCCCCGCACGGACCTGGGGGATCTTCAAGATCCCTTCCGTTGAGTACACCATACTCTCGGCAGTAAGACACTTGCCAGGGTCAGCGTGGGCGACGTAGTCGATGGTCGGCGACCCCTTCTGCTTCATCGCGAGGCGCTGAGGTGCCTCCTCGGCGGGGAACTGAGTCCACGGGTCGAACATCCGGCGGACGTGTGCCTCGGGGAAGTAGGCGTCCATGACGGTCGCCCACTTCGAGTTGTGCGAGATCAATCCCTCGGCGATGAACGTCCCAGTGGTGGTCTCAATGTCCACAAGCCTGCGTTCCCCGAGGGGCTTGATCGAGGCCACTATCTTGCATCCACTTCGACCGTTGACCCGCCCCAGCCCCCTCCCCTCCCACATGGCCGGAATCGCTTGGCGACGGATCTTGTGTCCACCGATCTGTCCGACGAACCGAAGAACTTCTGGCAGACCCTGGATGACGTGGGCCTGCGCCCGCTTGCCTTCGACAGGCATGTACCGAGGCGTGAACCCTTTATCTCGCAGATACCCAAGGGTTGCATCAAGGACCTCTCCGGGATTCTGGACGAAAGAGACCCTGAACTCACGGCGCGGGTAACCGATGGCGGTGCCCTCACCGTCGTAGACTCCGGCGAGATACCCCGCCTCTCGCGAGGAGTCTTCCTCCCACGGATCAACCACAAAGGCGATCGAATCGCCAACCTTGATCGAGCACTTCGGGCCAGGTGTCCCCTCCGGCCGGTAGAGCGAACGCCAGCGATACGACCCGGGGTCACTCGGCGTAGTCGACAACCAGCGATGTGTCCCGGAACAGACGATCGAGGAGCCGTCGTCGAAGGTGATTCGGTAGGCGTCAGACACGCTGTCCCACTTCGCCACCACTTCGGCTGTCCGCATCCGTCTCTGCGTGCCGTCGCCGGGAGGGTGCTCATCGACAGCGACAAGACGATCTCCTGCGACGAGGTCGTCGATCCGTACCCAGGTGAGATCGGCGGTGAGAACCCTGGTGTCAGGATCGAGACACCGACGCTCCACCCGAAACGTGTCGGGGTTGGCTCGCTCCAGTCGCTGCATCCGCTCGTCGTACTCCTGGATCGCGTTCTTCAGCGGCTTGAACGTGATCTCGGGGAACTCCTTCGGACCCTCGAAGGGGATGATCTTCGTGCACTTGGGTCGAGCGACGAACTTGCCGTCGGCGGTGTCGGCCCAGTCCTCGTAGATGTTCCAGGATTCGAGCTGGAGCATGATGTTCTCGGGATACACCGGGCGAAGCGTGTCGGCGTCGACCTGGAGCGTCTGCGAGACCAGCTCGTAGAACTTCCCGGTCATCTGCCATGGGCTGGACCCGGAGTAGATGAAGGCGAGGTTCTTGAACTGGTCGAGTGACGGGGTGGCCGAGTCGTAAACCTCTTCAGCCGAACGGGAGCCGCCCGTCGTCGAGACCATATGGGCCATCTCGTCGTAGAACTGCATGAACGAGGCCGGACCGCGGGCTGCCATCGTGGTCGCCTCCTTCGGCACGATCTCGTACGTGGCGAGATCCATGGTCGTGTCGCGAGGAGGACGCACGAGGTCGACCTTCGAGTTCACCGAGATCGACTCGGCGAGGGACTGGCTGATGTACTTCTGGAAGCAGGGCGCTCCGGCGATCACGTTGACGATGTCTCGCCACTGGTTGTCGCGAGCCTGCATCTTCTTGCCAGCGAAGACCTGACAGGCCAGGCGCTTGTCGCGGTCGATGCCGAAGTGGTCGCGAGCGTCGCCGAGCATGAGGTAGTACCAGAGCACGTACGACCCTGCGAGTCCGCCGATGTACCCCTTGGCGGATCGACGGCCGAGGACGGCGAGGACCTGGCGGAACCATCGGTAGTTCATCGACCGGAGGATCTTCATCCGCTCGATGACGTCTGGAACGATCCCCCAGTCGCCGCTGTACTTCAGCACGGCATCGGACTCGGGGTCGAGGTGGGCCGGAGGTCGTTCTGGGAGCTTGAACCCCTCCGACCACTCACCGATCACCTGGTAGTCGTAGTCGGTGAGCATCTCCAGTTCGAGGAAGATGACCTTGAGCCAGGTGGCCTGGCGAGGGTAGAGGTTCGGCCTGTTCAAGAAGTGCGGGCTGGTGACGAACTCGACGATGTCCGGGACGTGCTCCGGGTTGTTCGTGAGGTTCCGGTGCGCATCGAGGTGGTCTGAGATCGTCGGGATGTACAGCGAGGTCGCCGTCATCGCCATCGGCGTCAGTCCTTCTTCGTGATGAACGCCGCGCTCTTCGGCGGCGTGATGATCCCGTTCTTGCCGATGGCTCCGGGTTGGTCGATCCCGAGGATGTCGCGCTGGACCTCCCAGGTCTGGCGCTCGTGGTCGAACTCGATGGGGTCGATCCTGTCGACGATCGAGATCTCCGGCGTCGGGATGCCCGGGCGCAGCATGAGCTTCAGCGTGGCCTCGACCATCTCGGTGGGGATGGTCTCCAGCCCGCCGACCTCCCAGAGCACCACGACCTTGAAGCCGATCGCACCGAACTCCTCGACGGCGTTCTTCTCGAACTGCTCCCAGGTCATGGAGCCCTTGAACGAGTTCAGGGTGCGCAGGACCGTCTCGATCTTGATGATCTCGTGGTCGTGCAGGTCGACTTGGCACTGAACGGACATGGTGTCTCCCTAGTTCGCTTGGGGGACACGATACACGAACCCTCAACTAGAGGTTGAGCCTTGGTTCAGCTCCAGGGCTTGCGCACGATCGTGAGATCCTCGAAGCCGAGCTTCTTCTCGGCGTTGCGGCCGTGGTTGAGCCCGCGGATCGACACCTGACGGACCTCGACGACATCGAAGCCAGCGGCGGCGAGCTGACCCTCGGTGTCGGAGCGGAAGGGCACGTTCATCGGATCCTTGGTGTTCACCACGAACACCGCCCCAGGGCGAAGCACCCGGAACACCTCGGCCCACACGGCCTCGTGGATGGCGTAGAACGCCTTCAGCGCTGCGGGGCTACGGCGTGGGCTCATCCCCGCTGCGTTGCCTGGCTGGAGGGCGTAGTCGTCACCCACCCACTGCCGGAGCCGGTGGATGTAGGTGTTGTGCATCATGTACCCCTCACCGACATAGGTTCCGGAAGAGGTGGTGATGCTCTGGATCGTGCGGGTGCCGACACTCTCGACTCGCAGGACTTCGACGTTCGATCCGTGGATGCCGGGACGAACGTCAAGGGTGTCCCACTTCTCCAGCAGACGGCCAGGACGAAGCGATCCCAGGACCGACATGACGGACTGGACCTGCGACGGGCCGGTGAAGTAGAGCGAACCCATCTCTCGGCAGCCGTCGCGATGCGCCCTCTTGGAGATGAGGTTCGTGGTCATGCCCATTGAGTCGGCGATCTCGATGGCACGTTCCAACAACGGCCCCTTCGCCTGCGTCAGGACCAACTGGCAAGTCCCATGCGACGTCTTCGCCAAGCACCCTTCTCCATCGAGCATCCCAGAAAGCCATCCAGCATCGAACGTCGAGGCGGGTGACCACGGCTCCAGGGCCTTCATCACCATCCACTTGCCCTCGGTGAGCTGATCGGCCCTACGCCAAGAGGTTCCCGACTTCGAGGGTCGACGGACGAGCCACGGGTGATCAACAGTGCAGACGACCGAGGAGCCATCTGCGAGATGAACACGAACGCACTCTGTGTCCATCTCCTCCGATGCCAGGATCACCGCAGGTCGCCACCTACGACGGGCACCCTCTTCATCGAAGGACATGATCTCGTCACCAACACCGAGGTCTCCACAAGGAACCCACCTCAGATCCCTCGTGAGGATTCGCTCCTCCTGGGCCAGGCAGTGGCGCACCGAAGACTCGTTCGAGCGGAAGTTGTCGCTCATGCCGTTGGGGTAGGCCGGTGAGGTGATCGCCCCGTCGAAGGAGTTGTCGGCGAAAGGCAGCTCACGAGAGTCGCCCAGCCGGACGCAGGTGTGAGCGTGCCGCTGAGGGGAGAAGTACCCTGGCTCGATCTCGACACCGACGGGGTCCATCGAGAGCTTCCCGGCGATCTCGGCCAGCCTCATCCCGAGCCCGGCGAACGGGTCGAGCAGCACCCCACCGCTCCACGGGGTGTGTGCCTGGTAGGCGGCGACGATCGGATCCACCAGCTCCTTGGAGAACGCAGCCGGGGTGATCGAGGGCAAGCGCCCGACCGTGATGGTCGCCGACGGATTCGTCGGGTCCGTCATGGTCGGGCGCTCGGTGTCGGAAGAAGTCATGGAACCCAAACCTTGTTGTTGACGATCAGAGAGATCAGGCCACGAGAGACACCGAACTCGGAAGCCAGGTCCTTGCCCATCTCTCCCGATCGGTACCTACTCCTGATAGAGGAGACCTGCTCCTCGGTGAGCTTCGCCCACCTGTGTGACGATCCGCGGACCACGGCCTGGCGACCCTTGGCGCGCATATCGTCCTGGTTGTCCTTGGGCGTGCCAAGGAAGAGGTGGCTGGGGTTGCAGCACGGAGGGTTGTCACAGGAGTGGCACACGAACATTCCACAGGGAATCGGTCCGTGGGTCAGCTCCCATGCGTAGCGATGTGCCTTGACGTGCCGGTTGGCCACCTTCAGCCCGCCGTACCCCCTGCGGTGCCGCCCTCGCTGCCACTCCCAACATCCGCTCGAAGTGACAGCGAGGTGCGACCAGAAGTCATCCGAGAGCACTGGCGCAGACGGTGCAGCGCTGCGAGAGGTGCGCCGTGACGTCACCGCCGAAGCGCTCCAACTGGCGACGGATGCCCGCCTGGCGGTGCTCGGGGTTGTTCGCCTGGTTCGTGGCCAGGTTGACGAGGTCGAACATCGTCACCGGGGTGTTGGGCTGCACGATCTGGGGAACAGCATCGACGAGCTGGAGACGCATCCGGTCCGAGAGGTTGCGCTCACGGGCCAGACGGTTCATCATCCGTTCCGGCTGATCGACCACCTGATCGCGGAGGGCGTAGAAGTGCACCAGGTCCTCTTCGACCTTCGAGAAAGCCAGCTCGGCCATCTGCTCCAGAGCGGCGATGACCTCGTCGATGGTGTCACCACGAGCGTCGATCTTGAGCGTGGTATCGGGGATCTCCATGCCGTTCGTGCAGACGAGGCGGTACATGTACCGCTGCACCCAGGGGGCCAGCTCCTGCTTCGTGTCCTGGCCGAACCGCACTCCACCGCGGGTGATGTCGCCGACCTTGCGGTCGCCGCCCTGGCCACGCTTCATCTCGGGGCTGGCGACGACGTCGAAGCCGAAGAAGTCCGGCGTGTTGGTGAAGTCGATCACCTGCGCCTCCGGCGAGAGCACCCTCGCTGCGACGTCGACGAAGCGACGGGGCTCGATCACCTTCGAGCGGGGGTCACGGACGTAGAGGATCTCGGTGTCGGTCACCCGCACGAGTGCCTGATCGTGCTGACGAGCGAACAGTTCGTTGATCAGCGTGTCGCGCAGGTCGCCCGGGAGGCGCTTGTGGAACGCCTTCGGCACCTGGACGAAGTTGGCCACGGCCTCGACGGAGTCGGCACCGAGGGGGATGCGGCGAGCGCTCCGACGGTTCGCCCCCTCGGGGAGGATCTCGATCTCGCCCGTGGTGGAGTTCAGCTTCAGGTTGCCCGGCGACACGACGACGGTCTCGCCGCCGACGTCGAGCTTGTCCTTGAGCTGGGTGACGGTCAGGGGCTCGATCTCACGGAGGTACATGGATTCATCCTTCAGGGTTTGGGAGTTGCCGGGTCCGGCGCTGCCCGACATTGTTACCAAGCTATCTTGGAGTCGTCAAGCGAAAGATGGATCCATCAAGGCGTCAGCTCTTGGCGAGCCTGCTGCTCGCGAAGGATCGCTGCGACGACGGGGTTGTTGCCGACCCTGTGCATGATCTCCTCGAAGTGGTCGGGGACCACCGATCGGACGACCTCGATCATCACGCCAAGCACCTGGTTGTACACCGTGGTGTCGATGGCCTGACGACCTTCCTTCTCGGCGTCGGCGAACATCTTCATCACCGCCACCACCTGGGCCGTCTCGGGGACCCAGTTGGGGTTCTCGATCAGGTGGGTGAAGTAGCGGTCCATCATCACTCGGCCGAGGATGACGTGATCGAGGGCGAGGGACTCAGCGTCCTCCATCGTCTTCCCGAGCGCCTGCGCTCGCTCGGTGTAGATCATGTCCAGGTGCAGGTCGCGCAGAGACGAGTGGTCCATGCGCTTGTGGTGCCGAAGCATGTCGTAGGTCAGGTAGTGGGGGTGCTCCGGATCACTCACCGTGGACGGGAGCGCCTCCAGGATCATCCGCAGCGGGCGGTGCAGAACGAGCCCCTCGGTGATCTGCTGGATGTACGGGCTCTGGCACACGGCGCACCCGTGGCGGAAGTTCCTGCCGATGAGGCTGTTCGATCGACCGGCCGTCTGGCCGGGGGCGAACGGGCGGATCACGCGGGCGCTGTCAGACGTCCTTGCCGACGAGGAGGCCGTGGCAGGACGAAGCTGGACGACCGTTCCCTTCGGCCGACCCGGACGACGGCCGGGGTGCTGTGCGGTCATGACGCCTCGCCGAACAGGGAGTCGTGGACGAAGCTCGACAGCGTCGAGGGGGAGTCGCTTCGGCGGAGTTCGCCGGGGCGGGGAGGGACGATCCCGTCCCGGGAGTTGAGGTGGGGTCGCGTCGGGTTGGTGCGACGGCTGAAGACCCCTTGCCGCACTGCTGGGTCAGGAGTGCCGGTGGCGACGAAGATCTCCCGGCGACGGCGCTGCTGCTCTTTCCAGGGCGTCAGGATGTCCATCTTCTCGGGAGCCCTGACGTTGCTCAGGGACTCGCGGAGGATGGCGTTGGCCTCATCCTCCAGCGCTCGTGCCACGCCGTACCGCAACCGACCCATCAGTCTCCTCCGATTCGGTAGCCCTTGATCCTGCGCTCATCGACCAGGGTGACGATCCGAGCGAGTCCGTCGGTGGCGTACATGCCGACCGGGTTCGTCCGGGAGATCCCCATCCTCTCGGCTGCATCTGCCTCGAAGAGACCCTCGACGAGGAAGAGGCGAATGGCCTGCGCCTGGCGGGTCGGTAGCACCTCTTGGGTCGCCCGGTAGAGAGCCTCGATGTCCCAGAGCGACCAGGAGACCCCGTTGTTGTCGGTGATCATGTCGATCCCGAGGTCCTCGTGCGCCGCCCGAAACAGGGCGAGCCCCCGGAAGAGAGTGCGGAGAGCGTCGACGGTCAGCGGAGAGGGTGTGCTTCGTCCGTCTGAACCCACTCCGGTGACCCTCCGATCGAGTGTTGCGAGCGCCATCAGGAGAGCATGATAGACCAGATGGATCCATCTTCGCCTGCATCCGTCCACAGGACTGTGGACGAACTCTCTACCAGGGGTTGAGGGTCATCGACGCTGAGGCTCAGGTTCAGCTTCATGGATAGGGCAGTCGATGGCGACGTGCCATTCGTCCCCCATCGGTGGGAACCGCCCGTGGTTGTTGTCGAAGGGGTTGCAGGTGCAGCCGAGCTGCTTCGCTGCGGCCGAGCCAGGATTCGGGACGGTGGGCATCAGCAGACCTTTCGGAGCCAGGCGAACGCCGCCCAGCAGACGGCGACGAGGACGGTCACGAGGACGGGGACGTCGCTCTCCATGAGCGAGGCGGCGGTCACCCGGCCACCATCCTCTGGGCGATCAGGTAGTCGACGGCTGACCTGAGAGTATCGACGTCGTCCTTGGCAAGGCCGAGCATCCAGTTGCAGCGATTGCACAGCAGGCCCCGAAGGCACCGACCGCAGGAGCGCTTCCCGGGACAACAAGCGTGATCGTGGTCGATGTGGAATACGCCCGTCGGCCCGCCGGGCTCATCGGTACCGCAGCAGGCGCACCGACCGCTCTGCTCTTCGAGCTTGCGGTCGAACCACTCCGGAGTCACGCCGTACTTGTACTTGAGCGTGTGGGCGCGGCTTCGCTCGGGCTCGGTGAGGCGCACCCTCTTCTGGTAGGCGGCATTGCTCCCGGTCTCACGACGACGCTGGTTGATCTGGGCGCGAACGCCCGGCTGGGCGACCCGCTTCTTGGCGTACTCGGCCATGCACTCTCGGCAGTACGACTGCTTCCCGAGCCGTCGCGGGTGACGCCGGTCGTTGGCGAAGGCGTCGAGGGGCTTGGACTGGAGACACGCCCGGCACTCCAGAAGGATCTCTTCGTCAGCCATTGATCAGCGAGTCCTTGATCCGCATCCCGAGGCGATCGAGCGAGCGAACGACAGAGTCAGCACGACGACTCAGCACGGACAGGAAGATGGCGTAGTACCGGTCCTCGGCCGCTGCGGTGTTGGCGCGAGCGCTGCGCCCCTCGACGGTGTCCCGCCCACGGATCTCGCCGGGCTCGTCGTAGGCCACGGCGAAGCGCTCCTCGAACTGGGCCTTGGAGAACATCGCGTCGCCCCACACCGACGCCGCCCGCTGCTCCCACAGGAACAGGTTGGTGGTGATCTGGAACATGAAGTCCTCGCGCTGCCTGCGCGTCAGCTTCGAGTAGTCGTCGTTGTAGCCGCCGTCGAGCAGGCGCTTCCACACCGGCAGGCCGTGCTCGTCGGTGAGCGGTGCTCCGTTCGGGCCGACCTCGGGCTCACGGACGATGTCGAAGATCCGCGACACGAGGATGAAGGCGTCGGAGAACAGCTCCTGGATCACCTGGTCCACCTCGGACTGCGCCCGGCGGATGACGACCTCGTCCTCGGTCGTCGCCCAGGTGAACCGCATCCGGGTGAACCCCGGGGTGCGCCAGTGCCGGGCTCGCTCCTCGGGGAGCTGCGGCTCGACCGGCTCGGTCATCTCCTCGGAGGCGACCTTGGCCTCTTCGGCGGCACCGGACTCGCCGTGCGCCCTCTTCTTGTTCGATGCGACCATGGCTGAACCTTACCTCAAGCGATCTTGATATACGTGCAAGAAACGATCGGTCATCGCTGCACCCACCGAGCTGTGACGCGCCGACCTGCCTGGTGGTCGATCTCGACGATCCCACGCTTGGCGAGGTAGTCGATCGCTTCGGCGTAGGCGGAGATCGCCATGCTGTCCAGCCCGTCGGCCGTGCTGCACGCCTGGTTCGTCAGGTCGACGATGATCTCGGTTGCTTCGTCCAGGTCAACCAGCGGGCACGACTGGGCGAGGAGCCGTCGAGTGTGTCGACAGTCGGCACGGTCGCATGGCTCTACATGGGGCTGGTGCAACGAAACGTCACCAGGCATCGTCGTTGTCCACAGGCTCGATGCGACTGTTGGCGATCAGCTCGACATAGAGCAGATCGGGGTCCTCGCCATGGAAGGCTCGGCGGAGCATCTCTTGGACCACCGATGAGTGGATCGTCCACCAGGCGTCGTGAGGTTCAGGTGCTGTCATGTCGGCCACCCCGTTCCGGTCGGCACGTGCGAGTTCTCCCACGGTGGCGCTACGAGGTCATGTTCGCCGTCAGAGTCCCAGCCGACTACGGTCGTGTGCGGACACTCGAACGACCCGTCGTTGAACACCCACACGGGTTCGACGTGCTTGGCGCACCAGAGCAGCTGCGCTGTCAGGTTGTTGCCGACCTGGTCGACGGCGTGACGGGTCACTCGACGGCTGGCGTCCAGCTCCACGAATCGCACGCCCCTCACGACGGCCACCTACCCTCGACGACCACCTCGGTGCGAACCTTCCGGTTCTTGTACGGGTGCAGCTCAGTGAGCGTGATGTTGCCGTTCGGGTCGTCGATGTAGCGGATGACCTCGCCACACTG
>WBZM01002816.1_pt1 | contig 14300 bp, 15 predicted proteins | sample 5204271 | NCBI WGS metagenome assembly WBZM01 (sample SAMN12344346, study PRJNA552823) | activated sludge metagenome | biome: Activated sludge suspended growth; feature: Nitrification reactor; material: Wastewater; isolation source: activated sludge from nitrification reactor of wastewater...
CGCCGTGGTGCTCGACGGCACCGAGACGACCGTCGACGACCTGGTGTTCTTCGGGGTCGGCGACCCCACGTTCTCACCGAAGCTGGACAAGGCGGTGGTCAAGGAGGGTCAGACCGCGTTCAAGCAGCGGTGGTCGACCGAGACGATGCTGCCGCTGCTCGCGGCCCAACCTCAGCGGCCGGATGTGGTGATGACCCACGACCCGGCGATGACCGATGCCATCGAGCCCAAGCCGCCGCTGCGCCTGGCCGGCCACACCCACAAGCTGAAGGTGTCGGGAGGGACCAACCCCGACGGCACGCCGTGGGTGCTCGTCGTGAACGGATCGACCGGAGGAGCGGGCCTGCGGGTGCTCGACCGCAAGGAGGAGAACCCGATGAGCGCGGTGATCATCACCGTCGACCGGCAGACCAAGCAGGCGCTGTACCTCGACGAGTTCACCTACCGGCCGCTGGTCGACCAGACCTTCAAGGTCCGGCGCATCGACCTGCGGAACCTCGACCCCGCCAACTGACTGCAACCCCGACCCTCCACCCCCTCCCCCGTTCTGTTCGTTGGTTCACAACGCCAGCGTTGTGAACCAACGAACAGAACGGGACGCGGGGACAACTCGAGGGTTGTGGGACTAGTTATACTTGTCGGTATGACTCACCGGGTGGGTGCCAAGGGACAGGTGGTCATCCCCAAGGAGCTCCGTGATCAACTCGGGATAGAGCCCGGGGACGAGGTCAGCTTCTGGCTCCACGACGATCACGTCGCGGTCCGGCCGACAGAGCACCGCCGACCGCTCCGGGGTCGTTTCGCGGGGTCGCCGCTGATCGCCGAGCTTCTGAGGGAACGAGCTGACGACAGCAACCGCGAAGCGGTTCCGTGACCGTCGTCCTGGATTCGTGGGCCGTTCTGCGCTTCCTCGAGGACAGCGATCCCGTCGCCAGTGCAGTCAGCGACCTCCTCGACCGACAGCGACCCGTCATGTCGTGGATCAACCTCGGAGAGGTCCACTACGTCCTGCGCCGATTGCACGGAGAGGAAGCCGCCACCGAGACGGTGCGTGACATCCGTGACGTCATCGACGTGAGACTCGCCGACGAGAGGCTCGTGATCGACGCTGCTCGCATCAAGGCGGACCATCCGATGGCGTACGCGGACGCGTTCGCCGCGGCCCTCGCTATGGCCTGCGACGCCACCGTCTGGACTGGCGACCCCGAGCTCGTCGTCCACGGGGCGCCGTGGAGTTGGCGAGACCTGCGGAACCTCGACCCCGCCAACTGACCATCGACCCCCGCCCCCTCCCCCGCCCCCCGTTCTGTTCGTTGGTTCACATCCCCAGCGTTGTGAACCAACGAACAGAACGGGGGTGGGACCTAGTCTCCGGGCGATGGTCGAGCACCGCAGGTCACGGTTCGACGCCGCGCCGGTGAGGCCGGCGCGGGCGGCCGTCGCCCTCGCCGTATTCGTCGCGCTCGCGTTCATCGCCGGCTGCAGTTCCGACTCCGACGGCTCCGCACCCACCACCAACGCCTCCGCCGCCGCATCGACGGACGCCGGCACCTCCCGGGTATCAGGATCCATCGTCGTCTCTGCCGCAGCATCCCTCACCGACGCGTTCACGACGATCAGGGACCGGTTCGTGGCGGCCAACCCCGGCGCGCACGTGACGCTCAACTTCGGATCGTCCGGCGCCCTGTCGACGCAGATCCTGAACGGAGCCCCGGCCGACGTGGCCGCATTCGCCGACACCGCGCCGATGAACGCCCTCGCCGATGCCGATCTCCTCGCCGCCCCGCCGAAGGTGTTCGCCAGGAACCGGCTGGTCATAGTCACCGAACCCGGCAACCCGAACGGCATCGACTCGCTGGCCGACCTGGCCACCGCCGGCACGGTCTCGCTGTGCGTGGACACCGCGCCCTGCGGGAAGTTCGCCGACCGGATCCTCGCCGATGCCGGAGTCACCATCCCGACCTCGAACATCACACGTGGCACCGACGTGCGCTCCACGCTCACCGCGGTCACCGAGGGGGACGCTGTCGCCGCCATCGTGTACGTCTCCGACGCGACGACCGCGGCCGACCGGGTCGACACCGTCGCGATCCCCGAGGCCCACGACGTCACCGCCGACTACCCGATCGCGACGCTGGGCGCGACCTCCAGCCCGGCGCTGGCCCGGGCGTTCGAGGCCTACGTCCTGTCCGAGCGGGGACGGTCGGTCCTGGAGGACGCCGGATTCCTCGCGCCGTGACCACCCGATCGAGACACCGCCCGCCGATTCCGGTGCTGGCCGCGGCGGCGGTGGCCGTCGCCTTCTTCGCCCTGCCTCTGCTCGGGCTGATCCGAGACGCTTCATGGTCGACCTTCCTCGCCGACCTCTCCACGCCGGACTCACTCAGCGCCCTGCGCCTGTCGCTGATCTGCTCGCTGAGCGCCACCGGACTGTCGGTGCTGTTCGGCATGCCGTTGGCGTGGGTACTGGCCCGGGTCCGCTTCCCCGGACGGGCCCTGGTCCGCGGGCTCGTCCTGCTCCCGCTGGTGCTGCCGCCGGTCGTCGGCGGCGTGGCACTGCTCACCGCGTTCAGTCGCCGGGGACTTCTCGGCGAGCACCTCTACGACTGGTTCGGCGTCCAGCTCACCTTCTCGACCGCCGGGGTGGTCCTGGCCGAGGCCTTCGTGGCGCTGCCGTTCTTCGTGATCACCGTCGAGGCCGGACTGCGCTCGATGGACCGTCGCTACGAGGAGGCCGCAACCACGCTCGGGGCGCGTCCGTTCACCGTGTTCCGCCGTGTCACGCTCCCGATGGTCGCACCGAGCATGATCGCAGGCGCGGTGCTGTCCTGGGCCCGGGCGCTCGGGGAGTTCGGCGCGACGATCACCTTCGCCGGCAACATCGTCGGACGGACCCAGACGCTGCCTCTGGCGATCTACCAGGAGCTCGTGACCGACCCGGACGTGGCCGTCGCGCTCAGCCTCGTGCTGCTGGCGGTGTCGCTCACGGTGATCGTGTCGATGCGGGACCGCTGGCTCGGTGCGTCGTGATGCTCGCAGCGGACATCGGCCTGACCATCGGGTCACTCGATCTGAGCGTTGAGCTGGAGGTCGACCGCGGCGAAGTGCTCGCCCTGCTCGGACCGAACGGGGCCGGCAAGACCACGGCGCTGCGCGCGCTCGCCGGCCTCGAACAACTCGACCGGGGGAGCATCGTCCTGGCCGGGACGGTCCTCGACGATCCGACCACACCGACGTTCGTCCCCCCAGCGGACCGCCCCGTCGGCGTCGTGTTCCAGGACTACCTGTTGTTCCCCCACCTGTCGGTCCTCGACAACGTGGCGTTCGGTCCGCGGTGTCGAGGCGTCCCCAAGACAACCGCAGAGATCACGGCGCGACGGTGGGTCGACTCCGTCGGCCTGGGATCGTTGGCGGGGTCCCGGCCCGCGGAGCTGTCCGGTGGCCAGGCCCAGCGGGCCGCGCTCGCACGGGCGTTGGCTGCCGACCCGCAGCTGTTGCTGCTCGACGAGCCGCTCGCCGCGCTCGACGCCGGCACCCGATCGACCGTGCGACGGGACCTGAAGCGGCACCTCGACCAGTTCGACGGTGCCACCGTCCTCATCACCCACGACCCGCTCGACGCGCTGGCACTGGCCGACCGCGTCGTCGTGCTCGAGGCGGGACGAGTCACCCAGGCCGGCACGTTGGCCGACGTCACCACCCGGCCCCGCACGCCGTACGTCGCCGAGCTGCTCGGCGTGAACCTGCTCCGCGGTCACGGGTCCGACCACACCGTCGTCGTGAGCGATGACGGTGTGAGGAGCGACGTGACCGTCGCGGTCGGCGGTCCGGTCGACGGGGACACCCTCGCCCTGATCCGACCGAACGCGGTGTCGCTGCACCGGAGCCCTCCGGACACCAGCGCTCGCAACCAGTGGCGATGCACCATCGACGGGTTCGACCTGCTCGGCGACCGGGTCCGCGTCCGGCTCGCCGGTCGGTTCGATCTGGTCGCCGAGATCACACCGGAGTCGGTCAGCCGGCTCGGGCTGATCGAGGGCGCCGAGGTCTGGGCGTCGGTGAAGGCGACCGAGATCGCCACCTACTCGGCGTAGGGCTCGAGCGCAGGCCGTCTCCGACCCGATCGCGGCTGCCCGAACCCTGACGGCTCACCCGATCCGGGCGAGGTCGGACGGTCGGGCCTCCTCGAGCTCGAGCGCGAGCTGCACCAGCAGGGCATCGGAGCCGAAGTCCCCCGACAGCATCATCCCGACGGGCAGGTGAGCACCCTCGTCGACACCCATCGGCACGCTGATCGCCGGCGTCCCTCCCGCGTTCGCCAGAGGGGTGTACGGCATCCACGCCGCGATGCGTTCGAGCAGCGGTTCGAAGTCGACGTTCGCACCCAGGTGGCCGAGCAGCGGCGGGACGGTCGACACCGTCGGGCTCAACATCACGTCGAAGTCGCGGGTGGCGGCCGCCATCCGGGCCCGCACCCGACGGAGCCGTCGCGATACCCCCACGACGCGGGACGGTTCGGCACGGAACGACGCCGCCATGCCCTGGGAGAACTTCGTGAGTCGGGTCCGGTCGTAGTGGGAGCCGTGCACGACGGGTGCGGTGTTGGTGGCCATGAAGACCAGGAACCGGTAGTAGAAGATGAAGTCGTCGCGGAACTGCTCCGGTTCGACCGGCGGCGTCGTCTCCTCGACGTGGTGGCCCAGCTCCGCGAGCAGGTCGGCGGTGGACTGCAGGGTCGACCGTGTCGGTTCGTCGATGTCGGCCAGGCCGGGGATGGCGCCGAGCACGCCGACCCTCAACCTCCGCGACGGCGGCCCGGTGACCTCGCCCATCGGCGGCATCGACCGCGGTCGGAACACCCGCTCCATCTCGGCGTAGAAGCGGGCGGTGTCGCGCACCGTCCGGGTCACGACCCCGTCGACCGACACCGACAGCGGCAGGTTCCGCTCGTCGGAATGCCGTCGCAGACGGCCGAGGGACGGCTTGAGGCCGACCAGCCCTCCGCAGGCGGCGGGAATGCGGGTCGACCCGCCGCCGTCGACGGCGTGCGCGACCGGCACCACGCCGGCCGCGACCAGCGCGGCGGCGCCACCGGAGGAGCCGCCGATCGTGTGGGCCGGGTTCCACGGGTTGCGCGTCGGCGTCCGCTCCGGGAACTCGGTCGACGGGACGAACCCCCATTCGGGCATGGTCGACGTCCCCACCAGCGACATCCCCATCGCCTCCATGTCCCTGGCGACGCCTCGGGTCCGCTTCTGCGGGGGAGCACCCTCGAGGGCTGCTGCGCCCCAGGTGCACGGCAGTCCGGCGACCGGGACCATGTCCTTGATGAACGTCGGAAGGCCCTCGAACGAGCCGCGTCGAGCGCGCCGCGCCGGCACGGAGGTCAGCACCTCGCCGTAGCGCTCGAACATGACCGCCCCGACCTGCGGGTCGATCCGCCGGGCCCGCTCGATCGCCGCGGCGACCACCTCCCGGACCGACAGCTGGCCCGAGTCGAGCGCGTCGATCGTCGCCACCGCGTCGAGCCGGGCGAGCTCGTCGTCGAAGGTGTGCACCGCCGGCCGACGCGGGTCGCCGCCCGACGACCCCGGCTCCGGCTCCGATCTCACCTGGCCGTCGTCCTGCGTCGCGTCCACGGCGCGGACACTAGGCGGTACTCAACGCCGCCAGAAGATGTGGTGGACGACCCCGGAGCTGGGACTGGGCACCTTCTCCATGTGGAATCGGTCGAGCAGGTCCTCGGGCCGGTCCCACAGGCGTTCGCCGCGCCCGAGGTCGACCGGCGCCATCGCCACGTGCATGGCGTCGACGAGATCGTCGTCGAGGAACTCCCTCACGGTCGCGACTCCCCCGCCCAGGCGCACGTCCCTGCCGTCAGCGGCCTCCGCGGCTCGGGCGAACGCCTCGGTCGGCGATGCGTCGATGAAGTGGAACGTGGTGTCGTCCAGGGTGAACGACGGACGGAGATGGTGGGTCAGGACGAACACCGGGGTGTGGAACGGCGGGACCTCGCCCCACCACCCCTTCCACTCGTGGTCCTCCCATGGTCCCCGTTGCGGTCCGAACTTGTTGCGCCCCATGATCTCGGCGCCGATGTTGTGGGTGAAGTCGCGGGTGAAGTAGTCGTCGAGGCCACGCGTCCCGCCCGGGTCGGTGCGGTTGGGCCAGCTTGCCGTGGCGCCCGCCCAGGACATGAACGCGGCCGGGTCCGCATGTCCGAACGGACGATCGAGGGACTGGCCCTCACCGGCGCTGAACCCATCGCGGGACACCACGAAGTTCTGGACTCGCAAGAGCTGGCTCATCGACATCTCCTCGTCTCTCCGGTCTGCTCGGTCACGTTCATCGGGTCTCAGGACCCGGGTTCTGCGGCGGCGGCTCCGATGGCGGCGTAGTGCTCGCGTGCCGCGGCGAAGGCGTCCCAGTCCCAGGGCACCGGTGAGCCGGAAATGGCCGGTGCGAGTCGCTCCAGCGACGTGTGCAGTCCGACGACCCAGCAGCCGTCGACCGCGGCGGCCACGTCGTCGACCTGCTGGGTGAGCCGCAGGACGCATCCGTCGTCGGCGGCCTCGAGCTCCCACAACAGGGTGGATCCGGCCACGAAGTGGGTGTGCTCGAACAGGACGGGTGCCTCCACCCGCAGCACGGTGGCCGTCATCGGGCCGGGTTCGCCGCTGCGGCTGGTGAAGACCATCTCCCCGCCTTCACGTAGGTCCACGGTGATGTCGGCGTCGAAGGGCAGCCACCAGTCCGCGAGCCGCTCCGGGTTGGTGATGGCGTCCCACACCGCGGCCACAGGGAACCGCAGGTGGCGTTCGAAGCGGATCGTGCCGCCGGTCGCGGTCCGTTCGAGGGTGCCGTCGTAGGAGCCTGTGCCGTCGTGGGATCCGGTGTCGGTCATCGGGAGTCCTTCGTGATTCGGGAGTCCTTCGTCATTCGGGAGTCCTTGGTTCGGTGGTTCTTCGCGATCGGGTCGATCGGGTCAGCGGTGCGTTCGAGGTGGCGCTCGAGGGAGTCGAGGCGGTTCGCCCACTCGCGCCGGTAGGGCTCGAGCCACTCGTCGATCTCCATCAGCGGCTCGGGCCGGAGGCGGTAGAGCCGACGTTGTGCGTCACGGCGGACCTCGACCAGGCCGGCGTCACGCAGCACCTTCAGATGCCGCGACACCCCCGGCTGGTGCATGCCGACCTCGTCGACCAACTCCCCCACCGAGCGCTCGCCGGATCGGACGGCGTCGAGGATCCGGCGCCGCGTCGGCTCCGCGATCACCTCGAGGACGGTCAGGGTCGATGCCACCTCCCGAACATACACCTAGCCATATATATGGGCAAGCAGATGTCAGGGACCCGACTCCCCAGCCGGATCGGGCGCGTCCCGGTCGTCGACCTTCTGTCGGCCGACGGGCGATCTCCCCTCGAGGGCGAAGTACTGGTGCAGCTGCTGGATGGCGATCGAGCCCTCGCCCACCGCGGACGCGACCCGCCGGACGCCGCCGTGGCGCACGTCGCCCGCAGCGAACACCCCTGGCATGCTCGTCTCGAGGGTGAGCGGCGGGCGCTCCAGCGGCCAGGCCCCCGAACCCACGACGTCGTCACCGCTCAGCACGAACCCCTGGGGGTCGAGCGCGATCGAGTCCGGCAACCAGTCGGTCAGCGGTCGGGCCCCGATCATCAGGAAGAGGCCCTGCGCGGGATGCCGTTCCTGCTCGCCGGTGATCCCGTCGCGCAGCGTCAACCACTCGAGTCGGTCCGCCCCGCCGCCGTCCACGACCGTCGTCCCGGTCCGCACGTCGATGTTGGGCGTCGCGTCGATCTGGCGGATGAGGTAGTGCGACATCCCCTTCTCGATCGAGTCCGCCCGGATGACCATCGTGACCTGCCGGGCGTATCGGGCGAGGTGGAGCGCGGCCTGGCCCGCCGAGTTCGCCCCGCCGACGATGAACGCGTGCGCACCGGCCATCGACACCGCCTCCGAGGTCGAGCTGCCGTAGAAGACCCCGGCGCCGACCATCGCCTCGATCGACGGAACTCCGAGCCGCTGGTAGGTCGCACCCATCGCCAGCAGCACACCGACGGTGCGCAGCTCCGTCCCGTCGTCGAGGGTCAGCACCAGGAACCGACCCTCACGCCGGATGCCGGTCACGGTGTGCATGAAGGTGAAGTCGGCGCCGAACACCCACGCCTGGTGGTAGGCGTTCTGGGCGAGCCGACGGCCGCTGAGACCACGGGGGAAGCCGAGGTAGTTGCGGATCAGGGAGCTCGAGGTGGCCTGGCCACCGATCCCTCCCCGATCGACCACCAGGGTTCCCAGGCCTTCCGACGCCCCGTAGACCGCGGCGGACAGCCCGGCCGGCCCGGCACCCACCACGACGACGTCGAACTCGAGCTGCTCCGGGCACACCGGACCGCCCGTGGCCAGGGCGAGCTCGGCGTTGGTGGGGTTCTGCAGGATCGACCCATCGGGGAACTGCAGCAGCGGGAGCTCGGCATCGGCGCCTGCGATCTCGAGGGTCGCCCGACCGTTCGGCGAGTCGACCAGGCAGAAGTCGTGGGGGACGGCGCACGACTGGAGCGCTTCGCGCAGCTCATGCGCCCTCCCCGTCCAGGACTCGCCGACGATGCGAACGGTGTTGGGCGCGGTGCGTTGCGCGTCGGCCCAGTCGAGCAGCATCGACGAGACGGCGCTGTGGAACTGCTCGTCCGGTGACACCATCGGTCGGAACACGAACTGGTCGATCCGGTCCGCGGCCATCGCCTGGAAGATGATCTCGCCGACGTCACGCTGGCCGAGGGACTCCCATCGGACCAGCAGGCCGCGGCGAGCGTGGCGGTGTCGGCTCCGCACACCGTCGAGGATGTCGGCGCCGTCGACACCACCGACGTCGAGCGCGCAGAGGGCGATCGCCACGTCCCGTCCGTCGGCGGCGAGCTGCTCCAGCAGTCGATGCGCGTCGTCGGCTGAGCCGGCGACCGCGACCGAGTAGCTCCGGGCGTACCTCTCGGTCAGCTCGCGCTCGATCTCACCGAGGCGATCGGGGTCGGCGTCGACGGCGAGGATCGCGGGACCGATCATGGCGAGAATCTACGACCGCACCCCGTCCCCGTGGCCGGGATTTCACGACGTCGGCGGTGCAGCTCTCGGGGATCTCGACGAGCTGTCGGCCCCGGACGGCGGGCCGACCGTAGGGTGGCGCGATCTCCAGCGCGGTCCGTGCCACGGCACGTACCGATAGAACGACTCCCGAGGAGGGCCACGCCATGGGCGCGTCCGGACATTGCCTGTGCGGCAAGGTGACCTACGAGCTGTCGGGTGAACCGATCGCGACCGCGGTGTGCCACTGCAGCCACTGCCAACGCCAGAGTGGCGGAGCGTTCTCGGTGAACGTGATCGCCCTGCCGGACCAGCTCACGGTCACGGGCGAGCTCGGCACCTACGTCGAGACCGGCGAGAACGACGACGGCGAGTACGTCCATCGACGCTTCTGCCCGTCCTGCGGTTCGCCGATCGTGTCGGAGATGCTCCAGGCCGGCATCGTCGCGGTCAAGGCGGGCACCCTCGACGACACCTCCCACATCCGACCCGCCGTCGAGGTGTGGTGCACCGACCGCCAGCCGTGGGTCGAGCTGGCGGGGATCCCGATGTCGATGGAGCGCGAGGGCTGAGCACGATCGGCTCGGAGCCGGCACCCGCCCTCCGAGCACGATCCGCGTCCGGGGCTACGACACCTCCTGTTGGTCGACGCGCTCCGAGGCGGCGACCAGCGGAGCTGTTGCAGCGCTTCGCTCCCGGGTGACGTCCCAGAACGGGCTCCACAGGAACCAGCGGCGCAGGGCGCGGACCAGATGCGACGGCCCCACCACCTCGATCCGGCCGTCGGTGGTCTCCATCGTGACGACCACGTCCGAGTCGAACCCGGGATGCTGCACGCACACGGACGCCTCCCCGCGTTCCAGCACCATCCACAGCGTCATCCTCTCGGGCGCGGTGTGGTCGAACTGCACCACGACCCGTTGCTCGGGCAGCTCGGTCGGATCCACCCGCCGGTGCATCCACCAGGTGAGGGTGATCGGGTCGATGTCTCCGGGGTCGAGGTCGTCGTAGAGCCAGTTGACCGCCCACCGACCGAAGGCGATGAGCACCGGCTGCAGGTCACGACCGGCGGGGGTCAGGTGATACGAGCTACCGCGGCCTGACGGCAGCGGCCAGCTCTCCACCACACCCTTGCGCTCCAGGTGCTTCAACCGCGACACCAACAGCGAACGGGAGATGCCCGGCAGCCCGCGGGCGATGTCGTTGAACCGGGTGTTGCCCAGGACGAGCTCTCGCAGGATCAGCGGCGTCCAGCGATCGGCCACGACCTCGCTGGCCAGGGCGATCGGACAGAAGCGGCCGTAGTCGGTCATGCCCTGAGCGTCGCGCCGACACAGCGCTGCGGGAAGTCCCGATTCTGTACTGGCCAGGTCACGATCCTGCACTGGGAACGTCCGCGCAGCGGTCCGATGCTCGAACCATGTCACTCACCACCACAACCACCTCCCACCTCCCCCTGCTCGAACGGGCGGCCCGGGTCGGCGAGGAGATCGCGCAGCACGCCGAGCGTCACGACCGCGACGCCACGTTCGTCGTCGAGGCCTACGACGCGCTCCGACGCGAGGGCCTGCTGGCCGCGGCCGTGCCCGTCGAGCTCGGCGGTGCCGGCGCGTCCATCGCCGAGGTCACCGCGATGCAACAGGAGCTCGGCCGGCACTGCGGTTCGACCGCCCTGGCCAGCGCCATGCACCAACACGTCACGGCGTTCACGGCATGGCGCCACCGCCGCGGTCTGCCCGGTGCCGAAGCCACGTTGCGCCGTGTCGCGGACGACGGCATCGTGCTCGTCTCCACCGGCGGCGCCGACTTCACCCACCCCCGCGGGCAAGCGGTGCGGGTCGACGGGGGCTACCGGGTCTCGGGCACCAAGGCTTTCGCCAGCCAGGGACCCGTCGGCACGGCGATGTCCACGATGTTCCCGTTCGAGGATCCCGAGCGTGGCACTCGCGTGCTCAACATGTCGGTGCCGCTGAGCGAGCCCGGCGTCCGCCTCGTCGACAACTGGGACACGCTGGGCATGCGCGGCGCCGGGAGCGGCAACATCGTCGTCGACGACGTGTTCGTCCCCGACGAGCGGGTCCTCGCCGACCGTCCGCACGGCACGATCGATCCGCCCCTGCAGGTGATCCTCAGCATCGCCATGCCGATCATCTCGGGCGCCTACCTGGGCATCGCCCGGTCCGCGGTGGACGCCGCGACGATCGCCGCCGCCGGCAGCCAGGATCCGATCACCCAGCGACAGATCGGCCTGATGCGCCACCGGGTCCAGGTGGCCCAGTGGGCGCTCGACGGCGCACTCGAGGTGATCGCGGAGGTTCCCGAACCGTCCGAGGAGCGGATGATGGCTGCGCTCACCGCCAAGCGCGAGGTCGCCCTCGCGGCGGTGGAGGTGTGCGACCTGGCCATGGAGGTGGCCGGAGGATCCGCGTTCCGCAAGGGCTCGGTGATCGAGCGCGCCTACCGGGACGTCCGGGCCGCGTCGTTCCATCCGCTCACGCCCGAGCAGACGCTGCGTCGGTCCGGTCAGCTCGCCGTCGGGGTACCCACCGACCTCTGAGAGCGTGGTCGGGACCTCACGGGTGACCGACCTCGGGCGGGTGAACTCCACAGGTGCATGCGTCGATCGACGGGCAGGTGCAGGTCATGCCCCACGAGATGATCGCCCGAGCCCGCTCGAGGGTCGCCATCCGCTCGTCGATCTCGGCGAGCTTGGCCTCGGCCAGCGCCCGACTGGCCGGGCGTCCGGGCTCGTCGTCGGCGAACAGGACCCTGATCTCGTCGAGTGAGAACTCCGCGGCCTTGCAGAGACCGATCACCTCGAGGCGTCCGAGGACGGCCGAATCGAAGCGGCGCTGACCGCCCACCCGGGCCGGCGGCGGGAGCAGCCCGACCGACTCGTAGTACCGGACAGTCGTGGCGGGAACTCCCGAGCGACGTTCCAGTTCCCCGATCGTCATCGCCGGTTCCACCGGAACAGACTTGCATGCCGACGCTTGACTTGGAGTCAACTCGAAGTTGTTGGCTGACGCGATGCATTCGCCATCCGTCGCCGTCGACCAAGCCCTTCTCCGCTCCCGGTTCGTCCTGCTGCGAACCTACGACCCACACGGAGTGCCGATCGACACCCCCGTGTGGTTCGCGCTGCAGGGATCCACACTGCTCTTCCGGACCAAGCGCGGTCCGAAGACCCGGCGGATCGCCGACCGCCCCGAGGTCGAGTTGCAGGCATGCGACCATCGAGGCCGACCGCTCACCGCCGCACCCATCCACCGGGGAACCGCCACCGAGTTGCACGGCGACGAGGCAGAGACCGCCAACCGTCTGCTGCACCGACGCTACGGCTGGCAGTGGAACGTCATCCCGCTGATCAGGATCCCGGGAGTGGTCAACGTGCACCGGCACCTCGGGTGGCGTGAGCGGCTCCGGCGGAGTCGAAGCCGCTCGCTCTGGCCCGACAGCGTGATCATGGCAGTCGAGCTCTCCCCTCCCTCCCGTTCTGTTCGTTGTTTCACATCGCCGACGTTGTGAAACAACGAACAGAACGCGGAAGGGTGCCCGACGGCGCCTCCGCGCAGACCGAACTGCTCGCACTCCTCGGTCGGACCGGATGAGCGCCGGCCACAGGGCTCAGGGCAACGGCGGCAACTCGTCGAGCGGAACGACATGGGGAGCCCGTCGCCCGCCCGCGCCATAGCCGACCTGATCACCCCACGCGTGGAACGCTGTCCAGAGCCGACCGTCATGGCCGCGGAACACCGACATCCCCCCGGGCCCGTTGACTCCGGCCGCGCTGCGGTGCCACGGGGTTCCCGGCGTGTCACGCTCACACGGGCCCGTCGGGCTCTGGCAGGTCGCGGATCCCGTCGCGTAGTCGGCGGTGAAGAAGAACCCGCCCGAGTAGAGCAGCCGGACCGTACCGTCCTCCTGCTCGAACAGAGCCGGGTTCTCGAGGACCAGTTGCTCCCACCCGCTCGGGTCGGTGAGGAGCTGGGCCGGTTCGCCGACCAGTCTGGTCCCCGACTCGTCGAGGCGTGAGGTGCGGATCTCGGTGGGACGTCCGGACTCGTAGTGGTATTCGGTCCACGCGACGAAGAGCCGGCCGTCGCGGGCTCGCCACGGGAAGGGGTCGATCGTCGGCCCATCCGTACTGCAGATGACGGGTTCCTCGCCGAGCGGCTCGTAAGGGCCGCCGGGCGTGTCGGACACCGCGAGCCCGATGCACTGCGACAGGTCGTCGTCGGGGTCGGTCGGGCTCGAGAACCACAGGATGTATCGCCCGCCGACCTCGATGACCCCCGGGGCCCAGATCTCGTCCTGGCCGATCCATGCAGGTCGACGGGCCATGGCCTCGGTCGGTTCCCCCCATGCCCCGGAGTCGGTGGCGTGCCGGACCGGGGCCAGGAGGTCGCCGGTGGAGGTGGTGAACAGCCAGTACGAACCGGCAGCAGCGAGGACAGCGGGGTCCGGCCCGTCGGCGGCGACCGGTCGCGTCGGCGGTGGGCCGGTCCTTTCAGGTCGATCCTGCTCGCCGCGTGCGTCGGTCGAGCAGCCGGCGGCGAACGCGAACAGGAGCACCACCCCCAGAACCCATCCGAACCGCACCGCATCCCCCGATCGTCGGCCGGCGCCGCGCTCCTCCGAGCCGACGCTCCGCAGAACCTACCGTCGAGCGGGTGCACGACCCGGTCCAGCCGATCCGGGGTTCACGCGGGCCGGGGTCGATACTCCCTCCTGCGGGGAGGCTCGGTCAGCCCGTGACTAGCCTCGCCGATTCGTGAGACGCCTCCTGCTGGTCGCGACCGTCGCCGCACTGGTCCTCGTCGCGGCCTGCTCGGGAGGAGAGGACCCGACGTCGGCTCCGGGTCGACCCGCCCACGACTCCAGCACCGGTCGCGAACCGGCGCCGGCATCCCCGCCGCTGGTCACCGACCCCGAGGGACCCGTTCGAGTACCGGTGTCGGGCGACACGACCTGGGTGCACGACCCGTCGATCGCGCGTGAGGACGGCACCTACCACCTCTACTCCACCCACGACGGCATCCAGCACCGCACGTCCACGGACCTCCAGCACTGGACCAGGGCGGCGCCGGTGTTCGCCGAGCCGCCCGCGTGGCTGACCCAGGAAGCTCCGGTCGGCAAGGGCGACATCTGGGCACCCGACATCAGCCGCTGGGGTGGCCGGTGGCACCTCTACTACTCGACCAGCG
>WBZM01002817.1_pt1 | contig 14294 bp, 12 predicted proteins | sample 5204271 | NCBI WGS metagenome assembly WBZM01 (sample SAMN12344346, study PRJNA552823) | activated sludge metagenome | biome: Activated sludge suspended growth; feature: Nitrification reactor; material: Wastewater; isolation source: activated sludge from nitrification reactor of wastewater...
AGGTCCATTCGCCCGAGACCATTTTGGCGAGATAGACCGCCTTCAGCTCCTCGCTCGCATGCGTCTCGACCGCGTCGACCGCGCCGAAGCCGAGCAGCGGGCAGAGCGCGAAGGCCATGTTGGCCGAATTCCACATTTCCGTGCAGGCGACGTTGAGAAGATGCGGCAGGCCCATGCCGCCGTGATCGGGCGAGGCTGTCACCGCGTTCCAGCCGCCCTCGATCCATTGGCTGTAGGCCTCGCGCCAGCCGGGCGACGTCTTCACCACGCCGTCTACCAGCTTCGCCGGCGTGAGGTCGCCGTTGCGATTGATCGGAGCGAGTCGGTTCTCCGCGAATTTCGCGGCCTCGTCGAGCAGGGCCTCGGCGGCGCCGTCGGCAAGATCGGCGTATATTCCTTCGTCGACGCCTTGCTGCAGACCAGCGGCGTGCTTCATGGCGAAAAGCATGTCGGCGACAGGCGCGCGATATGTCATAGATCCCTCCCGCGAATGTTCCCGCCTTGATACAACGCCGCAAGGCGCGAAGCACCGCAGCTTTTCGATGCGAGACCGCACATCCGTTCGTTCATGACTAAACTGGATCGCCGGACCGGCAAAGCGCCTTGACCCAATCGACCCGCACCTCGGCCCGAATTCTTTTGCCCGACGCTCAGGGCGTCGCCGAAGCGGCGGCGCTCCTGCGCGGCGGCAAGCTCGTCGCCTTCGCCACGGAGACGGTCTACGGACTGGGCGCCGACGCGACATCGCCCGAAGCGGTCGCCAAGATTTACGCGGCAAAGGGTCGGCCCGCCTTCAATCCGCTGATCGCCCATGTGACAGGTTTCGAGGCCGCGCAGCGGGAAGCACGGTTCTCGGACGTCGCGGAGCGGCTCGCGCGCGCCTTCTGGCCGGGCCCGCTCACGCTCGTACTGCCGCTGGCCGATGGCGCCAGCGTCTGCGAGCTCGCGCGCGCCGGCCTGCCGTCCGTGGCGCTGCGCGCGCCCGATCACGCGATCGCGCAGGCGATGTTGGCGGCCGTGGGACGCCCGGTCGCCGCGCCTTCCGCCAATCGCTCGGGGCGCGTCAGCCCGGTGACCGCCGCCCATGTGCTCGAGGATCTCGGCGACAGCATCGACGCGGTGCTCGACGCCGGCCCGACCGCGGTCGGGCTGGAGTCGACCATCGTCGCCTGTCTCGATGGATCGCCCGTCCTGCTGCGCCCGGGCGGCGTTCCGCGTGAGCGAATTGAGGCGCTGGTCGGTCGGTTGGCCGCGCCGGTCTCCGGCAAGGTCGAGGCGCCGGGCATGCTCGCCTCGCATTATGCGCCGCGCGCGCGCCTCAGGCTCGACGCGCGGGAATTGCGGGAGGGCGAAGCGGGCCTCGATTTCGGCGGCCGGTTCCGCGCGGGCGTCGGCGGCCCGGTGCTCGATTTGTCTGCGCGCGGCGATCTGGTCGAAGCGGCTGCACGGCTATATTTCTGTCTGCGCGAACTCGATGCGACCGGCGCCGCCGCCATTGCCGTAGCGCCTATCCCCGCCGACAATATCGGCGAGGCGATCCGAGACCGTCTGGCCCGCGCGGCGGCGCCGCGCGCAGATCTTGGAGCAAAGTGAGAAATTTCGCCGGCGCCTGCTATTTAGAATCTCTATTAAGCGTAGTGGTTTACACAAGGTCATCGAACGAAATTGAAAATTGCCGATACTGGCTCGATCAGGCCGGGAAACTGTTTGTGGGGCGGGGGCGCGAGCGACGGCGATCTTCGCGGGGTGGTGTGAAATGAATTGGGACGATTTCCGCCTGGTGCGCGCGATCGCGGAGGCCCGGTCGCTCGTCGGCGCAGCGGATGCGCTCGGCCTCAACCATTCGACAGTGTTCCGCCGACTCGGCCAGATCGAATCGACGCTCGGCCGCCCGTTGTTCGAGCGCTCGCGCGCCGGATATGCCGCGACCGGCGCCGGCGAGGAGATGGTGGCGCTCGCCAACCGCATGTCGGACGGCGTTCTGGAGTTCGAACGGCGGCTCGCCGGGCAGGATGAACGACCCCGGGGCGAGTTGCGGGTCACGACCACGGATTCGCTCTTCGCATCGCTGCTTGCGCCGATGTTTGCGAGCTTCCGCACCGCCTATCCCGAGATCCGGGTCGACATCATCGCATCCAACGCCTCGCTCAATCTTTCGCGCCGCGACGCGGACGTGGCGATCCGTGCCACCTCGGAGCCGCCGGACACGCTGGTTGGCCGCAAGGTCGGGCCGATGGCCTGGGGCGTTTACGGCAAGGCGGGCTCGGAATTCGCAAGATGCGACCCGCTGGGGCCCGAGGCCGTGTACATCGGCTTCGGTCCGCCGATGGAGGAGATCGAACCGGCCGTGTGGATCGCGCGAAATGTGCCGGCGGCGCGCGTCGCAGCGCGCGTCAACAGCATGCATATAGCGGCGCTCGCCGCGGCAGGGGGCCTGGGTCTGGCGGTCCTGCCGCGCGCCGTGGGCGACACGATGGGCGAGCTGACGCGTGTCAGCACAAGGCCGCCGACCACCAGCGCCGTCTGGCTGCTCACGCACGCCGACCTCAAGGGCGCCGCGCGCGTGCGCGCCTTCATGGACCACGCCTGGAGCTATCTGTCGCGAGAAAAGGCGCGGCTGGCGGGCGAGTAGCGCGCGCGCAAGAAAAACGCCTCATGCGCGACGCATGAGGCGCGTTTCAAACGGTGTGACGTCAGGCGATCGAGACGATCGCGGCCTTCTCGTGCTTGACCTCGACCTTGTCGCCGACTTCCTTGCCGATCAGGGTCTTGGCGAGCGGGGCGACATGCGGAATCAGCCCTTTCGCGGGATCGGCCTCGTCCTCGCCGACGATCCTGAAGCTTTCCTTCTTGCCGTTCGCGAACTTCACCGTGATCGTGTGGCCGAACCGCACTTCGGACTTGTCGGCGATCGGGTGGACCAGCTCGGCGTTGGCGCGACGCGCGCTCCAGTAGTTCAGGTCACGCGCAGCCATCGCGATGGCGCGGCGATCGCGATCGTGCTCGCCCTTGGCGAAAGCGACGCGCGCAGCCTCCAGCTCACGCTCGATCTGCGCGAGGCCTTCCGGCGTCACGAGATTGCGGTGCGGGCTGACCGGGCGCTCGCCAATGTCCTCGACCGAGTCGCTGTCGTCGTTTTCGCGTGTGAATGCGCTGCTCATCTATCCCCGCCTTGATCGCATTGTCGGGAAACCATCGTCTTCGTATGTGGCCCTGTCCTTGATCCAAATCTAGACCGCCCGGCGGCGAAATCATGTCGCCGCCCGGCTCCCCGGATTGGCTCAGGCGACCTCGACGACCACGCGGCCGCGCGTCTGGCCGGCCAGGATGTCCGCCGCCACGCGCGGGGTGTCGGCCAGCTTGACCGTCGTGGTCATGGCCGCCAGCTTGGCGCGGTCCAGGTCCTTGGCGAGCCGGGCCCAGGCCTCGCGGCGCAGCGCCTGCGGCGCCATCACGCTGTCGACGCCCAGCAGAGACACGCCGCGCAGGATGAACGGCGCGACGGTGGCCGGCAGGTCCATGCCCTGCGCAAGGCCGCACGCGGCCACGGCGCCGGCGTATTTGGTCTGCGCCAGCACGTTGGCGAGCGTGACCGAGCCGACGCTGTCGATGGCGGCGGCCCAGCGCTCCTTGCCGAGCGGGCGGCCGGGCGCCGAAAGTTCGCCGCGATCGATGATCTCGTTCGCGCCGAGGCCGCGCAGATAGACTTCTTCCGACGCGCGGCCGGTCGAGGCGATCACATGCCAGCCGAGCTTGGCGAGCAGCGCGATCGCGACCGAGCCGACGCCGCCGGCCGCGCCCGTCACGAGCGCAGGGCCGCGGTCGGGCGTCAGCCCGTGCTTCTCGAGCGCCAGCACGCAGAGCATGGCCGTGTAGCCGGCGGTGCCGATGGCCATCGCTTCCGCAGGCGAGAGGCCGGCGGGCAGGGGCGTGAGCCACTCGCCCTTCACGCGCGCCTTCTGCGCATACCCGCCCATATGCGTCTCGCCGACGCCCCAGCCGTTGAGGATGACCTTGTCGCCCTCCTTGAAATTCTTGTTCGAGGAGCTTGCCACCACGCCGGCGAAGTCGATGCCGGGGATCATCGGGAAGCGGCGCACGACCGGCGACTTGCCGGTGATCGCCAGACCGTCCTTGTAGTTCACGCAGGAGTGCGACACGACGACCGTGACGTCGCCTTCCATGAGGTCGTGCTCGGCGAAATCGGTCAGGGCCGCGCGATAGCCGTTGTCGTCCTTGTCGATGCGGATGGCCTTGAAGGTGCTCACGAGTTGTCCTCTCCCGAGAAGGGTCTGAATTTGATTGTCTGGAGTCCTAGACGCGAAATCAGGCCGGAACAACCTTGGCGAGGGCGGGCTTCTCCTCGATCGGCAGGTTGATGAGCGCCGAGGCGACGCCGAGCGCGATCGACAGGATCCAGACCCACGAGTAGGAGCCGGTCGCCTCGTAGATCGTGCCGCCGAGCAGCGCGCCCAGAAATCCCCCGATCTGGTGGCTGACGAAGGTAAAGCCATAGAGCATCGCGAAATTGCGCTGACCGAACATGATTCCGACCAGCGACGAGGTTGGGGGCACGGTCGACAGCCACAAGAGCCCGGTGACCGCCCCAAACAGCATGGCCGAGAGGGGCGTCGCGGGAATGACGAGGAAGGCGAGCGTGCTCAGGGCGCGCGCGAAATAGATGAACGCGAGCAGATAGCGACGCGGCATGCGCGTTCCGAGCCAGCCGGACGTCAGCGAGCCCACGATGTTGAAAATGCCGATCATCGCGAAGGCCCAGCCGCCCGTGCGCGGGTCGAGGCCCTTATCGGTGAGATAGATCTGGAAATGCGTGGTGATGAAGGCGAGCTGGAAGCCGCAGGTGAAATAGCCCGTCACCAGCAGCACGTAGGAGCGGTGCGAGAAGGCCTGCGCGATCGCCTCGCGAATGGTCGGCGCGGGCGCGGCGCCTGCGGCCGGCGCGGGTTCGCGCGGCGAGGCGAGGACGAAGGCGAGCGGCACGATCGCCAGCATCATCGCCGCGAATATGTACGACGTGTTGCGCCAGCCGAAGGACTGGATGAGCCCGACGGCGAGCGGGGCGAACAGGAACTGCCCGAGCGAACCGGCCGCCGTGCCGAAGCCGAAAGCCATCGAGCGCCGGTTCTCCGGCACGAGCCGCCCGAAGGCGCCGAGCACGAGATTGAACGACGCGCCCGACAGGCCGAGCCCTATCAGCACGCCCGCCGACAGATCGAAGACGAGCGGCGTGGTGGAGGCCCCCATGATGATGAGCCCCGCGCCGTAGAGCGCGGCGCCCACGATCAGCACCCGCGGCGCGCCGTACTTGTCCGCGAAGCCGCCGGCCAATGGCTGGCCGAGACCCCACAACAGGTTCTGCAGGGCGATAGCGAGCGAGAAGACGTCGCGCGTCCAGCCATTGTCGACCAGCACGTCGCGCTGGAAGGCGCCGATCGACGAGCGCGGCCCGAAGCTCAGGATGGCGATCGCGCAGCCGGCGGCGATGATGAGTTCGACGGGGATTTTGGCGCGAGGGTTCGGGGCCGCGGCGGCGGGGTTGGACATGTCGTTTCCTTCGGGAAAGGCGCGAATCTATCCGAAAGGGACGGCGGTGGCCATTGCGCGCGGCGGGGCGGGCCGATGCGTTGAATGCGGGACAGAAACCCGGCTGTCATCCCGGCCGCAGCGAAGCGGAGAGCCGGGATCGAGAAGGCCGAAGGTGAGCGCTGGATCCCGGATCGGCCTACGGCCGTCCGGGATGACAATTCCGCGATCGATTACATGTTCGCGTAATTCGGTCCGCCGCCGCCTTCCGGGCAGGTCCAGTTGATGTTCTGCGCGGGATCCTTGATGTCGCAGGTCTTGCAGTGCACGCAGTTCTGCGCGTTGATCACGAACTTCGGATCTCGCTTGTTCGCCTCGTCGGCGTAGACGACCTCGTAGACGCCGGCCGGGCAGTAGAGCCGCGCGGGCTCGCCGTATTCCGGCAGGTTCCTGGCGATCGGGATCGACGGGTCCTTCAATTGAAGGTGGACGAGCTGGTCTTCCTCGTGATTGGTGTTCGACAGGAACACGGACGAGAGCTTGTCGAAGGAGAGCTTGCCGTCGGGCCTGGGATAGACGATCGGCTTGACTTCGCTGATCGGCTTCAGCGTCGCATAGTCCGGTTTGCCGTGCTTCAGCGTGCCGAAGAACGAAAAGCCGAACAGCTCGTTCGTCCACATGTCCAGACCGCCGAGGCCGACGCCGAGCGCCGTGCCGAACTTCGACCACAGCGGCTTGACGTTGCGGACCTTCTTCAGGTCCTTGCCGATGTCGCTGTCGCGCCATTCGTTCTCGATCTCGACGACTTCGTCGTGCGCGCGGCCGGCGGCGAGCGCCGGCGCCAGCTTCTCGGCCGCCAGAATGCCCGACAGCATGGCGTTGTGCGAACCCTTGATGCGCGGCACGTTGACGAAGCCGGCCGCGCAGCCGATGAGCGCGCCGCCCGGGAAGGTCAGCTTCGGCACCGACTGCCAGCCGCCCTCCGTGATCGCGCGCGCGCCATAGGCGATGCGCTTGCCGCCCGACAACGTTTCGGCGGCCACCGGATGCGTCTTGAAGCGCTGGAATTCGTCGAAGGGCGACAGCGTCGGATTCGAATAGTTGAGATGCACCACGAAGCCGACGACCACCTGGTTGTCCTCGATGTGATAGAGGAACGAACCGCCGCCGGTGCTCATGTTCAGCGGCCAGCCGAACGTGTGCTGGATGGCCCCCGGCCGATGCTTGGCCGGATCGACCTGCCAGAGCTCCTTGATGCCGATGCCGAACTTCTGGAAGTCGCGTCCTTCCGTCAGGCCGAATTTCGCCAGCAGGCCCTTGGTCAGGGAGCCGCGCGCGCCCTCCGCGAACAGCGTGTAGCGGCCGCGCAGCTCCATGCCGCGCGTGAAGGAGGCCTTCATCTCGCCTTCGCGGCCGACGCCCATGTCGCCCGTCGCAATGCCGACCACCGCGCCCTTGTCGTCGTAGAGCACTTCGGAGGCGGCGAAACCCGGATAGATTTCGACGCCCAGCGCCTCGGCCTTGGCCGCCAGCCAGCGGCAGACGTTCCCGAGCGAGCCGACATACTTGCCGTGATTGTCGAGCAGCTTCGGCATGGCGATGTTGGGCAGGCGCAACGCGCCCTTCGGCCCGAGGTAGAAGAACTTGTCCTCGTGCACCTCGACAGTCAGCGGACGGTCGGCTTCCTCGCGCCAGTCGGGAAACAGCCTGTCGAGACCGATGGGATCGACGACGACGCCCGAGAGAATATGGGCGCCGACCTCGGAGCCCTTCTCGACCACCACCACGGTCGCGTCAGGCGAGATCTGCTTCAGCCGGATCGCCGCGGCAAGACCGGCAGGTCCCGCTCCCACGATCACGACGTCATATTCCATCGCCTCGCGTGCGGGCAGTTCCTGAGCCTCGGCCATGACGTTCCTCTCGTCTTTCGCAGGTTCGGACGCCGTAATAGTTTATATGTAAACTGTACGCAAGCCCGGAATTGAAACCCATGGATAGCAAGCCCTGCGGGCCTGGGAAATGGCAAGTATGCTTTCGCCATGCGACATTGCGCCTTCGCCCGGCGAAAGCGGCCAGATGGAGCGCATGCAAGGTCTGTCGGAGCGGCTAATCCCAGCGCCAGGCAGGGGCGGGATGGAAACAGTCAAGCGAGAGCCGAGCGACTCCAGGCGACGAGGATGCAGACGTTTGCCGCCAGCCGGCCGCGGTCATTCCGGGATTCCGGCAAGGCGATATGCCTCGCGCAGCAGATCGAGGTCTCGTCCGCGCCAAGCGACCGACTTGCTTAGATTTGATATCTTAGACGCCCCTGCGATGCGGCATAACTCGGCTCCAACTTCTCGCGCCTCGTCGGCATCGCCGGCAAGAGCGAGCGCTGCCATCAAAGCCGCATTGGAAACGCCGGGCCTATGCGCCACGGATTTCCGCGCCCAGCGCACGGCTTCGGCGTAATTGCCTTGAAACAGATAGGCGAATGCGATCACGAACTCCGAACGATACGTCTCGAGGTCGAGGGGACTCAAGCGAAGCGCGCGCGAAACCTGCTCAACCGCAGCTTCGTGACGACCCAGGTAGCAACTCAGCATTGCGCGATTGGTCCAGCCGACCGCCAGATTCGAATTGATCGCGAGCGCCTGATCGACCAGGGCTTCGCCGACCTGATATTCGCGACACACTTCCACAAGCGCCAGACCGGCCCAGGTCAAGGCAACCGCATCGTCTTGGCCGAGAGCCGAAGCGCGAAGCGCGACGCGTCTTGTTTCGGCCCGCTCCGCCTCCTCGTCTACGACGCGAACCAAGACCCTGCGGTAGATGTAGCATCGGGCCGCCATTCCGTAGGGCGTGGCGAAATCCGGATCGAGTTCGATCGCGCGATAGAACAGCCTTAGTGCTTCCTTGTTCGATACGTGAACCTTGGCCAGACCTCTCAAATACCAGTCGTAAGCGTCGAGGTTCTCGAGCGGCTTGCGTTTGGCGCGTTCCATTTCGGCAGTGTCGAGCTTGGGAGCGATGGCGCCGACGATGCTGGTTGCGATCTGGTCTTGCAGTTCGAAAACGTCTTCGAGAGAACCGTCGAACCGATCGGCCCACAGATGCGCCCCGGTCTCGCATTCTATCAGTTGTCCGGTGATGCGAATCTTGTTCGCCGCCTTGCGCACGCCGCCTTCGAGCACGTAGCGGACGCCGAGTTCACGGCCGACCTTCTTCGTGTCGACCGCTTTGCCTTTGTAGTTGAGAGACGAATTGCGCGCGATAACGAAAAGCGACTTGAACCGGGACAGCGCCGTGATGATGTCCTCGACCATTCCATCCGCAAAATATTCCTGTTCCGGATCTCCGCTCATGTTCTGAAACGGCAAGACGGCGATCGATGGCTTTTCAGGAAGAGCCAGCGGGGCTTCGTCGCTCGGTTGTAACGCAGTCGACGATGCTCCGTTTATCGTGGTTTGCGCGACGGCATCGGCCCGCGTTTTCGTTATTTCGAAGGCTCTGATCGCGCCTTCGATATTCTTGAGCGGCGGGATGCCCATGTCTCGGACCGAGAGCGCGGTTTTTCGTCTGACCTGATCGTAGACCAGTTCGGAAATGACGATGCCGCCAGGGGGTGCGAGAGATTGCAATCGGGCTGCAATATTGACCCCATCTCCAAAGATGTGCCCCTCTTGAAGTATAACTTCGCCAAGATGCAACCCGACACGGAAATGCATAGCCTCATCAGGAGAAACGCCGTCGTTCGCGGTCGCGATGGAGTCCTGAATCTGGATTGCCGCTTCAACTGCAAGCGAAACGCTGGAGAACTCTGCGAGCACGCTGTCGCCAACTGAATTGACGATACGCCCTCCAAACTCGCCAACCAGTCGATCCATCAGAACGCGACGTGTCGCAAGGTCCCGGATCGTGCGGACCTCGTTCGCCCCCATAAGTCGGCTGTAGCCGGCCACGTCGGCAGCTAGAATCGCGGCAAGATGCTGATCTGCTCTCGTCAATCGAGACGCCCCCAGTATTGAAATCTTGCTCTTGGCCGATAAAAACACGATAAGCGGCAATTCGCCAAGTCTTGCCGATCAGAAGATCGCCGCAAAGGCGACCCTGATAACGACTTTTACCGCAACAGCGTCGCCTTCGCCCACCAGTTCGGATGGTCGCGCCTGATCACGCGCGCCGCGCGCGCCGCCTGATGGCGGTCGCCGAACAGCGCAAAGCATGTCGCGCCCGAGCCTGACATGCGCGCGAGCTTTGCGCCGCGCGCCGCGCCGAGCACCGCCAGTACGGCGACCACTTCGCGCGCGATCACGCCCGCGGGATCTTCGAGATCGTTGCGGCCCTTCCTCAGCGCGCTCGTCAGCGTGTCGGCGCTCATCCCCTGTTCGATGACCGGGTGCTTGCCAAAGCCGTAGGATTGGCCGGGCTGCAAACCGAGCTCCGAAAACACGGCGCGCGTCTCGACGGGCGTGCGGGGATTGACCAGCACCGCGGGCATGGGCGGCAGGCCGAGCTTCGGCCCGAGCGTTTCGCCTGCGCCCGTCATCATGCGCGCGGCAGGATCGACGCAGACCGGCACGTCCGCGCCGGTCGCGCGCGCCGCCTGCATGAGCCTGGCGTCGTCGAGCGCGATGCCGTTCAACCGCGCCAGCAATCGCAGCGCGGCGGCCGCATCCGACGAGCCGCCGCCAACACCGGCGGCGACCGGCAGGTATTTGGCGAGCGCGAAGGCGCCGACCTTCAGCCCCTCCACGCGCTCGGCGAGATTGCGCGCCGCGCGCAACACGAGATTGTCGTCGCCTGCGCCCGCGGCCTGCGCCGTCGGGCCATCAACGCGCAACGATAGCCCGCCGCCCGGCGTCAGCGTGAGATGATCGCACACGCCCGCAAACGCCACGAGGCTCTGCAATTCGTGATAGCCGTCTGCGCGGCGTCCCTGCACGTGCAGCGTCAGATTGATCTTGGCCGGCGCGCGCGCCGCAAGCGCGACCGTCACGACTTGCTCGCGCCTTCCACCTGCGCGGCCATGCGCTGGGCGGCTTCGCCGCCCTGTTCGCGCAAGCCGGCGACGACGCCCGCACGATCGGCCGCGTCGCGGTTCTGCGACAGTTTCGCCTTGCCTTCGATGCGCGCGATCTCGATCTCGATGCCGACGATGCCGCGAAGCATGACGTCGAGATAATCGGCTGGCGCGTCCTCCACCTTCCACGGCGTCGCGCGTCCGGCCTCGTGCACGTCGGTGAGATCGCCGACGAGCCTGCGCAGCCAGTCGCGATCCTCGATCGCGCGCAGCCGCCCGTAGACGTGCACGGCGGAATAATTCCAGGTCGGCACGACCTTGCCGGTTTCGCGCTTCGTCGCGTACCAGTCGGGCGTCACATAGGCGTCGACATCCTGGAAGACCACGAGCGCCTCGCGCGAACCGTCGGCCTCGCGCCATTGCGGATTGGGGCGCGCCAGATGCGCGCGCAGCACGCCCGTATCTTCATCGAGCAGGAAGGGCGCGGGGTTGGCCATCAGGCCGCCCGGCCCGTTGGTGACGAGAAGTCCGAACGGCCGCGTGCGAAGGAGGGCGACCTGCGCCGCGCGATCCTCCAGCTTGAAATAGGGCGGAACGAACATAACGCTCAGCCGCCATTCTTCTTGCCGGCGTCGGCGGCCTCCGACTTCTCGTCGACAATGCCGCTCTTGATCTTCTTCAGGATGTTTTCGAGATCTTCCGGCTCGGGCTTGAGGTCGCGCGCGTGGTTCCACTGGAACTGCGCCTCGAGCTTGCGTCCCACGCGCCAGTAGGCGTCGCCCAGATGGTCGTTGATGACGGGATCGCTAGGCTTCAGATCGACCGCGCGCTCCAGCTCCTTCACGGATTCGTCATAGCGGCCGAGCCGGTAATGCGCCCAGCCGAGGCTGTCGACGATATAGCCGTCCTGCGGCCGCAGCTCGACGGCGCGGCGCAGCATCTTGAAGGCCTCGTCGAGATTCATGTTCTTGTCGACCCAGGAATAGCCGAGGTAGTTCAGCACCAGCGGCTGCTCCGGAAAGAGCGACAGCGCCTTCTTGAAATCGGCTTCCGCCGGCGGCCAGTTCTTGGCGCGCTCATAGGCGATGCCGCGATAATAATAGAGCGACCACAGCGCCTTCTCGGGCCCCTTCGACAGCGCGATCGCCTTCGTATAGGCGTCGATCGCGCCGGTGAAATCCTTGCGCGAGCGCAGGAGGTTGCCGAGCGCGGTCTGCGCTTCGGCGTCGTTGGGATGTTCCTTGACGAGATCGGTGAGGAGCTTTGTCGCCTCGTCCTTCTTGTCCATTGTCTCGAGCAGAAGCCCGATCTGGATGTCGGCGTTGACGCGCAGCGGCGATTTCTCGGAAACGGAATCGTAGGCGTCGATCGCCTGCTCGTTCTGCTTGAGCCGTTCGTAGACATCGGCCAGCGTCACCAGCGCGAGGCCGTTGTCCGGCTCGAGAAACAGCGAAAGACGCAGGTAGATCATCGCGGCGAGTTCGTCGCCCTGCCGTCCGCCGACGGCGCCGAGCCCGTAGAGCAGCTCGGCCGCGCCCTGCCGCGCATTGCGCACGAAGGGCTCGAGCGTTTTTCCGGCCGCAAGCTCTGCAAGCGCCGACGTCACGATCGGATGGCGCGGCACGATCTGGTCGAAGGCGGTGTAGACCTTGATCGCGCCCTCGCGATCGCCATGCTTCGACAGGAAGCGGGCATAGGAATCGATCAGCCGCAGCGTGTTCTTGTCCGTGCCGTAGACGGTCTCGTAGCGCTTGCGCGCCTCGTCGGTCTTGCCGGCGACGTCGGAGATCAGCGCCGCATGATAGTCGCGGAAAACGCCGAAAGCCTCGTCGCGCAGCTTGTCGACAAGCGGCAGCGCCTTCGCGCTCTCGTTGGAGCCGACATAGCTCCAGGCGGTCAACAGCGTCGCGGTCAGATCGCGCTGCCGGCCAGATCCGCCCTTGGCGAGATAATTGCGGGCGCCCTTCCAGCGCTTCTGCTCGATGGCCCGCACGCCCAGCGCAAGGTTGGCGAGCCCGTTTGCAGGATTGGCGCGCACCAGACGTTCGGCCAGGCCGAAAGCCTCGGGCATGTTGCCGTTCGCGAGCGAGGCGACGAAGGCGCGTTCGGCCAGTTCCGCATTGTTTGGGTCGGCGCGCAGCGCCTCGCGGAAATAGGTGGAGGCGGCCAGCGTGTCGCGCTCGGCGCCGGCGACCAGCGCCGCCAGATAATTGCCGGCCGGGCTCTCGCCGACTTCGAACGGCGTTGAAACGGCGACGCTTTCACGCGCTGCCGCGGCCTGGCCGGCCCACAGGGCGACGACGGCGCAACCTGTCGCGGCGGCGAGGCGCGCCAGCGCGTGGGGCGCGAAAACCTTGGACAAGACAAATGAAGACACGCGGGCTCTTTCGATGGGCGTCCGGGACGCGAAATGCAACGCCTTAGCGGGCGGGGCCGAGAGGGCAGATTCTCCTGTGAACATGGCCGTTTTGGGCCTGATCGGCAAGCGGCCCGCCCGCCCGGGTGGACATGCGGCCCGCCAGCCCCCATCTCGAAGGGGCGCAGGAGGAAATCTTGGCCCAGCCGATCGTCGTCACAGTCTCCCACAATCTGGGCGCAGCCGAGGCGCAGCGCCGGATTTCGCGCGGTCTCGAAAAGGGCAAATCCGAACTGGCGAGCCTGTTCTCGACTTTCGACGCCGACTGGAAGGCCAATCACGCCGATTTGCGGCTCGTCGCGCTGCATCAGCAGATCAACGCCGGGCTCGACGTGTTCGACGACGTCGTGCGGGTCGAGGTGAGCCTGCCCTGGTACCTTGCGCCGCTGCAGGACAAGATCGCCGGCGCCCTCAAGCGTCAGAGCGAGAAATCGCTGCAGATCGGGCAGGGGTGAAGGCCAGGTCACGGCGGCAAATCGTCGATAGGCGCCCCAGCCAAACGCATTTGTCGGAGATCATTCGACAGGGCCACGACGGCAGCCTAAAGATCATCGCGAAAGTGGTCTGGTGGGATGTGTGAGCATGATCGCGGTGCTTCGTAACATAGCGATTGCCGGCTTTATCGCCTTGTCGCTTGTCATGGCCGTGGACGTCGTGCGGGCGGTATGGCGGGCGACGTTTGGAGCGCCTCCAGAAACGGCGCGCTCTGCGACTCCGGCGACGCCCGATGCTCCGATTGCCGACGCCTCCGCTGCGATCGATATGTATGGCAAGATCGTCGCCGCTAACCGCGTCTGCCCGCAATGGAGGGTCAATGAAGGCGCGATCACGCTCACTTTCCTGAAGTTCGGGATTGCGGTCGACGACCTGAAGCCCGGAGGTCGCTTCAACGGTCGGTTCCAGGACGCCCTCAAAGAGAGTTCGACCGCGTTTTCGCGGGATCCAAAGGGCGCCTGCGAGACTGCCACAAAGGCCCTCCTCGCCGCTGGCTGGTTCGTCTCGTCCTAGCGGTTTTCAACCTGGTTTAGGTCGCCTCGACCGCTTCGCTCGCGCTCGCAGTGCTGTTGGCGCTCTCTTGAAGGCGGCGTCAAACCGGCTTTTGGATCGGTTTTCACTTCCAGCTTTCGCGCCGAGCGCCACGCGCGGCCGTTGCGGCGCATCCCCAGAAGAGTGGGGCCGGGCGGCCGATGCCAGCGCACTCGGCTCGCTCCCGGCGGTCGACCGCGCGCTTTGCGCCGGATTTCCCTGCGCTGCTCGCCGCCTACCGCGCGTCGGAGCGCCATTTGATCTGTCGCATCACAGGGCGGTCGAGCCTACGTCTGCCCCGGCTTC
>WBZM01000991.1_pt2 | contig 14292 bp, 18 predicted proteins | sample 5204271 | NCBI WGS metagenome assembly WBZM01 (sample SAMN12344346, study PRJNA552823) | activated sludge metagenome | biome: Activated sludge suspended growth; feature: Nitrification reactor; material: Wastewater; isolation source: activated sludge from nitrification reactor of wastewater...
CCGTACGGTCGCAAAACAGATATTGTGCGACACGCCAAACAGCTCACAACCAAGCCATTTTCCCCGCTTCACCGCCGTCGGCGCAGGCACAACTCACTCGTCGTAACTTCTACACCATCGTGCTCTGTGGCTCCCGTCGTGAAGATGTCGCCATTCATGACCGGAAGGTGTGCACCTCCGCACCTCCTCATACAGGTGCGGCGGATCGCTTGTAGTCTGCATGTGATCGTCTATACTATATGTAACGTAATAACGTAATTACACTACATTACAGCAAACAAGAGGAGTCACCCATGGCACGCCAAGGCATCAGCCGCGAGCAGGTGTTCGAGACCGCGACCGCCCTCGCCGACGAAGGCATCCAACCGACCGTAAAGCTCGTTCGCGACCGGATCGGCGGCAGCTTCTCCACCATCACCCCGCACCTCGCCGCGTGGAAAGAAGAGCGCGGAGGTCGGCAAGTGACGAGCATTCCCGATATGCCGGAGAGTGTGGCCGCCGTCTGCCGGACGATCTGGGCGGCCGCCTGGAAGGCGGGACAGGATGCCATTCAAACGGAACGCGATGGACTTACCTCGGCCCGTCGCGACATGGAACGGGAGCGCGTGGAACTCACGCTCGAAATCACCGATCTGGAGACCAAGCTCGAAGCCGTGGAAACCGAGCGCGAGACTCTCGCTCGAAAGGTGGTCGAGCTCGATCAGGTGCGCGCGTCCGCACTTCATGAGGTAAACGGTTTGCGGGTCGAGAATGCCCGCTTGGAGGAGCGGGTGGCGAACACGGCGAACCGTGCCGAGGAGTTGCGCGTACAGGTGGAACGCTTGGAAAGCGAACTCGCCCGACTCGCCGAAATGCAGCGAATGGCGGTCGCCGCGCCGGCAAAAACCGGCACGGCTCCACCCACGGCGTAACCCTTACGCCACCTTGATCGGCTCCCGACCTTCTTCCTTGAGGGCCTTCAGCCATTCCGGTCTTCTGCCGCCGCGGTAGACCTTCGAGGGATCGTCGGGGTGTTGCCATGCCGCACCGGAGGCCGCGCGCTTGGCCGCACGTGGCCGGCGACCGCCTTCGAGTCCGAGCAATTCCTCGGGCGTCATCCCGACACTCTCCGCGATCGCCCGCATCTTCTCCACCGCATCCTTCCGCCGCGTCTCGCGGCGCTTGCCGAGTTCCTTCTCGATCATCGGTACCAAGCTCTCCAGTTCCTTATCGGAAAAACTCGCGAGATCCAGTTTCGCTTTCACGTTCGTCGTTTCTTCGTTCATCACAGATCAACCTCGGTCGTTCTTACAATCGTTCCCGTTTCAAGGGAGGTGCGTTACCCGTTCGATCGTAGATCATAGACGATCCGGTCGACATCGTCCTCTGAAGCGATACCGAGCGCACGGGCGCGTTCCGCGCCGTACTGTCTGAGCGCGTCCATCTCCCGCGCGAACTCATCATCGCACAAAGGATTGTCCCGCTCCGCTTCCCGCGCTTCGAGGATCAACCGCTCCACCTTGGCATCAAGCTCGAATTCCTCGGCCATGCGTGGAGGGACGGAAGACCCCGGGTTCTTGGTAATACGTGACATGGGCAAAAGTTGAAACAAGTTACATCTCAGTCAGATACTCCCACTCTAGTACGTTCACCGCCACGGTCAAGGGATGCGGGCACTTGTATATACACACTAAAAGTGTGTATAATGATAACCATGCCCGCAGGAACCACAGTGCATAAGCGCATCAACATTTCCCTACCCGAAGAGACCCTCGGGCTCATCGATCACGTCGCCAAAAAGCGAGAACGTAGCTCCCTCATCGACCGCGCAATCCGGTATTACATCGCTGATACCGGTTCCGCGAACCTGCGTAAGAAGCTTAAGGAAGGTTACCAACGTCGCGCGGATCGCGACCTCGACATTGCCGAGGCCTGGTTCGCTCTCGACAACGAAGTATGGAGCGAAAGTGCGCGGTAACCCATCCGAAACGGGGCGAGGTTTACCTCGTCTGTTTTGATCCGACCGTCGGAGCGGAGATCAGAAAAACCCGACCCGCGCTCATCATTCAAAACGACATCGGCAACAGCCATAGCCGACTCACCATCGTTGCGGCGATATCTTCGCAATTTGACAACACCCTCTACCCCACCGAGGTACTCGTACAACCTCCCGAAGGAGGCCTGCGGGAACCGTCTGTCGTCATGCTCAATCAGATCCGTTCGGTCGACAAGCAACGGCTGGTGACGAAACTCGGTCGCCTTACACCGGAGCGCATGACCCTCATCGATCATGCATTGCACATAAGTATCGGGCTGGTAGAGTTGTAGCCCGACCCTTCCCATCTCAAGCCCATTAGGTACGTTCCACGTTCACGAGAACAATGTCGGCAGGTCGCGGGTGCCATGCACCACGCGCACCACGACGATCCCCGTTCTGGCCGGCAGGTAGAAGACCAGGTAGTGGGGAAACCCATCGACTCGCATCATACGGATCTTCGCAAGCGCGGGGTGTTTGAACGACCGCGCCACTCCACTCTTGGGTAACTCGGCAAGCATGGCGCATGTCCTCGCGAGCGCATCCAGGAATCGATCGGCGGCGGCGGAACTGTCTCTCGCGATGTAATGCGCATGTTCGTAGATGTCCGTCCGTGCCTGCGGGAGAAATCGGCAGTGTTCTCCGCTCATACCCTCCGTGAGCGGTTCGAGAACCCCATGCGAACCGATCGACGCATCGCCTTCCAGTCTTCATCGGTCATTGGCTCACCCTTCCCTGACGCGAGGCCCTCAAGGAGCATCCGCTCCAACAACTCCTCATCCCGTCGCACCTGATCCTCGCGAATCAGCGTTCGCACATAGTCGCTCGGATTACTGTACTGCTTCTCGCCCACGCGCTTCTTGACGTACGTCTTTAGCGCCTTCGGGAGCGAGATATGTAATGTGGTGGTGGCATCCATACGCATGTATCCTATTGATAGTATGTCAATATCTGACAATCTTTGACATACAGACATCCTACACCTTGGACGTATTCTGTCCAGACCCTTCCCCCTCAAGCCCGTCAACCCGTCGGATAACGTTGCACGTTCTCCTCGGCTATGGTATGAATAAATCATACTCAACAAGGCATTCGTATCCCGTCACACCCCTATGGCCACCACCGTCGAAAAGATCACGATCGCCCTCACCAAAGAGATTGCCGACAACGTGCGCGCGGCAGTGAAGGCCGGCGACTATGCCTCCACGAGCGAGGTCGTCCGAGAGGCCCTGCGCGACTGGCAACTCAAGCGGATATCTCAGCGGGAGCAGATCGAGCACCTGCGTCATCTCTGGGAGGTTGGCCTCACGAGTGGGTCGGCCGGCCCGCTCGATATCGCCGAGGTCAAGCGCGAAGCGCGCACGGCGAGATTCGCCCGTTAACTCGTGCCGGATTTCTTACATGCCCGCCATCACGCTCACCGTTGCAGCCCGGCAGGATCTCCTCTCGATCTGGGAGTACATCGCCGACGATAACCCGACCGCAGCAGACCGCGTGCTCGACACTCTCGACAAGAAGATGGCTCTCCTTGCCGAGCATCCCTTCCTCGGCCCTGCCCGGCCGGACATCGCGCCCGATCTTCGCTATCTCGTCTCCGACAACTTTGTCGTCCTCTACCGAGTCCTTCCCGACGTGGTCGAGATCGTCCGCGTCCTTCATGGCGCGCGGAATCTAACCGCGATTTTCACAGACATCGACCCTCTGCACTGATCGTGGCCCCGTGTCGTGGTGGCCTTCGCCAACGATGCCCCGGCATTAGCTTTGACAACTCGGTCATTGAGGTACCATCGCCCTCCCAGGCCCCCACTCTCTTGGCGGTATGAACAAGTCATACCACCCCACCCCACCCCACCCCGCCCGTCAAGCCTGTTCAGTGCGTTGCGCGTTCTTTAGGGTACGGTATGAACAAGTCATGCCACCAAGGCATCCTTGAGGAAACCTATGAGTACCATTTGGGCCAATGATCCCCTGATTCCCCGGGTAAACCTCGCCGAGGAGGCGAGGTTGCGCCACATGCAAGCGCTGACGGAAATCATCAACCTTCGCGCACGCGGAGAGATCGACTCCGAGGAAGCAAGGAGTCGGATACGGGAAGTCCATTCCATGCACCTGGAACTCTTGGAGAGAATATTCGGCGACCTCGAGGGGACGTAGTACGTCCCCAAAAGCGGGGCACGACCGTGCCCGCTAAGCGTGTTCAAAAAGGGTATCCTGCAAGGCACTCGAAAATCCCTTCCGTTTCAAGCCCCGCCCTACCCCGAGAGTGGCGTTCAGAAAAGAGATCGTTTATGAACGGGACACCGAACCCCGCCACTCGCCGCGCGGCGATCTACGCCCGCGTCTCGACCTTCGACAAGGGCCAGAACCCCGAGACCCAACTGCGGGAATTGCGGCGCTTCGCCGAGGCTCGCGGCCTTACGGTCGCCCATGAACTGGTCGACATCGCAAGCGGCACGCGGGACAGTCGCCCGAACTACCGCCTCCTCTTCGAGCTTGCGCGCAAGCGCGCGATCGACGTCGTTCTCGTCTGGCGCTACGACCGCTTTGCCCGCTCCACCCAGGCCCTGGTAAACGCTCTCGTCGAGTTTCGGGATCTCGGGGTGGACTTCATGAGCTACCAGGAGAACATCGACACCACCACCTCGCAGGGCAAGATGGTCTTCGCCATCATGGCCTCGCTCGCCGAGTTCGAGAGCGCCCTCATCGCCGAGCGCGTGAAGGCGGGCATGGCCCGGGCCCGGGCCGAGGGCATCCGCATCGGCCGGCCGAAAGTCCCCGTCGAGGTGAAGCATCGCATCCTGTCCCTGAAGCGCACCGACCCCGCCCGCTCCGTGCGCATGATCGCGCGGGAAGTCGGCGTGTCGGTCGGTACCGTGGCGAACTGTCTGAAGAAGGGGTGAAGGCCGGAAGGTAGGTGGTCTACACTTACCCCTGTCCAAGGGTACGGACGCCGCGAACGGAAGCACTGTCCCTACAGGAGTACGTCCGGAAGGCCCCACGGACGGGGCTTTCTTCCCACCGGCGGTGACGCGGTGCGTCCACGGCATCCCTCAAGGTCACCAGGCGGCAATCCTCCCCTACGCCGCTTCCTTCAAGTACAACCACTTCTGGAAGTCGACAAACACCCCACCAACCTCCGTTGGGCTCCCGAGATCGGCAACCGCATCGCTGATAGCGCCGTACTTAAGCCGCAGCAGGTGCCTTAGCTTGTCTTTATTCAGCTCCTCGACGCCGGTACGCACGTAGTGGGAAAGGACAAAATCGAGGAACGCCTGCTGTTTACTGGTGAAGTGTGTGCTGATGATGACCTTCGCCTTCTCGGCGCGTTGCTCGCGCGTCAAGGGTGGCAGCGCGAAGGCCACATAAGCGAGCACGTCGAATAGATCGCTCTTCTCCGCCGCGATGATTTTCTGCATCTCGGCGAGTTGCTCCTTACCGAATTCTTTCTCTTCCAGTCCCGCCAAAAGTTTGGCCCGAGTATCCGGCGAGCTCCAGATCTCGCGTAACTCTTCCTCGTTCTTGAAGAAGTGGGGTAGCCGTCCGAAAAGGGCCTCCATGAATCGCTGAGCGGACATCGGTGTTCCATCGGGATGCCAAAAGGTGGTGGCCGTCATGTGCTGGATATCCCGCTCCTTGCCGTCGGCGAGCTTCACCTTCGCCTTCTTCTTGCACACGCAGGGTCGCTGTCCGCATACGGGACAAGGTTGCGGTGTTTCCTTCTCGCACTCGCACGGCCGTTTGCCGCATAGCGGGCAAGGTTGCGGTGGTTCCTTCTCGCATTCGCATGGTGAACATCCGCACGTCGGGCATGCCTCGGGCGCGATCGGTTCGCCGTCCCACTCGGGATCATTGAAGTGGTGGTGCGCCTTCACGAAGTCGTAGATCGTGAAGTAGTCCTTGCCGTCGTAGAGGCGCGTGCCCCGCCCGATGATCTGCTTGAACTCGATCATGGAGTTGATCGGCCGCATGAGCACGATGTTGCGGATGTTGCGGGCATCCACGCCGGTCGAGAGTTTCTGCGAGGTGGTGAGGATGGTCGGGATGGTCTTCTCGTTGTCCTGAAAGTCCCGTAGCCATTGTTCACCCAGCTTGCCATCGTTGGCGGTCACGCGCTCGCAGTAGTGCGGGTCGGTGCTCGTCTTCACCTGATTGATGAGGTCGCGCACCAAAAGCGCGTGACCTTGGTTCGCGCAGAAGACGATCGTCTTCTCGCGCTGGTCGATTTGTGACATGAAGATGGTAACGCGCTTGCGCTCCCGTGCCTCGATCTCGATCGTCCGATTGAAGTCGGGTTCTCCGTAGCGTTTCCCCGCCTCGATCTCGCCCTCGACCACCGTGTCGTCGGACGTGTAGACGTACTCATCAAGGGTGGTCGATATCTGCTTGATGCGGAACGGCGTGAGGAAGCCGTCGTTGATGCCGTCCTTGAGGGAGTAGATGTACACCGGCTCCCCGAAATAGGCGTAGGTGTCCACGTTGTCCTTGCGTTTGGGGGTGGCGGTAAGCCCGAGCTGCACGGCGGGAGAGAAGTAGTCGAGGATACCCCGCCAGGTGCTCTCGTCGTTCGCCCCGCCGCGATGGCATTCGTCGATGACGATGAAGTCGAAAAAGTCCGGCGGATACTCGCCGAAGTAGGGGGAGGGGTGACCGTTCTTCGGCGGCCCACTCATGAAGGTTTGAAAGATGGTGAAGAAGATGCTGCCGTTCTTCGGCACCCTGCCCTTCTTGCGGATATCCTCGGGGGCGATGCGCACCAGGGCATCCTCGGGAAAGGCCGAGAAGGCGTTATACCCTTGGTCGGCGAGGATGTTGCGATCGGCGAGGAAGAGGATGCGCGGGCGTCGCGTGGGCTTTCCTTCCCGCTTCCAATCGAGAAGGTTCCACCGGCTGTGGAACAACTTCCACGTAATCTGGAACGCGATGAAGGTCTTGCCCGTGCCGGTCGCAAGCGTAAGCAGGATGCGCTCCTGCCCCGCGGCGAGGGCGGCCAACACGCGCTCGATGGCGATGTCTTGGTAATAGCGGCTTTGGAAGAACCCGCCCTTGTCTTCAAAGGGTACCGCCGCGAAGCGGTCGCGCCACAGGTTCGGTACGGCGAAGGTACGGTTCCATAACTCCTCGGGGGTCGGGAAGCGTGCGATCTCGCCTTCCTCCCCGTTCTCCATGTCAACCGCATAGATGCCCCGTCCGTTGCTGGCATAGGTGAAGCGGATCGTGAGCTTGCCCGCGTAGTCCTTCGCCTGTCCAACTCCCTCGGTGAGCATCTTATCCCACGCCTTCGCCTCGATGACCGCGAGCTTGCGGTTGCGATAGACGAGCACATAGTCGGCGGAAAGGGGCTTGCCCCGCTTCCCCGCGCCCGTGAGCCGACCGATCGTGATCGGGTATTCACGAAGAATCCGGCTCCCCTCGACCACTCCCCATCCCGCATCCTTGAGCGCGGGGTCGATATGTTCGGCTCTGGTTTCGGCTTCGTTCATGGTTGTTATTGTTGTTAGAGCTGACCGGTAAAGGCGTGATGCAGCAGAGACTTCTTTAGTGCATCGAGTTCCGAGAGCTTGCGCTTGTAGATGGATTCCAGATCTCGGGCTTTCTCTTGGAGGGCGTCGAGATTCTTTGCTAGCTCTTCTTGCTTCGCTATAGGTGGCAACCACACACGATAGGCGAATAGGTGTTCCCTATTAACCTTCGGCATGCCCGCCCGGGCTGAGCCCCGGATGGCGTAGTCGGTGAATGGTTTGCTCAACAATAGATAGAACAGGTAGTCCTTAGAAACCTCGCCGGGTAGCGGCGCGAGTGGGTACATATCTGCGCTACACAGCCCCTCGAAATCAGGTCGCGCAACTTTCATCAAATAAGGACGGATCTTGCTGTAGAGCACCATTGATGAATCGAAGATAAATTTCCCAGAAATCAGACCTTCCTCCCGAGCTGTTTTCAACTCAAAGAAACCACCTGTCTTTTGCTCAATATTTCCTGCCCCAACATGGATCATGTCGATGAATGTATCTTTGCGGGGGTCAACAAGCGTAGACGTAATCGCACAAACATCACCGAGTATCTTCTCCTCCCACCCCTCCCCTTTCCGCGTGAAGATCGCGTTCAACTCGCTCTCAAAGATCGCCCGCGCGTTCTTGACGTTCCTTTCCGCGTTTTCCTTCGCGGTAGCGATTCCCTCAAACGCTTCGTCGAGCTTGGCGACAATGCGTTGTTGCTCTTGTATGTTATGAGGAATTACAAGCGGGAGCTTACGAAAAGCAGGGACGTCGAGATTCTTCTGTGCCGACCCTTTCCCTAGCGCATAGATGTCGTCGTTTATAGATAAAATCTGGTAGTCTAGAAATCGCTGGAGTAACGTGTCGACTTTTGGCGCCACAGTAAGACCACTGTCGTTGAGAAAGAATTTTCCTTCTACGAAACGTGTGCATTGTTCTGACATACCGAATCGAGCTATCACTAGACGATTTTCACGGTTACAGTAGTCCATTTTGAAGGTGGCCCCACCACCGCCATAAACGGGAAACACGCTACCACCATCGCGCTTTTGTACGACACGGGTGCCATACTCAACATCACATATCTCGTCGAGCTTCTTTGTCTCCCACCCTTTCTTCATAGCAGTGCCCTTATATTCCCCAGCACCTCCGCGCTTTCAGCGTCGAGCGCTTCGATCTCGTCCATGATCTCAGCCGGACTTCGATGTGCCACCGCCTCGCCACCGTTTGGGTTCTTCACCGACAGGTCGTAGGTCGTCGGGTCGACCGATGCCACGTCCACCGTCCAACTCTTCGGTGAGTCCGCAAACGTCTTCTGGAGTTCTATGAACTCCGCGAGGTCGGCGTCGTTCAAAGGATTCGTTTTCCCCAGTGTCCTCCCTGGGTCGAGTTGGTAGTACCAGACCTTGCGCGTTGGCGCCCCCTTCTCGAAGAAGAGCACTACTGTCTTCACCCCCGCCCCTTGGAAGGTGCCGCTCGGGCAGTCGAGCACGGTGTGGAGGTTGCAGGACTCAAGGAGAAGTTTCCGCAGGGAGACAGAGGCATTGTCGGTGTTCGAGAGGAACGTGTTCTTGATGACGATACCGGCCCGCCCGCCGGCCTTGAGAACCTTGATGAAATGCTGGAGGAAGAGGAATGCGGTCTCGCCCGTGCGGATCGGGAAATTCTGTTGCACCTCCTTGCGCTCTTTCCCGCCGAACGGTGGATTGGCGGCGATGATGTGGTAACGATCCCTGTCCTGAATGTCCGCGAGGTTCTCGGCAAGGGTGTTGGTGTGGATGATGTTCGGTGCGTCGATGCCATGCAGGATCATGTTCATGATCGCGATGACGTACGCGAGCGACTTCTTCTCCTTGCCGTAGAAGGTGCGCTCTTGGAGTGTCCGAAGCTCGTCGGGGGTAAGTCCCGACTGGGACACCATGTAGTCATAGCCCTCACAGAGGAAGCCCGCCGAACCGCAGGCGCCGTCGTAGAAACGCTCGCCGATCCGTGGTCGAAGCACCTGCATCATGGCGCGAATCAAAGGGCGCGGGGTGTAGTACTCGCCGCCGTTGCGGCCGGCGTTCCCCATCCGCTTGATCTTCTCTTCGTAAAGCGCCGAGAGTTCGTGCTTCTCGGCCTGAGAACGGAAGCGGAGTTCGTCGATGTGGTCGATGATCTCGCGCAGGTTGTACCCGCTCTGGATCTTGTTCTTTATCTCGCTGAATATCTCTCCGATCTTGTACTCGATGGTGTTCGGGCCGCTCGCTCGGTTCTTGAAACCTTTCAGGTAGGGGAACAGCTCGTCCTCCACGAAATCCACGAGGTCATCGCCGGTACGCGCCTTGTTGTGGTCAAGCGTCCCGTCCGCCGCCTTGGGCGCCGCCCAACTCTCCCAGCGGAACGTTTTGTTGAGGATGTAGCTGTAGGTTTTCCCTTCGAGTGCCGCTTCGGTCGCCCTGTCGCTTTCGAGGTCGTCGAGATACTTCAAGAACAACAGCCACGAGGTTTGCTCGGTGTAGTCGAGTTCCGTCGTGCATCCCGCCTCCTTCCAGAGTACGTCGTCGATGTTCTTGAATGCTTGTTGAAACATACGTCCAATGTCGTTGGTTACACCCACCTCATTTCTCCCTTATTATTTTTCACTTCACCCCACACGGGCAATACCCCTACTCTACCAGAAATACAGAAATACAGAAGATGCGCCGCTACTCGCCGCGCTGCTGTTCCCATGTTTCTACAATGAACGATGCCAACGTGCCCGCGAGATTAACAGCCAATTCCGTGTGCCGTGGTTGCGGCCGTACTGGCCTTCTTCCCTGACCATAAGCAATGCTCACCTTGTTTCGGATCGCAGCAAGATTGTTCACGATTGGTTATGCGGCAATGATCGTTTACAAAAAATTTTTGCTACCCATTTGTAAGCCATAATGAGAAACGGCACGCCGAACCAGACGGCATTGAGTATTGCTGATATAGTGAGGGGCATAATTATGTCTTCAAATTTTTGGAGCCTCATAACAAAGGGGACGAAACCTACGATTGTGAGAACTGTTGCCATGGCACGAGGGCTATGCTGAAACTCGGCTACCAGATCTGAGTAGGTTCGGCCATGTCTCACTGGCGATTCGGGAGGCCATTCCCGCTGCTGGGTATCTTCTGTGTCGTTTACCGCTGGTGATCCCGTTAATTGTCTTGGTTGGTAGTCAGCTTGCTGAATTGCTCTAAGAGATTCAGGAAAATCGGTTGGAGCGGCCTCGCCCGGTGAATCATCAACCTCATAGATAACGCGCTTGATGGCCATGATTACACCTTAATGACACCAGCAATGCTTTCAATTTTTATCCAAGCTGACTCCACTGAATTCTTTAAAAGCCGAGAAATATCCTCGTGCTTAACGGCTGTGGAAACCGAGTAGTCAATATCTAGGAACAGCCCCGTTGATTCGAAATGATCAGATGCGAAACTAAAGTACCGCTTCGCCTCGTCTTTGTGGATTGGGCCACCAGCTAGTCTGATGTCAAAGCCATTCTCTTTAATCTCTACAACAAAATGTACGTCTGTTTCTTTCCCGCCCAAGAGCTTTCGAAATCCATCAGAATATAACGTCGAATAGGCACGGTCGTTAATTTCTTCAAAAGCTAGATGAGATGGCATAAAGACCTTTGTCCTGGCTCCAAACCTATCAATTTCTGGTATTACGTAGTGCTTATTATTAGTTATAGTTCTCCAAAAGAGAATACCGCGGTCAATAAAGTAGTTCCTAGTAGGTGGGTCATAAGATATATAACCTGCATTTCTGTATCCTATGAATGCGCCTTCTTTGTTGACACCCTCGTTTGTGTCTCTGAAGTTGACTATGTTCGTATCGATTTTCCAGTGAGGCAAAAATCCGGAATCTCTTATGTAGTCAGCGACATACCCTCGAGTATCGAGGAACGTACCTGATGGTTTGTGGCGAACCTCAAAAATCTGCTCGGCAACCAATACTTTGTCTTCTGATTTCTTGCTCATAGATACATTCTCCGACTTTTATGCCAATTAGAACTTGTTGATACGTCGGTCGCAACCGGCGAATTTGTATAAGCGCACCAAAAAAATGCGTCGGCTTTTTTTAATCCTGCATCAACCAGCAGGCCTTTAAATAGGAATGGTATCATAATAAACCTTCAAGAGCCCTTTTCATTAGTTCATGCCATTTCACGGTCGACATTGCGCTTTGATGAGGATACGTATTTACTATTATTCTGTACACTACACTCTACCAGAAATACAGAAATACGGAAACACAGAATCGCCCCCGCTCGAAGCTCCTCTACTGCGCGAGCACCCAATCAAGAGCGACCTTACTAAGTCCCTTTATAGAGTCGAAGGTAAGCTCGATACCCTTCTCCATAGAAAGCGTCTTGATGCGATCCCAGACCGGCCTGCTTCGTATGGTGTCGAGCAGGTCATGCCCCTCCCATGTCAGTTCCGGTGAGTGGATCGCGGAACAACCCAGAGTATTGCTGGGTATTCCTGAAAGGTATCCGGCTTTATAAAGGAGGAGCGCGTGCTCGCTTATCGTTGGTGTGTGAGTGGCATATGCCTTTCCCAACCCGTAGGAAAATCTGTTTCGTTCATCGGGGGACAACCCCTCAACTTCGATCAAAATATCGCGGATAACATCCCAATCTCTTTTCATCGTAGTACCCCATTCTTGCGAAGCGTTCCGTTATGGTGTCGATGTACCAGAGCGTTCCCTACCCCACCTGATTTTTCACAATGAGATCTGCGATCGTCGTCGCCTTTTTAAGCTGCGCCAGGCTGCGATAGATCGACCCCTGTAACGTCCCCTTGGGAACATCACCGCGCGGTATCGGCCCGATGGGTTGGGCCTTCGTCGAGAAGACGAGCTTGTACTTCCCCTCGTTGCCGTAGGGTTCGATGCGATCGACCGGCGCATAGTGCGTGATCGCAGAGACGGGAGCGGTTTGGTAGGCCGCGATGAACTTGATCTTCGATAACATCCCGCCGGAGACCCGTACCGCATACCAGGAGTTTTCTCCAAGGAACACCTTCTCGAATCCGTCGCTCTGCGCCGGCACGATCATGGTGTCGATGGCATCGTCGCTCTCGGTCACCTTCGCGGTTTTTTTCAATACCTCGGACAGCTTCGCTTTCGGCACCGCAACCGCCTTGGGGTGCTCAAATGCTCGCAGCCCGACGAGCGGGAGGATCTGGAACATCTCGTCGAGGAACCCTCGGGTGTCCGCTTTCTCCGCTTCCGAGAGAGCCGGCTCCTGCGGCGTGTTGCCGTTGTCGAGATAACACCGCTTGGTATCGAGCGCACGCTTGACGAGCGCATATTCAAGCCAGGTGATGTGCGCTCGGTTTAGACCTTCGTTTGTCGAGACGAACACGAGCGCCCAGTTCCAGAAGTCTTTATTTTGGAAGTGGGCCTCAATCCTCGAACCGATCACGTCACCCTGCCCTATGTAGAGCGTTGGCAGGTCGTCATCCTCCTGGTACCCGACGAGGATGTAGACACCCGTCTTGCCGAACTCTTGCCGCTTTTTGATCTCCGGCCACTTCTCGCGCGGAAAGGTGATCCCAAGCCCCGTCCAGTTCATCCGGTCAATGATCCGAACACCCTCCGGATCACCGTCGGGAACGAATACGCGTATCGTGAATGGCTTGCCCATAATGTTCTTCCTTACCCTTCTACCTAATACCCCTCAACTCTACCAGAAATACAGAAATACGGAAACACAGAATCGCCCCCGCACCCACGGGCAGCTATTCCGATTCCTCTTATCTGTGCCTGATCATCACTCCGGGACGAGGCGCAGGGTCTTCTACTTCCTGATCGGAATTGGATGCGCCGACGCGGTAATCCGCACTCGCTCGGACTACAAACTCGTCGTAGTCTGGTACGTTGAGCGGGACGGGTAAGTCAAAGGAAAAGTAGTATGGCGTTCCGGCCTCAACATTGGCCGCAACTGCCTTTTCTAGCACCTGGCTTTGCCATGTACCACCGTCGAGCCAGCACCTCACGCGCAACAGATGGACGTTCGGTACGTGAGGACGGACGATGACGTTAAAGGCGAACATCGCTCCGGCGGACACTTCATCAGCATGACTCGTGGCCACCGTGACCGGTTTTATCGGTATCTTCACAGTTGGCGGCTTATTCATCAGATCCACGAGTTCTTGGTTGGCATTGGCAATGGCTTCCGGAATTTTTACAACTCGCATATTCAATTCATAGTTGAGCAACCTGATGGCACTCTGCCATGCTTCGTGCGTGCCTGGATCGGAGATGGTCGTCACCAGGTTCTGTGCCTTCGCCAGATTTTCGGCCGCCACCATTTGGTTATACCAAGGGACAGCCAGTTGATAAATAACATAACCACCGATCAGGGTAACGGCCCATGCCGCCAATTTAGCACCACCGCTCATGACAACCTCTTTTGGGAACACCCCTACCGGATAAATCGCACCCGCTTTTAGATCACCTGTGTCGCCCCACTAATACAGAAATACGGAAACACAGAACCGTCCCCGCTCCCAGCCCCTATATAATAAGGAGTACGGAACCCTTCCGCCCCCGCATCCCGTCCCCGTCTACCCAACTCCCAAAACCCCGTAACCCCGCCACCTCCCGCTCGCTCCCCCTCCAGAATTCGGGAGGTCACAGCCATCCAGAATTCGGGAGGTGAGGTATCCAACACTCGAGAGGTCGGGCATCCAGAATTCGGGAGGTCGACCATCCAACCCGCGGGAGGTCACCCCCCTCCCCCAGTGCCCCGCTCCCGCATCCTT
>WBZM01002818.1_pt1 | contig 14290 bp, 10 predicted proteins | sample 5204271 | NCBI WGS metagenome assembly WBZM01 (sample SAMN12344346, study PRJNA552823) | activated sludge metagenome | biome: Activated sludge suspended growth; feature: Nitrification reactor; material: Wastewater; isolation source: activated sludge from nitrification reactor of wastewater...
GCGCGCAGCGCGCGCTGCTCCCTCAGGGGGTGGGGCCGTGCCACGCGGCGCGGCTCACCGTCGAGGCGCTCCACGGGCCGCCGGACGGCCACGTGCGGGTCGCGGAGCTCGCGTTCACGGACTGACCGGGCGCGCCGGTGGCGGCGCCGTCGTGTGCGAAGGTCATCGGGGGCGGAGGCGCACCGCGAGGCCGACGAAGGCCGCGGCGAGCGTCCCGAGCACGCCCGTGAGGATGGTGAAGCCGACGTCACCCGACCGGTCCCCCGCGTGCACCGCGGAGCGCCGGGGGTCCGCGGGGTCGTACACGATGTCCATGCGACGCCCCACGGGGTAGCGCGCGAGGTCGGCCTCCGTGACGGAGTTGGTGAGTCGAGGGCCGGCGGGTCGGCGACGAAGCCTATGGCGCCATAGGCTTCACCCCCACTGGAATCATCGCCGGAAGCAACGGGCGCCGGGCGTTGCGGCCGGCGCGCGGGGTGTGGCACGGTCGGGCTCCGATGGACCCACGGCCTTCCTACCCTGCGATGCGTGACCCACGCGAGGCGAGGCGCGCGGAGGCGCCCCCGGTCGACACGCACGTCGTGACGCCCGAGTCCCGCGAGGAGCTGCTCCGCGGCCAGCGGATCTACGCCGCGCCCTCGCAGCCCGAGCACGGCGACCCCCACTTCCGGCTCGACGTCGCGCTGGGGACGCACACGCGCCCCGGGTACGTGGGCTCCACCGACCTCCTCACGCGCGTCGCCGACGACGGCGACTTCGCGACCGACACCTGCGTCCGTCGCGAGGGGATCGACCCGGCGACGGGCCAGCGCTACCTCGAGGAGCTGGCCTTCGAGGTCGTCAACACGCAGCGGCTCTCCGAGGTGACGGCGAAGGCCGAGGAGCTCACGGCGCGCGGCGTCCGGCGCATCTACGCGGTGTTCGCCCGCAAGGGGACGGTGGCCGAGTGGCGCGACGGCGCGTGGGAGACGCTCGCCGACGACGCGCACATCGACGACGCGTGCCTCGCGGCCCCGCTCCCGGTGGCGGCCCTCGTCCGTGCCAGCGCCCTCGGCGCGTCGGCGGTCCGGGGGCTCCTCGCGCGCGGCGAGCCGGAGCTGCAGCGCTTGCTGAGCGAGTCGGAGGCCCGCGGCGAGGCCCGCGGCGAGGCCCGCGGCGAGGCCCGCGGCGAGGCCCGCGGCGAGGCCCGCGGCGAGTCCCGTGGCGGCGTCCTCGCGAGGCGCGCTTCGCTGCGGGCGGTGCTCGACGCGCGCGGCGTCGCGCTGACCGCGGAGGATGACGCGCGCATCGCGGCTTGTGAAGACGGCGCGACGCTCGACCGCTGGCTGGTGCGCGCCGCGACGGCGACCACGCGCGGGCAGGTCTTCGACTGAAGGGTCTTCGTCGGCGAGCGCGTCACCCGCGTCGCGAACACCACGCCAGCGCGCGGCGGGCCGGCGTCGCGAGCGCGTCCTCCCGCGCGAGCTCCTCGGGCGTGAACCACCGCAGCGTCTGACCCTCGCGCGCCCGCGCCTCGTCGCGCGCAACCTCGGTGGCGAAGACGTGGTGCCGGTAGACGCGGCCCGAGGTGGGGTCGAGGTCGTCGAAGGTCGCCACCGCGCGCAACGGAACGCGCAGCCCGAGCTCCTCGTCGAGCTCGCGCGCGGCGGCGTCTTGGGGGGCTTCGTCCGCTTCGAGCTTGCCGCCGGGCGTGTCCCAGACGCCCGCGTAGGCGCGCGCGGTGTCGGGGCGCCTCTCCAACAGGACCGCGCCGCCCGGGTCGCGCACCACCACGCCGGCGACGGCGCGGGCGGGCTCCGCGGCGTGGCGTTCGAAGCGGTCGGGGTGGGCGGCGACGAGGGCCTCGGCGCGGGCGACGGCGGGCGCGTCGTTGACGTCGATCCACGGTGACTCGTGGGCGAAGGCGCCCACCGCGAGGCCGCGCGCGAGGAGCCGCTCCACCAGCGTCGGCACGTCGCAGCGGGCCTCCGGGTCGAGCGCGTCCGCCGCGGCGGGGCCGAGCACGTACGTCCCGCTCGACACGCGGACGGGGAGCTCGGGCTTCTCGCGGTAGGCGCGCAGGAGCCCGCCCTCCGCCACCACCTCGCCGAAGGGGATTCGAAACGGTTGCAGGTGCGTCGCCACCGTGAACGCCGCGCCCACCGCGCGGTGGTGGGCCGCGAGCGCGGGGAGGTCGAGGGTGACGAGGTTGTCGGCGTTGACCACCACCACGTCGCCCGCGCCGCGCAGCCGCGACGCGACGCCGATCGTCCCGAGGGGCGTCGCCTCCTCCAGCACCTCGACGCGCGCGTCCGCCGCGCGCGCGAGCTCGGCGCCGCGGCGGCGCGCCCACGCGGCGAGGGAGGGCTCGCCCGCGGGGACGGACACCGCCACGCCGCGGTACCCGAGGCGGAGGAGCATCGCGAGGTTGCGCTCGATGAGCTCGAGGCCGAGCACCCGCACGAGGGGCTTGGCGGTGGGCCCGTGGGTCGCGCGCATCCGCTCGCCGCGGCCGCCGGCCATCACCAGCGCGTCGATCATCGGGGCGCCTCCCGCGCGAGCACCGCCGCGCCCAGCGCGCCCGCGTCGTAGCCCGCGCGCGCGAGCTCGACGCGGCACACCTCGTTGGCCTCGGCGAAGCACCCGGCCCGCAGCGCCTCCTCCACCGCGGCGCGCCAGGGTTCGCCGTACTCCGCCACGCCGCCGCCGAGCGCGACGAGCGTCGGCGCGACGAGCTGGACGGCGTTGGCGAGGCCGCACCCGAGCGCCCGCGCGCCTTCGAGCACCACCGCCACGGCGCGAGGTTCGCCCGCGCGCCAGGCGTCGCGGAGGGGCCCCGGGCCGCCCCAGTGCTGTTCGAGCGCGTCGCCCGAGCTGGTGGTGTTGAGGCAGCCGCGCCGGCCGCAGCGGCAGGTGGCGCCGTGGCGGTCGATGCTGGTGTTGCCGACCTCCCCGGCCGCGCCCGAGCGCCCGCGCCAGAGCCTCCCGCCGAACGAGAGCGCGCCGCCGATGCCGGTGCCGACGGCGGCGAGGAGCATCGCGTGGTCGGGCGCGTCGACGTCTTCGCCCGCGCGACGTCGGGCGGCGAGCTCGGCGACGGCGGCGGCGTTGACGTCGTTGTCGACGGCGCAGGGGAGCCCGGTGGCGGCGCGCACGAGGCCGGCGAGGGGGACGTCGCGCCAGCCGCGGAGCATCACGGTGGAGCGGGCGACGCCGCGCGGGTGGTCGACGAGGCCCGGGAAGCCGACGCCGACCGCGATGGGCGCGACGCCGGTGGACGCTCGGAGCTCGTCGACGAGCGAGCGGGCGAGGGCGACGGCGCGCTCGGGCGGGGTGTCGACGCCGGTGTCGCGGCGGGCGCGGGCGAGCACGGCGCCGTCCTCCGCGACGAGGAGGGCGAGGAGCTTGGTGCCGCCGAGGTCGAGGCCGACGGCGGCGTTCACGGCGCGACGCAGCCCCCGAGCGTCGGGTGGCGGGAGAGCGCCTCCACGGCGGCCGGCACCTCGTCGGCGCCGACCTCGGGCACGATCTGGTAGGCGCCGACGCGGGTGGGGAGCACGAAGTTGAGCGCGCGGCCGCGCACGAGGCGGACGTCCTCCATGCGGTCGCAGGCGCGGGCGAGGCGCTCGCGCGGGATCGGCGGCGGCAGGCGGTACGCGTGGAGCACCGCGAGGATGCGCTCGGCGTCGGCGGAGGCGATCGCGCCGCGGCGGAGGGACATCTGCGTCGCGACGGCGATGCCGAAGGCGACGGCCTCGCCGTGGAGGAGGCCGACGTACGCCATCTCGGTCTCGATCGGGTGGCCGTAGGTGTGGCCGAGGTTGAGCCCGCGGCGCAGGTCGACCTCGTAGGGGTCGGGCGCGAGCAGCGCGATCTTGCAGGCGGTGGCGCGTCGCACCACCTCGGTGAGGACCCCCGTGTCGCGGCGCTCGAGGACGTCGTCGACGCGGGCCTCGAGCAGGTCGAAGAGGGCGGGCTCGGCGAGGACGGCGACCTTCACGGCCTCGGCGACGCCCGCGGAGAGGTCGCGCGCGCCGAGGGTGCGCAGGAGTGACGGATCGGTGAAGACGGCGCGGGGGTGGTGGAAGGCGCCGACGAAGTTCTTGGCCCAGGGGGCGTTGACGGCCACCTTGCCGCCAACGGCGCTGTCGTGCTGGGCGAGCAGCGTGGTGGGGACGTTGACGTACGCGATGCCGCGCAGGTAGCTCGCGGCGACGAAGCCCCCGAGGTCGGTCACCATCCCCCCGCCGAGCGCGACGAGCACCGCGCGCCGGTCGACACCCTGCGCGCGGAGAGCCTCGATCACCCCCCAGAAGCGCTCGATGGACTTCGACCGCTCGCCGTCGGGCACCACCACCGCGCCCGCCGCCACGCCCGCCGCGCGCAGCGCCTCGACGAGCCCGTGGCCGTAGAGCCCGTCCACCGTCTCGTCGGTCAGCACCGCCACCCGCGCGCCCGGGAACATCCCCGCCAGCCGCGCCGGCAGGCCCGCCAGGAGGCCAGGCTCGATCACCACGTCGTACCCGTGGTCGACCGGCGCCGACACCCGCAGGGGGCCGTCGTGCGCGCGCGCGGCCCTGCGCTCGACGCCCTCGGCCGCGGCGCGGACGGGCCCGGCGTAGTAGGCGACGAGGTCGCGGAGGCTCGCGTCGAGCGAGTGCTTCGGCTCGAAGCCCAGCGCGCGCAGGCGGGCGATGTCGGCGAAATGGCGGGGGATGTCCGCGGGGCGCCCCGGGAGGCGGACGAGGCGGACGGAGTCCTCGACGCCCGCGGCCCGGAGGACGCCCGTGAGGACGTCCTCGGTGGGGTCTTCGCGGCCCGAGCCGACGTTGTACGCGAGGCCGTCGGCCGACGGCGGCGCGAGCGCGAGGAGCCGCAGGGCCGTCGCGACGTCGCGGACGTCGACGAAGTCGCGCGTGGTGGTGAGGGGCCCCACCTCGAGCGTCGGGGGGATGGCGCCCGCGGCGATGGCGGCGGCCTGCTGGGCGAGGCGGCCGCAGAGGTGGCGCTCGTCCTGGCCGGCGCCCGCGGGGTTGAAGATGCGGGCCCACACGACGGGGAGGCGGTGCTGGGCGGCGAGGATCCGCGCGACGTGCTCGCCCGCGAGCTTGCTGACGGCGTGGAGGTCGGCCGGGATGCACGGCGCGCCCTCGGGGATGGGGAGGTGTGCGGCGTCGGGGTTGCCGTACACCGAGCCCGACGACCCCAGGACGACGCGCGTGACGTCGACCGCGGCGCCGACGAGCGCTTCGAGCAGGGCCACAGTGCCGTCGACGTTGAGGTCGAAGAGCCGCGCCACCGACTCGTCGCGCAGCGCCGCCGCGAGGTGGACCACGTGGGTCGGGCGGAACTCCTGGACGAGCCGGGTGAGGGCCGGGCGGTCGTGCAGGTCGAGCGGGACGTAGCGGTAGCGCGGGTCGCGCGCGACGACGCGGAGCTCCTCGGGCAAGGGGGCGTCGACGCGCCGGTGGCCCCAGCGGACCTCGTGGGTGAAGGCGTCGTCGCGCCGCGGCGAGCGGCCGAGGCCGACCACCGTGACCGTTGGGTCGTGGGCGAGCCAGTCGGCGACGAGGTAGCGGCCGCAGAACCCCTGGGCCCCCGTGATGAGTGCGCGGATCGTCATGGTGCGTGCGGTTGCGCGCCGGGGGCCGGCGGTTCAAGGAGGGAGGCGACGGTGCGGCGGAGTCCCTCGCGGAGCGGCGTGCGGGGGGACCACCCGAGCTCGCGGGCGGCGCGGGCGACGTCGGCGACCAGGTGGAGGATGTCGGCGCCGCCGGGGCGACGACGCGACGGGTCTTCCCGGACGGGCTTGCGGCGGCCCGTGCGCTCCGCGGCGACGTCGGCGGCGAGGTCGGCGAGCTCGGCCACCGCGACGCCCATCCCGGAGGCCACGTTGTACACGCGCGGCGCGCCGGCGACAGGCGACGCGGCCGCGGCGCGCAGGGCGGCCTCGGCGACGTCCTCGACGAAGCAGTAGTCCCGCACCGGGCGGAGGTCGGCGACCACCACTTCGTCCGTCGCGGGGTCGAGCGCCTGACGCAGCACGCCGCTGAGCAGCGAGGCCCCGGGCTGCCCGGGCCCGTACACCGAGAACGGCCGCACCACCGCGACGCGCCCGCGGTAGCGCTTCGCGGTGACCAGCATCGCCTCGGCGCAGGCCTTGGCGGCGCCGTAGGGCGAGCGCGGCGCGAGGGGGTGATCCTCGGTGACGGGGTCGGCCTGCGGCTGGCCGTAGACCTCGGCCGACGACACGTGGACGAGCGCCGGGACGTCGCGCGCGGTGGCGGCCTCGACGACGGCCGCGGTGCCGGCGGCGTGGGCGCGCGCGAAGAGGGCGGGGTGTTCGAAGGACGCGGCCACCGACGAGGGCCCCGCGAGGTGGACGACGCACGCCGCCCCTTCGAAGAGGGCGGCGAGGGCGTCGACGTCGTCGATGTCGGCCTGCGCGACGGTGACGCCCGGGGGCGGCGCGACGAAGGGCTGCCCCGGCGCGCTCACGAGGGCGCGGACGAGGGAGGCATCGGGCGCAGCCGACGCGAGGGCGCGGACGACGGCTCCCCCCAGGAAGCCGCCGGCGCCGGTGACCACCACGGGCCAGGAGAGCGCGAGCATCAGGGGGCGGAGCCTACACGTCGGGGAGGGGGGCGTTCTACGGAGGACATCGCGCCGCGCTGAAATTGCCAGCCGACGGTGAGGCTCCGCGCGCGCGACGGTGGTACTCATCTGGTGAGCCCGGCGCATCGGTCGCCCTGGCGCTCCCGGCGTGGCGAGCCGGTTCAGCTCTCGCCCTTCGTGTTCGACCCCTCGTGCCTCGTCTGGACCTCCCGCGCGGAGGTCGCCTCCGCCCTCCTCTCCGCCGTCGACTCGCCCCCCGCGCTCGCCCTCCGCGCGATGGAGCTCTGCGCCGCCGTCGCGACGCCCGCCCACGCGCCCGCGCTCCTCGCCGTGGCCCGCGCGCGCGAGCGCCCGTACTGGCTGCGGGTCTACGCGATCCGCGCGTTCGTCGCGGCGGAGCCCGACCCGGCGCCCGACGACGCGGTGGAGTCGCTCTTCGCCGCGTGGTTCTTCGAGCGCGACGCGCCGCGCGCCCACGGCCTCACCGCGGCCGACCCGCTCGCGCTGCGCGACGTGCTCCCCCTCGTCGCCACGCCCGCCCACGCGCGGATCGCCATGCGCTGGCTCGCCCGCGCGCCCCCCGACGTCCGCGCCGCCGCGCTCGTCGAGAACGCCATCGCCTGGCGGCCCGTGGCGGGCGAGGTGTTCCGGTGGCTCGGCGACGAGTGGCGCGACCGCGGGGGCGCCGGCTGCTCGGAAGAGATGAACGTCGCCGTCGCCCGCCACGTCTTCCCCGCGCAGCCCGAGGGCGCGGCCGTGCTCGCGCGGTACTGGGCCGACGCCCCCGCGTCGCAGAGCGAGCAGTTCCCGTTCGACCGCGCGGTGTGCCCCGCCCTCGCCGACGGCGAGGCCTTCGATGAGCACCGTTACCTCGCGACGTGGCGCCTCGCGCTGCCCTCCGCGGAGCTCGCCCGGGCGCTCCACCCCCGCGGACTCCGGTGCCGCCTCCGTCGCGCGGTGGAGGAGCGCTCCCGCGCGATCGGGTGTCCTCTCGACGCGTGGCAACGCGCGGAGGTCGCTGGCATCTACCGCGGCGCCCTCGCGGTGCTCCTCGACTGGTCGGAGGGCCCCGCCGTCGCGTCGGGCTTCCTCCGCGGGCTCGCGCTCGCGCCCCGGGTGCGGGCCGACCTCGTCGCGGTGTTGCTCCGGCGCGACCCCGCGGCGGCGATCGACCTCGTCGCGTCGCGCCTCGGCGCCGAGGACGACCTCCTTGCGCTCCGCGTCGTGCTCGAAGCGCTCGGGGACTCGGGGCCCGGCTGGCGCGACCTCTCACCCGACGACGCGCCGTCCGTCCCCGCCGCGGTGGCCCACAGCGCCGCGGCCCGTTCGCTCGCGACCCGCTCGCTGCGCCTGCGCGACGCGGACGCGCGCTACCTCGCGGTCGGCGCGGTGGAGGCGACCGGCGCCGCCCACGCGTGGCGCGACATGCACCGCGATCTGCGCGGCCCTGCCTACGACCTGGTCCACGTGCGCGTGCTCGCCGCCATGGCGCGCGGAGGTGACCGCGACGCCGAGGCGCAGCTCGCCCGCGCGGCCGCGTATGAGCTCCGCGTCGAGGTGCGCGCCGAGGCCCTCCGCCGGCTGGGCGAGCTCCCGCGCGCGGCCATGCACCGCGCGCGATTCGCCGACGCGCTGGCGAACGACCACGCGCGCTTCGGGGCCGACGAGCTCGACGCCCCGGCGGCCGAGCAGGCGGCGCTCGCGCTCGCGCGGATCGGGGACGGCCACGCGAAGACCGAGCTCCTGCGCGGCGCGTTCGGGCCGCTGACCGCGGCCGCGGTGGCGGTGGTCGTCGCGGGGCTCCGCGCGGGGCCCTGCGAGGCGTGCGGCGAGTGGCCCTGCGACCCGGCCGAGCGACGCCGCGAGATTGCGGTGGCCGAGGGCTGGCGCCTCACGCGCTGGTCGCCGCTCCGCGCCTCGCGCTTCGCGACGGTGGACGACTGACGACGCGCCGCGCGTCAGGAGTGGTTGCGGACGACGAGCGAGAAGCCGCCGCGCGTCGCGCCCTGCGGCGTCGTGACGAGGATCACCACGCGGTACGGGTTGGTGGTGGCCTGGAGGCGGACGCTCTCCGCGCCGCCCGCGCCCGCGCGGCCGCCGGCCTCGCAGGTGACCACGCCGACGCCGCGCGAAGGGAAGCACGACGCGTCCGTCGCCGACTGCTGCCACGCGATGACGTTGACGTCGACGCCGCTGTCGGGCGTCACGACGACGTCCCAATCGGTGGTGCGCGGCTGGGGGAGCGAGAACACCGCGAAGGGGGCGGGGTACGACGCGCTCATCGTGGCCGGCACGCACGCGACGTTGCTCTGCGCGAACCACGACGTGAGGTTCGAACCCCAGCCCGCCCCGGTCGAGCCGCGCACCGCGGCGTTGAACGCGATCTCGCTCTGCGTCGGGCATCCCCCGCCGGCGGGCGTCGACGCGTCGACCCCGCCGTCCGCGGTCACGCCACCCGTGCCGCAGCCGATCGCCAACGACACCCACAACCCACCCCAGCGCGTCCGGTTCGCCATTGGCTCGCACGTTCCTTTCGTCGCGGCGACGTTGCGCCGCAGGGCGCGATGACGCCGCACGCGACGCGGGGGTGTCAAGGGGAGAAGGGCGCCGCCCTCCGTCCAGCGGCTCCAAGAAAACCCCCGGGCTGCGCGCACTCACCGCCCAGTGAAGGAGCGACCCCGCGTTCGTGAGGACGCGCGGGCGCGCTGAATTGCGCGTGGGGGCGCGACGCACGGCGAGCGTGCTCGCGGGTCGCTCCACTCCCCCTCAGCAGACTGGAGATGCTCGACATGCGATGGTTCCGCCCCTGGTGTCTCGTGGCCGCGGCGCTCTGCGCCCTGGAGGGGTGCAGCAGCGACGCGCCGCCGTCGACGCCCGCGCCCGACGTTGCCGTCACCCCCGACGCGCCGCCGGATGTGCCCGCGTCGCCGGACGCGCCCTCGCCGATGGACGCCTCGCCGGATGCGCCTCCCTCGATGGACGCGCCCCCCGACGACGTCGCGGACGACCGCGCGGCCCCCGACGACGCCCTCCCGGACGCCCCCGGGGACGTGTCCGTGGACGGCGTCTCGTCCGACGCGGTGGCGGCCTGTGACGGCGCGACGACGCGCTGCGGGGACGTCTGCGTCGACACGCAGACCAGCGCGTCGAACTGCGGCGCCTGCGGGCGGCTCTGCGCGCCCGGGCAGTCGTGCGCGACGGGCGCGTGCGCGGGGGAGGTCCGCTGCCCGGCGGGGCAGACGCTCTGCGGGAGCGCGTCGTGCGCCGACCTGCAATCCGACCCGACCCACTGCGGCGCCTGCGGAACCGCGTGCCCCACGGGCCAGGCCTGCGCCGCCGGTCGCTGCGTCGCCGCGCGGCCCGCCTGCCCCGCGGGGACCACCGACTGCACGCCCCTCGCGGTCGCGCCGACCTGCGTCGACACCGCGACCAGCGCGAGCCACTGCGGCGCGTGCGGGAGCGCGTGCCCCGACGGGGCGACCTGCGCCGGCGGCGCGTGCCGGTGCGCGAGCGGCCGCTCGCTCTGCGACCGGGCCTGCGTCGACACCGCGGGCGACCCCCTCCACTGCGGCGCGTGCGGCAACGCCTGCCGCCCCGGGCTCGCCTGCGTCGGCGGCACCTGCGGCTGCGCGGGCGGAGCCACCCTCTGCGGCGGCGCGTGCACCAGCACCGCCACCGACAGGCTGAACTGCGGCGCCTGCGGCCGCGCGTGCCTCGGCGGGCAGGCCTGCACCGGCGGCGCGTGCGGCTGCTCGGCGGGCGCCACCCTCTGCGGCAGCGGCATCCTCGCGCGCTGCGTGAACACCGCCGCCGACCGGCTCCACTGCGGCGCCTGCGGCGTCGCGTGCCCGTCGGGGCAGTCGTGCGCCGCCGGGGCGTGCGCCTGCGCCGCGGGGCAGACGCTCTGCGGGTCGGGCGCGTCGGCGGCGTGCGTCGACGTCCAGTCCTCCTCGCTCCACTGCGGGCGCTGCGGCAACGCCTGCGCGGCGGGCGTCCCGTGCACCAGCGGGGTGTGCCGGGGGACGCCGCCGGCCAACGACACGCGCGCCGGCGCCGTCACCGTCACCGAGGGTGTGTACGTCGTCGACACCACCTCGGCGCGCCACGACACCGAGGGGGCGTGCGGGTGCACCGCCGCCGGCAACGACCTGTTCTTCCGGGTCATCGTCACCGCGCCGGAGGTCGTCTACGCCGACACCTTCGGCACCGCGTGGGACACCGCGCTCTTCTTCCAGGACCGCGACGGCAACAACCTCGCGCCCGCGTCGAGCGACCAGGTCACCTGCAACGACGACGCGACGCTGTGCCCGGGCTTCGGCGTCGACAGCGCCGTCGTCGCGCGCCTCGCGCCGGGCACGTACTACCTGGTGCTGTCGGGGTGCGGCGCCGGCCCCGGTCGCCTCGCGGTGCGTCGCGTGCCGGCGGGCGGCGGCGTGGCGCGGCGGATCGCGCCGACCGCGTCGCTCCAGACGCTCACCGGCACCACGTCGGGCGCCAGCGCGGTGAGCGGCGCGTGCTGCTCGAGCGGCGCCGAGGACAGCTACTATTGGGTCACCTGCCCGGGCGCGCCGGCGGAGACCCTCTACGCCTCCACGTGCAGCCTGAGCACCGGCGCCAACCTCTCGACCGGGCTCGACGTCACGCTCGCGCAGCACACGAGCGCGCCGCGGGGCCACGCGCCCGTGTGCAACGCCGACACGGGCTCCGTCTGCCGCGAGGGCGCCACGGTGGCCTCGCTCATCTCCGAGACGCCCGCGGACGGGGCCGGGCTCAACGCGCTGGTGGTGGACAGCTGCACGTCCCTCCACGGCTCCTACACGGTTCAGTACAGCCTGCGGGCCTGCGCCGCGGGCTCGCTCTGCGGCGACGCCTGCGTGGCCCTCGACGCCGACGAGAACCACTGCGGCGGCTGCAACCGCCGGTGCGCCGCGGGCCAGGTGTGCGCGGCGGGCGTGTGCGTTGCCTCGGCGGGGATGTACCCGGGCGACACGCGCTTCAGCGCCGTGGTGCTCACGGGCGAGAGCGAGGACCGGGCGGTGAACACCGCGGGCTACCAGGGCGACACCCGCGGCCCGTGCACGTGCACCTCGGGGCGCGACGTGTTCTACCAGTTCGCCCTGTCGGCGCCGTCGATCGTGTACGCCGACACGGTGGGCTCGTCGGTCGACACCTCGCTCTTTCTGCAGGACGCGGCGGGGGCGAACGTCCTCGACCCGGGCCTGCCGGGCGGCGCGACGTGCAACGACGACGGCGGCCTCGCGGGCTGCGCCGCCGGGCGCCAGTCGCAGATCATGGCGCGGCTCGACGCGGGGACGTACTTCCTGGTGCTGTCGGGCTGCGGCGCGGGGAGCACGACGGTCCACTTCCGCCGCGCGCCGCTGGGCAACGGCGCCGTCCGCCCGCTGGGCGCCGGCACCACGGTGGTGTCGGGGGCCACCTCGGGGGCCGGCCGCGTGACGAGCTCGTGCTGCTCGTCGGGGCCGGAGGACACGTACTTCTGGTACACGTGCCCCGGGAGCATCGCGCGCGGCTTCACCGCCTCCACCTGCGACCGCGCGACGTGGGACACCTCCCTCACGCAGCGCTCGCTCCACCAGGCGGGCGTGATCGGCGGCGCGCACTGCAACGACGACGTCGGGGGCGCGTGCGGCGTCCGCTCGTCGCTCGCGACGACCATCCCGGCGGGCCCGGGGCTCCACCTCCTCTACGTCGACGGGTGCCGCGGGAGCGGCGCCTACACCGCCGTCGTCTCCCGCTGAAGGCTCGCTCTAGCCCGCGCGCCGGCCGCACGTCCCGCAGCGGCCGTCGGGGCCGAGGACGCCGGTGCAGGTGCCGTCGTCGCAGGGGACGCGTTCGTCGGCGTCGGCGGCCGTCACCGCGGCGGCCGCGGCGGACTCGAGGATCGCCTCGGGGTTGGCTTCGAGCGCGGCGTCGCGGTCGGCGTCGGTGGGCGCCGTCGCGACGGGCGCGGGCGCCTCCGGCGCGGCGGGTGGAGCGGCGGGCGGGCGCTCGCTGACGTGGCCGCAGGTGCCGCAGGTGCCGTCGGGGCCGAGGACGCCGGTGCAGGCGCCGTCGGGGCAGGGGACGCGGTCGTCGGGCTCGTCGGCGGTGCTCATCGTGGGGGTGACGTCTACCGCAGCTCGGGCAGGAGGAAGCTGCCGGTGGCGGTGAAGGTGCCCTCCTCGCCGCTGGCGAGGAGGTCGGAGAAGGCGGCTTCGAAGCGCTCGCGGACGAGGCTCTCGACCTCCTCTGCGGTGGCGAGCGGGCGGATGTCGTCGACGAGGGCGGCGGCGTCGCGGTAGTCGATGCGCGCGAGGGCGGCCTTCACCTCGGGGACGGCGGTGGGCTCGACGGACAGCTCGTGGACGCCGACGCCGAGGAGCACCGGGAGGGCGAGGAGCTCGCCGGCCATCGCGCCGCACATGCCGCAGGGGATGGCGCGCGCCGCGGCGGCGTGGGTGATGGCCGAGAGCGAGCGGAGGATGGCGGGGTCGAGGGAGCGGGCGAGGTGGGCGACGTGCTCGTTGCCGCGGTCGGAGGCGAGCGTGTACTGGATGAGGTCGTTGGTGCCGATGGAGAAGAAGGCCGACTCGCGGGCGAGGGCGTCGGCCATCAGCACGGCGCTCGGGGTCTCGACCATGATGCCGAAGGGGACGTCGGCCCAGGGGACGCCGGCGCGGGTGAGCTCCTCCTGCGCGAGGTGGAGCTCGGCGCGGGAGGCGCGGAGCTCGCTGACGGTGGAGATCATCGGGACCATCACGCGGACGCGGCCGTAGCACGCGGCGCGGAGCATCGCGCGGAGCTGCGCGCGGAAGACCTCGCGCTCGCGCAGGGCGAGGCGGACGGCGCGGAGGCCGAGGGCGGGGTTCATCTCCCGGGGGAGGCGGAAGGCGGTGGAGAACTTGTCGCCGCCGATGTCGAAGGTGCGCAGGGTGACGGTGCGCGGGGCCATCGTCTCGACGATGCGGCGGTAGGTCTCGAACTGCTCGTCCTCGCTCGGCGGCTCGCGCCGGTCGACGTAGAGGAACTCCGTCCGGTAGAGCCCGATCCCGTCGGCGCCGTGGTCGATGGCGACGGGCACCTCGGCGGGCAGCTCGATGTTGGCCCGGAGCACCACCTGGAGCCCGTCGCGGGTGGCCGCGGCCTCGGCGCTGTTGGTGCGGAGCGAGCGGACGAAGGCCATGTAGCGCCGGCCGCGGTCGCGGGCGACGTCGGCCTCGCCGTCGCTCGGCGAGACGGTGACCACGCCGCGCAGCCCGTCGACCACGAGCACGTCGCCGTTGGCGACCTCGCGCGTCGCGTCGGCCGCGCCCACCACCGCGGGGATGGAGAGGGCGCGGGCCATGATGGCCGTGTGCGAGGTGCTCGACCCCACCTCGGTGATGAAGGCGAGGATGTCGCTGCGGGCGAGGGCGGCGGTGTCGGCGGGGGAGAGCTCGTGGGCGACGAGCACCACGGGGCCGCCCAGGTCCTGCGGCTTGGGGAGGTCGGAGGGGGCGCCGACGAGGTGGCGGAGCACGCGCTCGGCGACGAAGTCCACGTCGCTGCTGCGCTCGCGGAAGTAGTCGTCCTCGGCCTGGTTGAAGAGCTCCTTGATCTTCTCGACGGTGCGCCGCAGGGCCCACTCGGCGTTGACGAGCTCGCCGGTGATCGCCTGCACCGTCTGGTCGGTGAGGAGCGTGTCGTCGAGCATCAG
>WBZM01002820.1_pt1 | contig 14284 bp, 18 predicted proteins | sample 5204271 | NCBI WGS metagenome assembly WBZM01 (sample SAMN12344346, study PRJNA552823) | activated sludge metagenome | biome: Activated sludge suspended growth; feature: Nitrification reactor; material: Wastewater; isolation source: activated sludge from nitrification reactor of wastewater...
CGGCAGCGAGACGTCGAAGCGGCCGCGCTGCAGTTCTTCCAGCGCGCCGACGATGCGGCGGAACGGCCGCACCGTGCGCCCGACCAGCCAGAACACCAGCAGGTTCACCGCCGCCAGCAGGACCAGCGCGGCGCCGACCAGCGTCAGCGCATAGTCCCAGGCGTCGACGGCCGCGCGCGACGCGTTGGAGCGCACCTCCAGCTTCCCGTCGGGGAACTCGATCGCCTGCACGGTCGGCACCGGGGCGATCAGCATGGCGAACCAGTCCGGCGCGTCGCGCCCGGCCTTGTAGGTGGAGGGCGGCGAGCGGTACAGCGCCTGGCCCTGCTTGTCGAACAGCGTGATGTCGTTGCTGCGGATGCGGCCGGTGCCCTGCAGGAAGCTCAGCATCGCCGGCGTGCCCTGCGCCGCATACAGCCACACCGTGCGGTTGAGCAGCTGCGCGGCGACGCGGTTGGCGGCCACCACTTCCTCGTGCACCGAGTCGCGCATGCTGCGCAGCTGCAGGCCCAGCACGGCGGCGAGGAACAGCAGCGTCAGCGCGCCGACGATGAGGTTGATCTTCAGGCGCAGGGTCATGCGCTTTCTCCGAAGGTGCCGGTCGCAGCATAGGCGGACAGTGCGTCCATCACGGCCGCAACCATCGCCGGATGGTCGGCGTCGTGGCCGGCGCCGTCCACCCACTGCAGCGTGGCGTGCGGCAGCCTGCGCTGCAGCGCCAGCGCACCCTCGGGCGGGCAGACGCGGTCGTCGCGGGCGTGGATCAGCCGGGTGGGCACGCGCGGCACGGCCTCGCAGCGCTCGAGCAGCGACGGCGACTGCAGCCAGCATCCGTGGCGCAGGTAGTGCGCCTGAACGCGCAGCCGGTCGATCTGCGCGGCCAGGGCCTCGCCTTGCGGCTCGGGCCCCGCCGTGCCGGCCAGCGTCTGCTCGTGCCGCCACCAGGTGAGCGCCGCATGCTCGCGCTGGGCCGCATCGGCACTGTCGAGCGCTGCCGCCAGTTCGTCGAGCGACAGAGCCCCGAAGAAGCCGTCGATGTCTTCGCGCCGCGCCAGGAAGCTCGCGCGCAGCAGCAGCGCGGCCAGGGCTGTCGGGTCGTCGGCGGCATGGGCGAGCGCGAGCGTGGCGCCCCAGGAGCCGCCGACGACCACCCATCGCTCGATGCCCAGGTGCGCTCGGATGCGGCGCAGGTCGGCGAGCAGGTCGTCGGTGGTGTTGCGGGCGATGCTTCCGCGCGGCCGACTGCCGCCCGCGCCGCGCTGGTCCGGGCAGACGATGCGCCAGCGTGCCGGGTCGAACACCCGGCGCAGCAGCGGCGAACACCCCGAGCCGGGGCCGCCGTGCAACACCACGGCCGGCAGGCCATCGGCCCGGCCGAACTCCTTCACCTGCAGCACGTGGCCACCGCCCACATCGAGGTCGTGCGTGGCCAGCGGCGCGGTGTCCGGGAACAGGCTGGAAGGGTTCACGCGGCGATGGTATCGGTACACCCGAGGCGGCCGCCTGTCCACATCCCCGGGACAAGCCGGATGCCGATTGCAGATATTCATGAGGCCGGAATCATGGCGCGGGGCCTGTGCGCGGCGGCCCCTGGCGGCGACCATTCAGCACGGGACGACAGCAACGTCCCCGCGGCGACCACCCGGCGCCGTGCCACGCGATCTAGGAGCACTTCCATGCAATGGCAGACCCCGGCAGCCGCCGACTTCCGCTTCGGTTTCGAAATCACGATGTACGTCGCCGCTCGCTGAGCGAACGACACGGGGCCGCCGCGCGTCAGACCGCACGCGGCGGCCTTTCTTCTTTTTCCTTCCGGTTTCACGCGCGATGCGCATCACCATCCTCGGTTCGGCCGCAGGCGGCGGTTTCCCGCAGTGGAACTGCAACTGCCGCAACTGCGCGGGCGTTCGTGCCGGCACGGTGAGGGCGAAGCCTCGCACGCAGTCGTCGATCTTCGTGCAGGGTGACGCGGGCACCGACGGCGTGCTGTTCAACGCCTCGCCCGACATCCTCGAGCAGATCCGCTCGAACCCCACGCTGCAGCCCGGCCGCGCGATCCGCGACACCGCGATCGCCGGCGTGGTGCTGATGGACGGGCAGGTCGACCACGCCACCGGCCTGTTCATGCTGCGCGAGCGCGGCCGGCCGCTGCCGCTGTGGTGCACCGACCCGGTCCACGAAGACCTGACCACCGGCAACCCGGTGCTCAAGGTGCTGGGCCACTACTGCGGCGTCGACCGCCAGCGCATCGGCCTCGACGGCGCGGCCTTCGAGGTGCCGGGCGCCGCGCACCTGTCATTCCGCGCCTTCCCGCTGTCGAGCAAGGCCGCGCCGTATTCGCCGCACCGCGACAACCCCGTTCCCGGCGACAACATCGGCATGCTGATCACCGACCGCCGCAGCGGCCGCAGCGCCTTCTATGCGCCGGGCCTGGGCGAGATCACGCCGGCCCTGTTCGACCTGATGTGTGGCGCCGACGCGGTGCTGGTCGACGGCACCTTCTGGACCGACGACGAGATGATCCGTCTCGGCCTGTCGAAGAAGACCGCGCGCGACATCGGCCACCTGCCGCAGAGCGGCGAGGGCGGGATGATGGCCTGCCTCGACCGCCTGCCCGCGCGCACGCGACGCTTCCTCATCCACATCAACAACACCAACCCCATCCTCGACGAGGACTCGGCCGAGCGCGCCGAACTCGCGCGCCACGGCATCGTGCCGTGCGAGGACGGGATGACGATCGAGGTCTGACATGACTGCACAGACAACAGCCGCCGCGTGGAACCGCATCGAGTTCGAAGCCCAGCTGCGCGAGCGCGGCCGCTCGTACCACATCCACCATCCGTTCAACGTGATGCTCAACACCGGCAAGGCGACGCCGGAGCAGATCCGCGGCTGGGTGGCGAACCGCTTCTACTACCAGATCGCGATCCCCATCAAGGACGCCGCGGTGATGTCCAACTGCACCGACCGCGAGGTGCGGCGCGGCTGGATCCAGCGCATCCTCGACCACGACGGCTTCGAGATCGGCGGCGTGAAGGATCCGGGCGGCATCGAGGCCTGGTTGCGCCTGGGCGAAGCCGTCGGCCTGACGCGCGAGGAGATCGAGGACCAGCGCCACCTGATCCCGGCGGTGAAGTTCGCGGTCGATGCCTACGTCAACTTCGCTCGCCGCGCGCCCTGGCAGGAGGCGGTGTGCTCCTCGCTCACCGAGCTGTTCGCGCCGGAGATCCACAAGCAGCGCCTGGCCACCTGGCCCGAGCACTACGCCTGGATCGAGCCGCAGGGCCTGGCCTACTTCCGCAATCGCGTCAGCCAGGCGCGGCGCGACGTCGAGCAGGGCCTCGGGGTCACGCTCGACCACTTCGCCACGCGGGCGCTGCAGGAGCGCGCGCTGGAGATCCTCCAGTTCAAGCTCGACATCCTGTGGGCGATGAACGACGCGATGGCGCTGAAGTACGGCGTGAACGCATGAGCGAGGCCAGCGACGCGAGCCGGCCGCGCATCGGCGCGGGCTTCCGCCTGCAATGGGAGCCAGCGCAGGATTGCCACGTGCTGCTCTACCCCGAGGGCATGGTCAAGCTCAACGGCAGCGCCGGCGAGATCATGAAGCGCTGCGACGGGCAGCGCAGAGTTGCGGAGATCGTCGGTGAGCTGGAAGCGGCCTTCAATGCGCAGGGCCTGCGCAGCGACGTGATCGCCTTTGTCGAGATGGCACGCAAGCAGCGCTGGCTCACTTGGGACTGAGAGATGACGATCGGACCGCCGCTGTGGCTGCTCGCCGAGGTCACGTACAAGTGCCCGCTGCACTGCGTGTTCTGCTACAACCCGGTCGACTACGCGACGCAGCCCGACGAGCTCTCCACCGACGACTGGCTGCGCGTACTGCGCCAGGGCCGCGAGATGGGCGCGGTGCAGCTGGGCCTGTCGGGCGGCGAGCCACTGCTGCGCGACGACCTGGAAGTGATCGTCGCCGAGGCGCGGCGACTCGGCTACTACTCCAACCTGCTCACCTCCGGCGTCGGTCTCAGCGCCGAGCGGGCCGCGGCGCTGAAGGCGGCCGGCCTCGATCACGTGCAGCTGTCGTTCCAGGACAGCACGCGCGAGATGAACGACTTCCTCTCGCACACCCGTACCTTCGAGCTGAAGAACCGCGTCGCGAAGATCATCAAGGACCAGGGCTGGCCGATGGTGATGAACGTGGTGATCCACCGCCTGAACATCGACCACATCGGCCGCATCATCGAGATGGCGGCGGAGCTCGGCGCCGAGTACATCGAGCTGGCCAACACGCAGTACTACTCCTGGGCCTTCGTGAACCGCGCACAGCTGCTGCCCACGCGCGAGCAGCTCCAGCGCGCGGAAGCCGTCACCGACGAATGGCGCCGCAGGCTCGAGGGCCGCATGCGCATCTTCTTCGTCGCCCCCGACTACCACGAAGGCAAGGCGAAGAAGTGCGTCAACGGCTGGGGCAGCATGTTCCTCACCGTCACGCCCGACGGCACCGCGCTGCCGTGCCACACGGCGAAGATGCTGCCCGGCCTGCGCTTCCCGAACGTGCGCGAGACCTCGCTGCGCGAGGCCTGGTTCGAATCGGACGGCTTCAACCGCTATCGCGGCACGGGCTGGATGAAGGAGCCGTGCTCGAGCTGCGAGCACAAGGAGGAAGACCTGGGCGGCTGCCGCTGCCAGGCCTACCTGATCGCGCAGGATGCGCAGGCCGCCGATCCGGTCTGCCGCAAGAGCCCGCACCACGGCCAGGTGCTCGCGGCGGTGGCGCAGGCCGACGCCGGTGCCACGGAACACCCGCTGGTGTTCCGTGACCCGAAGGAATCGCGACGCTTGGCGGCCGAGGCCGCCGGCCTTCCTGCCGGCCAGTGGCGCGGCCTGATCAGCGAGACTGCACGTAGGCCGCCACGGCCTTGAGTTGCTGCGGCGTCATCGCGGCGATCTCGTTCTTCATGACCACGCCGTGCGGGCGCAGCGGCGTGCGGAAGGCCTGCAGCTGCTTGTAGACGTAGTCGGCCTTCTGGCCGGCCAGGCGCGGGAAGCCGGACGCGCCCTCGGCGTTGTCGCCGTGGCACTGCTTGCAGGGCAGCACGCCCTTGTCGGGCAGGCCCTTCTCGTAGATCGCCTTGCCGGCGGCCTCGAGCTTCGGGTTGGTCGACTTGCCGGCGGCCGGCTTCTGCGCGGCGTAGTAGTCGGCGAAGCCTTCGATCTGCTCATCGGACAGCAGCGCCGAGATGCCCCACATGTAGGCCTGGATGTCGGTCTCCGAGCGCGACTGGCTGCGGAAATCCTTCAGCTGGCGGATCGTGTACTCGCGCATCTGGCCGGCGAGCGAGGGGATCAGCGGCTTCAGGCTGTTGCCGTTCTCGCCATGGCAGGAGGCGCAGACGTGCACCGCGCGCTGCACCGAGTCGAGATCGGCCTTGGACGTCTGGGCGTGGGCACCGGCGGCCAGCGCCATGGCGGCCGCTGCGGCGAGGAGGTTCTTCAAGCTTGTCATCGGGGTCCTCTTGCGTTGTCTCTCGGGGCCATTCTGGAAGTGTCATCCGTGACGCCACTTGCGGTGAGTCAAGCCAGCTCATTGCTCCAGCCGCAGGATCTCCAACTGTTCGGGCACGGTCTCGAAGGTGCCGGTGCCGGCGGGCATCTGCATCAGCGGCTTGCCCTGGCCGTCGAGCAGCCACACGCTCGGGTAGACGAGCTGGCGGGCCCGCTCGTCGCCGATCGAGCGCATGAAGTCGGCGTAGGGCAGGGCCTTGTCGCCGATGCGGAACCACAGTCGGTCGGCCTGGATCGCGAGGCTGGCGCGCATCTCGAAGACGATCCAGTCCTTCGCGAAATAGGGGGCGAGTTCGGCTGCGTTCTTCTCGAGGAAGGCCTCGTACTTGCGGCAGAACGGGCAATCGCTGGCGCTGAGGTAGAGGTAGAGGCGCTTGTGTTCGCGCTTCGCGCGCTCGATGGCCGCCGTCAGGTCGAACTCGTAGCGCTGCGGCGTGCCGGCCGGCTTGATCTCGGTGGCCGAGTAGCGCGGCGGCATGCCGATCGAATGCGCGGCGAGCGAGAAGCCCGCGAGCAGTGCGGTCAGCAGGGCGCGGCGCCAGCGGTGCATGCGTTCAACCGACGGCCAGCGTGCCGACGAACTGCGCATCCTTCGAGTCGGTCACGTCGGCGCGCAGTTCGCCCTTGCCGTGCGGCACGAAGTTGAAGCGGAAGGTCGGGTTCTCGCTGACGGAGAAGTCGACGTCGGCGTCGAACACCTTGCGGCCTGCGTAGCTCACGCGGATCGAGCGGATGAAGTGTGGCGGGATGTACATCACCGTCTGCTGGTTCAGCTCGAAGCCGGTGTCGTTGGGGTGCAGCACGGTCACGTCGGCCTGCACCGGCTGGTCCATGCGCAGCTCGCCGGCGAGCTTGAGCAGCGTCTTGCCCATCAGGTGCGGCGCGTCGCGGTTGGGCGGCGCGGAGCAGCCGCCCGAGGTCTTCACGTAGCGCGAATCGGTGTGCAGCGTGCCGTCGGAGAGCTCGCTGACCACGCGCACGTGGCTGTACTCGTCGACGCGCAGCCGGGTCTCGAAGTCGGCCTGCCCGACCTCGGTGGTGAGGTCGAACACCGCGGCCACCGGCGAGGGGTTCTTGTCGACCACGAGGTACAGGCGGCGCACGTAGAGCTCGGGCTTCTGCGGCAGCTTGGACACCACCTTGATCGGCACCGACGCGCCGTAGGCCGCGCGCAGCGGCGCGATCATCTGCACGGTGTCGCTGCCGGCGCGCAGCGCGCGGCCGGGGAAGAGGCGGCTGCTGATCTTCTCCCACTCGGGCGACGAGGCGTCGTGCTGGGCATTGGGCAGGCCGCCGGGGGCGGCGAAGGCGAAGCGCGGCGACACCGCGAGCGCGGCGAGGCCGGCGAGGGCGTGGCGGCGGGGAAGTCGACTCGGCATGGACAACGGCTCCGTCTACGGCTTGAACATCAGTTCGCGCTCGATGCGCAGGTAGGCGATCGACGCGTTGCGGCGGTGGATCAGTTCGTACTGGTCCCAGCGCTCGTAGGCCGGCAGCTCGCCGGCGTCGGGCACCTCCAGCAGCGAGGTGCCGGCATCGACCAGCGTGCGCATGCGGGCTTCCAGCGCGGCGAGGTAACCCTCCACCGTATCCACCAGTGCCGATGATGCGACAGGGCCGTGCCCGGGGATCACGGTGGCAACCCGGAGCGCGCGCAGCGAGGCGAGTGCCTGGTGCCAGCCGGGCAGCTGGCTGTCCTGGATGTCGGGCACGCGCTCGGCGTCGAGCAGGCCGCCGGCGAAGAGCGTGCCGGTGGCCTCGTCGAGCACGGCGATGTCGCCCGGGCCGCTCGCATGGCCGAAGTACAGCACCTTGACCGCGCGGCCGAGGCCCTCGACGGCATGCGGCGCCTCGAAGGTCTGCTCGGGCTTGTAGAGGGCCGTGCCGGCCAGCGGACCTTCGCCGACGGTCTGGCGCAGCTGCTTGAGGCAGCCCTCGCAGCGCGCCGCCATCAGGCGTGCGGTGCGCAGGTGCATGCGCACCGGAATGCCGGCGTCCTGGAAGGCCTGGCCGCCGAACAGGAACTCCGGCCGTGTGTGCGTGACCAGCGCCAGCCTCACCGGCTTGTCGGTGACCGCGCGGATCGCCGCCAGCAGCGCGCGGCCGTGCGCATACGAGGTACCAGTGTCGACAGCCAGCACCCCGCTGTCTCCCACGATGAAGCCGGCGTTGCCGATGCGTCCGAGGTTGCGCTCGTCGGCGCTGCCGCCGCGGCCCGCAAACACGTAAACGCCCGGCGCCACCGCGCGCGCGAACGGGGCCCCGGCCGGTGCCGGCCCGGCCGGCAGGCGGCCGGCACAGCCGGCAAGAAGGGCCGCACCCAAGGTGAGGAGCGCCGAGCGGCGCTGCGGGCAGACGTGCAATCCCGCCTCGCCTACTTCTTCTCGGCGATCGCCTTCAGGTTGGCGAGGCCGGCCTTGTAGACGCCGGTGACGGCGGCCACCGCGGCTTCGTCGTTCTGGTCGGGCGGCGGGTTGTTGTTCGGGTAGGCGCGATAGAAGGCGCCGCGCCACTCCACCACCGAGCCGCTGCCCTCGGCCTTGACCGTGATCGTCGAGCTGTAGTTCGTCACCGGCAGCGCACCACCGTCCTTCGCTCGGTAGCTGTAGCGCATCTTGGCGGCGTCGTAGCCCTCCAGCGTCTCGGTCAGCGCGCCGCCGCCCTTGAGCTTGAGCTGGCGCACCGAGCCTTCCTCGTTGCCCTTGTCGGCCGGGCTCTCGGCCACGGCCGGGTGCCAGTTCTGCAGCGCGTTGAAGTCCTTCACGATGGCCCAGACCTTGTCGGCCGGCGCATTGATCGCGATGGTCTCGGTGACCTTCTGGCGCGTCGGGCCGTGGGCCGCCGCAGGTACCGACAGGCCGGCGGCGACGGCGAGGGCGGCCAGCCAGCGCAGGGTTCGGGTATGCATGAGGTGTCTCCTTCGTTGTCGTGGATCCGGGATCTTGAATCGGCAAAGAACCTTCACGGTCCGGCAGGCGCACCGATGAAGGCGCCGAAGCCGCGGCTGTTGCTGCCGGTGGCGATGGTGTCGAGCGTGCGGCCGCTCTCGGCGTCGAGCACGGCCACGTTGTCGTCCATCCAGTTCACCACGTAGACGCGCTCGCCGTGCGATGCGATGCCCTCGGGGTAGCCGAAGCCGGTGAGCGTGCGCAGCACCGCGAGCGAATCGGCGTCGATCACGCTCACGCTGTTGCCGTGCTGGTTGGTGACGTACAGCAGCGAGCCGCCGCTCGCCAGCGCCGCGCCGTAGGGCGCGCGGCCGACCTTGATGGTGGCCACCACGGCCAGGCGCTTCAAGTCGATCACCGAAAGGTCGTCGCTGAGCACGTTCAGCGCGTACAGCCGCCGGCGCGGCGCGTCGAGCAGCAGCGCGAAGGGGTGCGTGCCGACCTGCACGCGTCCGGTCACGCGCCGGCCGTCGAGGTCGACCACGGCGACGCTGTCGTCGTCGCGCTCGGCCACGTAGGCGGTGCTGCCGTCGGCATCGGCGGCGACGCCGGCCGGCGCCTTGCCGACCTCGATCTCGACCGCCGCCGCGTCGCGCCGCTGCGCATCGATCACCAGCAGCCGGTTGCGATACCAGTCGGCCACCAGCACGCGGCGGCCGTCGGGCGTGGCGTCGATGCCCACCGGCCCACTGCCGGCCGGCAGCGTGTCGACGACGCGCTGGCTGCGCATGTCGATCACCGAGAGGGTCTGGCTGTCGGGGTTGGACACGTAGACGCGGCCGGTGCGGCTGGCGGCCACCACACCCGCGGGGGAGCGACCGACCGGCACGGTGGCCACGACCTTCTGCGCGGCCAGGTCGATCACCGAGACGTCGTGGCTGCCCTGGTTGGTGATGTAGGCATACGGCGCGGCCGCGACCGAGCCGCAGGCGAGGGCGAGCGGGGCGAGGAGGCCGCGAAGGATCATCTCGGCGCTTCGCGCAGTGCCTGCGCGGCGACGAAGCGAAGCTCCTGCGAGTCGACCACGCTGGCGCGCAGCTCGCCGGGGCCCTGCGGCTGGAACCAGAAGCGGAAGTTCGGGTTCTCGCTCATCGAGAAGTCGACGTCGGCGCCGAACACGGTCTTGCCGGCATAGGTGACCTCGACCCTCCGCACGTAATGCGCCGGCGTGAACTGGCGCGTGAACTGGTCCATCGCCAGCCCCGAGTGGTTGGGATGGTCGATCATCAGCGTGGCCAGCACCGGGCTCGTGCCCTTCACGTCGCCGTCGACGCGAAAGCGCATCTGTCCCATCGAGGCGAGCGCGGCCTTGGCGTCGCTGCCGGCCGGTGCCGAGCAGCCACCCGAGGCCTTGACGAACTTCGTGACGCCGTAAAGCCTGCCGTCGCTGGTCTCCGCGATGGCGCGCACGTGAGAGTAGGCGTCGACACGCACGCGCGTCTCGACCTCGGCGCGGCCGCTGTCGGGCGTGAACGCGAAGATGCCGGAGATCGGCGAAGGGTTCGCGTCGATGATCAGGTAGAGCTTGCTGACGTAGCTGGCCGCCGTCTGCGGCAGTTTCGAACGGATCGCGATCGGCACCACCGCGGCGTCGATGGCCCGTGACGGCGCCTCGAGCGTCAACAGGCCCGCGGGCGCGGGCGCGATGGCGCGGCCCTCGAACAGGCTGGCCTGCACCTTCTGCCACACCGGGCTGGCCGCCGGATCGTCGGTGGGCTGCAGGTTGCGCAGGAGGGGCGTTTCGGCCGCGAAAGCCGCCGCCCCCAGCACCAGCAGCGTGGCCGCGAGCCCTCGTGCGATTGCGTTCATGCCGGCCTCCTTCGCTAGCGCGGGCCGATGAAACAGCCCTTTTGCACCTTGCTCTGCAGCTCGCGGTAGCGCTTCAGCGGTGCCTTGAGCGACTCGTTGTCGCGCATCTCGCTGCCGCGCTCGCCGCCGATCGACATCGCCTTGGCGATGGTGCTCATCTCGAGATAGTCGTCGAACTTCACCTCGGCGGCCAGCGCGTCGAGCGCGCACGAGCACTTGCTGATCATCTCGAACTGCGGGCCCGGGTTCTCGCGCATGCACTCCTGCACGTAAAGCACGCGCTCCTTGGTCGGGAAATCGTTGGCCAGCGCGGCGGTGGAGCCGAAGCAGAGCAGGGCGGCGGCGAGGGGCAGGGTCTTCATGGCGTGGGGTCTGCGAGGGGTCAGCGGGCGGCGGTCTGGGCTCCGTCGAGCACCAGTTCGTCGGCGATCAGCGGTGCGGCGTCGGGCGTGGCGCCGTCGACGCGCGTGCGGATGGCGACCAGGCCGCCGGGGACCGCGTCGGACAGCGTGAACACGTAGGTCTTGTTCGCGTACTTCTCGAAGCGCGCGCGCAGCGGATCGTCGGTGTAGGGCGCGATGCGGATCTCGCGCGCCGGCACGCTCTTGCCCTGGTAGCTCACCGTGACGTCCTGGATGGTCGCGCCCTGGTAGACGGCCATGCGGATGCGCTTGCGGAAGTAGTTCTGCTGGCCCTTGGTGAGGCGGTTCATCTCGCGCACGTCGCGTTCGAGGAAGTACAGCACCGCCGGGTTGCCCTCGGCCTGCTCGACTTCGGGCAGGGCCAGCTTGCGCGCGCCGGTCAGGAACTCGGCCTCGGCGGCGCAGCACTTGCCCCCGGCGGCCGCCTTCAGCTTCACGGCCACCTTGTCCTCGAAGGCGGCGTCCTCGCTGCCGCCGTGCGTGAAGCGGTAGCGAAGCGTGGTCGGCGGCTTGGTGCTGGCCAGGTGGTTGGTCATGAACAGCGCGCGCTCGGCGGGCGAATAGTCTTCGGCGGCGAACGCGGGCAGCGCCAGGGCGCCGGCGGCGAGGCCGGCCAGCGCGAGCCGGCGGGCAAGTGTGAGAAGGGCGGTCATTGAATCAGTCAGTGCGAAATGCAGTTCGGGGTGCCGACCGGCCGCGTCGGTGCGTCCGGTTGCAGCGAGCCAGCGCAATCGTAGGCGTGCCTGGCGGCTTCCGCTCGCCCTTGCCGTTCGAGGGCGAGTCCGAGAAGGCCCCAGGGCTCAGCGTCGGTAGGTTCGAGCGCGGCCCACTCGCGCGACAGCCGCTCGAGCTCGGTCCAGCGCTCGGTGCGCTGCAGTGCGGCCGCCTGCAGGAAACGCGGCTGCTGCGAGGGACCGGCCTGCCAGTAGGGGAGCGCGCTGGTATCCAGCGGCACGACCTTGCGGAAGTTGCCGCGCGCGCTGTCCTTCATCATCTGCAGCACCCATTCCACCGGCGCCGAGAAGTAGTGCGCCTCGCCGCCGCGCAGCCGGAAGGTGAGGATGCCCACCAGGCGGCCGTCGTCGTCGAACAGGCCACCGCCACTGGCGCCGGAGTTGAAGAAGTTGCTGCTCTGGATCACGCGCGCGCCGTCGTGACGGTGCAATTGCACCACCTCGCCGGGACTGTTCTGGATGCCGGTGCCGCCGGTGTAGCCGAGCGCCGTGACCGGCTGGCCAACGTGCAGCGACATCGCACGGCCGGTGCGCACCGGCTGTGCATCGAGCCCGGGCACGTCGAGCAGGCAGAGGTCGCGACCCACGTCGGCTGCCTGGCCCACCGCGGCGTAGCGAAGGCCGCCGCGCAGGATGTTGACGGCCAGCGCATCGCGCGTGACGTGGCAGTTGGTGACCACCTTGTCGGGCGCGAGCGCCACCGCCGAGCCGAGCGCGTAGCCGCCGCGCTGGCGCGGCGCCTCCACGCGCAGCACGCTCGCGGCGATGGCCACGTAGTCGGCCTGGTCGAGCGCCGCGCACGCCGGCGCGGCCGCCAGCAGCGGGGCCAGCATCACGATCGCGGACAGCAGGCACTTCATCGCGTCGTGACCGAGGAGTTCAGGGCGTCTTGGCGGAGAAGCTCTCGTCGACAAGCGGCACGCCGAACTCGCGCAGGATCGCCTGGATCTCCGGCTTCTTGCTCTCGATCAGCCCTTCGATCTGCTGCTTCCACTCGCGCTCGCCGTAGCGCACGCCCATGGCCATCTCGAAATCGAACTTCACGCCGGGCTCGGAGCGCAGCGGCACGACCACCAGCTTCGGTGACTGCACGCGCTTGGCGAAGAAGCCGGCGATCGGCCCCCACACCACGGCGGCATCGATCTGACCGGCGGCGAGGTCCTTCTCGATGATCTCGCCGGGGTACTGCGCCGGGTCGGCATTGAGGATCTTGTAGGGCACCCCGTTGTCCTCGAGGCCGTGCTTGGCGAGCCATTCCGACGCGGGCGAGCGGTCGTACAGGCCGATGCGCAGCTTGCTCAGCACCGCGCGGTCGGTGCGCAGGAACTCCTCGCCGCTCCTGACGTGGTCCAGGCCCTTGCCGGCCGGAAACACCAGCGCGTAGGTCGAGCGGTAGTAGGCCTTGGTGACCGACACCTGGTCGAAGCCGGTGGGCACGCCCATCACGATGTCGCAGGGATAGTCCTGGCCCGGCAGCTTGTAGCGCAGCGTGTTGCGGATGAACGCGAATCGGTTCGGGAACGAGTAGTACGTGACCGGCAGGCCGAGCGCCTTGCCGAACACCTCGGCCACCTTGTTCTCGATGCCTTCGGCCTTCGTGTTCGAGAACGGCAGGTTGTTCGGGTCCTGGCACACGCGCAGGGCCTCGCGCTTGGGCGCGGGCTCGGCCGGCTGGGCGAGTGCGGCCCCAGCCGTCATCAGCGCGGCCAGGACGGCCGCGGCATGCAGGAATCTCATTTCTGGATCTGCTCGACCTTGGAGCGCGTGATGGCACCGTCCGAGCGGCCCTTCAGGTAGGCGTACAGGAAGTCGATGTTGTCCATCACCACCTGGCTCGTACCGAAGCTCTGCATGCCCTTGTCGAGGCGGCCGTCACGCACGGTCTTGACGAAATCTTCCTTGGACAGCGTCTTCAGGCTGTTGACCAGCGACGGACCGACCATGCCTTCCTGGTTCGCGCCATGGCAGCGGTCGCAGGCGGCCTGGCGCCAGGTGCGGAAACCCTTCATCGTGTTCTCGTCGACCTTGTAGCCGTCGACCACGGTGTACAGGGGCGTCTTGACTTCCTGAGCGACGGCGGCGCCGGCAGCGGCGAGGATCGAGAGGCCGAGGAGGGTGTTGCGAATCATCTCTCTGTCTTCCATGTGTGAAAAAGGGGGACGGTGCCCATGGCCCCATCCCCCCGGGGTACGAACCAGTCCGATTGGACCGGTTTTTTCTCGCTCAGTTCGGCAGTGCAAACACCGTCAACGAACCGCCCAGGTCGGTGTACTGGTTCAGCTCCTTGTAGCCGCCCACCGCGCCGAGGCCGTCGGTGTCCTTCTCGAGGCCTGCGGCCATGCCGATGCCGGCCCAGCCACCGATACCCGAGAACACACCCATGTACTGCTTGCCCTTGTGCTCATAGGTGAACACGTTGCCGATGATGCCGGACGGGGTGCGGAACTTGTACAGCTCCTTGCTGATGTCCTTCTTGTCGACGCACTTGAAGTAGCCTTCCAGCGTGCCGTAGCAGCTCAGACCGCCCGCGGTGTTCAGAGCGCCGCTCCACACCGAGAACTTCTCAGCCTTGCTCTGGACGATCTTGCCCGTGCCGGCGTCCCAGGTGATGTAGTTGCCCATGCCACCATGGCTGCCCGGAGCCGGGAACATCGACAGCGTCGCACCGACGTACGGCTGGCCCGCGGTGTACTCGACCTTGAACGGCTCGTAGTCCATGCAGACGTGGTTGGTCGGCACGTAGAACAGGCCGGTATTCGGGTCGAACGAGGCGGGTTGCTGGTCCTTCGAGCCGAGCGCCGCCGGG
>WBZM01002824.1_pt1 | contig 14269 bp, 15 predicted proteins | sample 5204271 | NCBI WGS metagenome assembly WBZM01 (sample SAMN12344346, study PRJNA552823) | activated sludge metagenome | biome: Activated sludge suspended growth; feature: Nitrification reactor; material: Wastewater; isolation source: activated sludge from nitrification reactor of wastewater...
AATAGAGCGAAATGACGCCGAGGAGCGCCGACGACTTCTTCTTCACCATCACGCCCTGCCGCTGGACCTCCGGCGGCAGCTGGGAAAGCGCGACCTGCACACGATTGTTGACGTTGACCGCGTTGATGTCCGGGTTGGTGCCGAGTTCGAACGACGCGGTGAGCGTATAGCTGCCGTCATCGCCGCTGACGCTCTTCATGTAGATCATCTTGTCGACGCCGACGGCCTGCGCCTCGATCGGCTGGGCGACCGTCGCCTCGACCACGGCGCCATTGGCGCCCGGATAGCTCGTGGTCACCGAGACCTGCGGGGGCACGATGTCCGGATATTGCGCGACCGGAATGGCGAACAGCGACAGCAGGCCCGCGATCGTCGTGACGATGGCGATGACGATCGCAAAACGGGGACGGTCGACGAAAATGGCCGAAAACATGGCTCAGCTCCGGCCGAGACCAGCGGCGGCAGGCGTCGCCCGTACGGGAACGCCGGGCCGTACCGCCTGCAACCCTTCGACGATGACGAGTTCGCCGCCCGAAAGGCCGCTCTCGACGACGGTGAAGGCGCCTTGCTCGCCGCCGAGCTTCACCCGCCGAACAGCCGCCTTGCCGTCCTGCGCCACGAAGACATAGACGCCCTGCTGGTCCGCAATCAGCGCCGCCTGCGGCACGAGAATCTTCTCCTCTGGCTTGTCGCCCTGCAGCTGTCCGTCGTCAGAACATTCGGCACAACTCGCGGCGTAGATTAGCGGAGTGCGGACCTCGTCAGGGGGTTGATGTTAGGCGGCGAACTTGCGGTGCTGCAAGCGCCGATGTTCGATGGTCTGTCGCTTGATCCTTTCGCGCAGTTTGATGATTGCCGGAGCCCTGCCGAAGTAGGCGTCGGCAGGCGTCACGTTGGCCAGGCTCTCGTGGTATCGCTGGTGATTGTAGTGCTCGACGAAGGCCTCGATGTGGGCTTCGAGGTCGCCGGGCAGGAAGTAGTTTTCCAGCAAGATGCGGTTTTTCAGGGTCTGGTGCCAGCGCTCGATCTTGCCCTGGGTTTGGGGATGACACGGGGCGCCGCGGACATGGCTCATCTTCCGGGCCTCGATGTATTCCGCCAGCTCACCCGCGATGTAGCTGGGGCCATTATCGCTGAGTAGCCGGGGTTTGTGCAGCACCGTGGCGCTGTCGCAACCAGAAGCCGCCAGGGCGAGGTCCAGCGTGTCGGTGACGTCCTCGGCTCGCATGTTGGTGCACAGCTTCCAGGCGATGATGTAGCGCGAGAAGTCGTCGAGCACGGTCGACAGATACATCCAGCCCCACCCGATGATCTTGAAGTAGGTGAAGTCGGTCTGCCACATCTCGTTCGGCCGCGTGGTTTTCGTGTGGAACTGATCGGCAGCCTTGATCACGACATAGGCCGGGCTGGTGATCAGGTCGTGGGCCTTCAACAGGCGGTAAACCGTGGATTCCGACACGAAGTAGCGCTGCCCATCGGTGAAGCGCACGGCCAGTTCCCGGGGGCTCAGCTCAGACTGTTCCAGCGCCAGCTCGATGATCTGGTCGTGGATGCCCGCCGGGATGCGGTTCCACACCCGGCTCGGCGCCGATGGCCGATCTTCCAACGCCTCCGGCCCGCCTTCGAGGTAGCGATCATACCAGCGGTAGAATGTCCGACGAGGGATGCCGAGTTGGTCCAGCGTGCGCTTGGCCGACAGGTGCGACTGCTCGACGGTTCTGATGATCTCGAGCTTCTCGGATGCGGGATATCTCATTCGTCGTTGCCCCCATCCGCGACCATGCTTTTTTTGAGCAGACGGTTTTCCAGTGTCAGATCGGCCACGCATTCCTTCAGGGCCCGGGCTTCGCGGCGCAGGTCCTGGACCTCTCCGGTGGTCGCGGCACGGGCGGTGTCGCCGGCCAGGCGGCGCTTGCCAGCTTCCATGAACTCCTTCGACCAGGTGTAATACAGGCTCTGGGCAATGCCTTCCTTGCGGCATAGCTCGGCGATGCTGTCTTCCCCGCGCAGGCCATCCAGCACGATGCGGATCTTGTCCTCGGCCGAAAAGTGGCGCCGGGTCTGTCGGCGGATGTCCTTCACTACCCGCTCTGCTGGGGCCTTGGCGGGCGATTTTACATTGGAGGATCTGGGCTTCATCTTCGTTCCTTCGTCACTACGACGAAGCCCAGATCCTCCTTAAATCACAACCTCAAATCTGTGCCATTGGTGCTGACGGCGGACAGTTGCGAGCGTAGCCGTGAAGGAGGGACAACCTGTCCGCAAGGGCGACCTTCTGTTCGAACTCGATAGTGAGCCATTCAAAATCGCTCATGAAGGCGCCCAAGCGCAACTCGGAATAGTTTCCAACCAATTGAATGCAGCTAAGGCCAGCTACAACGCGGCGCGCGCGCAGGTCGAACAAGCCAGAACCGATCTCGAATTCTACAAAGTAACCAATCAGCGGCAGAGCGATTTGGCCGCTCGCGGCGTGGCCGCTCAGGCCGCTCTCGACCAGGCGCGCCGCGACTACCTCGGCGCACAGTCGCGTCTGCTGGGAGCGCAGAGGCAAGCCGACGCACTGCTTGCGCAGCTCGGAGGAAAGCCAGACGAGCCGCTCGAGCAAAATGCACAATATCTCGCGGCGAAAGCCGCAGTCGACAAGGCCGCGCGGGAACTCGCCCACGTCAAAGTCCTTGCGCCGTCTGACGGGGTAGTGACAAACGTGGCGGCGCTCCAGGCGGGAAATTTTCTCGGAGCCTCGCAAACAGCCTTCAATCTCGTCTCCCGCGACAGACTCTGGGTCGAGGCTCACATGAAAGAAACAGACCTTGAGCATGTGAAGATCGGCGATCCGGCTACGGTCGCCGTAGATACCTATTCCGGTCGAATTTGGCACGCGAGAGTGGCATCCATCGCTCCGGCGACGGGATCGGAGTTCTCCGTGCTTCCCTCACAAAATTCATCGGGAAACTGGGTAAAGGTCGTTCAGCGTCTCACCGTCAGGATCGCCGTGGTTCAGCGCGACGATGCGCCTCCGTTACGAGCGGGCATGAGCGTGTATGCGACGATCGATACGGGGGTCCGACGTTCGCTCGGAACGTTGATTGACGATCTCCTCCGAATGATAGGTCTGCGATAGGTCATGACCGACGCAGATCCGAAGGTCCCCCACCGCGGATTGTTGACGCTTTGCGTGATGGCGGCGACGATCATGCAGGCATTGGACACGACCATCGCCAACGTAGCCCTGCCCTATATGCAGGGCTCGCTCTCCGCAACCCAGGACCAAATCACCTGGGTATTGACGTCTTATATCGTCTCGGCCGCCATCATGATGCCGACGACAGGTTTTTTCACCGCCCGCTTTGGCCGCAAGAAACTGCTGATGGCATCTGTCGCGGGCTTCACGATTGCGTCGGGTCTCTGCGGCGCGGCGCAGACACTTGATCAAATTGTCATGTTCCGCCTGCTCCAAGGCGTGTTCGGCGCGCCGCTCGTCCCGATGTCGCAGGCGATCTTGCTCGACTCATATCCTCGCGAAAAGCATGGCTCCGCTATGGCGATGTGGGGTGTCGGGGTCATGGTTGGCCCAATTCTAGGCCCCATGCTCGGAGGATACCTTACCGAATACTACAACTGGAGATGGGTATTCTACATCAACGTGCCTATCGGCATCGCTGTCACGTTTGGATTGCTCGCGGTTCTGACCGAAAGCACAATTCAACGGCTTCGATTTGACTGGTTCGGCTTCCTCACCCTAAGCGTGGCGGTCGGCGCATTGCAGATGATGCTCGATCGTGGACAACTGGTGGACTGGTTTTCGTCCTGGGAAATCGTTGTAGAAGCCACGATGTCTGCGCTCGCATTCTATCTATTCATCGTCCATTCCGTCACCGCAGAGAAACCCTTCATCGATCCACAGCTTTTTGCAGACGGCAATTTTAGAATGGGCGTTGTACTCATCTTCATTGTTGGCGTCATTCTCCTTGCCAGCGTCGCCCTGCTGACTCCCTACCTGCAGACGTTGATGGGCTACCCTGTTCTGACAGCAGGGTTGGTTCTCGGGCCGCGCGGGGCCGGAACCATGGTCGCTATGATCATCGTCGGTCGCGTCATTGGTCGCGTGGAGCCGCGCGTATTCATTGTTCTCGGTTTTCTACTGACCGCTTTTTCCTTGCACGAAATGACGACATTCACGCCGGATGTCTCGATGCAGACACTGGTATTCAACGGCATCGTGCAGGGCTCGGGATTAGGTTTCCTTTTCACTCCGCTTTCGACAGTGACGTTTGCGTCCTTGCCCGCCCAGCTCCGCACTCAGGGTACCTCGCTATTCAGTCTGCTTCGGAACCTCGGTTCGAGCATCGGAGTGTCGGTCGTGATGTTCATGCTGGAGCGCAACTCGCAAACGATGCACGCCCATCTGACGCAGTTCGCCAACCCGCTGAACCACGCCTTGCACGGGCCCGGCGTGAGTAAAATCTGGAATCTCGGAACCCTTGCCGGACGCGCCGCCCTCGACGTCGAGATCCGGCGCCAGGCGGCGATTGTTGCGTATATGGATAATTACCGTCTGATGGCTTTTCTAGCGCTCGCGGCTGTGCCGCTCGCGCTCCTTCTGAAGTTGGCGAAGGCGCAGGGCTCGACGGGCGAAGTTGCGGTTGCGATGGAATAGCGAACCTTTTGAGGAATTGCTCGCGGCAATCCCACCAACACCTGGCTGCAAACCGGCCTTGGGAGAAATGTGATGCCTTGGAATTACGGGGATATCCTCGACGCGATTTCTTCAGCCGTGCCGTCGGATGCGCCTGCGCTGGCGCATGTCGGAAAAATCATCACGAATGGCGAGGCGAACAAGCGCTCCAATAAGTCTGGCCCGTGAGGGCGATGGTGCGCCGCTCGGCATAGAACGTAGCAAAGACGATCTACTTTTCATTTACACTGGCGGCACGACCGGAATGCCCAAGGGGGTAATATGGCGCCACGACGACCTGCGAGAAGCACAACTCTCTGCGCTGCGCGTACTCGGTCCAACGCCAGAGACTCTCCCCGATCTCGTTCGATCCATTAGAGAGGGCGGGCCAGGTCCCGTTTTCCTGCCGGCCTGTCCGCTCATGCATGGCACCGGGCTGTTGACCGCGATTGGCAACATGGTGAGTGGCGGCTGTATCGCGACGCTTCAGAAGGCGTCCTTCGACGCGCACGCATTGTGGGCGGCTGTCGAGCGCCATAAGGTCAATTCAATGGCTATTGTCGGGGACGCCTTTGCGAGACCGATGTTGAGTGCGCTCGACGAAGCTCCCGCGCGTTACGATCTGTCCAGTCTGGTCACAATCGTATCCTCGGGCGTCATGTGGAGTACCGAGACGAAACGGCGTCTGATAGGATACATTCCCCAGGTCGCGCTCGCCGATTCGTTCGGCGCGTCGGAGGGTTTGGGCTTTGGAACATCGCTCACCACCAAGGACGGCGAGGTTCAGACCGCTAGGTTTCAAATCGGCGGTCCGTGCCGAGTCTTCGACGACAACGACAAGGAAGTCCTGCCAGGGAGCGGCACGCCCGGCGTCGTCGCAATGGCTCCGCCAATTACACTGAGCTACTATAAGGATCCCGACAAGACCGCCAAGACTTTCCGAACGATTGATGGTGTGCGCTATTCCATCCCAGGAGACTGGTGTCTCGTCGAGGCGGATGGATCTTTGACCCTTCTCGGACGCGGAAGCGTCTGCATCAATACAGCCGGAGAAAAAGTTTATCCGGAGGAAGTGGAAGAGGCTTTGAAGACCCACCCCTCCGTAGAGGATGCGCTGGTCGTTGGCGTGCCAGTCGAGAAATGGGGCCAGGCGGTCACCGGGGTCGTGAAGCTCGCCTCTGAAGCCCGGGTCGCTGTGGACGAATTGCGCAAGCACGTGCGCAAACAACTGGCAGGGTACAAGACGCCCAAGAACATCCTGGTAGCCGACGTCGAGCTGCGCGCGCCGAATGGCAAGGCGGACTATAAGGCCGTCACCTCTTTCGCTCGACGCGAGCTTGGATTGGTTGATCTGTAACAACCAACCTCTGCTAGGCGGCACCTGCGAAACAAGTCAGATTGTCGGCGCTCGGTGAGGGTTCACGCGTTCTCATCGGCGAAAGCGCCATTCGCGTAGCTTTTCAAACACGACGAAAAGCATCGGGATAAGAAATACGCCGATCAGCGTGGCGCCGATCATTCCCGTGAACACCGGAGTTCCGACCGCGCGGCGGCTGAGTTGTGCGGCTCCATGGGCGCCCACAAGCGGCGCGAGCCCCATGATGAAGGCAATAGACGTCATCATCACGGCGCGAAACCGCATCTGTGCTCCGAGCACAGCCGCAGTTTGAATGTCCTTGCCAGCTTCGCGCTGCTCCTTTGCGAACTCAACGATCAGAATGCCGTTTTTCGCTGCCAACGCGATAAGCACGACAAGTCCGATCTGCGCATATAGGTTAAGGATCACGCCGTAGTATAGGAGGCCGGCAAAAGCCGCCAACACACCCACCGCGACCGATAGCAGAACGGGAACTGGTATGATCCAGCTCTCGTATAGCGCTACGAGGAACAGAAAAGCGAAGAGAACAGCTAGAAGCAAAATCTGACCCGTCTGTCCTGCCGCGCGATTTTCCTGAAATGCTGTTCCGGACCATTCGTAGTTGAACCCCGGAGGGAGAGTGCTGCTCGACAGCGCCATCATCTCAGCAAGCGCGTCCCCCGACGAAACGCCAGAGGAGGGAGATCCATTTATAGTCACAGAGCGATAGTTGTTGAACCGGCTAAGGACCTGCGGCCCCTGAACGAATCGAGCGGTCGCCAGCGATTGCATCGGCACCATCTGCCCTCTGTTGTTGCGGACATAAATTTGCCAAATCGAGGAAAAATCGCGCCGATCTTGTGCCTCACCCTGGATGTTCACCTGCCATGTCCGGCCATATAGATTGAAATTGTTTATGTAGTTGCCGCCCAAGGTCGCGCCGAGCGCGGAAAAGATATCCGGAATGCTGACCCCAAGGGCCTGTGCTTTGTCGCGGTCGATGTCCAGATAGATTGAAGGATTGTTGGCGGTGAACGTCGAAAAGACACGCGCGAGCTTGGGGTTGGCGTTTGCAGCGGCGACAAGTCCCTGCATCACGCCTCCGATTGCTGCGGGGTCCTGCCCCTCCAGCGCTTCGAGCTGGTACTCGAAGCCTCCGCTGGTCGATAGGCCGATGATCGGGGGTAGATTGAAGGCTATAACCGAGGCCGTGCGAATTTGCTGCATCGCGCCGAAAACCTTGGGAATGATCGACTGGACGGAATCCGCAACCGCTTGTCGGTCCTCGAAGGGTTTCAGCTTTATGACAAGAAATGCATTATTCGGCGCGTTACCGCCGTCGAGAAGCGAAAAGCCGACCACCGAAAACGTCTGGGCGACCTGCGGCAGGCCTAACATGATCTTTTCAACTTGCGTAACCACTTCCGCCGTGCGCGCCACGGATGAGCCGTCCGGCAATTGCACCGCCATGAAAAATGCGCCTTGGTCTTCCTCTGGGAGAAAGCCCGTCGGCGTCAATCGCGCCAAGCCAAAGATTCCACCGATGCAAACCAGGATTGCAATCAAGGAAAGTGCCGAAACGCGAACTAGCCGAGCCACGATAGACGCGTAGCTGTCGCGCGCCCAATCGACCCTACGTAAAACCCAGCCCATCAAGCCACGGCGCGGACCCTGATGCCTTAGAAGGAGCGCACAGAGCGCCGGCGAGAGGGTGAGCGCATTGATCGCAGAAATCACCATGGCGACGCTGATTGTCACCGCAAACTGGCGGAACAATTGCCCGGACACCCCCGGTATAAAGGCGACGGGCACGAATACGGACAACAACACGAGCGTGATAGCGATGATCGGCCCAGTGATCTGGGCCATGGCTTTTTTCGTCGCTGCAGATGGGTTGAGGTCCGGCTCCTCTTCCAAGACCCGTTCGACGTTTTCGACAACAACGATCGCGTCGTCGACGACGATGCCGATTGCGAGCACCAGCGCAAGAAGCGAGACTGTGTTAGCGCTATACCCTATTGCCAGCAGGACTGCGAATGTTCCAATCAGACTAACCGGCACTGCAATCGAGGGGATGATTGCAGCACGGACGCTGCCGAGAAAAAGGAACACGACTAAGACGACTAATGCAAACGCCTCAACCAGCGTCTTGATTACCTCTCGGATCGTGTCCCTGACGAAGGTGGTCGAGTCGTAGACTACGTTCGTTTTCATGCCCTCAGGAAATCGCTTTGACAATTTCTCAAGAACGGCGGAGATTGCGTTGGCCGTTTGGACGGCGTTGGCGCCTGGCGCCAGGTAGATCGCGAGACCGACCGCAGGCTTGCCATTCAACCTCGACTCGCTGTCGAGATTTTGCGCGCCCATTTCGACGCGCGCGACGTCGCCTATCTTTACCGTCGAACCGTCCTGATTTGCACGTAACACGATATTCTTGAACTGATCGGGAGTGGTTAGTCGTCCATCCGTCTGCAGATTGATCTGGAACTGCTGATCCTCCGCAATCGGTCGGGCGCCGATCCGGCCTATTGCGGCCTGTACGTTCTGCCCTTGGATCGCTTGTATAACGTCAGAAGGGGCAAGAGCTAGCCCCGTCAGTCGCTGCATGTCGAACCATATTCTCATCGAATATTTTTGTTGGCTAAACAGATTAGCCTGTCCAACGCCGGGAGTGCGCGCAAGTTCGTCCAATACGTTTATGACTGCATAATTCGTAATGAAAAGCGGATCTTGTTCGCCCGTCTCGCTGACGAACTGAACAAACTGCAATATCGAAGAAGAGCGTTTCTGTACCGTCACGCCCTGCAGCTGAACTTGCGAAGGCAACTGAGAAAGCGCAGACTGTACACGATTGTTGACGTTGACGGTATCGATATCGGGATCGGAACCGAGTTCGAAGCTTACAGTCAGACTGTAAGTACCGTCATTCAGGCTGTTTGATTTCATGTAGATCATTTTGTCGACGCCAACCATTTGGGCCTCAAGCGGCTGGGCGACGGATGCTTCCACCACGGCGGCCGATGCGCCGGGGTAATTGGCGGTGACCTGGACCTGCGGCGGAACGATGTCGGGAAACTGCGCGACAGGAATGCGCAAGAGCGCCAGAGCGCCAGCTAGCGCCATGACGATTGCGATAACGATGGCGAGACGCGGACGGTCGACGAATACAGCGGACAACATGGTTTAGCGACCTTCGGAAGCAGGGCTGGCCGGCAATTTGGGCGCGACCGCCTCGCCGGGCGAGACGGGCCGCCCGGGACGCACGCGCTGCAACCCTTCGACGACGATCGTGTCGCCTTCCTTTAACCCTTCGAGGATCGAAGCGACGGTAGGCGTCGATTGACCAAGTTTGATGTCTTGGCGACGAGCAATGTTATCTTGTCCCACGACAAACACATACGGGCCACGCTGATCGACCAGTATTGCCGATCTCGGCGCGGTCAGCGCTAGGACCGGCTGAGATCCTTCGACCTTTACCGTCACGAACTCGTTGTCCACCAACTGACGGCTAGCGCCAACGTTATCGCCGTTCTCGGTCCTTCTCGGATTGGGAATGACACCGCGCAACAAGATCGTGTCCGTACCGGACTGGATGGTGTTGTCGACGAAATCGAGCCTCCCTGCCTCCGCGTATGGTTTTCCGTCCGGCAGGGTTAGATGTAAAATCACGTCAGCGGCCAGGTCGGAATACCGCGCGCGCAGCTCGCTGTATGCCCGGACCGAAATCGGAAAAGTCACATACATCGGGTCTTGCGATACAATGTTGGTCAGAACGCCGCTGCCCGGGCTCACCACGTTGCCGGGAGTAATGGCGGTACGACCGATCTTGCCAGCGATCGGTGAAGCGATGACTGTGTAGCCGAGGCTGATTTGCGATTGCTTTATGTTTGCCTCTGCTCCCTGCAACTGAGCGGCAAAACCACGTTGCGTAGCGATGGCAGTGTCGACCGTAGCCTGCGTTCCGGCTTGAGTCTTCAGAAGCGAACGGGCCCGTTCGAGCGCGAGATCGGCGTTCTGTAGTTGGGCCCTGACCTGCTCGGCCACCGCCTTCTTCGCTTCAAAATCCGCATCGAAGGGCGCGCGCTCGAGACGGTATAGAACGTCGCCTTGTTTGACTTCCGCACCGTCCTTGAAGAGAACTTGATCGAGAAACGCTGTGACCCGGGCGGCTATATCAACGCGTCTTACGGCTTGAATACGTCCATTGAATTTCTCGCTCTCCTTGATTGGGGTTTTTTCGACTTTCGCCACGCCGACAGCCGGCGGCGCTGAAGGCGCCCCCTGCGCGAGAACCGAAGCCGGCGTCAGGTTCAGCAAGGCGAGAATCAGGGCGCGCGCAGCACAGGGGCTGCGGACGGCGCGAGAATGGCCGGGCGACCGCGAGCCGCAATCGACGTGTTTAATGTTATGCATGCGGGTCTTCCGAAAATGATGGGAAGGGTTTGAGGCGGATGCGACAATGCTGTCGTAGTTTGCGGACTTGCGAGTCGTCGCGAGATCACGGAAAAACAGCTTGCCTGCGCACAATTCTCCTTATCAATTTGACACGTGTTTCTGATCTAAACAAGCGCGGAACCGAGCGCCATACTCTGAGGACTGTTTTCTGCAAAATGCCTGACAAATGTGTGCAAGAAGCGTGCGGATTAGGAACGAGGTGCAGGGAGATGTTGGGTGCGGTCGGCGGCTGGCTCAGAGGGGCGGGGGCTCTCGTTGCTGTTGCAGGGGCTGCTGCAGGCGCCTCATGGTGGTTTCTCAAGCCGCGGGAACTACCGTCGGCGTTCGCGAGTGGAAATGGCCGGGTCGAAGCAGTTGAGGTTGACATCGCCGCCAAGATCGCCGGCAGAATTAAAGAAGTTCTGGTGAACGAAGGCGAGTTCGTCCACGCTGGACAAACGGTAGCGGAAATGGACAGCTCGGTCTTGGACGCGCAACTCCGGGAAGCCCATGCGAACTTCACCGCGCCCAAATTTCGATCGAAACGGCGGAGAGCCTGGTCGTCCAGCGAGAAGCGGAAAAAAGATCGTCTGAAGCGCTCGTTGCGCAACGGAGGGCCAAAGTCGACGCGTCGCAACGGCGCTTCACCCGATCCGGAACGCTTCCCGAAAGGCGCGGCGCCCGAATCAAAGCTCGACGACGACCGAACCGCGTTCGAGGCGGCAAAGTCGGCAGTCGCCGCGGCCGAAATGCAGGCGGCGGCTCAGGCGGCCATCGGTCAAGCCCCATCGAGGTGGTTGGCGCGCATGCGGCCGTCTCGGCCGCCCAGGCGACGATCCAAGCCGATATCGACGACAGCGTCTTGAAGTCGCCGCGCGACGGGCGCGTCCAGTAACGTGTCGCCCAGCCGGGGAGGTCGTTTCCTCTGGCGTCGTGCTCAACATGGTCGACCTCGGCGATGTCTACATGACCTTTCTTCTTCCGACCGCAAAGGCGGGAAAGATCACACTCGGGACAGAAGCCCGTCTCGTTCTGGATGCGGCGCCGCATTATGTGATCCCCGCCGAAATCTTTTTCGTCTCCGACCCAGTTCACGCCGAAAACAGTCGAAACCGCAGAGGAGAGTCAGAACTGATGTTCGTCTGAAGGCGAGAATAGAGTCCTCATTGCTGCGGCATCTCCGGCAGGTCAAGACGGGCCTGCTGGAATGGCTTACGTCCCACTGGAGGCGAGCGCCGTTTGGCCAGGCAATCTTCAGATCAGATTGCCTGAATGACCGATCGCCGAGATAAGCCGGGCGCCGGAGGCCCATTCGTCCGGGTGCGGGAAGTGACGCTGCGCTATGGCGGAAGATTGCACTGGACTCCGTCAGCCTGGATGTGCCAGCTGGCTGCATTACCGGCATTGTCGGCCCCGACAACGTCGGAAAATCCAGCCTCTTGTCATTGATCGCCGGAGCGCGCGGCATCCAGAATGGCGCGGTAGAGGCGCTTGGCGGCGACATGAACGATGCGCGCCACCGACGCGAGGTTTGCTCACGCATCGCCTATATGCCACAGGGCCTCGGCCGCAATCAGTACCCAAGCCTCAGCGTGCACGACAATATCGATTTCTTCGGGCGTCTTTTCGGACAGGAAGCCGCCCAGAGGGATCATCGAATATCGGCTCTGACACAGGCGATAGGAATTCATCCGTTTCTGGAACGGCCCGTAGGAAAGCTCCCGGGCGGGATGAAGCAAAAGCTCGGCCTTTGCTGTGCGCTCATGCACGATCCCGATCTGCTGATTCTGGACGTGCCTACGACGGGGGTCGACCCGCTGTCGCGCGAGCAATTCTGGGACCTGGTCGCCGCCATTCGGAGCGCGCGGCCCGGCATGAGCGTTCTGCTTGGGATCTGCCCCCGACAAACTGGACCGTTTTGAGTTAGAGTTTTCCGCGCCGGTTTCCCTTGGCTGGGAGGAGCGGAAGACGATGAAGGCATCGACGTTTTCGGACGCGCAGAAGGCGTTCTTCCTGAAGCAGGGCGCTGACGGCGTTCCTGTCGCGGAGATCTGCCGGAAGGCTGGGATCAGCCAGGCGACCTACTTCAACTGGAAGAAGAAGTACGATGGGATGTCGCCTCCTAAGATGCGGCGGCTGAAGCAGCTCGAGGATGAGAACGCGCGATTGAAGAAGATTGTCGCGGACCTGTTGCTCGACCGCGAGATGCTGCAGGACGTCGTCCGCCGAAAACTGTAGGGCCTGACCGGAAGCGCAAGCTGGCGAAGGGGATCTGCGAGGAGTGGGATGTGTCGATCCGTCGCGCGTGCAGCGTCCTGGAACTCGACAGGTCCACATACTATTACAAGTCCCGTCGCCCCGATCAGGCCGGCCTCGAAGCCCGGATCAAGGAGATCTGCGCAACGCGCGTGCGTTACAGCTATCGTCGCGTGCATGTCTTGCTGTGTCGTGAGCGACTGTGTTCGGCGTCAAGCGATTTCGGCGCGCCATGGCTGTCCATCTCGCAGGATTGCGTTGAGAATCGTCAACAGCTTTCGAGCGACGGCGACGGTTGCGACCATCTTTGGCTTTTCGGCGGCGACGAGTTTGTCGCGGAAGTTTTTGAGGACGGGGTTGTGCCTGGATGCGGTGAGCGCGCCCAGAACAGCAGGCTGCGCACGGTGTTGCGGCCGCCGCCGATGAAGCTCTTGCCCTTCCACTGGCCGGACTGGCGCGTCCATGGCGCGGGCCCGGCGAGCGCGGCGATCTGACGGCGGTCGAGCGTTCCCAGTTCCGGCATTTCGGCGATCAGCGTGCGCGCGATGATCGGCCCGACGCCGGGCACGGAAGCCAGCAGATTCTCCTTCCCGGCCCAGACCGGCGGGCCGCGCACCTGGTCGTCGATCTCAGCTTCGAGTTCGGCGAGTTCTTTCTCGAGCGCCTTGCGCAGACGAGCGATGCTCTTCTTCAGGCGCCTGTCGGCCCGGCGCTCGCGCTGGCCTTCGGCGGCCATCATCTCGACGATCTGCCGCCGGCGGGCGACGAGAGCTGCGTGGCCTCGTCCGGCACAGGGCGGACTTCGGGCCGCGTCGCCTCGACGAAGCGCGCGATGACGGCGGCGTCGATCGGATCGGTCTTGGCGCGCTTGCCGAGCGCCTGCGCGTAGTGGCGCACCTGCGCCGGATTGACGACCACGACCGGCAGGCCGGCAGCCGCCAGGCTCGCGGCCACCACCGTCTCGAAGCCGCTGGTGGCCTCCACCGCGATCAGCACGGGCGACAGCGCCTTCACGCGGTCGCAGAGCTGAGCCAGACCTTCGCCATTGCGGGCGACGGCAAACGCTTCGCCTGCGGGATGCGCATGCACATCAAGCCGATCCTTCAAGACGTCAATGCCGACATATGACGCGTCCATCCGATCCCATCCTTGCGCAACCGGGCTTCGCTTCGAGCGGCCCAAGCGACTGTTCGGGTTCGATGGAACGGCGGATGAAGACCCAGGCTCACCCACGGGCTTGGCGTCCCTGAGGGCTGTCGGTCTCCCGCCCGCCACCGCGTCGGCGAGTATGCCAGAGCCGGCAGAAAATGACTTACAAAGGCTGGGGCGTCAACATCAAGAAGGCCTACCGGATTTATCGCAAACTGGGCCTGCAATTGCGCAACAAGACGCTGAAGCGGCGGGTCAAGGCGAAATTGCGTGACGATCGGAAGGCCAGCTACGGCGCCGAACGAGACATAGCCGATGTACTTCGTCCACGACCAGTTGGCGACCGGCAAGAAGATCCGCGTGCTGACTGTCGTCGACACGTCTTCGCGCTTCTCCCC
>WBZM01002825.1_pt1 | contig 14269 bp, 10 predicted proteins | sample 5204271 | NCBI WGS metagenome assembly WBZM01 (sample SAMN12344346, study PRJNA552823) | activated sludge metagenome | biome: Activated sludge suspended growth; feature: Nitrification reactor; material: Wastewater; isolation source: activated sludge from nitrification reactor of wastewater...
GCGGATGCGCTGCTGAAACTGTCGCCATCGCCGCTCAACCCGGTGAACTGGCCGGCGGGCGCGGCGGTGCTGACGCAGGGTCTGCGGACGCTGTGGATGGAAACGTCGCAGGCCTGGGACACGCCGTCGCGGCGGACCGAACTGCGCAACAACCTGCCGGCGATCATTCTGTATCTGGTGATGGCGGCGCTGCTTGCCGGGCGCGGGCCGGGCTTCATGGAGCGGCTGACCCAGCGGCTGCAGACGGGCGCCTCGTTGCGGGCGCGCGACGTGGCGGCGGCGGTTGTCTCGCTTGGCCAGATCGCGGTGCCGGTGGCGGGCTTCGTGCTCTTGGTGCTGGCGATCCAGTCCAGCGGCATGACGGGCTTGCGGTCGGGCGCGCTGATCCTGGCGATGCCGGTTGCGGCCTTTGCGTTCTTTGCCGCGCGCTGGCTGGGGGCCATGCTGTTTCCGGCCTATGACGATGTCGATCACGGCTTCGACCTGCTGGTCGAGCATCGCGCCGAGGGGCGCTTTCACGCCAGCATCATCGGCCTGATCCTTGCGGTCGAGGTCTTCCGCCGGGCCTTCGTGACCGAGGTGCGCCCGCCGTTGTCGATGGCGGCGCAGTCGGTCTGGGCCGCCCCGCTGGCCGTGCTGATGGCGGTGGTCCTGTTCCGGATGGGGATGCTGATCCGGCGCAGCGTGCGCGAGGCGGCGGCCCAGTCCGAAGCGATCGGCGAAGCGGCGCGCTTCCGGACGCGGCTGGTATGGACGACGGGCACCGCGCTTGTGGGCGTGTCGCTGCTTGCCCCGGTGCTGGCGATCGTCGGCTATGTCGCGGCCGCCAACGCGCTGATCTGGCCCACGGTGATGACGCTGGGTCTGGCCGGGTTCCTGATCGTGGTCCAGCGGCTTCTGACCGACATCTACCTGATCGTGACAAAAAGCGGGAAAGAGGGGCGCGAGGCGCTGATTCCGGTGCTGATCGGGCTGACGCTGTCGTTGGCCGCCCTGCCGGTTCTGGCGCTGATCTGGGGCGCGCGCAGTTCCGACCTGTCGGAAATCTGGACACGCTTCCGCGAGGGGGTTTCGCTGGGCGAAACCCGCATTTCGCCGACAAGCTTCCTGACCTTCGTGCTGATCTTCGCCGTCGGCTACATGCTGACGCGTCTGGTGCAGGGGACGATGAAGACCTCGGTCCTGCCGCGCACCTCGATGGACAAGGGCGCGCAGAACGCGGTTGCGGCGGGGATCGGCTATTTCGGCATATTCATCGCGGCGATGGTGGCGATCACGGCGGCCGGCATCGACCTGTCGTCCTTCGCCATCGTCGCCGGCGCCCTGTCGGTCGGCATCGGTTTCGGCCTTCAGAACATCGTGTCGAACTTCGTTTCGGGCATCATCCTGCTGATCGAAAGGCCGATTTCCGAAGGCGACATGATCCAGGTCGGCAACCAGTTCGGCATCGTCAAGAACATCTCGGTGCGGTCCACCCGCATCGAGACCTTCGACCGCACCGACGTGATCGTGCCGAATGCCGATCTGGTGTCGGGCGTGGTGACGAACCTGACGCGCGGCAACCTGTCGGGACGGGTGATCGTGCCGGTGGGGGTCGACTACGGAGCCGACACGCGGCAGGTCGAGGCGATCCTGCACGAAATCGCCGAGGCCGATCCGCATGTTCTGGTCGACCCGCCGCCCGGCGTCTTCCTGGTGGGGTTCGGTGCCGACAGCATCAATTTCGAGATCCGCGCCATCCTGTCGGACGTGAACCTCAAGGGCCGCGTGCAGTCCGAGATGAACCACGAGATCGTGCGCCGCTTCAGCGAGGCGGGCATCGGCATTCCCTTCCCGCAGCGCGACGTCTGGATCAGGAACCCCGAGTTCCTGCGCGCCGCGCCCGCGCCGCACAGGCCGGCGGCGGGAGGTCTTCGTCCGCATGATGGAGGGGCACGGCGGATCGGGACGGCGGCCGGCGCGGAACAACTGCCCGCCCGCGTCTCGACGCCGGAAACCGGGCCGCTCGTCATCAACAACGATCCGAGCGACGATGACGGAGACAGGTCATGACCGAACTGCTGTTCCGGGGCGATGCCTACCGGCGCGAGGCGCCGGGCACCGTGGTCGCGATCACACCCGAGGGCGGCGTGGTGCTGGATGCGTCGGTGTTCTACGCCACCGGCGGCGGGCAGCCCGGCGACAGCGGCCAGCTTGACTGGGCAGGCGGCGTCTTGCGGATCGCCACGGCGGTCAAGGGCGAGGGTGGCAGCGTGGTTCTCGTGCCCGAGGCGGGCCAGGCGCTGCCGCCGGTCGGCGCCCGGGCCAGCCAGAAGATCGACTGGGACCGTCGCCACCGGCTGATGCGGGTCCACACGGCGCTTCACCTTCTGTCGGTGGTGATCCCCCTGCCGGTTACCGGCGGCCAGATCGGCGAGGACAAGGGCAGGCTCGATTTCGACATGCCCGCCCCCCCCGCGGATGTCGCGGCGCTGGAAGCGGAACTGAACGCGCTGATCGCGCGCGACTTGCCGGTCACCGAGGACTGGATCACCGACGCGGAGCTGCTGGCCAATCCGGGGCTGGTCAAGACCATGTCGGTCGCGCCGCCGGTCGGACAGGGCCGGGTGCGCCTGGTGCGGATCGGCGATCGGGATGCGCCGGTCGACCTGCAGCCCTGCGGCGGCACCCATGTCGCGCGGACCGGCGAGATCGGCCGCGTCGGCATTGGCAGGATCGAGAAGAAGGGCAGGCAGAACCGCCGCGTCAGCCTGCACCTTGTCGACGGCTGACGGGCAACGACCCCCTGGGCGGGAATCGTCTGGCGCTCACACCGGCGTGAACTGACGGCTTGCGCGGATGCCGCGATGCGGCATAGTGCGGGCAACGCCGCGCGGGCGACTCGCCCTGACGGACCCAGGCCGCGCCCCCCTTTCCGGGCGTAACGATTCGGAGCGAACCTTGGTGCGGCCAAGTCCCGCCAGCCCGATGAATGGCCCCGCTGCGCCGGACAGGGCGCTGGGGCGGAGCAAATCCTGACATGACGATGCGAAAGTCCGGGCCGGGGGAAACCGCGGCCGGCGCCGCCCCCGAAAGCGGCTTCACCGAAACCGGCCTGAACGACGGCCTGCCTGCCCATGGCGACGACGCCCATGGCCCGCGCAGGCACGGCCTTGCCGCGCTTGCGCTTGGCGCGATCGGCGTCGTCTACGGCGACATCGGCACAAGTCCGCTTTACGCCATGCGCGAGGCGTTGCGCCCCGTCGCCCGTGACGGATTGGATCGGGCCGAAGTGCTGGGCGTCATCTCGATCCTGATCTGGACGCTGACGCTGATCGTCACGGTGAAATACGTCCTCTTCCTTTTGCGCGCCGACAACCGGGGCGAGGGGGGCGTGCTGGCGCTGTATGCGCTGACGCGGCTGGCGATCGGGCACCGGTCGCTGCCGGTGCTGGGGCTGGCGATCGCGGGGGCGGCGCTGTTCTTCGGCGACGCGATCATCACGCCGGCGATTTCGGTGCTGTCGGCGGTCGAGGGCATCGGGCTGGTCGCGCCGCATTTCGAGAACTGGGTGCTGCCGGTAACGGTCGGGATTCTTCTGGGGCTGTTCGTGGTCCAGCAGCACGGCACGCATGCGATTTCGGCCTGGTTCGGGCCCATCATGGCGCTGTGGTTCGTGGTCATGGGGGCGACCGGGGCCACGCAGTTGTGGCACGACCCGGGCGTGCTGGTGGCCTTCAGCCCGGCCTATGCGATCTTGTTCCTGCTGCATCACGGCGTCGTCGCCTTCATCGTGATGGGGGCGGTCTTTCTGGCAGTGACCGGGGCCGAGGCGCTTTATGCCGACCTCGGCCATTTCGGGCGCAGGCCGATCAGCCTAGCCTGGTTCGCGCTGGTGTTTCCGGCGCTGATCCTGAACTACCTTGGCCAGGGCGCGCTGGTGCTGCGGGTTCCCGAGGCGATCGAGAATCCGTTCTTCCTGATGGTGTCGCCGCAGGTGCTGCCGTTCCTTGTGGGACTGGCGACGGCGGCCACGGTCATTGCGGCGCAGGCGGTGATCACCGGGGCCTATTCGATGACGCGCGCGGCGATCCAGCTTGGGCTTCTGCCGCGGCTGGCCATCTTTCACACGCACGAGGCGCAGAGCGGCCAGATCTACATTCCCTCGGTCACCTGGCTTCTGCTGTTTGGGGTGACGGCCTTCGTCCTCGCCTTCGGCTCGTCCGAGGCGCTGGCCTCGGCCTACGGGATTGCCGTGACGGGGGCGATGATCGTCGATACGATCCTGGCGATCCTGTTTGCGTACCGGGGCTGGCGCTGGAGCCTGCCCCTGGTTCTGGCCGGTGCGCTGCCGTTCCTGGCGCTGGAGGGGACATTCTTCCTGTCGAACCTGACCAAGGTGCCCGACGGCGGCTATGTGCCCGTTGCCCTGGCGCTGACCTTCGCGCTGCTGATGGCTTCCTGGTGGCGGGGGGTGCAGCATGCCTTTGCACGCAGCCACAAGGACAGGGTGGACCTGGACGGGTTCGCGAAGTCGATGCTCAAGTCCTCGGCCCATCTGGTGCCGGGCACGGCGTTCTTCCTGACATCGGACCCGCAGGCGGTGCCGCCCGCGCTGCTTCACAACCTCAAGCACAACCGGGTGCTGCATGAACGCAATGTCATCCTGACGGTGGTGACCGAGCGCGTGCCGCATGTCGCGCCCGAGGATCGCGCGGAATACGCGCCCATGAACGACCGTTTCGCGCGGCTTACGCTGCGTTTCGGCTTCATGGAAACCCCGAACATCACCCGCGCGCTCAACCTTGCGCGGCGCGAGGAAGGGCTGAAGTTCGACGTGATGACGACCTCGTTCTTCCTGGGCCGACGCAAGGTGGTCGCGGGGACGCGCAAGGGGATGGGCCGTGTGCTGGACAGGATCTTCATTGCGCTGACGCGCTTTGCGGCCGACCCGAGCGACTATTATTTCCTGCCGCGCGACCGTGTGGTCGAGTTGGGAACGCGCATGACGGTCTAGCCTGCCGCGCCCGTCGCCGAGAGCAGAAGCGCAAGGGCGTGGTCCGTCGCGGCGCGGCGCACCCGGTCGCGCCCCAGGGCGCCGAAGTCGACGGTTTCGGTGCGGCTGCCCGCCCGGGTGGCAAGGCCGAAGCAGACGCGGCCCTCGGGCTTGTGTTCCGAGCCGCCGGGGCCGGCGATGCCGGTCACGGCGACGGCGAGGTCGGCCTGCGAGCGGGCGAGGGCACCCGCCGCCATCTCGGCCGCGACCTGTTCGCTGACCGCGCCCCAGGCGGCAAGGGTGGCTGGGAGGACGCCCAGCATCTGGGTCTTCGCCGCGTTCGAATAGGTCACGAAGCCCCGGTCGAAGACGCGCGACGATCCGGCGATGTCGGTCAGCGCGGCGGCGATCATGCCGCCGGTGCAGCTTTCGGCGGTGGCGATGTGCAGACCCTTGTCGCGGGCCGCATCCAGAACGCGCGCCGCCGGCGTCATCGCATCAGCACCCCGTGGTACAGCCCCGCCGCCAGCAGCGTGGCGATGCCGGCGAAAAGCCCGGCCCACAGGTCGTCAAGCATGACGCCCGCCGCATCGCCGCGCCGGTCGGCGCGACCGATCAGCCAGGGCTTCCAGATGTCGAAGAGGCGGAAGAACAGGAAGGCCGCGACCCAGCCCGGCCAGGGAAAATTCCAGCTGTCCATCCCGCGCAGCCAGAACCCGGCGGAGGGGAAGCAAAGCGCAATCCACTGGCCCGCCACCTCGTCGATGACGAATTCGGAAGGGTCGTCGCCGGGGCGGTCCTTCAGTTCGCGGCCCACCGCCCAGAAGCCCGCGACCGTCGCCGCCAGTGCCGCGACGGCCAGCAGCGGGAACGACCCGAGGCCGTGGATCACGACCCCCAGCGCCACGGCGGCGGCCGAACCCCAGGTGCCGGGGGCGGGCCGCATCAGCCCCACGCCGAAGAAGGTGGCGAGCGGGCGGCTCATGCCTTCACCAGCGTCGCGGTGGCGATGGCGGCGATGCCTTCCCCGCGCCCGGTGAAGCCAAGCCGTTCCGACGTGGTGGCCTTGACGCTGACGCGGTCGGGCGCGACGCCCATGATCCGGGCCAGTTCGGCCTGCATGGCGGCGGCATGGGGGCCGACCTTGGGACGTTCGCAGATCAGCGTCACATCGGCGTTCGAGATGGCATAGCCCTTGCCGCGCGCCAGGTCGGCCGCATGCGCAAGGAAGATGTGGCTGGCTGCGCCCTTCCACTGCGGGTCCGACGGCGGGAAATGGCGGCCGATGTCGCCTTCCGCCAGCGCGCCGTAGATGGCGTCGGTCAGCGCGTGCATGCCCACGTCGGCGTCGGAATGCCCCAGAAGCGCCCGGTCGTGCGGCACCTTCACGCCGCAGAGCCAGACGTGGTCGCCTTCGCAGAACGCGTGTACGTCGAAACCGTTGCCAAGCCGTATGTCCATCTTGCCTGCCAGTATCCTTTCGCCCCGCGCGAAGTCGGCAGGGTAGGTGATCTTGATGTTGTCCTCCTCGCCTTCGGTGATGGCGACGTCAAGACCCGCAGCCAGCGCCACCTCGACATCGTCGGCGGCGCCGCCGGCATGCGCGCGATGGGCGGCGAGGATGGCGTCGAAGCGGAAGCCCTGCGGCGTCTGGGCGCGGTAAAGCCCGTCGCGCGGGGCGGTCGTGCGCACGCGGCCGCCGGCCCCGTGCCAGAGTGCATCGGAAACCGGCAGCGCCGGGGCGGCGCCGTCGTGGGATTGCAGCGCGGCAAGCACCCGGCCGATGACGGCGGGCGAGACGAAGGGGCGGGCGCCGTCATGGATGAGCACCCGTTCGATGCCCGAGCCCTCGAGCATTTCAAGCGCGTTCCTGACGCTGCCGCTGCGGCTCTCGCCGCCGGCGACCAGAGTGACCGTGCCGCGGAAGAGCGCGAGCCCGCGTGCCATGTCGTCGGGGTGGAGCACGACGAGGATGCGCCCCACACCGGCGAAGGCCGCAACCGTGCGCGCAAGCACCGGCTGGCCGCCGAGGTCGCGCCATTGCTTCGGCTCGCCCTCGCCGGCGCGGGTGCCGCGCCCCGCCGCGACGATCACCGCCGCCGTTCTGTCCTGTCCCGGCATGATTGCCCCGCCATCGCCCCTGCCTGCGACATAACCGCAGGGCCGCCGGATGCACAATGGCCGTGGCGGTCACACCATCGGGCCGTAGTCGGCGTCCTCATCCGTGTTGGTGAAGGCGAGGTTGCGGAAAGGCGGCTGCTGTTCGAGCCCCGCCGCCACCGGCGCCGCCGCCAGAAGCCGGGGGATGTCGAGCGGCCGGATCGCTATGTCGGCGGTGCCCGGCTGGCCGGAATCGGCCATCACGGTCGGCATCCCCTGCCGAAGGATACGCCGGAACGCCTCGACCCGCCGCCAGGCGTTGCGGCCCGAGAAGTCGGGGGCTGTCAGCGGGCCGCGGAAGGTTTCGAACCACATGGCATAGGCGGCGGCGACGAAGGGCGTGGCGAAGGAGGTGCCTTCGGGCTTGACGGGGGGATGTTCGTCCTCGGCATGGGTGGGGACGATGGCGCCCGAAGGGTCGTGGTGGCCACCGGGGCGGTTGAGCCCGACCGCAAGCGCCGAGGTATCGACCCGCCCGGGGTTGTTGTAGCCGCCGCGCGGATAGTGGATCAGGCCGGAGGGACCGATTTCGTAGCCCGCGACGGCGATTGTGCGTTTCATCACCGCCGGGAACAGGACCGAATGTTCCATCTGGCCGGCGGCGCAGACCACCGGGATGCCGCGCAGATAGGCGCGGTCGATGGCCTTGGCGACCGATCTTGCCACGCCGATGCTGCCGCCCATCAGCATCCGCAGGAACTCCCACGGCACGAAGCCCGGATTGCCCATCGACAGCGTGATGACGCGCGGCGGCGGCGCAAGCGCGATGGCGTGCTCGATCGCAACCCCGAGCCGCGCGGTGGCGTGAAGGTTGCCGGAATAGTCGGCGGCGCTGCGGCGGAAGACCGGGCCGTTCGCCGCCCGGTAGGGCACGACCTTGGCCCCCGGTGCGACACCCTGGAAGGCCGCACTGTCGGACAGGACGATGCCCAGTGTCTTGATGCCGTGGTCTGGAAACTCGGTCAGGCCCGACACCGGGTCGCCCGATGTGGTCAGGTCGGTCAGGGGCCGCTGGCCGAAGGGGCTGGTGTCGGGATCGAAGACGTTCAGGCCCCGGTCGATCTGGACGTTGGCCGGAACCGACGCGGGCGTGAAGCCGAGCGAAGGATGCGCGAAGACACCCGTGTCGATCTGGGCGATCACGGTATCGGAGGCGGCGAGACGGGCGCGGGCGGCGACCCAGGACGGATGATCGGCCGCCGGGCGGTACGAGCGGATCAGGGCCATGGCTGCAATTCCGGGTTCGAATGCCGCCAGCATATCACCCTGGGCCCGGCCCGCACAGCGCGGCGTCCCGGGCCGGACACAAGCCTGCGACATGGTGCGCAGGCCATTGGCCTTTGCCGGGCGTCCCTTTATGGTGCCGCGCATGATTGCAGAACTCGGACACTTCGCCCTCATCCTGGCATTGGCCGTCGCCCTCGTGCAGGCGCTGGTGCCGCTTTACGCCGCCCAGACCGGCTGGTCGCGCGGCATGGACCTGGCAGGCCCGGCCGCCATCGCGCAGCTTGTGCTGATCGGAATATCCTTCGCGGCGGTGATGCATGGCTTCGTCACCTCGGACTTCTCGCTGAAGATCGTCTACGAGAATTCCCACACGCTGAAGCCTATGCTTTACAAGGTGACAGGCGTGTGGGGGAACCACGAAGGTTCGATGCTGCTGTGGGTTCTGATCCTCGCGCTGTTCGGAGCCTCGGCGGCGCTGTTCGGCGGCGGGCTGCCGCAACGGCTGAAGGCGCGGGTTCTGGGGATACAGGCGCTGATCGGGGTCGCGTTCCTGGCGTTCATCCTTTTCACCTCGAACCCCTTCCTGCGGCTGGCCGAGCCGCCGATGGACGGGCGCGACCTCAACCCCCTGTTGCAGGACCCCGGCCTCGCCTTCCATCCGCCGTTCCTTTACCTCGGCTATGTCGGGCTGAGCATGGCGTTTTCCTTCGCGCTTGCCGCGCTGATCGAGGGGCGGATCGACGCCGCCTGGGCACGCTGGGTGCGGCCCTGGACGCTGGCGGCCTGGGTCTTCCTGACCATCGGCATCGCGCTGGGGTCGTGGTGGGCCTATTACGAACTGGGCTGGGGCGGGTTCTGGTTCTGGGACCCGGTCGAGAACGCCAGCTTCATGCCCTGGCTTCTGGCGGCGGCGCTGCTGCATTCGGCGATCGTGGTCGAAAAGCGCGAATCGCTGAAGGCCTGGACGATCCTTCTGGCAATCCTTGCCTTCGGCTTTTCGCTGATGGGAACGTTCATCGTGCGCTCGGGCGTCATTACCTCGGTCCACGCCTTCGCCAACGACCCGGAACGCGGGGTGTTCATCCTGATCATCCTGTCGGTCTTCATCGGTGGCGCGCTGACGCTGTTCGCGGCGCGGGCCGGGGCGATGCAGGCGCGCGGCGTTTTCGGCGTGGTCAGCCGCGAAACCGCGCTGGTCCTGAACAACGTGCTGCTGGCGGTTGCCGCGTTCGTGGTGTTCACGGGAACGATGTGGCCGTTGATCGCGGAACTGTTATTTGCGCGGAAACTGTCGGTGGGGGCGCCCTTCTTCGACAAGGCCTTCACGCCCTTCATGGTGGCGCTGGCCGCGATCCTGCCCATCGGCGCGATCCTGCCGTGGAAACGCGGCAACCTGGGCCGCGCGCTGCAGCCGCTGACCGGCGCCTTCGTGCTGGCGCTGGCGCTTGGCGCGCTGACCTGGTCGGTCGGCACCGGACGGTCGATGCTGGCGCCGGTGGGCGTCATGCTGGGCGTCTGGCTGATCGGCGGGGCAGCGACGGACCTTTGGCTGCGGACGGGGCGGGGGGGCGACCGGCTGGGGCGGCTGTCGCGGCTGCCGCGCGCCGACTGGGGGCGCGGAATCGCCCATGCCGGCCTTGGAATCACCATGCTGGGGATATCGCTGCTGATGGCCTGGGATGTCGAGGACATCCGCGTCGTGCAGGTCGGCGAGACATTCCGGGTGGGTGACTACGACATCACGCTCAGGGCGGTCGACAAGGTCGAGGGGCCCAACTACACCTCGACCACGGCGACGATGGCGGTGGCGCGGGACGGACGAGAGATCGGCGTGCTGCATCCTGAAAAGCGCGTCTATCCTGTGCAGGCGATGCCGACGACCGAGGCCGCGATCCACAACGGCTTCCTGCGCGACATCTATCTGGTGATCGGCGACCCGCAGAAGAACGGCGGCTGGGCGGTCAGAAGCTACATCAAGCCCTTCGCCAACTGGATCTGGGCCGGTGCGATCCTGATGGCGCTTGGCGGGCTTGTCAGCCTGACCGACCGGCGCTGGCGCGTGGCGGCCGGCGCGGCGCGGGCGCGCACCATCGCACAGCCGGCGGAGTAGGACGATGAAACGGTTGCTGTTGTGCCTGATGCTGCTGGCGGGGCCGGCCATTGCGGTGCAGCCCGACGAGGTGCTGGGCGACCCGGCGCTTGAGGCGCGCGCGCGTGCGATCTCGCAGACGCTGCGCTGCCCAGTCTGCCAGGGCGAGAACATCGACGAATCGAACGCGCCGATCTCGCGCGATCTGCGGCTGGCGGTGCGCGAGCGCCTGGTGGCAGGCGACAGCGACGCCGAGGTGGTGGACTACATCGTCACCCGGTTTGGCGAATTCGTGCTGTTCGAGCCGCGCGCCGCGGGGGTGAACCTGGTGCTGTGGATCGCCGGGCCGCTGATGCTGCTGGCCGCGCTGGGTGGCGCGGCGGTCTATCTGCGGCGGCGGTCGGCCACGCCCGAGGCCACGCCCGCCGCACTGACCGAGGCCGAGCAGGCGCGCCTGAAGGAAATCCTGGGCAAGTGACGCGCCGTCGGGCTTTCGCTGGTGGCGCAACCCGCTAGACTTCCGTGAAGGTGGCCCGTCACCCGGCTGGACCCGCCCGCGCACCCGGGCGGGCGCTTCGCTTCCGCCCGCGGCCGGTCGCCGCCCGTGCGACGGGATGGTGCGAAGCGAGGAAAGGAAGGGCCATGGACTATCAGGCGATCCGGGTGGAAACGCAGGGCGGCGTGGCGGTCGTGACGATGAACCGCCCCGAGGTGATGAACGCGCTCAATGCCCGGATGCGGGCCGAGATCACCCATGCGGTGCTGAACGCGGGCCAGACGGCGCGGGCGGTGGTGCTGACGGGCGAGGGGCGGGCCTTCTGTTCGGGGCAGGATCTGTCGGATGCGCCGGCGGGCGGCAGCCTCGATTTCGAGGCGGTGCTGCGCGACGAATACGAGCCGATGCTGCGGGCGATCACCGACTGCCCGGTGCCGACGCTGGCCGCGGTCAACGGCGCGGCGGCGGGGGCCGGGGCCAACCTGGCGCTGGCGGCCGATGTGGTGATCGCCGCCGACAGCGCGAGTTTCATCCAGGCGTTCACGCGCATCGGGCTGATGCCTGACGCGGGCGGGACCTTCTGGCTGCCGCGCCAGGTCGGCATGGCGCGCGCCATGGGGGCGATGCTGTTCGCCGACAGGATCGCCGCGCGGCAGGCCGCCGAGTGGGGCATGATCTGGGAAGCCGTGCCCGACGACGCCTTCACGGCGCACTGGCGGGCTCGGGCGGCGCATCTGGCCGCCGGGCCGACCGTCGCCTACCGCGCAATCAAGGAAGCATTGCGCAGCGGCTGGGGCCGCGATCTGGACGGGCAGCTGGCGTTCGAGGCGCGGCGGCAGGGCGAATGTGGCATCACCGCGGATTTCCGCGAAGGCGTGACGGCCTTTCTGGAAAAGCGCGCGCCCCGCTTCCAGGGGTGCTGACGGCGGCGCGGCGCTGGCCGGCGTCAGAAGACATCGGTCAGATAGAGCAGGATGATGACCGGGATCGGAATGCCGATCAGCCAGGCAATGGCGCCTTTCATGGAAACCTCCGGGTTTGTGTCTTGCTGTCGCGAAATCAACGGCCCGGGGCGGCGGCGGTTCCGTTGCGGGGGCGATTTTCGCCCGCGCTGCGCCGGGCCGGTGCGGCGGGCGGTCGCGGTGGGGTGAGTGGACCCTTGACCTTTCCACCCCGCCCGTCCGACAGTCGGACCAATGGGGCGCGTTCGGCCCGTCCCCGCCGGGCCAGGCAAAACGCCGCGTCTCAGCCAATGCGGGACGCAGGAGAGTGACATGCGCTGCATCACCGTTCTCGGGCCATCCCAGTCGGGCAAGACGGAACTGATCCGCAGGATGGCGTCGCTGGACGGGCACCCCCCGCGATCCGAGACCGCCGGCCCCGTGACGCTGACGCGCTTCACATATCTGGATGAACCCTGGTGCGCGCTCGACCTGGCGGGCGGGCCGGAGTTCGCCCGCATGGCGGCGCGGCCGCTTCTGGCATCCGATGCCGCCGTCCTGTGCGTGGCGCCCGACCCGAACGAGGCGGTGCTTGCCGCACCCTATCTGCGCGCGATCGAAGCCTCGGGCACGCCCTGCCTGATCTTCATCAACAAGATCGACAGCCCCAAGGGTCGCATCCGCGACGTGGTGGCCGCGCTTCAGGCCTATACGGGCCACACCATCGTGCTGCGCCAGATCCCGATCCGCGAGGGCGACAAGGTGGTGGGCGCGGTGGACCTGATATCCGAACGCGCCTGGCGCTACCGCGAAGGGCAGTCGTCGCAGCTTGTGGAACTGCCGAAGTCGGAGGCCGAGCGCGAACACGAGGCGCGGGCGGCGCTTCTGGAGCACATGTCGGAATACGACGACAAGCTGCTGGAGGAACTGATCGAGGACCACGAGCCCGCGACGGGCGCGTTGTATGAGATAGCCCGGCGTGAAACGGCGGACAACGTGCTGATTCCGGCCTTCCTGGGCGCGGCCGAGCACATGAACGGCGTCACCCGCCTGATGAAGGCGTTGCGCCACGAGGTGCCGCAGGTCGATGCGTTGCGCGCCCGGCTGGGGGGCAAGGCCATCGCGGTCGGGTTCGATGCCGAGGTCAAGAAGCATCTGGGCAAATGCGTGATCCTCAGGGCGCTGGCCGCGGGAGTTGCGGCAGGGCAGCCGCTGGGCGGGGCTTCGCTGGGCGGGCTGGCCGAGATCGGCGGCAAGGCGGGGCTGGACCGTCTGGAGCCCGGAGATGTCGGATTGTCGGTCAAGTCCGACCACCTGAACGCCGGGCAGGTCTTTACCGCCGCCGGCGCCTCGCCCGCGCCCGACTGGTCGAAAGGCTGCCCGCCGGCGATGTTCCGGGTGGTGACGCCGGTCCATGACCGCGACGAGGTCCGGCTGTCAACGGCGCTGGCCCGCCTGGCCGAGGCCGATCCGACGCTTGTCGTGGCGCAGGACGCAGAGACCGGGCATGCGGCGCTGGGGGTGCAGGGGCCCATGCACCTGCGCAACCTTGTGACCACACTGAATGAGGATTTCGGCGTCGAAGTCGCGACGAGGGTGCCGAACCCGCAGTATCGCGAAACGATTTCATCCTCGATCGAGGAACAATATCGACACAAGAAACAGTCTGGCGGCGCGGGCCAGTTCGCCGACGTCAACATAACCGTGCGCCCGCTGGCGCGCGGCGAAGGCTTCAGCTTCGACGAGGTGGTCAAGGGCGGTGCCGTGCCGCGCAACTTCATCCCGGCCGTCGAGGAAGGTGCGCGCGAGACGCTGTCGAAGGGGCCGCTCGGATTTCCGGTGACCGACCTTGCGGTGACGCTGACAGACGGCAAGCACCATGCGGTCGACAGCAACGACTTCGCCTTCCGCACCGCCGGCAAGATGGCGCTGCGCGAGGCGCTGCCCAAGGCGGGGCCAGTACTTCTGCAGCCGATCCAGAAGGTCACCGTGCATGTGCCGTCGGTCTATTCGGGGGCGATGGTCTCGGTCATCAGCGGGCTGTCGGGGCAGGTGCTGGGCTTCGACCGCGATCCGGCGTTCCGCGGCTGGGACGAGTTCCGCGCGCTTCTGCCGATGTCGGCGATGGACGATCTGGCAATGGCGCTGGGATCTGCCACGCAGGGCTGCGCCTGGGCGGAATCCACCTTCGACCACTACGAGGAAATCTACGGGCGCGAGGCCGAGCGGATCAGCAAGGAGAAGCTTGCCCAGCACTGAGCGCGCATCGCGCGGCAATGGCCTGACGCCCGGACGGAGACGCTCCTGCACGAATGTTCTTCCGGGCCGGAAGGCCGTTCGGGAACGATCTTCCCGAGGCAGCGCCCCCCTTTCGGCGGGGC
>WBZM01002826.1_pt1 | contig 14267 bp, 17 predicted proteins | sample 5204271 | NCBI WGS metagenome assembly WBZM01 (sample SAMN12344346, study PRJNA552823) | activated sludge metagenome | biome: Activated sludge suspended growth; feature: Nitrification reactor; material: Wastewater; isolation source: activated sludge from nitrification reactor of wastewater...
GGGCAGCAGGCCTGCGAGCAGGCCTGCTCCCGGCCGTTATTCCTTATGCTGGATGGTCGCATGAGTAACCCAGGCACTCCCGAAAACCCGCTTCGCGTCGCGATCATCGGGGCCGGTCCGTCCGGCTTCTACGCGGCGGACCAGATCATCAAGGATCCGGAAACCCACGCCCAGGTGGATCTGTTCGATCGCCTGCCCACGCCTTACGGGCTGGTTCGCGGCGGCGTTGCGCCGGATCACCCCAAGATCAAGTCGGTGACCCGGGTCTACGAACGGACGGCCGCCAAGGAAGGCTTCCGCTTCTTCGGCAACGTGGAGGTCGGCAGGGACCTGAACGTCGAGGACTTCGAGAAGCACTACCACGCGATCATCTACACCTTCGGGGCCGAAGCCGACCGCGAACTCGGCATCCCGGGCGAGGACCTCCCCGGAAGCTTTGCTGCCACCGCCTTCGTCGGCTGGTACAACGCTCACCCCGATTACGCCGACCGGGACTTCAAGCTCGACCAGGCCAAACGGGCCGTTGTGATCGGAAACGGCAACGTCGCGCTCGACGTCGCCCGGATGCTGGCCCTCGATGATGCTGAGCTGCGCAGGACGGACACCGCCGATCACGCGATTGAGCTGCTTGACCGCTCCACGATCGAGGAGATCGTCGTGCTTGGCCGCCGCGGGCCCGCCCAGGCCGCATTCACCAACCCTGAAGTCAAGGAACTCGGGGAACTCGAGGAAGCCGACGTGATCGTCGACCCGGCCGAGGTCGAGCTTGACCCGGCCAGCCAGGCCTGGATCGAATCCGACGAGGCCGACAAGACCGCAAGGGTCAACGTGGAGATCGTCAAGGAGTACGCCTCTCGCGCACCTTCCGGCAAGCCGAAGCGAATCGTCCTGCGGTTCCTCGCGTCTCCGGTCGAGATCAAGGGTGGCGACAAGGTCGAATCGATCGTGATCGGCAGGAACGAACTGGTCGAGCAGGACGGTGGCCTTCGCGCCAGAGACACCGGCGAGCGCGAAGAGCTCGATTGCGACCTGATCCTCAGGTCGGTCGGCTACACCGGCATCCCGTTGAGGGGAGTTCCCTTCGACGAGCGTCGCGGAACCATTCTCAACGAGCACGGCAGGGTTCTGGAAAGCCACGGGGGCGACCACCGCACCGGCCATTACACGGCCGGCTGGATCAAGCGCGGGCCTTCCGGAGTTATCGGTACCAACAAGAAGTGCGCGACCGAGACGGTCCAGCACCTCCTCGAGGACGTGAACAACGGACGGTTGCTCGAGCCGGAATCTCCCGAGCCCGACGCAATCGAGGCACTCCTGGCCGAGCGCGGCTCCAACTTCGTCACCTTCAGCGGCTGGCAGAAGATCGACGCGGAAGAAGTCGGCCGCGGCGAGCCGCATGGCAGGCCGAGGGTCAAGTTCGTCCGGATCGATGAAATGCTCGACACGGCCGTCAGGGAGGCCGAAGCCGGCGCTCCGGCGGGAGGCGAGTGATGGCTGCCGACCTGGAAGAACTCGCAGGGATGATCGAAGCGGCGCTGCCGGGCGCCAGCGCGACAGTGATCGACGAAACCGGGACAGGCGACCACCTCCGGGCCGAGGTTTCCGCACCCCAGTTCGAGGGCAGGAGCCGGATCGACCAGCACCGGATGGTCAAGGCCGCGGTCCGGGAGCGATTCGATGACGGCACGATCCACGCGCTGACGATCAAGATCCTCGACTGACAGATGCGGCACCCCGGGTCGGGTGAACTCATCGCGTAACATCATTTCCATGGCTGATCAGGAACTCACAGACCGCGTTCGCGAACTGATCGCGGAGAACGACGTACTGCTCTTCATGAAGGGCACTCCCTCGCAGCCGCGATGCGGTTTTTCGCTGCGGACCGTCCAGGTTCTGGACTCGATGGGTGTCGAGTACGGAGCGATTGACGTCTTGCCTGCCCTTCAGCCGCTGCGCGAGGTGACCACCGAGATCTCCGACTGGGAGACCTTCCCGCAGCTCTATGTCAACGGCGAACTGCTCGGCGGCTGTGACATCGTCGAGGAGATGTTCGAAAACGGCGAACTTGCCGAGGCGCTCGGTGTCGAGCAGCCAGCCGAACCTGCTCCGGCGGAAGCACAGGCCCCAGCCAGCGACGAGCCCTACAAGAGCCCGCCCATGACGATCGAGGGTTCCTAGGAACCATCCCCTGCGCGGGAATTGTCGGATCCCGCGTGCGTGCCGAAAGCCCGGGCCGGATCGTTGGCGGCCGCCTTTCCGTTCGCCGGGGAGAACCCGACGAGCTGGAGCACGCCGTCCACCCTCGTCGCAGTCGCGCTGTAGTTGCTTCCCGCCTTGAACGAATCGAACGGGAAGTCGGATGGCACCATCAGCTCCACGGTCGAATCGATCTGACCGGTCGAATCGACGACGAGGCTGATCACGCCGTTTTCGGGATCCAGTGACTCCAGACGGCCGCTGAACTCGATCTCGTCGGCCTCGGACACGGGTTCGATGGTCTCGAGCTGGATCGAGAGTTCCGACGGATCAACCCCCGCCCTGGTAACGAAGTTCTCAGGGTCGGGGACGTCAAGCCGGAGTCCCGCATCCACCGCCGTGCCCTGCTCGACTCCCGCCAGGGTTGCCGGGTCCGCCGCATACACCGGAAGCGATGCCCCTCGTCCCGAAAGGACGACGAGTCCGGCGTTCGGGTTCACGTAACTGACGACGGCCTTCAGCTCGGAGGTCTTGGCTATGTCGACCGCAGAGCGGCCATCGGACTCGGTCAGGGTGCCGTTCGAGAGTGGCAGCACCCGGGTAGAGACGACCAGCCCGGGATCGGGCACGGTCGATGCAAAGATGGTGACGAGATCACCCCCGGAGTTGACCCAGTAGGTCTTGGTCGAAGGAGAATTGGCCAAGACGGTCCCCTCGAGAAGCACACCGTCAGGTTCAGGTTCCGGGTCGGGATCGGGGTCGGGTTTGGGATTCGTGTCGTCGGGCGTTCCGGCAGGTTCGACCGGCGGATCTTCCTCTACAGGTTCCTCAACCGGCGTCTCAGGGGCGGGCGTCTCGACTACGACGGTGGCCGGAGCGGAAACAACCGTGGTCTCTCCGGAGTTGGCCTGGCCACCCCCTTTGGAACCTGCTGGCGAGCCGAGAGGCGGCGCCACCGCGGTGGTCGTCGTCTCCGCGGATTCACCTTCCTCGGTCGCCGTGCCTGGAATCAGCAGGGTGATCGGGCTCGCGGCACCGGTGATCATCGGCCCGATCGCCAAGCCGACCATCAACCCGACCGCCAGGGTCGCGAGCGCAAACGCGATCAGCTCGTTCCGCTCCGGCACCTTCACCCGGAACGGAAGCCGGCGCGGAGGTCTGGGCGACTTGCCGGGAACCGCCTTGCTCATCTCGCTGGCTGGTCTCCCGGAAAGTCCGGCTCGTCAGGGCGAATCATGCCCTCGAACGAGTTCATGTCCTCGGGCTGATCCAGGTCCTCAGGCTCGGGTCCATCGTCCTCGAAAGTGGCCGGCTCCGGATCGACGAGATCCTCCAGCGGGGCCTGGGCATGGGGCTCGAAGAAATGAGACGAGCCGTTTCCGTTCGCGCTCTCGGTTACCTCTCCAGGCTCATGCGCGTGAACCGGTGGTTCGGTCGGCAGATGACCAGCCATCGGTTCCGGGCGGGAAGTCGGGCCAGGAGTTACCGGTCGGTGATCGTGATCGATCACCGACGTGTCGGAGAAGACGGGGGTCCGTTCCGCCGGTGCTTCAGGACGGGATCCGTTCGGGCTTCCGTTGCCGTTCCGTGGCGGCGGGGTCGTGGTGCCAGCCGGGAGAACCATTGCCGAACCCTGGGGCTGGGCAACGTTCCGGCCGCAACGCCAGCAGTAGATGGCTCCGCGGGCATGCAGCGAACCGCAACCGGCACAGGCTCCCGCGGCCCCCGCTTCCTGCAGCCGGGTGATCCTCTCGATCTCGGCCAGCTCGGCATCCACCACCTGGAGACGGGCCGCCATCTTGGCGAGAACGTCGAGCCGGAAATAGTCCCTGGCCGCCATCTCATAGGCGGCCCCACCGAGATCCCACTGCATCTCGGTGAAGGTGGTCCGGAGTTCGTCCCGTCGCTGCTCGAGCACGGTCTTCGGTTTTTCTTCGGGCGCGGGAGCCTTGGTCGACCGGCCAGGGAGGTTGAAGGAAGCCATCAGCCGATCTCCACGGCGTTTCCGGAACCGCCTCCGGGTGCCTTGTTGTCCTTCGGCGGCGCTTCGCCGGGGGTCTCAATGGTCGGCGGGAGCTTCTTCAGCGCCTCCTGGGTCTCCTCAGCGGTGCCGCTGTTCAATTCCTCAAGAGCCTCCTTACTGGCCTGAACGGGGGCCGTGCTCTTGGTCTCGCCCTCATCGAGGATGATCGATTCCTCGCCTTCTTCATCCCCTCCTCCGCCGGAGCTCTTGGCCGCTGCGGGGGTTGAAGCCTCGGCAGCCACCTCGATCACCTGAGCATCCGGGAAGCTGGAGCTGAGCGACGAAAGCGCCGTCTGCGCCTCCGACTTGCTGGCGTACTGGCCCGAGTAGAACACGTAGTTGCCGGCCGGCAATGAGCCGAATTCGTCTGAATCGAGGACTCCCACGTCAGTCGCACCCTGGGCGGTGAGGTCGGTCTTGGTCGACTCGACCACCGACGGGTCGGTTCCGTCCTTGGACAGCGTCGCCAGTTCGACGGTGAATCCTTCCTCACCGGCAGGCCAGTCGGACTGGAAGGAAACCGCGACGTCGGTTGAGGTCGAGGTACCTCCGGAGCTGGTTGTCGGAAGCCCCGTCGTGGCCACGATCGGGGCCTGACTGTTTCCGCTGTTGCCCTGCTTTCCGATCAGCACACCGAAGATCAGGATCAGGGCGAACGCCATGAGTCCTGCCGCTGCCATCAGCGGAGTGACTTCCCTCACCGGCCGCGGGTCCGGGTCCGGGTTCCCCATGGAGTAACCCGGATTCACCGGCGGGGGTGGTGGGCCGGCCGGGAGCCCCGGTTTTTCTGCGTGCCCCCTGTCGCCCAGGTACTCGTCGAAGTCGACCCGTGGGCCCCCGCGACGGGTGCCGCATTCCAGGCAGTAGCGCTGGTCTGTCGCCATGGGGTGACCACAACCCGAGCACCGGACCGTTTCCGGCGGCCGCTGGACCCTTGTCACTTCGTTGCTGGTCGTCCCCTGCGCCGCCTCGGGCGGGGGCGGGGCTGTCTGCTGTTGAACTGTGTTCACTTAACTCACGCTCCTGGTCAGAAAGTGGTGGGAGGCGCGAAGACCTCGATTTTCGCCCCGGTCGGGTCGCCAATGAAATAGATGCGGTAGGGCTCTGCCTTGCCGTCGGTCTTGAGTTTGGGAATAACGCCGCGACCGGCCGCGACCACCTTGCCGCCCTTGGTCGCTACAGCGGTGAGAAGCAGGTCAACCTGTTCGATTTCCGACTTGTTGGTCACCTCGCCGCTGACGAAGAGGCCAGAAACCGTGTCGTTCTGAAGCTTCGGTGGAGTGACGACGATCTCCGGCACCTTGGCCGGGTACTTGCCCTCCCCCGCGCCGATCTCATAATTGAATGTGGCCGGCTTGCCGGTCGCCAGCACCTGGTCGTTCACCCAGTAGCCCGTCTCTCCCGGGCCGATAAGGCCGATGCCGAGGAGTCCGTCCTCGAGTCCTTCGATGTTGTTCCTGTAGACGGATTTGCCCTTCGCATCCTTGACGTTCACCACGATCGGCACGTCGACCTGACCCTGACCGGATTCGTTTTCGACCTTCAGGACGATCGCCGTCCCGTACTGGTCGGTGAACATGTACTTGTCCAGAACCTTGATGCTCTTGTTCGAAGCACCGATCTCGATCTTCTCGACCTTTGCGAGTTTTCCGCCTTCGGCTTCGAGCTTCGCGCTCTTGCTCTGCGTCGACTCACAACCGGAAACGACAAGCGCGATGCCAGCCAGAAGTACCCAGGCGATCCCTGCCCGCCGCCTCATCCGAAGTCTCCCCTGACGTAGTCCTTCGTCCGCTCCGCCTGCGGAGCATTGAACACCTGCTCGGCCACGCCGTATTCGACGAGGTCACCGAGGTACATGAAGGCAACCCGGTCCGCGACGCGCTCGGCCTGCTGGAGGTTGTGGGTGACGATGACGATCGCGATCTCGTCCTTCAACTCGACGATCGTCTCCTCGATGATCGAGGTCGAGATCGGATCCAGGGCAGAGCAGGGCTCGTCGAGCAGCAGTACCTCGGGCATCACGGCCAGCGAACGCGCGATGCAGAGTCGCTGCTGCTGGCCGCCCGAGAGCGCCAGCGCTGGCTGATTCAGGATGTCCTTCACTTCGCTCCAGAGGCCAGCGCGCTTCAGGGAGTCGACCACCAACGGTTCGAGTTCCTTCTTTCGAGGCCGCTTCGATCCCCGTTCGCGGAGGCCGTAGGCGATGTTGTCGAAGATGCTCATCGGGAAAGGGTTGGGCTGCTGGAAAAGCATCCCGACGCGGCGACGAAGGTAGGTGTCGTCGTAGAGATCGGTGTCGGTTCCGTCCAGGAGGATTCGGCCCTCGCGCTTCGCGGTCGGGGTCAGGTCCACGAGCTTGTTCAGCGACCTGAGCAGGGTGGTCTTGCCGCAGCCGGAGGGACCAATGAGTGCCAGAACCTCACCGGCGTTGACCGGCAGGGAAACTTCCTTGACCGCCTTCTTGTCCCCGAAACTGATGCTGAGCGATTCCGTCCGCATGATCTGCTCGAACCACTCGGGCTGCGTGTCATCGAAGTAGGGGACTTCCTCCTGCTGAAGCAGAGGGTCCGGTTCCTGGATTCTTTCCGCGACGCTTATCGGCTCGGTGGTCCCACCCACCTGAATTTGCCTCAGCGGCGGAACGTAACCGTTGTCCGATGCCTTCTCTTCGTCGATTACACCCACTTGTGCTGTCCTCTCTTGGCAATCCAGTTGACGGCCAGGTTCAGCCCGACCACGATCATCAGCAGCACGAACGCAGCGGCATACGCCTTCTCCGGCGCGTTGCCCTCGCCCGCCGGAGAGTTCTGGAAGACGTAGCTGGTGAGCGTGCTGCCCGTTCCCTTGAGCACGTCTATGACGGGCAGGCCTCCTTCGGGCGCAAGCTGCAGCGATGCCCCGAGCAGTACGACCACGACTGCGGTGTCGCCGGCGATCCGGGCCATGCCGAGGGTCGCTCCGGTCGCTATTCCGCTTCTCGCACTGGGCATCAGCACCCGGCGAATGGTCGAGGCCTTGTCTTTGCCGAGCGCGTAAGAGGCCTCCCGGACATGCTTGGGAATCGAGTTGAGCGCCTCTCTCGTTCCGCCCACCACGAAAGGAAGCGCAATCAGGGACATCACAGCCCCGGCCGCAAAGAACGAGCGGCCGAACACCTCGCCACCGGCGGCAGTGAACGAGAAGGGAGCCATGAAGCCCTGCTGAAAAACGAGCAGGCCAAAGATCGCCAGCACGATCGACGGGGCTCCGACGATAATCTCGACGCCCGCCTCGACGAAGCGGGCGAGGGGTGCCGGCCTGCCGTACTCGGTCAGCCAGACCGCGGTGCCGATTCCGATCGGTGTCGCGATCGCCGCACCCATCACGGTCAGGATCACGGTGCCGATGATCGGGTCGAGGAAGCCGCCAGTCTTGTCCTGTTCCAGGGATGCCTCGGGGCTCTGGGTCACCACGTCGAGGTTCAAGTAAGAGAGGCCTTTCCAGGCCATGAAGAGGGTGATCACGGCGGCGATCACGCAAAGCGAGAGTCCCGCTGCCCAGGCGAGGAAAACCCCGATACGGTCGGAGAGACTCCAGAGTCCCGGTGTCCGCACCTTCTTCTTTCGCGCCCTCGCCTGCGCCTGCTTCTTCCGGCTGGTGGCCATCTACTTGGCCCCCACGCTGTACTTGGCGAGTGACTGGCGGGCGACCCATCCGGCGAAAGAGAGGAAAGCAGTCGAGATGATGAGGATGAAGGCGAACGCGTACATCGTCTGTCCGAAGGGCGCTACCGAAAGGCCTTCGGCGCCGTCGACGATGGTCGCCCCCAGGGGACGCGACGGCTCGAAGAAGAAGAGGATTCCGTCGAACGGATTCGGTGCGAATCCGATCGAACCGGTGACCATCGAGAGCATGATCGCCTCGCCCAGAGCCCGAGCTGATGCGAGCACGGCAGCGGCAACGATCGCGGGGCGAATCGCGCGGACGGAAACAGTCCTCAGCGCGCGGAAACGGTTGACTCCGAGGGCGAGCGCCCCTTCCCTCCAGTTGCGCGGAACCTGGCGCAACGAGTCGGTGACGATCGCGATCATGATCGGGCAGATCATCACCGTGAGGATCACTACCCCCGCGATGACGCTCGAACCATCGAGCTGGATCACGTAGGCGACCGACTCCCTCATCTCCTCGGTAATGAAGGTGTCATTGATCCAGGGGACGATGACCAGGATGCCTATAAGGCCGTAGATCACAGACGGCACTGCGGCGAGGAACTTGACAACGGGTTCGAGCACCCGGGCAACCGCCGTCGGGGCGAACTCGACGATGAAGATCGATGTGAAGACGGAAACGAAGATTCCGATTGCGACTGAAGTCGCCGAAATCAGGAAGGTGGACCAGAGCAGCGGCCAGGCCCGGAGGAAGTAGACGTACTCGGCCGGGTCGGCGGGCGAATTGAAGATATTGGCGAGCTGTTCGTCGACGTTACCTCCGGCACCGAACCAGGCGAAGCCATTCGCAGCGAAGGACGGGAAGCCCTTCAGGAAGACGAAGATGACCATCCCCGCGATGAAGAGGAGGATCGACGACGCCAGCGCGCCGAGCAAAAGCTCGACGCGCCGGTTTGTCGGATCTTCTTCCTTCGGCACCGCCTTGGTGCCGAGGGATGCTGCTTCCATTACTTGAACGGAACCCAGCTGGTCGCTGCGATCTGGAGCGCCCTGGGGTTGTTGCGGATCCAGCGGATCCACTTGGCGGCAGCACCGGTAGGTGCGCCCCTGGAGACCAGGAACAGCGGCCGGGTACCGGGGTACTGGCCCGACTTGGCCGCCCGCAGGTTGCAGGGAACGCCCTTGTAGCTGACGATGTGCACGCCCTTCTGGAAGGCGAGCGACAGGTAGCCGATCGCCAGCGGGTCACGCTCGAGCTGCTGCTCGATCAGGCCGTTCGACGCCTTCGCCGTGGCACCGGAGAATGTCTTCTTCGGGGCCATGAAGATCTTGTCGAACGCGTCCTGGGTTCCAGATGCCGCGGTGCGAACCACTACGTTGATCGTGCCGCTCTTCGATGAGCCCGGAACCAGATTCCAGTTCCTGACGTCACCGGAGAACACGTTCTGCACCTGTTCCTGGGTCATGTTCGCGATCGGGTTGCTTGGGTGGGTCGCGATGCAGAGTGCGTCCTTGGCGATCTCGTTGAAAACGATTCCGCCCGGGTCGCTCGGCTTCGGGATACGGGATGACATCCCGAGGGTGACCCGGCCGCGGGCGACGTCGGCAACGCCGATGTCAGAACCGCCCTGGAGGATCTTGAACTTGACGCAGCTCTTGCAGGACTTGATGTAGCCCTTCGCGAGCTGTGTCGCCAGCGGCGCAACCGTGGTCGATCCGCTAATCGTGATGGTGGGCTTTGCCTGGGCCACACCCGGCAGCGCCACGAGGGCGAGACAGGCGATCAGGAAAAGTCCCAGCACAGAACCTTTTGAGTTCTTCATTCTCTTCTCCTTGTTCTTTTCTCTTTACGAGGTCTCTGGCTCAGGAGGCCTGGGCGAGAGCGCGCGCCTTGGCGCACTTCCGCTTTGCGGTGGCCCTGGCCTTGCGGGTCTTCGCCTTCTTGACCTTGGCGCAGGCGGCCTTCGCCTTGGCCTTGGGGTTCAGGACCTTGCAGCGGATCGCGGAGTTGTCCAGGACGAACGGTTCCGCGGTCCCGTACCACTTGCGGATGGTCGGCGGGTCAGCCAGGTCGTTGATCGTCTGGTACTCGATCATCGGGACAGCCATGAACTTCGGCTGAACGTTGGCATCACAAACTGGTGCCGAGAGCGTGAACTTACCCTCGATCATGTTGCCGGCCGAAGCCTTGGTTACAGGCGTCTTGCCGGGCGAGCCGTAGCAGGCAAAGCCGAAGGCCGGAACAGCTCCTACACAGAAGAAGTCCTCATTGGCACCTGGCTCCCCGTCAGGCTGGAGGGCGATTACTTCGGTCTCGAAGGAATCGATCTCCCGGTTGGAAACGATGGACATGGCATAGACGTCCTGGTTGCAACCGAAATCGAACTTGTAGGCGTCGTCGAAGATCGAGTTGTCATCAGTGGTGACTTCCCCTGAACACTTGAGTTCGACGATTTCCTCGTCCTCCGCTCCGGCAGTAGCGGGCGACATCGCCCAGAACGATCCGATCACGGCCAGCATGAGACCGAGAGCGAAGATGAGCAGGTGTTTGCCCTCCCTTTTCCCCCAGCCAATTGAGTAATTCGACACTTGCTTCATCTCCTTGTCGGTCAGCGTGAGCCTTTCTCACGCTTCGGGAGCAAGTGTCCTTCGGCCTCTGGCCGAGGATGTTACGAAGTTGGCACAGGGATGGGAACGTTTTGTGAACGCACGTCATCTTTCAGCCGCGAGGCTGATTCAGGAACGGAGTTGACCCGGGATATGGCCCGGAAAGTCCGGGCGGCAACTCAGGTCGGCGTCAGTAGATCAGGCGGTGGCTGTGGCGGCCTCGGCGTCGTCCTTCACCTGGAAGGATGAGCCGCAGCCGCAGGCTGCAACGACGTTCGGGTTGTTGACCTGAAACCCGGCGCCGGTCAGACCTTCGACGTAATCGACTTCCGAGCCGAAGACGAACTGCATGCTGACCTTGTCGACGATCACCGAAACTCCACGGTCTTCGAAGACATGGTCATCCTCGTCGCGGGAATCAAAGGCGAGCGCGTACTGGAATCCGGAGCAGCCTCCTCCGCGAACGGCAACGCGAAGCGACTGCTCTTCACTCTCCGGCGAGTCACCGATCAGTTCGGCGATCTTGTCGGCGGCGGCTTCGGTCAACGTGATTGCGGCTTCGGGCTTTTCGGACATGCTTAAAGAGTAGCGCTTCGGTTCCATGATCCCGGTGACTTGCGTCACCTTCTGATAGAACCGTTACGTGTCCGCCGAGAGCTCAATCGCGCTGGTGACCGATTCGACTGCCTCGCTCACGCCTGAGGATCGTGAGCGGCTCGACATCAGCGTGGTCAACCTTTACGTGATCCTCAACGGTGAGCAGCGACCGGAGAACGAGATCGATGACTACGCAGCCTTCTACAAGGCTGTGCTCGAGTCTCCCCAGCTCACCACGACATCCCAGCCTTCGATCGGGGATTTCATGGAGGTCTACGGGCCGCTCCTCGATCAGGGCAAGGACGTGATCTCGCTTCACCTTTCCGGAGGGATCTCGGGAACCTGCGAAGCAGCCCGCCAGGCTGCAGCCCAGCTTGAGGCAGACGGCCGAGGCGGCGAGAGAATCACCGTGGTCGATTCGCGAACCACAGGTGGCGCCCTCGCCTTCTGCAACCTCGCTGCTTCCAACGCGATCAAGGAGGGCAAGGATGTCGCCGGCGTGGTCGAGCAGGTGATGGCCTGCCGCGACGAGCTTGACACCCTGATCCTGGTCGACACCCTCGACTACCTTCGAAAGGGCGGCCGGATCGGTGGCGCCCAGGCCTGGATCGGTGGCGCCCTGAAGATCAAGCCGCTGATCACCCTGCGCGAAACCGTCGAGCCAGTGGACAAGGTTCGAACCTCCGCTCGCGCGATGCAGCGGCTGAAGGACTTCGCCAGTGAGAAGGCCGCCTCGGGAGAGGAGATCACCTGGACAGCACAGCACATCCAGGCACCCGAACTGGCGGCCGAACTCGCCGCTCACTGTCGGGAAGTCTTCCAGTGCGAGGGTGCCTTCCTCGACGAGATGTCGACCGTTCTCGGATGTCACGCCGGGCCGGGGCTGGTTGCGATCGGCACCGTCCCCACAGCTGCGGTCGGTTCGAAGTTCTGATGAATCTCGCAGTGACGGCGATCGGCCGTGACCGACCCGGAATCGTCGCCGCGATCACCAGTGCCCTGCTTGAAGCGGGCGGCAATGTCGATGACTCCCAGATGTCGATCCTTCACGGCCACTTCGCCGTGATGCTGATCGTCTCGGTTCCGGAAGACGCCTCGCTCGAATCGCTGGAAGCCCGGCTCGACGAGGTGGGCCGTGACTTCGAACTCGGAGGCGTCACGGTCAGCCCCGTTGAGGAACTGGGCCGCGGTGCCGGGCCGACCCACGTCCTGACTGTTTACGGCGCCGACCGCCCCGGAATAGTCCACGACACTGCGAAGACCCTCGCCGAGCTGAACGTCAACATCACCGACCTCAGAACCCGTCGTACCGGCGACTCCTCGTCCCCGCTCTACACGCTCATGGTGGAGGTAGCCGTACCGGAAGGGGTCGGTCCCGAACTCGACCGTGCCCTGGACGGACTCAGGGAATCGAAGCAGCTGGAAGCCCGGCTCTCCGAGCTCGAGTCCGAGGTCTTCTAGTGACCTGCAACTGAGGTTCTGGTGCCGATGGCTGCGCGCGAGGTTCTCACCTACCCCGATCCGATCCTGAAGACGGTCTGCTCGCCTGCCCAGACCGGTCCCGCCGAGCGCGAAGAGACCGAGAGGGTGATCGACGACCTGCTCGACACGATGAACTCCTTTGATCACTGCGTCGGACTGGCGGCGCCCCAGATCGGCGAGCCGGTACGAATCGCAGTGGTCGACATCACCGGCCATCCGAAGGCAAAGGACGAACACGGGCTGATGGTTCTGGTCAACCCGAGGGTCGTCCACCGCTCTGAGGGCAGCAAGGTGAGCCGGGAGGGTTGCCTTTCCCTGCCCGACCTGACTGCCAACGTCCGGCGGCCCCGCAAAGCGACGGTCGAGTTTCAGGATGGTCAGCGGGGCCTCGAGATGAATCAGGTCCAGCTCTCCGGATTCGAGGCCCGTTGCGTCCTCCACGAGATCGACCACCTCGACGGAATCCTCTTCCTCGACCGGGTCGCCTCGATAACTGACGACCTCTTCCGCCGCCAGAACTATCAGTAGTCGGCGAGCTTCCGTGGCAACGCGGCTGGTGGGGCGACCCTCCCCGTAATTCGGCGGTGGATGCCAGGGGCCTCCAGCCGTTCGCTGGCGAGGAGACAGGCCGGAAATGGCCGCGATAGTACGCGGGTACGTGAAGCTGCCGTTTCCGGCCGCCGACGAAGTCAGCGGATGGCTGGTGGCTTCTGGCGCCGCCCGCGCTACCGGCGGCGGAGGGCCATTAGGCCGCCCACTACGAAACCGGTGGCTACCGCGCCCACGATGATCTGCTTGCGGTGCTTGCGAAGCTGGGACTTCCAGTCGGTCAGTTCGGTGACCCGGTCACGGAGCTGGTCGACAGACTGCCCGAGTTCGGCGCGCTGGGCGTCGATGTCAGCCCGGATCTGCGCGGAGGTGCGCTTCGGGGGTGGCGGGGCATACGGGGAACCCGGGGTGCCGGGGGGCGGTGCAGGGGTGCCTTCAGCCGGGGCGAAAGCATTCGGCTTGTTCGGGGCCGGGGCTTCCGGACCGATGCCCTCGGGGCGAAACGGCTTGTCAGGTTCGATCGGGTCGCTCATGAAGTCTCGTCTCCGGGGGTGAGCAGGGCCTTGGTCTTCTGCGCTTCCTCGATCGCCTCGGTGGGGATCGGTGCGCCGGTCTTTTCGAAGGAGTTGTAGGCGAAGTAGCCGGCGCCGGCGGCGATCAGAATGAAGATCACACCTTCGAGCAGGTAACCGGCCCAGGCACCCCAGCCAAAAAGGGAGGCGACGCCAAGCGCGAACGAGTGCATCAAGAGGATAAGGGCGAGGAAGGCGAATACTCCGGCGGCGATTCCGACGGCCGAGCCGCGGGCCAGAGTGGTTACCTTCTCGCTGACTTCGGTCTTTGCGAGCTCGATCTCCTCGCGGATCAGGTTGGAGGTGCGCTCCGAGACCTCGAAGACCATCTCGCCAACCGTCTTGTCCGAGGCGGGACGGTTCGGGTCGGGCCTCCCTGAAGGGCGCTGGTTCGGCGGCGGCTGGTAATCCTGCGGTGCCACGGTCTATTCCGGCGGGTCCTCGTTGAAGAACCGGCGGTAGGCCACGGCGGCGAGACGTGCCGCGATCAGGCTGGCCAGCGCGCTACTCGCGGTGAGCATGATGCTCCAGGTGATTCTTCTGACGATGTCGTTATCCATGTCCCGTTCACAATACCCAAGCCTCCGGAGAACG
>WBZM01002827.1_pt1 | contig 14259 bp, 8 predicted proteins | sample 5204271 | NCBI WGS metagenome assembly WBZM01 (sample SAMN12344346, study PRJNA552823) | activated sludge metagenome | biome: Activated sludge suspended growth; feature: Nitrification reactor; material: Wastewater; isolation source: activated sludge from nitrification reactor of wastewater treatment...
TACCCAGGAGATCGTCGCTACCCAGGGCGTCCAGGTCGATCTCCAGCCCACAGCGCCCGGCGAAGGCCATCTCGCACAGGGTGACGAAGAGGCCGCCGTCGGAGCGGTCGTGGTAGGCCAGGATCAACCCCTCCCCCGCCAGCTCGCGGATGGCGGCGAAGAAGCGCTTGAGGGCCTCGGGATGCTCCAGGTCCGGCCCCTGGTTGCCGACCTGGCCATGGACCTGGGCCAGGCAGGAGCCACCCAGGCGGTTGCGCCCCGCCCCCAGGTCGATGAGGATCAGGTCGCTGTCGCCCTGGTCCAGGCGCAATTGGGGCGTCAGGGTGCGGCGGGCGTCGGTCACCGGGGCGAAGGCGGAGACGATGAGGGACAGGGGCGCGGTCATGGCCCGGCGCTCGCCGTCCTGCTCCCACACCGTCTTCATGCTCATGGAATCCTTGCCCACCGGGATGGCGATCCCCAGGGCCGGACAGAGTTCCAGACCCACCGCCCTGACCGTCTCGTAGAGGCGGGCGTCCTCGCCGGGGTGACCGGCGGCGGCCATCCAGTTGGCGGAGAGCTTGATGTCGCCCAGGGCGGCGATATCCGCCGCCGCCAGGTTGGTGATGGCCTCCCCCACCGCCAGGCGCCCGGAGGCGGCGGCGTCGATCAGGGCCAGGGGCGTGCGCTCGCCCAGGGCCATGGCCTCGCCGGCGAAGCCGAAGCAGTCGCTGGTGGTCACCGCCACGTCCGCCACCGGTACCTGCCAGGGGCCGACCATCTGGTCCCGCGCCACCATCCCGGTGATGCTGCGGTCGCCGATGGTGATGAGAAAGGTCTTGTCCGCCACCGCCGGCAGGCGCAGGACGCGCAGGGCCGCCTCCTTCAGGTCGATCCCGATCAGGTCCAGGGCCGGTTTGTGGAAGGGGTGATGGCGCACCTCCCGCAACATGCGCGGCGGCTTGCCGAACAGCAGGGGCATGGGCATGTCGATGGGGGCATTGCCAAAGTGGGCATCCCCCAGCAGCAGGTGCTGCTCCGCCGTGGTCTCCCCCACCACCGCGTAGGGGCAGCGCTCGCGCTCGCAGATGGCCCTGAACTCCTCCAGGCGCTCGGCGGCGATGGCCAGGACATAGCGCTCCTGAGACTCGTTGCACCAAATCTCCATGGGCGACATGCCGGGGTCGTCGTTGGGCACCGCCCGCAGCTCGAAGCGACCGCCGCGGCCGGCGTCGTGGACCAGTTCCGGCAGGGCGTTGGACAGGCCGCCGGCGCCGACGTCGTGGATGAAGAGGATGGGGCTGTCCTCGCCGCGGGCGCAGCAACGGTCGATGACCTCCTGGCAGCGGCGTTGCATCTCCGGGTTGGCGCGCTGGACAGAGGCGAAATCCAGGTCCTCCGCCGAGGCCCCGGAGGCCATGCTGGAGGCGGCGCCACCCCCCAGGCCGATGAGCATGGCCGGCCCGCCCAGCACCACCAGGGGCGAACCCGGCGGGAAGGGGCGCTTGGCGACGTGCTCGGGGCGGATGTTGCCCAGGCCGCCGGCGATCATGATCGGCTTGTGGTAGCCGCGCAGCTCGCTGCCCCCGGGGCCAGGGACCGCCTGCTCGTAGGTGCGGAAGTAGCCGCACAGATTGGGCCGGCCATACTCATTATTGAAGGCGGCGGCCCCGATGGGCCCCTCCAGCATGATGTCCAGGGCCGAGACGATGCGTCCGGGCCGACCGTGGTCCCGCTCCCAGGGCCGCTCCAGGCCGGGAATGCGCAGGTTGGAGACGGAGAAACCGCACAGCCCGGCCTTGGGCTTGGAGCCGCGCCCGGTAGCGCCCTCGTCGCGGATCTCGCCGCCGGAACCGGTGGCCGCCCCCGGGTCCGGGGCGATGGCGGTGGGGTGATTGTGGGTCTCCACCTTCATCAGGATGTGGATGTCCTCGGCGTGTTCCCCATAGACCCCGTCCTCGGGGGAGGGCATCAGGCGCCGCCCCTCCCAGCCCTGGATGACGGCGGCATTGTCGCGATAGGCCGAGAGCACCTTGTCCGGGGACTGCTCGGTGGTGTGGCGGATCATGCCGAACAGGGAATGGCGCTGGGGCTGGCCGTCGATGACCCAGGAGGCGTTGAAGATCTTGTGCCGGCAATGCTCCGAATTGGCCTGGGCGAACATCATCAGCTCCACGTCGGTGGGATTGCGGCGCAGGCCGGTGAAGCTGTCCACCAGGTAGTCGATCTCGTCGTCCGACAGGGCCAGGCCCAGATCGACATTGGCCTGGACCAGGGCAGCGCGACCACCGGTCAGCAGGTCCACCCGCAGGCAGGGCCGGGGCTCGGCCTGGATGAAAAGGCTGGCCGCATCCTCTTCGTCGCACAGGACCTGCTGAGTCATGCGGTCATGGAGCACGGCCCTGGCCGCCCGGCGTTCAGCCGTGGTCAGGGGGCCGGTGAGGGCGCCAGTGAGGGTTCCAACCTGGCCCGGCCTTTCAGCATCTGCGGTGCCGTGAGGACCCGCTTCCCCCCCTGCACCACTGTCCGGCAAAGGCTGACGGCTGCTATCCCCCGCCTTGCCATCCCCCTTCTTACCAACCGCCAGAGCGCTCGCTTTCGGATCGTCGAGCCAGTAGGCGATGCCGCGTTCGATCCGCCGGATCTTGGTGAGGCCACAATTGTGGGCGATATCCGTGGCCTTGGAGGACCAGGGGGAGATGGTTCCCGGTCGCGGCACGACCAGCAGGAGTTCGCCAGTGGGCTGGTGACTAACCAGTCTGGGACCGTAGCGCAGGAGCCGCTCCAGGGTGGCAACCTCCTGCTGGTCCAGGGTCTGCTCCAGTTCGACGAAATGGCGGAACTCGGCGTAGAGCTCTACTTGCCGGCCAATAGCAGCCGCCAGACGCCGCTCAAGCTTGTGGAGACGGAAATCGGACAGGGCGGGGGCGCCGCGTAGGACGAGCATGGCTGATGGCTCCAAAGGAGATGCACGATTCGGGTCATGATACCCGATGGGTAAGTAAATTGAGGACCTATGGGCTAACCAAACAGACTAGAGTCCACCGCAAAGGCTTGACGACCGTCACCTTGCAAGTGCCCCTCGCCGTGGCGCTCCGAACCACCTTCGCCACCTGAAACCTAACCATCACGTGCTAAGTTGAACACCTACCTGGTACGGCTGAAAATAATCAATACATAATATAGCCTTATTCAATGAATACATTCGCCCAGCCTCTGCGTACGACAGTTGGCAGTCAGCACCCAAGGTCAGAATAACTAATTAATTACAATGGGATAGAATATATACTTCACCTAAATAACAATAAATCGTAGATAGATTATTATTCTTCAAGTAGTGTCGATGACTTTTCTGCAACGGCTGAAATCATGTGCTATAGGTTATCTGTCAGCTTTGCCCTCTTACGCCCTCAATACCATTACAAACATTGCTGGACCTTAGCCGCATGGCTACCCTTGATATTGAAAGTCTGCTAGGGGCGATATCCACAGAATCCCCGGGGGGGGATAATCTTGAGTATGACCCTGATTTTTTAGCGATGCAGCTTGCCGCCGAGGGAAAGACCGAGCGGCAGATGGGCGATACCCTGGTTCCGGCGGAAGAGCCTGATTGGCCTCGGGTCAGGGAGATAGGCGTCAGACTCCTCGGGCGTTCAAAGGACCTCCGAGTCGCTGTCCTTTTAGCCCGTGCCGAAATGCAACTTCAAGGAATGCGGGGCCTGAAAGAAGGGCTTGAATTGATCACTGGTTTAATCTCCAGATTCTGGGAGGATCTTCACCCCCAACTGGACCCTGAAGATGAACTTGATCCCAGTGCTCGCATCAACGTACTTCTGGATTTATGTGGTCTCGATACCCTGCTAAAACCGCTTCGGGTAAAAACCTGCATTCATTCCCCGGTTTTTGGAGCCATCGCTTTCCGCGATATCGAAGCCGTTAGAAGTGAGGCAACTACAACACAGGACTTACCGCAATCTGACGTAGCCAGGATTGCGGGGGCTTTTCGGGACTGCGACCTATTTGAATTGAACACGGTTACTCAAGATGCGGCTGATGCGCTAATGTGGGCTCGCAAACTCGATCAAGCCCTTGCCGATCATTTAGCCCCTGATTGCTTGCCAGATCTTACCCCTCTGAGCACCATATTATTTAAGGTTCATGCTGTTCTTGAATCCCATCTCCACGGGCGTCAGCCATCCTTGGGAGCTGAGTTGAGCGATGGACCCAGCCGACAAATTGCCCAGCCCAGCTCACCGGTTACTAATACCACACCCCCGGCAGATCAGATCAGCTCACGCCAGGACGTGCAGCGTGAACTGGATCGGCTCTGTGACTATTACGATCGCTGCGAGCCATCCAGCCCTGTCCCCTTACTGCTGAAGAGAGCACGGCGGTTGGTAACTGCCAGATTCACTGATATCGTCCGGGATCTGGCACCTGATTCCCTATCTCAAATCCAGCATGTCTGCGGTATCGAAAACGAGGATTGAAATCCAGTCCGCAGCCCCTTGTCGTTGTATTCCAAGCTGCGGCCTACCACGAACCTGAGGAGATCTCACCAGTGGCACTTGCGAGCAGTCAGAAATTTATCGCCCGGAATCGGGCGCCTCGTGTCCAGATTGAGTATGACGTCGAACTCTATGGCGCTGAAAAGAAAATCCAGCTTCCCTTTATCATGGGTGTGATGGCCGATCTCTCAGGAAAGCCGGTGGATCCGCTGCCCCCAGTCGCAGATCGCAAGATGCTGGAGATCGATGTTGATAATTTCGATGACCGGCTAAAAGCAATGAAACCGCGCGTTGCGTTTCAGGTACCGAACACCCTTACCGGGGAAGGCAATCTCAACGTCGAGTTGACATTCGAGTCCATGGATGATTTTTCCCCCGTGGCCATCGCGCGCAAGGTAGACGCGCTGAACAAATTGCTTCAGGCCCGCAGCCAGCTTTCCAATCTGCTGACCTACATGGACGGGAAGAGTGGCGCCGAGGAACTGATAGCACGGGTACTTCAGGATCCGACCCTGCTACAAGCGCTCGCGGCGGCACCTAAGCCGGTGGCAGACACGTCTTCAGATCAACTCCCCGGCGAGGCTGCCTGAAATGGCCGAGATCGACACTCAAAAGAGCACCGCACCCCTAGCGGAGGTTGTCAGGATAGAACCGGAGGGATTTACCGCGCTACTCCAGAAGGAATTCAAACCCCGATCAGACCGGGCGCGCGAGGCAGTGGAAGGCGCGGTTGCCACCCTAGCCTCCCAAGCCTTGCAGCAGACCGCGCTGATCTCGGATGACGCGGTCCGCACCATTGAATCCATCATTGCCGAAATTGACAGGAAGCTGACCCAGCAGATCAATCTGATCCTGCATCACCAGGATTTCCAACAGCTTGAGGGTGCCTGGCGGGGCTTGCACCATCTTATCAACAATACCGAAACCGATGAGATGCTCAAAATCCGGGTCATGAACATCTCGAAAAAGGATTTGCACAAGAACTTGAAGAAATTCAAGGGAACCGCCTGGGACCAAAGCCCGATCTTCAAGAAGCTCTATGAGGAGGAATATGGTCAGCTCGGCGGTGAACCCTTCGGTTGTCTAGTTGGCGATTATCATTTCGACCATAGCCCCCCCGATGTCGAACTGCTGGGTGAAATCGCCAAGATCTCTGCGGCGATTCATGCCCCCTTCATCTCCGCGGTGGCACCCTCGGTCATGCAGATGGGAAGCTGGCAGGAGTTGGCGAACCCCCGTGATCTGACCAAAATCTTCCAAACCCCTGAATATGCGGCCTGGCGCTCCCTGCGGGAGGCCGAGGATGCCCGCTATATCGGCCTTACCATGCCACGCTTCCTCGCGCGCCTGCCTTACGGGGCACGGACCAATCCGGTCGAGGAGTTCGATTTCGAGGAAGACACCGCTGGTGCCAGGCACGACAAATACACCTGGGCCAATTCGGCTTATGCCATGGCTGTCAATATCAACCGTTCGTTCAAGTACTTTGGTTGGTGCTCGCGCATCCGAGGGGTTGAATCGGGCGGAGCCGTGGAGGGGCTTCCCACCCATACCTTCCCCACCGACGACGGCGGCGTCGACATGAAGTGCCCGACTGAGATCGCCATCAGCGACCGGCGCGAAGCCGAGTTGGCGAAAAACGGCTTCATGCCCTTGATCCATAAGAAGAATACTGATTTTGCCGCCTTCATTGGCGCCCAGTCACTCCAGAAGCCATTTCAGTATGACGACCCCGACGCTACCGCCAATGCCAACCTGGCAGCCCGCCTGCCCTATCTATTCGCCACCTGCCGGTTCGCGCATTATTTAAAGTGCATCGTGCGCGACAAGATTGGCTCCTTCAAGGAGCGCGAGGATATGGAGCGCTGGCTTAACGACTGGATCCTCAACTATGTCGACGGTGACCCGGCGCATTCCAGCGAGACCACCAAGGCGCAGCACCCTCTGGCGGCGGCAGAGGTGGTGGTGGAGGAGGTGGAAGGCAATCCCGGCTACTACACCTCGAAATTCTTCCTGCGTCCTCACTACCAGCTCGAAGGTCTGACCGTTTCTCTGCGGCTGGTTTCCAAGCTGCCTTCCGCAAAGGCTGGGGGTTAACGGGACACCCATCCATGTAATGTGAGTCCAATGCCAGATTGCGGGAACTCCCGAAGTTTGTTGTTTTCACTCAAGCCCATTCAGGAGCAACAAAATGGCCCAAGATATCTTCATCAAGCTCAGCGATGTCAAGGGGGAGGCTCAGGACAAGGATCATAAAGACCAGATCGACGTCCTCGCCTGGTCTTGGGGCATGACCCAGTCCGGGTCCATGCACGTGGGGGGGGGCGGTGGTAGCGGTAAGGTCTCGGTGCAGGACCTGTCCTTCACCAAGTATCTGGACAAGTCCTCTCCCGTATTGATGCAGTACTGCGCCAGCGGCAAACAGTTCAAAGAGGCCCTCCTAACCATGCGTAAGGCGGGGGGAGACAAGCCCCTCGAATATCTCAAGATCAAGATGACCGATGTGATCGTCACCTCGATCAGCAGTGGCGCCTCCGGTGGTGAGGACCAGTTGACCGAAAACGTGACGCTCAACTTCGAAAAGGTCGAGACGGAATATCAGCAGCAGAAGCCCGACGGATCCAAGGAAGGTGGTCCCGTGAAATTCGGCTGGGATATCGCTGCCGACGTAAAAATCTGACCCGGGGCACTTATCGCCAAAGCAAACCCCCACCCGCAGCAGGTCGCGGGCGGGGCCTTAACCTGGCAACCTGGGATACCTAAGACTTGCGGGAAACAGAGCAATGCGCGCCGAAGAGGCTTTGCGACAGGGCGATCTGGACGACTCAGTGCGGCAACTCCAGGAGCAGGTACGCCGTGAGCCGGCCAACGCCCGGTATCGGATTTTTCTGTTCCAACTGCTGGCAGTTATGGGTCAGTGGGGGCGCGCCCTGACCCAACTCGAGGTCTCTGGCGAACTGGATGCCGGTGCCTTGGCCATGGTGCAGACCTACCGGGAGGCCTTGCGCTGCGAGTGGTTGCGCGCCGACATTTTCGCGGGCAAGCGCTCACCCCTGATTTTTGGTCAACCGGAGGAATGGCTTGCGCTTCTGATCGAAGCCCAACGCCAGACATCCTCAGATACAAGCGAGCGGTCAGGTTCCCTGCGAGAGCTTGCCCTAGAGGCCGCCCCCCCAACCTCCGGGCGCATCGAAGACGTCGCCTTCACCTGGATCATGGACGGTGACAGCCGTCTGGGGCCGGTCCTCGAAGCCATCATCAATGGACGCTATTACTGGGTCCCCTTCCAACGCATTCAGAGGCTTGCCATCGACCAGCCACAAGATCTGCGCGACCTGGTCTGGATGCCCGCGCATTTCACCTGGGTCAATGGTGGTGAGTCGGCGGGCCTGATCCCCACCCGTTACCCAGGCTCGGAGGTTTCTCCAGATCCCGAGGTGCGTTTGAGCCGCCGCACCGAATGGTTGCAAGGGCCAGACGGGTCCTTTCGGGGACAAGGTCAGCGCATGTTTTTCACCGATAACGGCGAATACCCCCTGATGAACCTGCGCTCGATCGTCTTTGACACGGCACCCGACCAGGCCCCCATAACGGACGCCGAGGCCAGGGCCCATGGTTGATCTAAGACATCGGGAACGTTTGCAACCCTCGCTGCTCGATCGCCTCAGCGATGACGAGCCGGGGACGACGCAGGAGTCGCGGGCCATGCGCGAATTCTCCCTGGTGCGTTTGCGCGAGACGGTGTTGCGCGACCTGGCCTGGCTGCTCAATACGACCAACCTGGCTTCCGCCCAGTCCCTGGCGGCCTATCCCCTGGTCGCGGAATCGGTGCTCAATTTTGGTGTTCCCGAACTGGCGGGGCGGATGATTTCCACGACCGACGGGGTGTCACTGGAACGTGCCTTGCGCCAGTCGATTGCTCAATTCGAGCCCAGGATCCTGCCCCATACCCTGAAGGTCCGGCTGGAAATCAATGAGAGTCAGATGAGCCACAACGCCCTGACCTTTCTGATCGAGGGTGACCTTTGGGCACAGCCAACGCCCCTGCGCCTCTATCTCAAAACGGAGATCGATCTCGATCTCGGCGATGTCAAGATCAGTCCCCAGGCAGGATAGGTAAGCCTTCCATGGATCCTCGCCTGCTCGACTACTACAACCGCGAACTGCGTTTCGTGCGGGAGATGGGCGGCGAGTTTGCCGCGGAATTCCCCAAGGTCGCCGCACGACTGGGGCTGGAGAGCTTCGAGTGCGCGGACCCCTATGTCGAGCGCTTACTGGAAGGCTTCGCCTTTCTCGCCGCCCGGGTGCAGTTGAAGATCGACGCGGAGTTTCCGACCTTCACCCAGCATTTTCTGGAGATGGTTTACCCCCATTATCTGGCCCCGACCCCCTCCATGGCCGTGGTGGAGCTGGAGCCCGATCTGAACGAAGGCAGATTGGCGGAGGGTTTCGACATCCCCAGGGGCACAGCCTTGCGCGGTAACCTCGGCAACCAAACACAGACCCCTTGCGACTATCGCACGGCCCATCCGGTCCGGCTGTGGCCTATGGCGATCGTCGCCGCCGAGTATTTCGACCACAGTGGCCCGGTAGCGCAACCTGACCTGGGGATACTCAAGCGCAGCAAGGCAGGGATCCGTCTGCGTTTGCGCACCACAGCCGGTTTGACCTTCGATCAGATTTCACCGGGCGATCCAGAGCGATTTCGCTTGGTTCTGTTCCTCCAAGGCGCGGATCAGTTGCCCTTCGAGCTTTATGCGCGCCTGCTCGGGGATATCGTCGGGGTCCTGGTGCAGCCTACGGCCCGCTCCTTGCCCTGGATCGAGACCCTGCCCGCCTCCGCGGTTCGGCCCCTCGGCTTCGACGACGACGAGGCGCTCCTGCCCTATAGCCCAGCCTCCTTTCAGGGTTATCGCAACATCCACGAGTATTTTGCCTTTCCGCAGCGCTACCTCTTCATCGCGATCGAGGGGCTCGGGCCGGTCTTACGGCGTCTCGCCGCCTCGGAGGTGGACCTGATCCTGCTCCTGCGGCAGTCGGCCCCCCTGTTTGAACGGGTGCTGGATGCCGGCAATTTCCTCCTCCACTGCGCCCCGGCCATCAACCTTTTCCCCAAGCGCTTCGATCGCATCCACCTCGGCGACGGCGGTCCCGAATTTCACCTCATCCCCGACCGCACCCGCCCGATGGACTTCGAGGTCTACCGGATCGACAGCGTCACGGGTTATGGGAGCAACCTTACGGACGCCCGTGAGTTTCTCCCCTTTTATATGCCAGCCAATCAACTGGCCAGCGGCGAGCAACAGCCCGCTTACTACAGCATCCACCGGTTGCCACGGCGTCTTTCCTCGCGTCAGCGACAGCATGGCCCCCGCTCCAGTTATGTCGGTAGCGAGGTCTATCTGAACCTGGTGGATACGACCGCGGCCCCTTGGGCGGCTGATCTGCGCCAGCTTGCGGCGACCGGTCTTTGTACCAACCGCGATCTCCCTCTGCATCAGCCCATTGGGGTTGGCAAAACCGATTTCACCCTGGAATCCGGGGCACCCGTGCGCACTCTGCGGGTGCGCGCCGGACCAACCCCCCCGCGCCCCTCCCATGCCCAGGGGGACACCGCCTGGCGACTGATCAGCCATCTCTCGCTCAATTATCTGTCGCTGGCCGATACCGAGGGCGGTACCGGTGCCGCGGGGCTGCGGGACCTCTTGGGGCTTTATAGTGATTTGACTGACAGCGACCAGCGCAAGCAACTCGAAGGTCTGCGCCGGGTGTCATCACGCCCGATCGTCCGGCGGCTCCCCGGGGTGCATCCGGTCGCCTATGGTCGGGGGCTGGAGATCGGCCTGGAGTGCGACGAGACCGCCTTCGAAGGGACTGGCGCCTTCCTGCTCGGCGCCGTCCTAGCCCGTTTTTTTGCTCGTTACGCTACCCTCAATTCATTCACCGAGACCCTGCTCACCACGGGTCGCGGGGAGATCATGCGATGGCCAGCGAGCCTCGGTTGCCGCCCGGCACTGTAGCGGCAGCGCCATCGCCACGGGTAGCGGGCGATGAAGACCCCGACCGGCGGCAGCGGGAGGCCCTGTTGACGACCCTCGCCGCTTCACCCTGGGATTTCAGCTTCCTAGAGACCTTACGGCAGCTGGATTGCCTGCAACCCGGGCGGCCGCGCATCGGTGCGACGGCCCGACCCACCGATGAACCCGTGCGTTTGGCGCAGCGGGCCTCGCTGCGCTTCGCCCCCGCGGAACTTGCCGCGCTCGAACCCGCCAAAGGCGCTCGCCCACCCCGTCTGCTGGTCTATTTCCTTGGCCTGCTCGGACCCAATGGCCCCTTGCCGCTGCACCTGACCGAATATGCGCGGGACCGGCGGCGCAATGTTGGCGATAGCAGTTTCGAGCGTTTTCTGGATGTCTTTAACCACCGTCTGCTCGCCCTGCTCTACCGTGGTTGGGCCCAGGCGCAACCGGCGGTCAGCTTTGACCGACCGGACCAGGACCGCTTCAGCATCTATCTCGGCAGTCTCAGCGGCATCGCCATGCCCGCCTTCCGCAAGCGGGATGAGATGCCCGATCTGGCCAAGCTGCATTACGCCGGCCATCTGTCCTGCCAGACCCGCCACCCGGATGGTCTGAGGGCCATCTTGCACGGGCTGCTGCGGCTGCCCGTGCACATCGTGGAATTCATCGGCGGTTGGCTGACCTTGCCACCCCAATGCCGCTGGCGTCTGGGGGAGACTCCCGCCAATGGGGCCCTCGGCCAGTCCGCAACCCTCGGCGGGCGGGTTTGGGACCATCAATCCCGGTTTCGGATCCGGATTGGTCCGGTTTCATTCAACAATTATCGGGACCTGTTGCCAGGGCGACCGGCCCTGGCGCGCGTCATGGCGGTGGTGCGCAACTATGTGGGGGATGGACTGGCGTGGGACCTGAATCCCGTGCTGGCGGAGGCCGAGGTGCCGCGGCTACGGCTGGGTGCGGGTCTGCCCCTGGGCTGGAGCACCTGGCTGGCGAGCGGCCGACTGGGCCGGGACGGGGACGACCTCAAGCTGGACCCGAACCTAACTCAACCTGATCGCCAGCTCCGACCGGAGACGATCGGGATCCCAAGGGTCGCACCGGCTGCAGAGATGGCCGTGCCCGATATTCAGACGCCTGCCGCTTTCGCGCCACCCGTCAACACCCTTGCCATGGGGAGGATCCCATGACCGAAATCAGCCGCGCCGCCCTGTTCGGCAAGCTCAACCCCCTCGCCTACAAGGCAATCGAGAGCGCCACTGTCTTCTGTAAGATGCGCGGCAATCCCTATGTCGAGTTGGTGCACTGGCTCAACCAGATCCTGCAAGGCCAGGACTCGGACCTGCATCGCATCATCCGCCGCTTCGGCCTGGACCCGGCAAGTCTCGCGCGCGATTTCACCGAGGCGCTCGACCGGCTACCTCGGGGCTCGCGCTCCATCTCGGACCTCTCCAGCGATGTAGAGGAGGCGACCGAACGCGCCTGGACCTACGCGACCCTGCTGTTCGGCGAGTCCCAGGTCCGCACCGGCTATCTAATGGTGGGCATCCTCAAGACCCGTGGGCTGCGCGGCGCCCTGCTCGGGATCTCGCGCCAATTCGAAAAGATCCAGGCCGATGCCCTGACCGAGGGCTTCCGCGAGATCTGCTCGGGCTCGCCCGAGGAGCGGATGTCCGCGAGCGACGGTTTCCAGGCCGCCGCCAGCCCGGGCGCGCCGGGCGAGGCGAGCGCGGCAATGGCCCCGGCCCAAATGGGCAAGCAACAGGCCCTACGGCAATTCTCGGTGGATCTCACCAAGCGTGCTGCCAAGGGGGAACTGGACCCCATCGTCGGGCGTGACGAGGAGATCCGCCAGTTGATCGACATCCTCATGCGCCGCCGTCAGAACAACCCCATCCTGACCGGCGAGGCGGGGGTCGGCAAGACCGCCGTCGTCGAGGGCTTCGCCCAGCGCATCGCGGCCGGTGAAGTGCCCCCACCCTTGCAGGGCGTGTGCCTGCGGACCCTGGACGTGGGCTTGCTCCAGGCTGGCGCCAGCATGAAAGGTGAGTTCGAAAACCGGCTGCGCCAGGTGATCGAGGAGGTCCAGGCCTCGCCCAAGCCCATCATCCTCTTCATCGACGAGGCCCACACCCTGATCGGCGCCGGCGGGGCCGCGGGCACGGGCGATGCGGCCAATCTGCTCAAACCCGCCCTCGCCCGCGGCACCTTGCGCACGGTCGCGGCCACCACCTGGAGCGAATACAAGAAATACATCGAAAAAGATCCCGCCCTCACCCGTCGCTTCCAGGTGGTGCAAGTGGACGAGCCGAGCGAGGAGAAGGCGATCCTCATCGCGCGCGGCATCGCCTCCACCCTCGAAAAACACCACCGGGTCCAGTTGCTTGACGAGGGCCTGGAGGCGGCGGTGCGGCTCTCCCATCGCTACATCCCGGCGCGTCAACTGCCAGACAAGGCGGTGAGCCTGCTCGATACCGCCTGCGCCCGGGTCGCGATCAGTCAGTCCGCCGAGCCCGCGGAGGTCGAGGATTGTCGGCGCCGGATCGAGGGCCTGACGACCGAACTTGCCATCATCGACCGAGAGCGCGCCGTGGGGGTGGACACCGCCGAGCGCGAGCGCTTGGCCAGCGAGAGGCTCGCCACCGAGCAAGGGCGCTTGGTCGAGCTCAGCGCCCGCTGGGACTCCGAAAAGGCCCTGGTCCGAGAGATCCTGGACCTGCGGGCGCGGCTGCGAGGCCAGCAGGCCCCGGTGGAGGGCACGGGGAGTGCCCTGGAGCAGGCCGCCAGCGCCATCGCCCCGGCGCCCCCGCCTGAACCAGCCCAACGCCCCGATCCCGCGGCCAGCGCCACAGCCTCCGCGCCCACCCCGGCACCCTTGGACGAGCGCGAACGCGCCATGGCGCTCGCCAGTCTGCGCGACCTTCAGACTGAGCTGCAGGCGGTGCAGGGCGAACGTCCCTTGATCCTACCTAGCGTCGATGCACAGGCGGTCGCCTCCGTCATCGCCGACTGGACCGGCATCCCGGTCGGGCGCATGGTCAAGAACGAGATTCAGGCCGTCCTCGAGCTGGCCGAGACGCTCAACAAGCGGGTCATCGGTCAGCGACATGCCCTGGAGATGATCGCCGCCCGCATCCAGACCTCGCGCGCCCGACTCGACAATCCCAACAAGCCCATTGGCGTCTTCCTGCTTGCCGGCCCGTCGGGGGTGGGCAAGACCGAAACCGGACTGGCACTCGGCGAGGCGCTCTACGGTGGCGAGCAGAACATCATCACCATCAACATGAGCGAGTTCCAGGAGGCCCACACCGTCTCCACGCTCAAGGGCGCGCCGCCCGGCTATGTCGGCTATGGCGAGGGCGGCATCCTCACCGAGGCGGTCCGCCACAAGCCCTACAGTGTGGTGCTGCTCGACGAGGTGGAGAAGGCCCACCCCGACGTGCATGAAATCTTCTTCCAGGTCTTCGACAAGGGCTGGATGGAGGATGCCGAGGGTCGCTATATCGACTTCCACAATACCGTGATCCTGCTCACCACCAATGTGGGCACGGATCTCATCATGAACCTGTGCAAGGACCCGGAGCTGCTGCCGGATGTCGAGGGCCTGGCCCAGGCGCTGCGAACGCCGCTCCTCAAGACCTTCCCGCCCGCGCTCCTGGGGCGCGTGGTGACCATTCCCTATTACCCCCTGAGCGACGCGATCCTGGGTCTGATCATTCGCCTTCAGCTCGACCGCATCGTGCGGCGGATTAGCG
>WBZM01002829.1_pt1 | contig 14242 bp, 12 predicted proteins | sample 5204271 | NCBI WGS metagenome assembly WBZM01 (sample SAMN12344346, study PRJNA552823) | activated sludge metagenome | biome: Activated sludge suspended growth; feature: Nitrification reactor; material: Wastewater; isolation source: activated sludge from nitrification reactor of wastewater...
CAGCAACGCCTCGATGTAGTCGGCGCAGGCGATGTCCTCGTCGCCGTCGCGGTCCACCCATTCGCCGGTGATGACGAAGCAGACCGCGCGAGCGCGGGCGGCGCGGATGGCCTCGGCGGTGGCGCGGGCGCAGACGAGGCTGGCAGCGAACAGCCGGCGCGCGCCGTGGAAGCGCTGCAGGCCGCGCACGCCGGCGGCGGTGGTCAGTACCACCGGGCGGCCGGCGACGTCCGCGCCGGCGAGTTCGGCGGGCGAATTGCCGAAGTCGAAGCCCGGCACCGGGTCGCCGCCGGCGATGGCGCCGACCGAGACCGAACCGGCAAGTCGCATCGCCAGCCCCTGCGCGGCGAGGACGCCATCGACCGGGTAGATCGCCTTCGCGCCCCGGTCGAGCGCGACGGCGGCGGTGGTGAAGGAACGCAGCGTGTCGATGACGACGACCGTATCGTGCGCCTCCGGCAGATCCTGCAGGCGGTTCAGGAACAGGCGGGAGAATTTCATGGCCGGCGCGGGCGGGGGGTCAGAGCAGCGGGGCCAGCCAGCGCTCGGCTTCCCTGAGTTCCATGCCCTTGCGCACGGCCCAGTCTTCGAGCTGGTCGCGGCCGATTTTCGGGATGGCGAAGTAGGCTGCGGCCGGATGGCCGATGTAGAAACCGGACACCGACGCGGCCGGGGTCATGGCGCAGGACTCGGTCAGGCCCATGCCGATCGCCGGGGCGTCGAGCAGGGCGAACAGGTCGCGCTTGGCGGTGTGGTCCGGGCAGGCCGGGTAGCCTGGGGCAGGGCGGATGCCCTTGTATTGCTCTGCGATCAGCGCGTCGTTGTCCAGTTTTTCGCCGTTGGCGTAGCCCCAGAATTCGGTACGCACCTTCATGTGCAGCCACTCGGCGGCGGCTTCGGCGAGGCGGTCGGCGAGGGCCTTGAGCAGGATCGCCGAGTAGTCGTCGTGGGCGGCCTCAAAGGCGGCGACGCGCTCGTCGATGCCGAGGCCGGCGGTGACAGCGAAGGCGCCCGCGTAGTCGTTGTCACCGACGAAATCGGCCAGTGCGGTGTTGAAACGTCCGGCCGGCTGCTTGATCTGCTGGCGTAGGCCGACCCAGCGTGCGGCTTCGGTGCTGCGGCTGTCGTCGGCGTAGAGGACGATGTCCTCTTTCTTGCCGCGGGCCGGATAGAGGCCGAACACGGCTTTCGCGGTCAACCAGTTTTCGGACACGATTTTCGCCAGCATCGCCTGCGCGTCGGCGAACAGCTGGCGGGCGGTATCGCCGACCGTTTCATTGTTCAGGATGGCCGGGTAGCGGCCGGCCAAGTCCCAACTCTGGAAGAAGGGCGACCAGTCGATGTAGGGAACGAGGTCGGCAAGCGGAATCGTCAACTCGTGGCGGCCAGGCTGGGCAGGCTTCACCGGCGTGTGCGCCGCGTTCCACGTGAAACGGTTGGCGCGGGCGTCCTCGAGCGAGACCAGCGTCGCGCCCTTGCGGCCGGCATGCTCGGCACGGACCGTTTCGTATTCGGCAGCGATCTCGGCGACGTAGCCGGCCTTCTGGTCAGCGGAGAGCAGCTTGGTGGCGACGCCGACGGCGCGCGAGGCATCGGGCACGTAGACGACGGGGCTGTCGGTGTTGGTGGCGATCTTGAGCGCGGTGTGGGCGCGGCTGGTCGTCGCGCCGCCGATCAACAGCGGCTGCTTCATACCCTGGCGCCGCATTTCGCTGGCGACGTGGGCCATTTCCTCGAGCGACGGGGTGATCAGGCCGGAAAGGCCGATGATGTCGACGCGGTGCTCCAGCGCTGCCTTCAGGATGTTGTCGCAGGAGACCATGACGCCGAGGTCGACGACGTCGTAGCCATTGCAGCCGAGCACGACGCCGACGATGTTCTTGCCGATGTCGTGCACGTCGCCCTTGACGGTGGCCATCAGGATCTTGCCCTTGGAGCCCAGCCCGGTGCGCGACTTTTCCGCTTCGATGTAGGGCAGCAGATGCGCCACGGCCTGCTTCATTACGCGGGCCGATTTGACGACCTGCGGCAGGAACATCTTGCCGGCGCCGAAGAGGTCGCCGACGTGGTTCATGCCGGCCATCAGCGGGCCTTCGATGACGGCGAGCGGCGGCTTGCCTTCACTTTCCAGCTTGGCCCGGACTTCCTCGGTGTCGGCGACGACGAAATCGGTGATGCCCTTGATCAGCGCATGCTCAAGCCGATTCTCGACCGACTGCTCGCGCCAGCTCAAATCCGGGCCGCTGTCCTTGCTCTTGCCTTCATTCACCGTCTGGGCGAAATCGACGAGCGCCTCGCCGGCGCCCCGGTGGCGGTTGAGCACCACGTCCTCGACCTTGGCGCGCAGTTCCGGCTCGAGATCGTCGTAGACGCCGAGCATGCCGGCATTGACGATGCCCATGGTCATGCCATTCTGGATGGCGTGGTAGAGGAAGACGGTGTGAATCGCCTCGCGCACCGGATCGTTGCCGCGGAAGCTGAACGAGACGTTGGAGACGCCGCCGGAAATGTGGGCGTGCGGCAGGTTCTGCTTGATCCAGCGCACCGACTCGATGAAATCGACGGCGTAGTTGTCGTGCTCGGGAATGCCGGTGGCGATGGCGAAGATGTTCGGGTCGAAGATGATGTCATCGGCCGGAAAGCCGATGCCGGTCAGCAACTCGTAGGCGCGACTGCAAATCTCGATCTTGCGCGCATAGGTGTCGGCCTGGCCCTTCTCGTCGAAGGCCATGACGATCACCGCCGCGCCGTAGCGGCGGGCGAGGCGGGCCTGGTCGAGGAATTTCGCCTCGCCTTCCTTCATCGAGATCGAATTGACGATGCCCTTGCCCTGGATGCACTTGAGGCCGGCCTCGATGACTTCCCATTTCGACGAGTCGATCATGATCGGCACCCGCGAAATGTCGGGTTCCGAGGCGATCAGCTTGAGGAAGCGGTCCATGGCGGCGAGCGAGTCGAGCATCGCCTCGTCCATGTTGATGTCGATGACCTGCGCGCCGTTGTCCACTTGCTGGCGGGCGACGGCCAGCGCGTCGTCGAAGCGGCCTTCGAGGATCATCCGGGCGAAGGCGCGCGAACCGGTGACGTTGGTGCGCTCGCCGACATTCACGTAGAGCGAATCGGGCGTGACGTTGAACGGCTCCAGCCCGGAGAGGCGCAGCGCCGGCGCGATTTTGGGGACTTTTCGCGGGTTGACCGTGGCGACGCGCTGGGCGATGGCGGCGATGTGCTCGGGTGAGGTGCCGCAGCAGCCGCCGACGATATTGACGATGCCGGCCTGTGCCCAGCTCTCGACTTCATCGGCCAGCATGTCGGCGGTTTCGTCGTAGCCGCCGAAGGCGTTGGGCAGGCCGGCGTTCGGGTGGGCCGAGACGAAGCAGTCGCAGACGCGCGACAACTCCTCGACGTACTGGCGCAATTCCTTGGCGCCGAGCGCGCAGTTGAGGCCGAAGGATAGCGGCTGGATGTGGCGCAGCGAATTCCAGAAGGCTTCGGCAGTCTGCCCGGACAGCGTGCGGCCGGAGGCGTCGGTGATCGTGCCGGAGATCATGACCGGCCAGCGCCGGCCGGACTCGTCGAAGAACTGCTCGATGGCGAACAGCGCCGCCTTGGCGTTCAGGGTGTCGAAGACGGTCTCGACCAGCAGGATGTCCGCGCCGCCGTCGGTCAGGCCGGTGATGGCTTCGAGGTAGTTGTCGACCAGTTGGTCGAAAGTGACGTTGCGGTAGCCGGGGTCGTTCACGTCCGGCGAAATCGACGCGGTGCGGTTGGTCGGGCCGAGGACGCCGGCGACGAAACGCGGCTTGTCCGGGTTGGCGGCGGTGAATTCGTCGCACAGGCAGCGAGCCAGCGCCGCACCTTCCCTGTTCAGCTCATAGACGATGGCTTCGAGCTTGTAGTCAGCCTGCGAGACAGCGGTCGAATTGAAGGTGCAGGTTTCGAGGATGTCGGCACCCGCTTCCAGGTATTCGCGGTGGATGCCGCCAATCACGTCCGGTCGCGTCAGCACCAGCAGGTCGTTGTTGCCCTTGAGGTCGTGGGCGTGGTCCCTGAAGCGCTCGCCGCGGTAATCGGCCTCGGCCAGCCCGTGGCGCTGGATCATCGTGCCCATGGCGCCGTCGAGGACGAGCAGGCGCCGCTGCAGGAGGGCGGATAGTTCTGAAGTGCGGTCGGGATGCATCGGGGTTTCCGTGAGCGGGAAAATCCTGAATTATATCAAGGATCTGCGCTCAGCCCCGGACCTCGACGCGTTTGCCGGCCTTCTTGACCAGGCCGCTGCCGGTATCGAAGTAGACATTGAAATAGGTCAGCTCGTTGTGCGGCATGCCCTCGATATGCCACTCCCAGATTTCCTCGCGCAGGTTGTCGAAAACCATCTTGTTGGCGGGCTTCCCGAGCAGGCGGCGAATCTGGTCGCGGGTCATCCCCTCGCGGGCCTTGGCATAGCTGCTGTCGTTCAGGACCTGCTCGAGCTTCCGGACGACCTGATCCGCGCCCAGGGTAATCATGTAGCAATGAACGCCGGCCGGCTGCCGGGTGTATTCCCAGGTCACGCTGCCGTCATCGTTCGTGAATTCGAAGCCCGGGTTGCCCATCTTTGCCCGCACCTCGGCGGCCGTGGTGATACCCGGCTTGATCTCCGGCAGGACGACGATGTCGCATGCCGGCAGGATGGCAGCGGTAATCGCCGCGAGCGCAGCCGAAATCCAGTTGGTCTTCTGCATGCGGCCAGTTTACCCTGTTCGCAGCCTGGCTTCATAATGTCGTCGAATTCAAATCCCCGGACAGGCAGATGCAGAACCTTGATCCAGTTGCCGCCTTCAGTTTCCTGGAAGCCAATCCCGAGGCCTTGCTGGTCGATTGCCGTACCGAGGTCGAATACATGTGTGTCGGCCATCCGACAGGCGCCGAGCACATCGCCTGGCAGGAGGCGCCGGACTGGCAAGTCGATCCGCATTTCGCCGACAAGGTCAGGCATCTCGTCGTGGGGGACATGGCGCGACCGGTCCTGCTCATCTGCCGCAGCGGAATCCGCTCGCGCGATGCCGGGGAAGCGCTTGAAGCGGCCGGATTCATCAACGTGATCAACGTCAGCGAAGGCTTCGAAGGTCCGCTCGACGACAATTACCATCGCGGAACGCTCGGCGGCTGGCGTTTTCACGGGCTACCCTGGCAACAGAACTGAGCGTCGGTATAGCACGGCGGCCAGCGATCCGAGAACGAGGAGCCCGGTCATCGCCAGCGCCAGGCTCAGCGTCGATCTCCAGACCGCCGGAGCGATCGCTGCCGCGACCAGGCTGTTGAAGCCGGACTGCATGAATGTCTGGCACGAAGCGGCCATCCCCCGGTTGTCGGGGAAGGGATCGAGGGCGAAGAGCGTCAGGTTGGGCATGGCCAGCGACATGCCCAGCGTGTACAGGAACAGGGGCGCGACGCTCCATGGCAGGCTGGCCGGCAGGACCAGGTTCAGGCCGATATTGAACAGCGCGGCGGCGGCCATGACGCCGTAGCCAAGCTTTACCGTCGCTCCCGGCGAGCGTCTACCGGCGAGCCGCCCGGCGAGCCCCGAACCCAGCATCAATCCGCCCATGGCCGGGCCGAACAGCCAGAGAAAGCTGGTTTCGGAAACCCCGAGGTGGGTCATCAGGAATACCGGCGCCGACATCACGTAGACGAAGAAGCCGGCGAAATTCAGCGCCAGGGCGCCGCTGGCGAGCAGGAACGGCGGCGAGGCCAGCACGCTCCAGTAGGCCCTGCCGAGGTAGGCCGGATGGAGCGACTGGCGCTTCTCCGGCGGCAGTGTCTCCGGCAGCAGCTTCCAGCAGGCGATCCAGAGTGTTGCGGTCGATAGCACCAGAAAGGCAAAAACCGAACGCCAGCCGAACCATGTCTGCAGCCAGCCACCTATCATCGGGGCGATCGCCGGGGCCAGCGCGAACATCATCGTGATCTGCGCGATCAGGCGTTGCGCCGGCGGGCCGTCGAAAAGATCGCGGACGATGGCGCGGGTGACGACCATGCCGGCGCCGGCGGTCATCCCCTGCAGGCCCCGCCATAGCCAGAGTTGGGCGATCGAGGTGGCAAAGGCGCAACCGGCCGACGCGGCGCCGAACAGGGCAAGCGCAACGAGGATGACGCGGCGCCGGCCGAAGCGGTCAGACAGCGCGCCATGCCACAGTGTCATCACGGCGAAGGCCAGCAGGTAGACCGAGAGCGTCTGCTGGACTTCGATGGGAGTGGCCTTCAGGCTCTGACCGATGTCGTGAAACGAAGGCAGGTAGGTGTCGATCGAGAACGGACCGAGCGCCGCCATGCTGGCCAGCAGAAAGGCAATGGCGCGGGTGGAACGCCCCTGCTCAACCACCGGACAGGCGCCGGTACTGGATCGCCTCGGCCACATGTGGGGCGCGTAGCGAAGCGCTGCCCGAGAGATCGGCGATGGTCCGGGCGACCTTGAGAACGCGGTGCCAGGCGCGCGCCGACAGGCCTAGCCGCACGCTCGCGTGTTTGAGTAGCCCGGCGCCGGCGTCGTCCGGCTGGCACACGGTATCGACCTCCTTCGCCGTCAGGCGGGAATTCGCCTTGCCCTGGCGCTCCCGCTGCCTTGCCAGTGCCGCTTCGACCCGGCCGCGCACGGTGGCCGATGACTCACCGTCGCCGGTGCCGCCAAGCGCATCGACCGGCACCGCCGGAACCTCGATCAGCAGGTCGATCCGGTCGAGGAAAGGGCCGGAAATCCTGCCGCGGTAGCGGGCGATCTGGTCCGGGGTGCACCGGCACTTGCCGTTGCCGTGCCCGCTGTACCCGCAGGGGCACGGGTTCATCGCCGCGACGAGCTGGAATTCCGCCGGAAATCTGGCGTGCCGGGCGGCGCGGGCGATGTGGATGTGCCCGGACTCGAGCGGCTCGCGCAGGGTTTCCAGCACCTTGCGGTCGAACTCCGGCAACTCGTCGAGGAACAGCACGCCGTGGTGGGCCAGGCTGATCTCGCCAGGGCGCGGCGGGTTGCCGCCGCCGACCAGGGCGACGGCCGACGCGGTATGGTGCGGCTGGCGATAAGGGCGAACGCCGAACGCTTCGGGCCGGAACTGCCCGACCAGCGAGAGGACCGCGGCCGAGCCCCTGGCTGCTTCGCCATCGAGCATGGGCAGCAAACCCGGCAGGCGGGCGGCGAGCATAGACTTCCCCGAGCCCGGCGGGCCGATCATCAGCAGCGAATGGCCACCGGCGGCGGCGACCTCCAGCGCCCGCTTGGCCTGGCTCTGGCCGCGAACCTCGTTGAGGTCGGGGAATATCGGACGATCTTCGCTGTCGGCTGGCAGCGGTGCCGGAAGTACGGCCTGCCCGGAAATGTGAGCGCACACTTCAACGAGCGAGCGCGCGGCGAGGATGCTTTCCGACCCGATCAGCGCCGCTTCCCGGGCGCTGTCTTCAGGCAGGATGAAGGTCTTGCCGTTGCCGGCGGTCTGCAAGGCCATGGCCAGTGCGCCGCGGATCGGGCGCAGCTCTCCCGACAGCGAGAGTTCGCCAGCGAACTCGCAGTCGCTCAAGGCCGATGCGGGAATCTGGCCGCTGGCGGCGAGCATTCCGAGGGCGATCGGCAGGTCGAAGCGGCCCGACTCCTTGGGCAGGTCGGCCGGCGCGAGGTTGACGGTGATACGCTTGCTCGGGAAGTCGAAGCCGGAATTGACGATGGCGGCGCGCACGCGGTCGCGCGCCTCCTTGACCTCGGTATCCGGCAGACCGACCAGCGTGAAGGTTGGCAAGCCGCTCGCCAGATGCACTTCCACCGTTACTGGCGGAGCGCTCAGGCCATCGAGTCCGCGGCTGTGAGCGATGGCGAGCGCCATCGTGGCCTACTGTGGCGACCGCGCTTTTTCCAGCGCCTCGACGCGCGTTTCGAGTTCCTTCAGCCTCTCGCGGGTGCGGGCCAGCACCTGCGACTGGATATCGAATTCCTCGCGGGTGACGACGTCAAGCTTGGCCAGCAGGCCGCTCACCGCTGCCCGCGCATTCTTCTCGAGATCCCTGGCCGGCGAATTGGCGAGCAGGGCGTTCATCTTGTTGCCGATTTCTTCAAGTGTCTTCGGGTCGAGCATGGGGATCCTCCGTGTCGGAAAAGTGTAACACAGCGCCTGCCGCTTGCTTGCGGGCACCCTGCCTGTCCGTGGTGCGCCGGCAGTTCAGTGCGCACCAGACTGGTGCTTCGGGGGGCCATCGCCGATGGCGCCGGGGAAAAATTCCTTGATATTCATCAAGAAAGAATCCTGGCACGGGTCGTGCTAATGCTGTACTGCACAAATTTTCTTTCACTTTGACCCCAGGAGAAGCACCATGACCAAGACCCTGATCGCCGCCGCGCTTGCCGGAGCGTTTGCACTACCCGCCGTCGCCCAGACGGCTTCGTCGGAACGCGGCGAGGCACCCTCGGCTGAAGCGCAGGCCAGCCCGCACGCATTTACCGGCAACCTGACCGTCGCGACCGATTACCGGTTCCGCGGCATTTCCCAGACTTTCGGCAAGCCGGCGATTCAGGGCGGCGTCGACTACCTCCATGAGAGCGGCATCTATGTCGGCAACTGGAACTCCAATGTGAACGAGGCGACCGGATTTCCCGGCGGCAGCGTCGAAATGGACTTCTACGGCGGCTGGAAGAAGACGTTCGACGACTTCGGGGTCGATATCGGGGTGCTGTATTACTACTATCCCGGAACCGCTACCGGCTTCTATTCGCCGTGCAACTTCAAGGGGGGCATCTCGTGTGCCACCGGTCGCGTGGACAACACCGAAATGTACCTCGGTCTGAGCTGGAAGACGCTTTCGTTCAAGTGGTCGCATGCCTTCAGTGACTACTTCAGCATTCCGGATACCTCGGGTACCAACTACTTCGACCTTTCCGGCAGTTACGATCTCGGCGATGGCTGGGGCATCAATGCCCATGTCGGCTACACCGACCTGCGCGATTACCGGAGTCCCACCGGCAACGACGGCAAATACACCGACTGGAACATTGGCGTGACCAAGGACATCAGTGGCTGGGTCATCGGTCTGGCCTATGTCGATACCAACGCGAAGGGCGGGAACCTGGGTGATCCCTACCGCTACGTGAATAGCAACGGGAAAGAGTACGACGCCGGCAAGGCGACCGCTGTCCTCTCGGTTTCCAGGACCTTTTGATCGCCCTCTGCACTCCCGCGGGTGACTTGACTGACGCCTGCGGGGAAACGCCAATTTCAATTTTTCGGGGAACTACTCATGAAATTCGTTACTGCCATCATCAAGCCGTTCAAGCTTGACGAAGTGCGTGAGGCGCTGTCCGCCATCGGCGTGCAGGGTGTCACGGTCACCGAGGTGAAGGGGTTCGGCCGGCAGAAAGGGCACACCGAGCTGTACCGGGGTGCCGAATATGTCGTCGATTTTCTGCCCAAGGTTAAGGTCGAGGCCGCTGTGAAAAGCGAGCAGATCGATCAGGTCATCGAAGCGATAGAAAAATCCGCCAGTACCGGCAAGATCGGTGACGGCAAGGTCTTCGTCTTCGACCTCGAACAAGTCATCCGTATCCGTACCGGCGAGTCCGGTATCGATGCCCTTTAAGGAGCGCATCATGAAACGCGTAATTGCATTGCTGGCACTGCTCGGCGCTGTCGCCTTCGGCGCGCCGGCCTGGGCCGAGGAAAAGGTTGCGGCTCCGGCGGCAACCGCAACTGCCGCCGCGCCAACCGGAATGAGCGGAACCGCTGTCGACACTGCTTCAGCCGCTGCCGCCGCACCGGTACCCGTCGTCAACAAGGGCGACAATGCCTGGGTGATGATGAGCGCGGCCCTGGTCATCCTGATGTCGATCCCCGGCCTGGCGTTGTTCTACGGCGGTCTGGTCCGCACCAAGAACATGCTCTCGGTGCTGATGCAGGTGTTCACCATCTTCTCCCTGATCACGGTGTTGTGGGTGGTCTATGGCTACTCAGCGGCTTTCACCGAGGGCAACGCGTTTGTCGGCGTACTCGACAAGCTCTTCCTGAAAGGCGTCACCGTTGACTCGGTTGGCGCGACCTTTACCAAGGGAGTCGTCATCTCCGAACTGGCGTTCATCATCTTCCAGGGCGCCTTCGCGGCAATCACCTGCGGACTCATCGTCGGGGCCCTCGCCGAGCGCGCCCGGTTCGCCGCAATCCTGGTCTTCATGGTGATCTGGTTCACGCTGTCCTACATCCCGATGGCCCACATGGTGTGGTACTGGGCCGGACCGGATGCCTACATCGACGCGGCCGCCGGGGAAGCGGCGGGCAAGACAGCGGGCTTTCTGTTCCAGAAGGGCGCCCTCGACTTCGCTGGCGGCACCGTGGTGCATATCAACGCCGCGATCGCGGGTCTGGTCGGCGCCTACATGATCGGCAAGCGTACCGGTCTGGGGAACGTGTCGATGGCTCCGCACTCTCTGACCTTCACGATGATCGGCGCTTCTCTGCTGTGGTTCGGCTGGTTCGGCTTCAATGCCGGCTCGGCGCTCGAGGCCTCCGGCGGTGCCGCTCTGGCGATGGTGAACACCTGGGTGGCGACAGCCTGTGCCACGCTGTCGTGGATGCTGGCGGAATGGGTCTTCAAGGGCAAGCCGTCGATGCTGGGCGCCGCTTCCGGTGCCGTCGCGGGTCTCGTGGCAATCACGCCCGCAGCCGGCTTCGTCGGGGTCATGGGCGCGATCGTGATCGGCCTGCTGGCCGGCATCCTCTGCCTGTGGGGCGTCAATGGCCTGAAGAAGATGCTGGGCGCCGACGACTCGCTCGACGTCTTCGGCGTCCATGGCGTCGGCGGCATTCTCGGCGCCATCCTGACTGGCGTCTTCGCCGATCCGGCACTGGGCGGGACGGGCGTCTATGACTACGTGGCCAACAAGGTCGGCGACTTCGACATGGCCACCCAGGTGATCAGCCAGTTGTGGGGTGTCGGCACCGTCATCGTCTGGTCCGGCGTGGTTTCAGTGGTTGCCTACAAGCTGGTCGATATGGTCATCGGTCTGCGGGTTCCGGAAGAGGAAGAGCGCGAAGGCCTCGACCTGACTTCCCATGGCGAAAGCGCCTATCACCACTGAGCAGCGAATCCCTGATCTCTCTCCCTTTGGGCACCTTCGGGTGCCCTTCTTTTTATTCCGCCCGCAATGAGTTGGCCAGATCCACTCGTCGTCGGCGATGACCTGTGTCATGATGCGGCCTCATTTTGTCTGGGGTCTCGCCGAGATCCTGCGTTTCATCGGAGAAACCGAACATGAATGCAAACAAGCCCGGCGGGCGCGTCGCCGCGATCCTTCTCGCGGCTGCCGGCAGCACCACCGCAGCACTGGCCCAGTCTTTTCCTTCCAGCACCGCCGACTGTCGCGGCATCGAAGCGAACATGGAACGCCTGGCCTGCTACGACGCGGTCGCCGGACGTGCCGATGTTGCGTCCAGGGGAACAGCGGGCGCATCGGCGGTCGTTACCCCGGCCTCGACGCCATCCGCGGAAGCAAAGCGGGCGGACAGCGATGTGGTTGCGCGCCCGCCGACGACATCGATGATCGATGCCGCATGGGGTTTCGATCCGGACTCGGCGCCCTTCGACATCGGCTTCTACAACGCGAATTACCTGCTGTTCGGCCGCTATTCCGACAACGTCAACAAGGGGCCGTTCCTGCCCCTGGTTCAGGGCGCCGCGCGAGAGCAACTCGATCTCAACAGCACCGAGGCGAAATTCCAGATCAGCTTCAAGGCGCGCGTGTGGACCAGCGACGACCGGCGCTGGGGCCTGTGGGCAGCCTACACGCAACAGAGCCAGTGGCAGCTATACAACGGCGACACCTCGCGGCCATTCCGCGACAACAACTACATGCCCGAGCTGTTCGTGAGTTACCGGCCGGATGTCGATCTCGGCGGCGGCTTCAGCTGGAAGCTCCTGAATGTGGGCTACAACCATCAGTCGAACGGCCGCTCCGATCTCTTTGCCGACGGCCGGAACAACGGCCTGTCGCGGAGCTGGGACAGGCTGTTCGCCGAGTTCGGCGTCGAGCGCGAGGACCTCGCCTTGTTCGCCACGGTCTGGTACCGCCTGCCGGAAAGCTCGACCAAGGACGACAATCCTGACATCACCGATTACTATGGCCATGGCAAGCTCAGTGCGCTCTACCGCTGGCGGGGCAACACCTTCTCGGGCTCGGTCCGCGGCAACCTGAAGACCGGCAAGGGCGCCGTCGAAGCCGGCTGGTTCTCGCCCCGTCTTTTCGGGCCTCTGCGCGGTTACGTGCAGGTGTTCTCCGGGTACGGCGAAAGCCTGATCGATTACAACTGGAACCAGACGACGATTGGCGCCGGCATCGCCTTGAGCGACGGGCTCTAGGCGCGACCGGGCGAGGTTCTGCGTCCCGGCGCCGTCGGCAATGTCGACGCCGGGACTGACCTACCGGTTTTCCGGCGAGGGATGGATGCAGTTTCGTCCGGCTGCCTTGGCCTCATAGAGCGCGTCGTCGGCATGCCCGGTGGCGATGTCGATGGAGTCCTCGCCCGGCAGGCACTGGGCGATGCCGATGCTGACCGAGAGCCGGCAGCGGCCGCGATGACTGCGCACGATGATCTTGTTGACCTCCGACCGGATGCGTTCGGCGACCAGGTAGGCGCCCGCGGGCGAGGTATCTGGCAACAGCAGACGGAACTCGTCGCCGCCGGCCCGCGCAAAGATGTCCTGTTCGCGCAGGTTCTCGTGGACTACCGTGACGAACTGCTTGAGCGCGTTGTCGCCGGCGGCGTGGCCCAGGCTGTCATTGATGCCCTTGAAGTGATCGATGTCGATGACGACCAGCGCCAGCTCGCCACCGTTGCGGGCTAGGCGGGACACCTCGTGGCGGGCGAGCTCGTAGAAGGTGCGCAGGTTGTACACACCGGTCAGGAAATCCGTCGCGGCGAGCAGCTCCAGACGGCGCTCGAGGGCCTTGCGCTCGGAAATGTCGAGTATCGCGCCGACGATGCCGTCCGGCTCCCCGGCGGGATCGAGGAAGATCGCCTTGTGGAAGACCACGTCATGAAGACTGCCGTCGGCGTGACGGACCTGCGATTCATACGACTGCGTTCCGCCCCGGGCCAGGTGGTCGATATCCGACTGGTCGTAGACGGCCGCCAGATCGGCGGGGGCGACGTCGAAGACGGTCTTGCCGACAATGTCGCCGGCCGCAAGGCCGAGGTATTCCGCAAACGCCCTGTTGCTGGCGGTGTAGCGGCGATTGCGGTCCTTGATGAAGATGGGGATCGGCAGGGTCTCCAGCGCCGCCTGCAGGCTCAGCCAGTGGGCCAGTGCCGAGGGCTCGACCGGTTCCGCCCGTGCTGCGCGGGGATGGTGCTCAAGGCGGGCAAGGGCCAGCTCGATGCGCTCGAGATCGTCCATGGCGCAGCAGTCGACCGCACCGCCCTGAACGATGCGAAGCGCCAGTGTCGGGCTCCAGGGATCGAGGAGAACGATGTGCGGGAAACCGCTCGGGCACATCGGTAGATAGCGCTGCCGCCACTCCGCATGGGCAGGTTCGCCGTCGATCGCCACCAGAACAGCCAGCGCCGTGTCGGCGCTCTCCCGGTCGCCGAAGCGCGGGGTGGGGGTGACGACAGCGAGGCCGGGCAAAGCCGGCTCAGCCGCGCGCTTGCTGGTGCGCAGGTCGAGAAGCAGGAGGCGGCGGGTAGGGTGCAGGACGTCCGGCATGGCTTCATTCCAAATTTGACTGGATTCATTCTGCGATCCGGTGGGCGGCCACGACAGGAAATATTCCGCACTTTCTCGGGAAGATTCGGGCTGATTTCCGCCGGCCGTGAAATATCTCGCGGATTGCCGCCGACGGAAACGCCCCGTCATTCACAGCGCGGGCATGCCGTCCTGCTGCGCGACTTTCAGCGAATTAAGGGAGGAAGATGATCGCGCGCTGTGGGGAAGCGCGCCTCCTGCCCAGCTTCGCCCGGCGGCCCGCGCCGCCGGGGTGTGGCAACCGGCCTAGCGGAAGACCACCGTCTTGTTGCCGTGCACCAGCACCCGGTCCTCAATGTGGTAGCGCAGGCCGCGGGCAAGGACCGTCTTCTCGATGTCCTTGCCGTAGCGGACCATGTCGTCGGGTGAATCGGAATGGTCGATGCGGATGACGTCCTGCTCGATGATCGGGCCGGCGTCGAGCTCGCTGGTCACGTAGTGGCAGGTCGCGCCGATCAGCTTGACGCCGCGCTGGTAGGCCTGGTGGTAGGGC
>WBZM01002830.1_pt1 | contig 14240 bp, 12 predicted proteins | sample 5204271 | NCBI WGS metagenome assembly WBZM01 (sample SAMN12344346, study PRJNA552823) | activated sludge metagenome | biome: Activated sludge suspended growth; feature: Nitrification reactor; material: Wastewater; isolation source: activated sludge from nitrification reactor of wastewater...
GCCCAGCCGACCCGCAGCCCAGCCGCGATGGTCTTGCTGAACGAGCCGAGGTAGACCACGGACTCCGAGTCCATGGCACGGATCGCCTGCGGGACCTCACCGTCGAACCCGAGCAGGCCGTACGGGTCATCCTCCAGGACCAGCACGCCCGCCTCCTGTGCGATGCGCAGGATCTGCTCACGCCGGGCTTGATCCTGCGTCACGCCGGCTGGGTTGTGGTAGCTGGGGATCGTGTAGATGAACTTGACCCGTCGACCTTCGGCGCGGCAGGCCGCCAGCGCCTCCTCGAGGGCTTCCGGCACGAGGCCGTTCGCGTCCATGGCCACGTGCCGCACGTCGACCTGGTACGCCCGGAACACCCCGAGCGCGCCCACGTACGACGGCGCCTCCACGAGAACGACGTCGCCTGGGTCGCAGAACACCCGGGTCACGAGGTCGAGTGCCATCTGCGAGCCGGCCGTGACGACCACATCGTCCGGGTGCGCACTGACGCCGACCGGCGCCATGACCTCCAGGATCTGCTCGCGCAGCGTCTGGTCACCCTGGCCGTTGCCGTACTGCAGCGCAACGGAACCACGAGTGAGCAGCAACCGTTGCACGGTGTCGGCGATGGCTTCCATGGGCAGGGCGTCCACGTAGGGCATCCCGCCGGCCAGTGACACGACCTCGGGCCGGGACGCCACGGCGAAAAGGGCGCGGATCTCGGACGCGGTCATCCCCATCGCCCTCGCGGCGTACGAGTCGATCCACGGGTCGAGTCGTGATCCTGTCATGCACCCACCTCCGGTCTGTCTCTACCATGCCTGTCGTGGATGACAAGCATTCCTCCCGGGTCCTTCTACGCATTGTCGCCCTCGCGGCCCTCGGTCTGGCGGTGGGTTTCGTGTTGGGGGGTCTGCGCCCGCGCAAACCCCCTGCGTGACCGCGCCCTCAGCCCGGTGAGAAGAAGTCGTGGATCGCCGAGGCGATGGCTTCTGCGAACTCCTGACGTGTGTGTGACTCGGTCAGGCGCTCGAGATCGTGCGCGTTGGACAGGTAGCCGGCCTCCAGGCGGACGGTGGCCATCCGGGTCATCCGCAGCAGGTCCCAGGTCTTGGCGTGGATGCTGCAGTCGTCGAAGCCGGTGCGCTTGACCACATGGTCCTGCAGCAGTTCGGCGAACCGCCGGCCGACCATGGACGCGGTGCGTGCGCTGCCGTAGTAGAACGTCGCCGCCCCCGCCCCTCTCCCGGAGGGCTCCCAGTCGCAGTGCACCGATATCACCAGGTCCGCCCCGACCCGGTTCGCGAAGGCCGCGCGCTCGGCGTCGGTGGCCGGCGACAGGTGGTTCACGCCCAGCGGCCGGGTCAGCAGCACCTGAGTGCCCACTGCGGACAACCGTCCCTCCAGCCGCGAACAGATGTCGTCGATGATGAACTGCTCGGTGATCTGCGGCGTCTCCCGGCCGGGGTCGTTGCCCCCGTGACCGGGGTCGATCACGATGACCTTGTCCGCCGTGCCGGTCTGCAGTTGCATGAGGACCTGCTGGTCCCGCAACACCTCCGGCGCCCCGCCACTGACGGTGCGCGTCAGGCGGTCCAGTGCGCGCAGCGTGGCCGGGCCGCATACGCCGTCGGGTTCGAGGCCGACGTTGCGCTGGAAATCCCGCAGAGCGTGGTCGGTGGACGGCCCGAAGATCCCGTCGACACGACCGGAGTCGAAACCCATGTCGGTGAGCCTGCGCTGCAGAGCCAGCGCGTCCTCGCCGATCAACATGTGACCGGCGCTGTAGGACAGCACCCGGTCACCGAGGCGCCAGCGCACCTCCTCGAGGCGGCGGAACGTCTCCGGGCCGACGATGCCGTCGACGTTGAGACCTTGTTGCTGCTGGAAAGCCCTGACTGCGGCGTCCATGGCAGCGTCGAACTGCGCCGGAGCGGTGGCCGGCAACAGACCCAGACGGATCAGTCGGTCTCGAACCTCCGCGACGACCGGCCCTGTGTCACCGCGTCGCGCCACGCTCTACTGCAGGTAGTCGCTGAGGTCCGCGATGAGCGCGGCCTTCGGCTTGGCGCCGATGATCTGCTTGACCACCTTGCCGCCGGAGTAGACGTTCATGGTGGGGATCGACGTGATGCCGTATTGTGCGGCGGTCGACGGGTTCTCGTCGACGTTCAGCTTGGCGACGACGATCTCGTCGTGCTCGCCGGCCAACTCCTCGAGGATGGGGGAGACCATGCGGCACGGGCCGCACCACTCCGCCCAGAAGTCGACGATGACGGGCTTGTCGCTCAGCAGAACGTCATCAGCGAAGCTGGCGTCGGTAACGATCTTGGTCGCGGACATGGATCTCCTTACGTTCGAATCTCCAGAGTAATGCGTGACTGTGTCAGTGACCGGCCAGGTAGCGCTCAGCGTCCAGCGCCGCTGCACAGCCGCTGCCGGCCGCCGTGATCGCCTGCCGGTAGGTGTGGTCGACCAGGTCCCCGGCCGCGAAAACGCCCTCGACGTTGGTCAGCGTGGTCCGGTCCTGCACGAGCACGTAGCCCTCGTCGTCGAGGTCGATCTGACCCTTGAACAGTTCCGAACGGGGATCGTGTCCGATGGCGACGAAAAGTCCGGTGATGTCCAGCGTGCTCTGAGCGCCGGTCACCCGGTTGAGCAGCTGCACGCCGGTCACCTTCGCGTCGCCGAGCACTTCCACGACCTCGGAGTTCCATACGACGTCGATCTTCGGGTCGTTGAGTGCCCGTTCGGCCATGATCCGGCTCGCGCGGAACTCGTCACGGCGGTGGATGATCGTGACCTTCTCGGCGAACCGGGTGAGGAACGTCGCCTCCTCCATCGCGGAGTCGCCACCACCGACGACGGCGATGTGCTGGCCCTTGAAGAAGAAGCCGTCGCAGGTCGCGCACCAGGAGACGCCGTGCCCGGACAGCCGCTTCTCGTTCGGCACATTCAGCTCGCGGTACCCGGAGCCGGTGGCCAGGATCACCGCACGGGCGGTCCAGACCGTACCGGCGTCGTCGGTCACGGTCTTGACGTCACCGGTCAGTTGCACGTCCACGGCGTCCTGCGTCACGATCTCGGCGCCGAACCGCTCGGCCTGGCCGCGCATGGCCATCATGAGTTCGGGACCCTGGATGCCCTCGGCGAAACCGGGGTAGTTCTCCACCTCTGTGGTGTTCATGAGCGCGCCGCCGCCCGTGACCGCTCCCTCGAGCAGTACGGGGCGCAGCTGCGCGCGGGCAGCGTAGATGGCCGCCGTGTACCCAGCCGGACCGGAACCGATGATGATGACCTCGCGGACGTCAGACACGCGTCTCTCCTCGCTCTTCTCTTCCGGATCAACCTGATAGGGGGGGCGGGTATTCCCCGAGTCCTCAGCCTGGTCAAAGACTATCGGCGGAGGCGTCCACGTCATAGACCATGTGGCGGATCACACGCACATCACCGGTGCCGCATGACGGGGGCACGACCCAGACCTCCTCGTACTGGGTGTGCGCCGGGTATGACGTGATGAGCACCACAGCGGCGGCCTCGTCGTAGGACCCCGCGTCGATCCCCAACACTGCGCCGAAGGCGTCGACGGCATCCGTGCATGCGGCGATACCCTCGGCGGAATCCGCGAAGGTTTCGGTGGGCCCGGCCGCGGGCGGGGTCGACAGGAAGCGCTGTGAGAGCTCCTGGGCGAAGTTGCGGGGTTCGTAGATCGCTCCAGCGCGTATCACCGGTGCGTCGGAGTCGCCGGGGGGCATCGGGGACTGCACGGTGACGGCGAGCAGCATGAGGACCCCCGCCACGGCTGCGGCGATGAGCAGGCCGCTCAGGCGCTGCTTGTGGCGCGGGGTGAGCGCGACGACCTCACCACCGTCCGGTCGGGTCTCGGCCTCCAGTGCGGCGGAGATCCTAGAAGCGACGTCGGCGGGCATCTGTGGCGACGGCAGGGCGGACAGCCGCGATCGCAGCTCGTCCTCGTTCATGGTCCGGTACCTCCCTGCTTCTCCCGTAGGACGCCCGGGTCGGCGTCGGGGTTCCGGATCCCGCTCAGCCGTTTGGCCAGTTTTGCGCGACCCCGGGCACAGCGGCTCTTCACCGTGCCCGGGGGGCACGACAGGATCCGCGCGGCGTCATCGACGCTGTACCCCTCGACATCGACGAGAACGATCGCCGCCCGCTGATCGTCGGGCAACTCGGCCAGAGCGCGTTCGAGCTCGATCTGCAGTTCGCGGTTGGCCATGTCGTCGCCGGTGTGGGCCGTCTCGTGCAGCGTCTCGATCCAGGTGGTCGTGGGCTTGTTGCGGCGGCGCCGGTGCTGGTCGAGGCACGCGTTGACGACGATCCGGTGCAACCAGGTGGTGACGGCAGCCTCCCCCCGGAACGAGCCGGCCCTGCGGAAGGCGGAGACCATGGCGTCCTGTAGTGCGTCGGCGGCGTCGTCGGGACTGCCGGCCGTGCGCAGTGCCACCGCCCACAACCGGTCGCGGTGGCGGGTGAAAAGGATTCCGAATGCGTGCGGATCGCCGTCGACGTGGGCCTGCAGCAGTTCGGCATCGGTGGCCTCGGACGTCATCGACTCATCCGCTGCGGACGACGATGGAGCGCACCCCGCCACGATAGCCACCATCGATCCACGGCAGACGTGTGAACCACACGACCACGTAGCGTCCGGTCATCGGGCGGGCGGAACGCAGGAGGATGTTCGTGCCCGCACCCGTGACATCCGCGAAGGTCCGGTACTTCTCGGGGTCGGCGAAGCGCTTGTTGCCGATGAGAACCTCGAAGTCGCTGTTCGCGCCGACCAGTTTGAGCTCGACCGAGGTCACCTGCCGGGGGGCACCGAGGTCGACCCGCAGGCCCACGCCGGGTTTACCGCCGAGATAAGGGTCGTAGTAGGTGACGGTGTTCCACGCCGTCAAGGGGTCCCGGTCCAGGGCGAAGCGGGCGAGGTCCTCGTTCTCCCCATCGACGCCGAGGGGGTCGTAGTCCTCGACCTCGACGATCGGCAGGCGTCGTTCGTCGCGGGCGACCGAAGGAACCAGGGTGGCCAGCCCGCGCGCCTGCGGCTGCGCCGTCACGGGGTCCCCGGAACGGCTGGCTGCGTCGGCGAGCCCCATCACGACCGCCACCGTCCCCAGCGCCGCCACCACCCCGGTGACCAGAACGCGACCTCGGCGGCCGTGCAGGACCTGCCGGCGTGGTCCCTCGGTCAGCGCGCCGGCCTGCAGGCGCAGGTCCGCGGCGACCTCGGCGGCTGTTGCGTACCCGCCCTGCCAGCAGGAGTCGATGATCCGGCACAGCGCTTCGGGGATGTCCGCCACGGTCCTGCTGGGGCGCACCGGCTGGCCGTTCTCCTGGGCTGCGACCGGCAGGCCCACCTCGGTGTCGAAAGGCCACCGTGCGGTCAGGCACGCGTACAGCAGCGACCCGATGCCGTGGATGTCGGCGGCGACGGGTTCGAGGTCGGGGTCGCGGCCGTACAGCCCCGCATCGATGCCGTGCCCGCGCACCCGCACCGACCCGTCGGGCAGCAGCATGAGCGCCGAGGGCCGCAAACGCCCGTGCGTCACCCCTTGGGCATGTGCCGACGAGATGGCCCGGGCCGCTTGGGCCACGGTGCTGGCGGCGCCGTGCGGTGTCATCGGCTGGTCGAGGAACTCCCGCAGGGCCAGGCCGGGGATCCACTCCGTGATGACGACGAGTTCGTCGTCGGGCTCCGGGCCCATCACGTCGAGCACGTTGGCGAAGCGCCGGTCGGTGATGTGCGCGGCGGCGATCGCAGCCCGGTGCAGGTCGTGAAGGCGCGGGAACGAGGAGTCCACCGTGCGCAGGCCGACCGTCCGGCGCAGCCGGTTGTCGTAGGCGCGCCACAGGCTCGAAGGACCGACCCGAGCCACCAGATCGATCAGTTCGTAGCGCTCGCGCCAGACCCGCGCGGCACCCTCAGTCACGCTCCCAGGGTAGGGCAGTGGCCGCCATGACCCGGCCACGTGGGGCTGTCGGCGTGGGGCCGGTCGCGGGTGTCGCAGGCTCGGGGCCGTTTCACGGGTGCTCGGCCTACTCGCGGTGCGCGGTGCCGGCGCTCAACCCCGGCTGCGCCTGCCGAACGGGAGTTTGCCGGCGACCATGGACCAGGCCTGCGAGATCTCCGCCACCCGCATGAGCCGCGCGAGCACGACGTAGACGACGACGGCGACCGCCGCGCTCGCGACCGCGGCGATGAACGCCAGTAGGGGCCGACCGCTGAAGCCCAACGGGATCGCCTCGTCGAGGACCTCCGACAACAACCGCTGCAGGCCGAGATTGGCGGCGAAGCCGGCGACCGCGGCCACGAGCCCGGCGACCAGCAGCCGGGCCAGCACCGAGGCCGTCCGGCGGACCTGGACGTTCTGCAATCGGCGGGCGAGGATGAACCACGCGAGGGCGAACGTGAACCAGTAGGCCAGCGAGTATCCCAGAGCCAGTGCGGTGACCTTGAACCGCACCGAAGCCAGGTAGAACAGCGGCAGGGACAGCCCGACCATCAGCAGGTTGTAGACGACCGTGAGGTAGAACGGGGTGCGCGTGTCCTCCACGGAGTACCAGCCCCGCAACAGCACGTAGAACAGCGAGAACGGCAGCAGGCCCACCGCGAAGGCCATCACCACCAGGCCCGCATAGGTCGACGCCTCACCGGCCCCCGCCCCGAAGCCGAAGATCACCGTGGCGATCATGGGCCCGGCGACCAGCAGACTCACCGCGGCGGGCACGATGAGCACCGCCACCAGGCGCATGCCGTCGGCGACGAACGCGCCCACCTTGCGCATGTCCGCGTCGGCGGCCGCGCGACTCATCCTCGGCAGCAGCGCCGTCATGATCGAGATCGTGATCACCGAGTGCGGGAGCATGAAGACCAAGTAGGCCTTCTGGTACGTGGTCAACCCCTGTGCCACCGTGCCCGCCTCGGTGGCCAGCACGTTGGCCAGTGTGGCCAGGCGCGTGACGACCAGGAAACCGGCCTGGTTGACCAGCACCAGCCCGATGGTCCACAGCGCGAGGCGCCCGGTGTGCCCCAGCCCGAAACCGCGCAACCCGCGTACGTACCCGAAGCGGAAACCGGAGCGAAGCAGCACCGGGACGAGGACCATGGCCTGCAGCACGACGCCGAGCGTGGTCATCACGCCCAGCCAGGCCACCTGCGCGTCCGTGATCGTCGCGACGTCCACCTGGTCCCCGGCAACCCAGATGAACGCGATCGCGGCGCCGATCACGACGATGTTGTTGACGATCGGTGCGAACATCGGCGAGCCGAAATGGCCGCGGGCGTTGAGCACCTGGCTGAACATCGTGTACAGCCCGTAGAAGACGATCTGCGGCAGGCACAGACGGGCGAAGGCGACGGCGAGGTCGAACTCCCGCGCCGAATACTCGCTGGTGGCGTACAGGTGCACGATCCACGGGGCGGCGAGGACCGCGACGATCGTGAGGGCCAGGGTGATCAGGGTGACCACCCGCAGCAGGCGGTTGGCGAAGCCGTGGCCGCCGTCCTCGTCGTCGTTCATGTGCCGTACCAGTTGCGGGATGAAGACCGCGTTGAGGGCTCCGCCGGCGACCAGGATGTAGATGATGTTGGGCAGCGAGTTGCCCAGGCTGTACGTGTCGGCCAGGGTGCCGAACCCGATGGCGGCGACCAGCGCCATGTCACGGATGAGGCCGGTGGCTCGCGAGGTGACGGTGCCGGCCGCCATCAGCGCGCTGGAGCGCAGGACACCCGCCTGCTCTGAGCTCACTGGTGGGACTCCGATCGAGCCTTGGTGCGCCGCACGAAGTTCATGCCGAGCAGGAACGCCAAGATCACGAACGCGCCGGTCACGACGTATGCGGCGGCGCGCGAGTAGGCCGTGGTGCGCACCTGGACGGTCTGCGGTTCCCCGTACGGGCGCCCGCGTGGCGTGGTCAGCTGGATCCGGACGGGCAGCGTGCCGGAACCCACGACCTTCGCCTCCACCTCCAGGCTGACCTTGCGGCCGGCGGGCACCTCGAAGGGCTCGATGGCGGGGGACTGCAACCGGGCCTGCTGGTCGGTCTCCAGGCGGATCCCCACGATCACGTCCTGCGTCAGGTCGTTGGCCACCGTGACCGGGATCCGGCCGGTGTCGCCGGGCAGCGTGAACGTCCCTGTGGTCGCCACCCGAACCTGCGACGTCAGGTCGGCGATCTGCGACGACACCTCACGTTCGAGCGCGATGGCCCCTTGTGGGTCCGCGCGCCACATGCCCGAGGCCTGCCGGATCACGGCCTGCTCGTAGCCGAGGCCGGCGGGTTCGGTGAGGATGGCTTCGAAGCGCCGGGCGCGGCGTTGTTGCTCCCGAACGGTGTCGAGGTACTCGCGACTGAGTTCGGCGGCGCGCTGGTCGGGTCCGTAGGGGACGCGGGTGCGGGGGACCTCGGTCGCCTGCCGGCGGGCCGCGGCCAGGCTCACGAGCCGGGCGTAGGGCACCTGGTCGAGTGCCTTGAGCGTCTGGGTGAGGAACGTGTTGCGGGGGCTCCATAGCGGATCGGGGGCGGCCACGACGCCGCGCGCAGCGTCCGGCAACTCCCCGGCCGCCATGGCCAGTTCGGACAGGAACCGCTGCCGGGCCAGCAGCGCATCACCACGAGATTCCTGGGGCATGGCCAGGGCGGCGGTCAGGCCCGAGTCGGCCAGAGTGACCTCGAGTCCACCCCAGGTGGTGAAGCCGTCCGGGGTGTAGGTGAGGGACGGGGTCGGGGGGAACGAGGTGTCCGACAGCAGCATCTGTGTCGCCCCGGCTTCCCGGAACAGGCGCATCGTCGCGGGTGTTGTGTTGCCCCCCGTGGGCCACGCGAGGACGTCCTCGACACGTGAACGCACTCCCGCCGAGACGTCGGCCGCAGCCCGCTCCGTGGCAACGATCACGGTCTCGCCCATCTCGGCGCGCTCCAACGCGGTCGCGTCGGGCAGGGCGTACGCGGTCGCGACCGATTCCTGCGTCGCGGCCGACTGTCGCACGGCGTCCAGCCACTCCTGCGCCGCCGGACCGCCGCCACCGGTGGTCGGCTCCTGCCCGCCCGTCACCGTGTAGCCGTCGACCATGTCCTCGGCGGTCTGCAGGGTATTGGGATCGAAGACCCAGGTGATCCTCGAGGCGCCCGCCCCGTTGACGATCCTCGACAGCCGCCCCCCGGCGGCCATTTCCGCGGCTGTGAGTTCGTTGAGCTGCACCCCGTCGAGGGCACGGTCCGGCACGGTCGTGACCGGCCACAGCCAGGCCAGCCGGGCGGGTTCCACGGAGCCTTGCGGGAACCATGGCAGGAACGTGCGCGTGAGTCCGACCCGCTTGGCCAGCCCGTCCTGCCCTGTCCCGATCACCTCGAGGCCGATGACGTAGACGCCCGCGAAGGTCAGTGGGAGCTCGTCGAGCGGCAATTCGATCGACCATGCGGTGCTCACCCGGGGGCTGAGCACCGCGATGGGCTCGCTGACCGCCAGCGTGGGCGGCCCGTCCTTCTCCGAGCCGCCGGCGACGACCGTGCCGATCTGTGAACGGGTCGCCATCGGCGTGGGTGACAGGAGCAGCCGGACCTGCAGGGCGGTCACATCCTCGTCCGAACGGTTGCGCACGTTCCCGGACATGCGCAGCGTCTTGCCGGGCTGGGGATCCAGCGGAGTCATGCGCGTGATGGACACCTCGACCGAGTCCGGTTGCAGCTGCCGGGGAGCGGCACTCGCCGCCGACCCCGCTCCGATCACGAGCAGCAGGGTCACCAGTGAACTGATCAGACGGGCCACTAGATCTCGCCGAGCATGCCGCGGGCCTTGGCCACGAGGCGGCGTTCGTCACGGTAGGCAAGTCTCGAGGAGACGTCGTCGAACCGGACCCAGGCCACGTCCACGACCTCCACGTCGTCGTCGTTGATCTCCCCCGAGAGGTAGCGCATCAGGAAGTGGTGAACGGTCTTGTGGATCCGGCGGTCCTCCACCGCGAACCAGAAGTCGATGACGCCGAGCGGGGCCACGATGGCCGCGGTGATGCCTGTCTCCTCCGTCACCTCGCGAAGCGCGGCCTCCTCGACCGTCTCGCCCTGCTCGACGTGACCCTTGGGCAGCGACCAGACCAACCGGTGGCGCCTGTCGTACCGGGCGATGAGCGCCACCTCGCACAGATCGCCCGATCTGCGCACCACCAGGCCGCCGGCGCTGGTCTCGTCGACCGTCGCACGCGAGCGCGTCACGTACCGCAGGTTGAACCGCGAGGGTGACGGGTGGGGCATGCTCGCAAGGATAGGCCGTTCCCCCTCCCGGGGGTGGTAGGTCGGGCTCGCAGGCCGGATCACCCCACCGGCATCAGCACGGCGGGCTCGCCGCCCAATACCCTGCTGTGGTGAGCCGACCCGTCCCACCGATGCAGGCGCTGCACCTCGCGCGCGACGCCGCCATCGAGCGCCTCGTGGCGGCGCACCCCGTTCTCGACGAGGTCGGAGCGGTGTTCAGCGCCGCCGGCTTCGAGGTGGATCTGGTCGGCGGCTCCGTGCGCGATGCCATCCTCGACCGCGACGTCGTGGACCTCGATTTCGCCACGGACGCGCGGCCCGAGCAGATGCAGCGACTGCTGTCCGGGTGGGCGGACGCCGTCTGGGACGTGGGCGCCCGTTTCGGCACCATGGGGGCCGAGAAGGACGACCTTCGCCTGGAGTTCACCACGTATCGCAGCGACCGCTACGAACCCGGCTCGCGCAAGCCTGAGGTCGCCTATGCCGGTGACCTGCTCTCCGATCTCGGACGCCGCGACTTCACGGTCAACGCGATGGCCCTGCGCCTGCCGGACCGCGTCTTCGTCGACCCCTTCGACGGGCTGCTGGATCTTGCCCTGCGCCGCCTTCGTACCCCCGCAGCGCCGGCAGACTCGTTCTCCGACGACCCGTTGCGGATGCTGCGCGCCGCACGCTTCGCCTCCCAATTGGGGATGTCGGTGGACCCGGAGGCGATCGACGCCATGGCGAACATGGCCGGACGCATCGACGTGGTCAGTGCCGAGCGCATCCGCGACGAGCTGGTGAAGTTGATCATGTCTCCCAAGCCGCGCACCGGACTGCAGTTGCTGGTGGACACCGGCCTGTGTCAGCGGTTCCTGCCCGAACTGCCCGCGCTGAGCCTCGAGATCGATGAGCACCATCGCCACAAGGATGTCTACGAGCACACACTCACGGTGCTCGAGCAGGCCATCGATCTGGAGACCGCCCACGAGCCTGCCAGCGGTCCCGACTTCGTCCTGCGTTTCGCCGCACTGATGCACGATGTGGGCAAACCACGCACCCGGCGTCTCGAACCCGGAGGTGGTGTTTCGTTCCACCACCACGAGATCGTGGGCGCGAAGATGACCCGTAAGCGGATGCAGGCCCTGCGCTTCGACGGACGCACCATCGACGAGGTCGCGCAGCTGGTGGCACTGCACCTGCGTTTCCACGGGTACGGCGGTGGGGAGTGGACGGACGCGGCTGTCAGGCGCTACGCCCGGGACGCCGGTGACCAGTTGGTGCGTCTGCACAAACTCACCCGGGCCGACTCGACGACCCGCAACCGGCGCAAGGCCGCCGCGCTGCAGCGCACCTACGACCACCTCGAGCAGCGCATCGCGGTACTGGCCGAGGCCGAGGAGCTCGCCGCGGTGCGACCGGACCTCGACGGCAACCAGATCATGGGCATCCTCGGGATCGGCCCGGGGCGGCAGGTGGGTGCGGCCTACAACCACCTTCTGGAACTACGCCTCGAACGTGGTCCCATGACTGAGCAGGAGGCCACCGCGGCACTGCTGCAGTGGTGGGAGGAGCAGCAGGGCTAGCGGGGCAGGCGGGTGCGCAGGTACACCAGGCCGCTGAGGATCATCCCGATGCCGATGGCCGCCGCTGTGAGCCCGGCGTTGGTCGCCTGCGGGTCGAGTATTGCGACGAAGACCACGCCCGAGACCAGCGCGACGTTGACCGCCACGTCGTAGAGCGCGAAGACGCGTCCCCGGTTGCCCTCGTCGATCCACTCCTGGACCAGGGTGTCGCCACACACCTTGCCCACCTGACCCGCGAAACCGATCACGAGGCCGGCCAGGATCAGACTCGGGACGCCCGCCACGGCCACCCCCCACCAGGCGCCGATCCCGGCGACCACGTACGACGCCGAGGTCCACCGGATGGGGCCCAGGCGGCGGGTCATGGCCGGGGTGGTGATCGCGCCCACAAGGGCTCCGGCGGCTGCGGCGGCCAGCATGACCGCGAGTTCGTTGAGGGCCTTGTCGGTGGCCTCGGGCGGGTTCAGCCGCAGACGCAGCAACAGCACAGCGATGACGGTCCCCGCGCCGATCGCGATCCGTTGGGCACTGACCATGGCGATCGCGTTGCGGGCCGGGTGGCGGTGCCACAGTTGGTGGGCCCCGTCGGACAGACCCCGGAGGACTTGACGGGCCGTCTGGGCGTGTTCGCCCGGCAGGGGCCCGAACTCGGTGCGGTGCACGCGGGTGGCCAGCAGTCCGGCGATGACGAATACGCCGGCGGTCAGGCACAGCACGACCACCGATCCGGTGTCGTCCCCGCCGAGTGCCTGGCGCAGCCCGACGCCGAGGAAGGCGGCCACTGCCGCAGCCATCGTGCCCGCGGTGGGGGCGATGGCGTTGGCCGTGGTCAGACTGGGCTCGGGCACCGTCAGTGGCACGGCCGCAGACAACCCCGCGAGCACGAAGCGGTTGATCCCGATCGCCGCGAGCACACTGATCCCGAGTCCGACACCCGAGTTGCCCTGCGCGGTGAACCAGATGACCGGGATCATGCTCAGCGCCCGCAGCAGGTTGCCCCAGAAGAGAACCCGCTGGCGGCGCCACCGGTCCAGCAACACGCCGGTGAACGGGCCGATCAGCGAGTACGGCAGGGCCAGGATCGCGAAGGCGGCAGCGATCGCGGAGGCACTGGCCTGCCGCTCCGGGGAGAACAGGACGAAGGTGGCCAGGGCCGACTGCAGCATGCCGTCGCCGGCCTGCCCGGTCAGGCGGATGGCCAGGAGCTTGCGGTACAGCGGTGACCCGAGTGCTGCCTTCAGCGGATGGGTCACGCGGGCAACGCTAGCCTGCCGCGTGCACTCGTGAGCCGGTACATCTCGGTGGTTGGGTCGCGGAACAGGTCATCGGCGGGCACGCGGTGGAACGCATGCCCCATGGCCCGCAGATCGTCCTCGCGGTTCTTCTCGTTGCGCAGGTCGTCGATGGTCCGGTACTTCAGCGCCCCATCCACCTCGATGATCAGCCTGTCGAGCACCAGATCGGCGAAGTACTGCTTGCCGGAAGCGCCGCGCAGCGCGACCCCGCACCGGGGTTCGGCCAGACCTGCCAGGACCATGTGGCCCCGGTAGAAGGACTCGGCCGGGGATTCCGCCGCCGGGTCGGCCAGTGCCAGCGCCCGGGCTTCGGCGGCGTGCGTCAGCCGACGCCGAACCTCCGTGCGGCACTTCTCGGACGCGAGCACGAAGCGATCCTTGGTCCCGGCCAGCCGACGTGCCACCGCGTCGGTGACCATGAGGGCCAGCGGAAGCGGGAGTTCGGTGGCCACCGTGACGGCCGTGTCGGTCAGGTTGGTGCAGGGACCCCAGTCGGTCGCTATGGGCGAATGCGGGGCCCGTCGCACCCCTCGCTTGGACCGCGTCTGTTTGCCCCCGATCGTGACATCAAGGCGGTCCCATGGGGTGAAGCCCGGGTTCGGCAGTCCCAGGAGACAGGCTGCGGATGTTCCGACGGCGAAGTGATCGGTCCGAGTGATCAGTTCCGCGGCGATGCGCTGGCACTGCCGGGTCCGATCGTCGTCCCCCAACGCCGTCACGAAGACCCCACGGCGCAGTCGTACCACTTGTGGGCGGATGCGCGACCATTGCCGGTAGGTGACGCCCTGTTCCAGGACCTCGCGCGGTGTGAATGGTCGCAGTCCGAACATCTCCGTGAGGTCCATGTGTCGACTCTGCGTGTGTGCCATGGTGCGGACCAGCCCAGTTGGCGGATCTGTGGATCATCGCGGATCGAACTGGTTGGCTCTTCGTGCCGCCAACCAGTTACACGCGGTCTGGGCTGTGTGTGGGCCTGCAAGTGCGGCGTGTCGCGGATCGAAGTGGTTGGCTCTTCGTGCCGCCAACCAGTTACGCGCGGTCTGGGCTGTGTGTGGGCCTGGAAGTGCGGCGTGTCGCGTATCGAACTGGTTGGCTCTTCGCGCCGCCAACCAGTTCCGCGCGGTCT
>WBZM01002832.1_pt1 | contig 14226 bp, 13 predicted proteins | sample 5204271 | NCBI WGS metagenome assembly WBZM01 (sample SAMN12344346, study PRJNA552823) | activated sludge metagenome | biome: Activated sludge suspended growth; feature: Nitrification reactor; material: Wastewater; isolation source: activated sludge from nitrification reactor of wastewater...
CGACGGCGCGGCCTTGTCGTAGACCTTCACCTTGGGCACCTGGCCGTCGCGGATGCGCTGGGCCAGCTTCTCGGTCGCGGCGGCCATCACGGCGGCGCGTTGCTTCTCGGGCACCTTCTTGGCGACCAGGACCGCCTCGATGGCGGCGAGCACGGCCTTGCGGCCGCCGCCGCCGCGGGCTGATGCCTTCTCGGCCGGCGCTGCCGCAGCTCCGCTGCTCGCATCCCGGGCTGGCTCGATCCGGTTGATCTGGCGCGCCTCGCGCTCGCGCTTCAGCACTTCCAGGTCGCCGGGGTTCGGCTCGTAGCCCAGGGTCTTCACGCCGCGCACCGAGGCCTCGAGCCAGACCATGCGCTTGAAGTCCTCGTTGCCCGAGACCCGCAGCGCCTTCCAGTTGCGCGCCTCGGCCACGTCGACCATCGAGCGTGCGACCGAGGGGCTGTTGGTGTCGGTGGCCAGGCGGAAGGTCGACTCGGTGAAGGCCACGCGCGAGGTGTCGCCGCGGAAGCGGTACTCGGTTCGGCCGATGGTCACGTCACCCATCGTCACCGGTGCGCGCTTGATGATGTAGCGTTCCATCAGCGCGGCTTCGAGGCGCGCGACCAGTGCAGCCCGTTCGGCCTGGGTGTCGATCTTCGCCACGGCCTTGGCATCGGCCTGTTCCGGCTGCGCTGTGGCCTTGCTCGGCGCGGTTGCCGGGCCGGTGCTCGCGGCCTCAGGCACCTCGTCCCGCGCCGGACCCGGGTCCAAATGTCGCTCAGGAGGCGCTGGGCGCTGCTCACCGCGTTGCCACGCGCCGTCGACCTTCTGGATCGGGGTGCGCTTGCCGTCCTCGGCCACGGCGACGAAGCGCGTGCTGCCCAGCTGGTCCGCCTTGGCGACCATTTCGGGGATGGTGTTCGCGCGATAGGTCACCTCGGCGAAGGGGTCTCGCAGCTCGTAGCGTTCGCCGGGCTCGGGCTCCGGCGTCTGGAACTTCGCGATGGCCACGGGTGCACGGTTGGCGGGTTCGACGGTGCCACCCTGGGCCGGCGCGGACTGGCGGATGGGAGAGTTGTCTGCATCCATGGCTACCTCGCGATGGTGGATTGGAGATGGCTCAGGGCTGGGCGACGGCTGTCGGGCTCAGCGCCACCGGCAGCGCGCGGTACAGCTCGATCTCGACGCGGCGGTTCAGGCCGCGACCCCCGGCGCTGGCGTTGTCGGCCACGTGGTCGCCGGCCGGCTGGTAGGTCGCGCGGATGCGGGCCGCGTCCACGCCCGCGGCCACCAGGTAGTCGCGCACCGCTGCCGCCCGCTCCCGGGCGATGCGGCTCTCGGCCGGCGCGTCGGTGGTGCCATCGGTGCGCCCGCGCAGCAGGACCAGCGGCGAGTTCTTCGCGTCTTCAACCAGTGCGGCCGTGACGTCGGGCGGGATGGCGACGCGCGTGCTGCCGAAGTCGAACCGCACGGTGAAGACGCTGTTGGCCTTGACGTGGTGGGCGGCCGGCACCTGCATGGCGGCCAAAAGCTGCTGGTGCGCCGCCATGTTCGCCAGCGTGGCCGCGGTGTTCTCGGCGATCCGGCTGGACTCCGTGGCGAGCAGGCGGGTGTTGTGCAGGTCGTTCTTGCAGACCTGCAGCTCGACGGCCATCTGGGAATTCACGGGTCGCTTCTGCGACTCGTCGACCGTCGGCGGCTTCGGCGGGGAACTGCACGAGGCCAGCGCGAGGAGCCAGGGCAGGAAGGGTTTGAGGGCGATGCGGGTTCGCATGGCGTTGCTCCCGGTGTCTAGGTGATGTCGGCACGCTCAACGACGGACGGGTCGCCGATGACCACGCTGCTTTCTTCGCTGAGCAGGACGCCGTCTTCGTCGGAGACGGCTTCGATTGCGCCGCCGATCGAGGCTCCGCCTGGCCGAGGGCCGACCATGAAGTCGAGGACGCCTTCGGCGACCTGGCCGGGCTCTCCGTCGGCGACTTCGGGCAGTCGGCTCATGTCATAGGCCAGTTGCTCATAGTCCAAGCCATCGCCCGGACCCAGCTCATCGTCGGCGTAGCGCCAGCGCTCCTGCACGCGGGCCAGGTGCAGATCCATGTTCATGCGCGGCACGTCCGGCGCTCTCAGCAGGCGCGAGGTGAAGGCCTTGTCGCGGTAGTAGCGGATCTTCTCCCCGAGGATCGGCTTGCAGTTCTCGAAGATCACCACCAGGCGCTCGCTGCCCAGTTCCTTGAACTCCTGCGGCAGCAGCAGCGCGCGGCGCTGCTCGCTCTCGTTGCGGCTGACCGTGCTGTGGCCGTGGCCGCTGAAGGACCGGCTGCGCCCACGCGAGGTGGCGCGCTCGGTGAAGTGGCCGAGCATCGCGCTGTACTCGTCCGCATCGCGCTGCTCGCGCGGCGCGTAGAGGATCTGCAGGCCGTGGTTGGTGGCAAAGGTGCGGGCTTCCTTGTCGCCGTAGACGGCATCCAGCTGCGACATGGCCTGCACCACCGTCAGCAGGCGCAGGTTGTAGCCGGCCAGGAAGGCGGCAGCGTTGGTGATGACGCCCACGCGACCCATCGCCGTGAACTCGTCGTTGACCAGCAGGCACTGCACCTTCAGGGTGGCGTCCTGCTCCGGGAGGGCCTGGGTATTGAGGCTAACGAGCTGCGAGAAGAACAGGTTCAGCAGCGGCCGGGCGTTGGCCAGCCGGTTCGGCGGGATGCGCACGTAGACCGACATGCGGCGGCGGCGCACGTCCTCGAGGCGGAAGTCGTCGGCGCTGGTGGCCGCATCGACCACCGCATCCGCAAAGATCGTCAGCGGCGCGTTGAAGGTGGCGACCACGCTGGACAGCGTGTTTTCCGAATTCGACAGCAGGCGCTGCAGGGCGTCGGCGCACTCGTCGGAGAGGGGTTCTCCTTGCTCGCGGCGCTGCGTGATGAGGCCATTCAGGTGATCCTTGAGCGATCGGCCCTTGCCCGACGACTGGCGCAGCATCTCGCCGATGGTGCGTGGGAGCGAGGGGGTTTCGAGGAGGACGAGGCCGAGACCCAGGAACAGGTTGCGCGCCTGATCGTTGAAGAAGGCTTCGGACGAGGTGCCGCCGCCATCGTTGGGGAAGAAGACCTGGCCGATGGTGAGCAGGTCGCCCACGCGGTGCAGCGGGCTAGAGCGAACGGCGGTCAGCGGGTTCCAGCGGTGGCTGCGTGCGTCCTCGTCGAAGGGTGAGAAGGCATAGACCGCCTGGCCGTGCGCCGCCCGGTAGCCGGCCGTGATGTCGTAGTTCTCGCCTTTGATGTCGAGCACTACGACCGAGTCGGGCCAGTTCAGCAGGTTGGGGATGACGACGCCCACACCCTTGCCGCTGCGGGTCGGCGCCGACAGCAATACTGACAGTTGCCCCGGCAGCGACAGGAACTTGCCCCGGTGACGGCCGATGAGGATGCCAAGCTGCCCATCGCCGCCGGTCAGTCCCGCGCGATCGACCTCGGCCTGGCTGGCGAACCGGGCATCGCCGTGCAGCGCACGCCGTGGGCGGGCAGCAGCGACCAGACCGGCCGGCAGCAGAATCAGCAGGCCGATCCCCGAGACGCCGATGGCGAGTTGGAGCTTCTTGCGTAGCTGGGCATCGCCGGCGTACAGGTCCCAGTAGTGGACGATGCTGGTGAACTGCGCTTGCTTCGGGTTCGCCTTGTTCAGCAGCAGGAACAGCACGCCGGCCAGGTAGATGGCGGCGCAGGCCAGCGCGATGTAACCCATGACCGCGAATACACCCGCGGCGACCTTGCGGCCCGTGGGCCAGGCGGAGAACGGCAGGGCTGCAACGGTGCTCATGCTGCCGCCGCCTGTTGATCCCAGCGCCCGAGTCGCCGGCGCAGGGGCTCGTAGAGGATCTCGGAGATGAAGCGCCCGCGCTCGTCGCGATCGAACTGCACGATCACGTCGACCACGACGCTCAGTAGCCACTTGATCTCGTCCATGCGCAGGCCGCCGCCGGCGCCGGTCTCGCGGATCATCAGCGACATCTGCTCGAAGGCCAGCGCGCAACTGCCCGCATGCACGCTGGTGATGCTGCCCGGATGGCCCGAGGCCGCGAGGCGTACGAAGTAGAAGCACTCGTCGCCGCGCACCTCGGCCAGGAAGATGCGGTCTGGCTTCATACGCAGGCAGGCTTCGAGCAGCGACTTGGCGGTCACTCGGGCCGTGCCCTGGGCGTCCTTGCTGTAGAACAGGTGCACCACGTTCGGGTGGTTCGGCAGCGTCAGTTCGGCCGTGTCCTGGATCGTGATGAGCCGCTCGTGCTTGGGCACTTCCTCGACCAGGCCCTTCATGAAGGTGGTTTTGCCCGAGCCGGTCTTGCCGCTGACGACGATGGTCTGGTGCCTGCGCACCGCCAGGCGCAGGAATTCGGCGTAGCGGCCGGCGTCCTTCAGTTCCACCAGTTCACGCTCGAAGGGCAGCAGTTCCGCGTTCGGAGTCCGGGTGACCGCCGCAGTGCGCTCGAACAGGCCTTCACGCTCGAAGTCGTCGAGCCGCTTGATCAGGTGCGACGGCTTGCGCACCGTGATCGACACCGTGCCGCGTGGGACGGCCGGTGGGATGACGAACTGGATGCGCTCGCCGCTGGGCAGCGTGGCCGACAGCAGTGGGCGCTCCTGGTTCACCTGCTGGTCGCAGAAGGTGGCGACGGCGGTTGCCAGCGATAGGCAGCGCTCCTGCGTCATCTCGGGCGCCGCCACGGTCTGCCAGCCGCGCACCGTCTCGACGAGAAGTTCGCCCGGCCGGTTCACGCAGACCTCCAGCACACCGGGCGCGTCGAGTTGCTCGCGCAGCGGGCGCAGGAACTCGACCACGGAGGTGGCGTCTCCGCACCAACCATCGCCCAGGTCTTCGTGCTCGCAAGCGTGCTGGTTCATTGCGTGCCCTCGCGAGGCAGTGCGACGGCGGTGGGCTTCAACTCGTACACCGACGAAAAGTCCACGTCGCGGGCGACGTAAATGCCGACGATGCCGCCCTGGTTCTGGTAGATCAGCGGCGGGATGTTGATGGTGCTGTCGAGAACCTTCTCAGCCAGCTTGCTGGTGTTGGCTGTGGTGGACGGCAACACGATGGTGTCGGCCTGGCGGTCGCTGGCCTGGCTCTGGATCACGAGCTTCACCGAGTCGTCGATCAGCGACAGCAGCATCGCCGCGCCGATGCGTTCGCCCCAGCGGTTGTCGACGTAGCCGTCGATGCCGGATTCGCCGAGCTGGCCGGTGCCGGGGGAGTCGATGTCCACCGTCACGCCCAGCGGCGTTCGGATGCGGGTCCAGAGGACCGGGATGCGCACGGTGCCTGGGCGTACGGACGCGATGCGGTATTCGCCGTCGAGGTGCGAGCCGCGCTCGATCAGCAGCACGCGGCCGTCGTCGCTGAAGACGTTGCGCTGCACCTGGCAGCCGACCAGGCCGGAGGTTGCGCTGATCACCTTGGTCTTGAGCGCGCAGGTGAAGGCCGCGCCCTTGGGCAGCGTCAGGCTTCGGTTGCCGAGCATCGAGGCCGCCACCTTGGGGGTAGCCGAGCCCTGGAGCTGGCCCCCGAACAGGCCAGCCCCGACAGCAGGCACGCCGGCGGGTGGCGTGCCCGCGATAGGGGGCACGCCAAGGAGTGCCCCTGAAGGCATGGTCCCGGTGGCCTGGCCGGTTGCCAGCGCCGCTGTCTTGGTCAGGCTTTCGAGCAGGCCCTGCAGTTGGCGCTGGTAGCCCTGCAGGTTGCGCGAGGTCGCCGCGATCGGATCGTTCGGATCCGCGGCCTCAGGGGCAGGGGTGCCCTCCGAAGGAGGTGCAGCGGCATCCGCCCTTCGGGTGGAGGCACCCGGCGCCGGAAGGGCCCCTGGCCGGGTGGTCACCAGCAGGACGGGGGCATCCTCGGGCGGGGCCACCTTCGGGCCGCCCGGGGCAGGCGCCCCCGATCCGGTGCGTCGCACGCCGATGGGTTCGGCCAGGTCGTCGGCCGTGGGCGTCAGGGCTGGGATGCGCGGTGCGGTGGCCACCGCCGCACTGGCGGCCGGTGCCGGCGGCGGCATTTCGAGCCGGCGCGGCTCGGAGGTGGCGGCGGTGGGCTTGTCCTTCACCAGCTTCGACTCCGCTTCGTCGGTCTTCTTGCCACTGGCCGAGACGCGCTGGATCGTGAACGCAGCGACGGCCACTAGCGAGCCGATCAGCAGGAGCACGGCCAGCAGCCCCTTCATCGACATCGAGATGCGCTGCCGGGCCGCGACGTTGGGAATGCCGGGCTCACCGGGCAGCGGCGAGATCGTGTTGCCGTCCGCCGCTGAGTCGGCGCCCAGGCTGGGCTCGTGGTTGCGAGGGTCCTGTGTCATGGTGCTGCTCCCCTGCGCGCGTCCGATGGCGCGTTGTTGCCACTGGCATCGGCCTTGAGCACGCGCTGCACGCCCGGCACCGTGGTCCCGTCGCCGGGTGGCCGCCCGTCGAGCTCGAAGGCTTCGTTCCACAGACCGACGACGGCCGAGCCGGCGCGAAGCATCAGCTTCCGGCTGACGCGGTCGACCACGAGCAGGTCGTCTTCCATGCGGGCGTTGACCAGCGTCTCGCTGCCGTCGCCGAGCACATGGAACACGGCGGGAACCTCGCGGTTGCCCGGAAAGCGCAGGTAGGTGAAGCGGCCGTCGTCGTAAACCAGGGTTGGCACGATGTCCTGTGAACCGGTGCCCTCGGCGATCGAATACTGCGTGTTCATCACCAGGGGCTTGGCCTGCAGGCGTTCGGCTACGACTTGCTGGGGCGGCGGAGGCGGCGGAATGGCCGGCAGCGCAACGAGGGGTGCCGCGTCCCGGAGTGCAAGGCGGGAGGCAGGCGCCACGCGAGGTGGCGCCTTGACCACCAGCCGGTAGACAGGCGGCTTCGGATCACCATCGGCCAGGACCACGAAGCGGAAGGTGTGGATGCGCCGGTCGGTGACGACAGCCAGGTTGTTCGCGGCGCTGGCCGAACTCTTCGCCTTGACGAACAGGTTGCGGCCACCGGGCTGCGCCGCCACGCACCAGACCGCGTCGGCCTTGGTGCAGTCGCCTCCCAGGCCGGCTGCGACCTCGGTGATCGATTCGTCGGCATCGAGCACCACCAGCGTCACGACGCCGCGCTTGACGGGCACGGTGACCACGGCGCGCGGGTCATAGACAACTTCGCGCAGGCGCGGGTCAGCAGGCTCGGGCGCGGCGCCTGCGCCGGCACACAGTGCCGAGCAGCCCACCGCAGCCAGCCAGACCAGGGCCTTCACGGCCTGGCCCCCGGCGCAGCCGTGTTGATCTCCGGATCGGACCGGTAGGCTGTGACGACAAAGCCGAACGGGTTCTCGAGCCGGTCGCGTTCCTTGGCCAGCACCTTGGGTTGGTACTGGTAGACGACGCTGGCCACGTGCCGCGTGGTGACTTCGGGCAGGTTGCGGTCCGTCAGCCGGACCACCTTGTCGTAGGTGACGGTGGCTTCGCCCTTGTTGCCCGCGCGCCCGAACGCGGCCAGCCGCACGCCGATGACGTTGATGCGCCAGTCCTCGGCGGCGCCGATCTTCTTCTGCAAGGCGCCGTCGCCCTCGAACTGGCGGTTGTAGTCGCCGAAGACGCCGGGCACCGCCATCCGTGCGACCTGGTCGAAATCGCGCTGCAGGAACATCCAGCTGTAGCCCTCTCGGGCACGCACGAAGGTGGCGAGGTTGTGCTTGTCGAGCGCCTCCATCGGCGGGATGGTCTCGACGGCCAGGCGCTGCTGGATGGTGGCTTCGCCGGTGACGCGGTCGACAACGATGGGGATCTCGACCACGCGGCGCAGCGGACCCTGGACGAAGACGGCGGCGATGCCGATCAATCCCAGCACGAGGCCGGCGATGGCGACCCACCATGCGCGGCGCTCGGAGCGTTCCAGCATCAGCGCGCGATCGACTTCCCACGCACGGTTGGCGTCGATCGAGGTCGTCTCGGCAGCAGCTCTGCTCGCGTCGCGCGAACGCTCCGGCAATGCAGCGGCTCTTCCTGGCGTCAGGACAGCACTCATGGAGACCTCCGTGGGGCTGCGCCGAGGGTCCGGCGCAGCGGTTCAGGGCTTGAACATCAGGGCAGGTAGTCGGCCACCTTGCCCGTGCGCACGAGCATCTGGTACTGGCGCTCCCGCTCGCGTGACCGGGCGATGCGCTCCTCGCTGTCGGCCATGCCCTGCAGCATCTGCACCTGGGACATCTCGTGCGCCAGCAGTGCGTTCTCGGCACCGATGCGGGCCTGGATCTCCTGCACCGCCTTCTGGTCGGAGGTGGCGTTGATCTGGCCCATCAGCGACTGGATCTGCGACAGGCGGCCCGCGGCCGACTTCATCGCGTCCTGCAGCAGGCCCTTCTGCTGGTACGGCTGGGCCAGCGTTGCCTGGCAGGTCGTGCGCGCATCGCCGCTCAGGTCCATGCAGTTGTAGACCATGCCCGCGTCGCGCAGCGCCTTGGCCGTGCCGTTCAGGCCGGAATAGCCCGACGTGTTGATCGCGTTGAGATACGTGTAGGCCTCGGCCGGCACGTAGTTCTTCAGCATCGGGTTGTTGAAGACATTGCCGAGATTGCGGACGCCGTTGATGCTGTTGAGCTGGTTCTGCAATTGGGTGATCTGCTGCACTTGGTTGCCGATCTCGGTGATGTCGTTTAGAACCTGCTGGACGGTCTGGATCAGGTTCGCGATGTCGATCACCGGTATGCCCTGCGCGCGGGCACCGTTGGCGGCGAATGCGATGAGAACGGCGGCAGCGACCTTGAGACGTGTGTGCATTGCAACGCTCCTTGTGCTGGTTGACGATCAGGCCCGGCCGCGCAGCGCGGCGAGCTTGTAGGCGGCGGTTCGCACCGCGCCGTATCCCTGGCGGACCACGGCGCCGGCACCGGCGGCCATGCTCCCAGCGCCCCGGCCCGTAGCTGAGGCAGCGGCGCCGGTGGCCTGGCCCGCCGCATACGGCAAGCCGGCTCCCGCCCGGACGACACCGCCGGCAGCGCTCGCCGTGCCTGCGCCCCGCGCGGTAGAAGCCGAGCGCAGGCCCGAGACCATCATGGCGTTCTGGATCATCTGGATGCCCTGCTGAACCGCGGCGCCGCCGGTGAGTGCGGAAGCAAGGCTCGGGGCCTGGAAGCAGATGATGGCCATCAGGATCATGACGACGCAGTAGCGCAGGCTCTCGCCGACGACGTTGAACGTGGGCCCAAGGAAGCCGCCTTGGTCCTGTATTGCCTGGACCATCGCGTCGCCCATGTAGACGCTGAGCCCAAGCGCGAAGAAGGCGAACCAGGTCAGCACGACCGCGTTCAGAACCATCGACAACCAACTGTCGAAGAAACGTGCTGTGGGCCGCCACGCGAGGCAGAGAACGAAGATCGGCCCAACGGCTATCACGAAGGTCAGGAACAGCTTCGCGAGCGAGACCACGAACAGAGCGATGCACAGGAAGATCACATTCCCGATCGACGACACGACCGCCGCGAAGACGAGGTCGAGTCGCATGATCCCCGCCTCCTTCAACAGATCGAGCACGAGCTGATTGGCGCGATCGTTGAATGCGTCCAATAGCGCATACGGCGAAGCGATGGCCATCGGATCAGCTGCTGCGGGTAGAAATGTCGATGCGACGCCCATCGCCAGTGCGTCGGCCGTCTCCGACACATTCGAGATGTAGAAGCCGGACTGCAGGGCGAACGCTAGGATGAGCCCGATCTTGAAGACCTTCCACATAAAAATTGGCAGGGTCTCCGAGACCTCGTTTCGCAGTACCGCCCAGCCGTACAGCGCGACCCATAGGGTCATCGCGGACAGCGCGATCGGCGCAAGTGCAGTCATGAGGGTAGAGACGACACCGAGCACGTACGTGCTCAGGATGTTGGTGAACTGCGTTCCGACCCAGGTAAACATGATTGATCCCCGGCTACTGGACCTCGACGTACGGCAGCGCCTTCGTGCTGACGCACTTGCTTCCCAGATCTGGGCGCTGGCATTGCATCCACTGACCCTTGGCCTTCACGATCCAGAGACGGGACCGCTTCTCCGTGCCGAAGGTGGAGGCGCGGCACGTCCCAGGTCGCGCATAGATCTCGGTGCACTCCTGTAGCCCGGCGACGGTTTCCACCATTCGCCAGCCGCTCCCGGCGCAGCCGGCGCGCTCCGCCGGGCACGGTGCAGCCAGGGTGCCCGATGGCAACGGTGGTGTCTCGACCTTCTTGCTCCCATCGGGCATCACCTTCACGGCCTCGTTGCCCTTCACGAACTGGGCGCTTGCGGTGGTGGCGGCGAGGGCCATCGCGACCAGCGCGAGGAGATAACGAACGTCTTTCATGCGGCTCTCCCGGAGGTACGAAACCTCCGATCCTGAACCTCACGAAGGAGCACGGGAAGCCACTGAAACGGATCGTTGCCATGCCGTTCGCGCACGGCGTCGAGCAGGGCCACGTTGTCGGTGGTGGCCGAGAGCACGGTGATGTAGTCCTCGAGCCCGGCGAGGTCCAGCTCGCAGATCGCGCTGGCGTGGCCCTGCTTGACCAGGAAGCGCCGGCCGCCCTGCGCGCCGAGGCTGCGCACGATGTCGAACTCGGCCTGCGTCAGGCCGAAGCCGTCGACGTATTCCTCGCGCACCGCCTCCGGGTTGGCGAGGAAGATCTTGGTCACGCTCTGCTCGATCATCGTGCGGCCGATGGGGTGGCGCAGCACGTCGGACGGGCTCTGGGTGTCGAAGATGCCCAGGCCGTTCTGCTTGCGGATCGTCTTCTGCTTCTGCTTGGCGAAGTCGCTGAAGATCTCGTGGTCGAGCGCCTTCCAGAACTCCGAGATCACGTAGATCAGGCGCTCGCCGTTGACCAGCTCTTCCATTACCTGCAGCAGGTACATCATCACCGGCGTGCGGACCTCGGGCAGGTCGAGGAACTCGGTGGTGTCGAAACCGATGACGCTGGCTGCGTGGAGGTTGAGCAGTCGGTCGTCCGCCTGGTCGAAGACCCAGCCCAGCGCGCCACCCTGGCACCAGCGGCCGAGCCGCTCGAAGAGGCTGTTCTCGCCCGCCTTGGGCAGGTTCTGCCGCACGGTCGAAAGGCGGCGCAGCGGGGCCGGCATCATCGCCACCGCCTTGACCGCGTCGGCGATGGCGCGCTCGTCGGCCGGCAGCAGCGGCATGGCCGGCGTGGCGATGCAGGTGCGGATCAGTTGCTCCCAGAACTGGATGCGCGCCGGTGTCGGCTCGCGCTGCAGCGGGTTGCAGCCGGTGGGCTTGCCGGCCTCGAGCGTGAAGTAGCGACCGCCCAGGGCCCGGATCGCGATCTCGCAGCCGCGGTCCAGGTCGAACAGCACCAGGCGCGGGGCCGGGTCCCACTTGCGCGTCAGCGTGAGCAGGAACATCTCCAGCGTCGTCTTGCCGACGCCGGTCGAGCCGATGATCAGCGTGTTGCCGGGCAGTTTCTTGTCGGCCGAATCTTCGCCCTCTGGGCTGCTGTGCAGGTTGAGGTAGAAGGGCTGACCTGATGGTGTGCGCAGCAGTGCCAGGGCCTCGCCCCACGGGTTGCCGTCGCGCTTGCCGCGGGCGAAGTTGTGGCCGCTGGACAGTGCCGCGAAGGCGCGCGAACTGAGCTTGGCATCCCGGGGCCGCCACTGCCAGTTGCCCGGCATCTGGGCGAACCAGGCGGCATCGGCCACCAGGTCCACCGGGGACATCTGCAGGCTGGAGGCTTCGCCGACGGCGCCGATGGCCTGCGCCGCGCGGCGGCCGGCATCGGCCACGTCCTCGCCGAAGACGACCAGGCTGTAGTGGTACTCGCCCATGCAGAACTGGCCGTCGCCGAGTTCGTTCAGCGCCACGTCCATCTCGGCGACCTGGCTGGCCACCACGTCGTCGCTGGCGATCAGCTGGTCGCGCTGCAGTTCGAGCGCGCGCATGGCCTCGCGGCGCGGCAGGATCGAGAAGCTCTGCGTCTCGATGAACTCGCTGGCTTCGTAGAGCAGCGCGTTCAGGATGCCTGGCTCGACGGCGTCGGCGTACTCCTTGATGTCGACCAGGGCCGCGTAGCGCCGCTGATCGCCCTGGCGGAGTTCGAGCTTGTCGCCGCCGAAGGACAGGCGCGCGGTCGGCAAGGTCCGGTATAGCGGGCCAGCAGTCATCGGAACCGGCCGCCAGTAGCCGTTGACCAGGTAGCCGAGGAACTCGGCCACCTCGGAGTAGGTCCGGCCGCGCCGCTCGCGCGTGCCCAGCAGCTCGGGGCCGAAGCCGCGCAGCACCCGGCCGACCAGGGCGGTGCGCTCCTCCATGACCCGCAGGGCCTCGGCCTGTGCCTCCGCGATGGCGGCGCGCGTGCGCTGCGTCGATTGCAGGGCACGGCTCACGCGGGAGACGTTGGGCCGGTAGACGAGCGTCAGGTAGAGCTCGTTGCTCATCATCCGGCGCTCGCCGAGCTTTGCCTGGTAGGCCTGGGACAGGTCGCGTGCGAAGCCGGGCTGCGCCGGATCCTGCAGGCTGTCGCTGACGACGCGGTGCAGGCGGTGGGTCCATACCGCCCACTGGCCGCCGGCCAGGTTGCGCAGCAGGCTGCACAGCGCCTCGTGACGCTCGCCGATCTGGTGCTCGTCGGCGCACTCGAAGGCCACGCCGTCGAGTCGCCAGACGCGCAGGTAGTCGCCGCCGCGCGTGATCACGTCGTGCGGGCTGACCAGCGACGAGAACGGGACGAAGCGCGCCAGCGGGTTCTCCGCCTGGACCTGAGCCCAGTGCCGAGGCCTGAAGCCACTGCGGCCCGGCCGGGTGTCCGCACCGTTGCCCCTAGACATGCCAAGCATCGCGGGCTCCCCGGTAGAGGGTGGGCGCGTAGCTGCGCGCATGCCAGAAGCGACGGTTGCGGTCATGCAGGCGCAGCTTCATGGCGACGAACATCTGGCGGAAGCGCTGGTCGTCCTTGGAGGTCACGAAACGCATCCACAGCAACGCCGGCACGAAGGCGACGACCACGGCGAGGGCGATCCACCAGCTCACCAGGGTGCCGCCCCACATGATCAGCAGCATGCCGGTGCCGAACAGCACCACCAGCGGCACCAACGGGATGCCCAGCTTCATGGCCGGGCGCGTGGCGCCCTTGTAGATGGTTTCGCCTTGCATGGCCGTGCCCGCTCGTCAGGTCACGATGTAGCTTGCAAAGGCCGCGGCGCCGCCCACCAGGGTGCCGCCGATGAGCACGTTCGCCACGTCGGCCAGGCGGGCACCTTGAAAGATCATCTTGAAGCCGGCCCAGATGATCGCGATCGTCACGACCGCGATCGAGATCGTCACCAGGATGGTGTTGACGTTCGTGACCGTGGTGTTGATCTTGTCGAAGCCCTGGGCAAGAGCGGCCTGCGACAGCAGGGCCGGGACGATGGCGGTCAGGGCCGGCGCGGCGCGCCGGATCGATGCGAGGGTGCTCATAGCTGCTCCTTCGGTTGGGCGGTGGGAACGGCGCGCGCGGCAACCACGACCATCCGCACGTAGCCGTGGCGGAAGCCGGTGGCAAAGTTGCCGCTGTAGTAGCAAGACAGGGCCTGCCGCAGAGCGACCTGATCCGCCGCCTTCGATGCCGATGCGCTCGCGCGGTCGAAGCAATCGGCGAGCACGATCTGCATGGCGGTCAGGTTGGCGCAGGGCTCGAAGGCGGATTCCACGGTCAGGCCGAGCCGGTCGAAGTTGCCGACGTTGATCTGGCTGAGGCCGACGCTAAAGTTCCAGCCGGCATGCCGCAGGGCCTTGGCCGTGGCCAGCGCTTCGGTGCGGTTGCGGGGTTGGCGAACGAGGGCACCGCCGACCACGCCGATCGCCCACGGATTGAAGGCGCTCTCGACACTGACCAGGGCCCGTGCCGTGTCGGCGTGCACCTGGGGTGCACAGGCCAGCGCCAGCGCGAGGAAGACCGACGCGTCCATGGCCTATGCCTCAGTAGCCGGACTCGGCGACAGGTGCTGGGGGCGGTAGCGCGGCGAACCACGCGGCGTAGTCATCGTCGAACTTGGTGTCCCAATTGCCGAGCTGCGCCTTCGCGGCCGGGGTGAACTCGGTGACGGTGTCCCCGCCCATCGCCCACCAGGTCCGTGAGAAGGGCGCACCGTTGATCGAAACAGAGACGGCGCCTGCGTAGTCGCAGGAGTACACAGGCCCACTTTCCTCGTTGAAGACTCGTGTGTACTGGGGTGGGCAGAAGTTCGGCGCGCTGGCCCAGCTGTGGCCTGCCGAGTTGCCGGCTCCGGCG
>WBZM01002834.1_pt1 | contig 14220 bp, 10 predicted proteins | sample 5204271 | NCBI WGS metagenome assembly WBZM01 (sample SAMN12344346, study PRJNA552823) | activated sludge metagenome | biome: Activated sludge suspended growth; feature: Nitrification reactor; material: Wastewater; isolation source: activated sludge from nitrification reactor of wastewater...
TCTCGGTGCTGTCACTGGCCCTGCTGGCCGGGCTGGTCGTCGCAGGGCTGTACTGGTTCGAACGCTGGCAGACCGACCGGGAGCAGGACGCACTGGAGGCCTTCTACACCCCACCTGCTGAGATCACCGGGGAACCCGGCGCCGTCATCCGCTCGGAACCTGCACCGGACTGGGACGTCCCCGGCGCGACGGCCACGCGCATCCTCTACGTCACCACCGACGCGAACACCGACAGCAAGCGGGTTTCGGGTGGGACGGTCTGGATCCCCACGAGCCCTGCGACCGGAGACCGCAAGGTAGTGGCGTGGGCGCACCCGACGGTGGGACTGGGCAACAGTTGCGCCCCGAGCCGCAATCCGGATTCCTTGAAACTGACAAGCGCCTGGATCCAACAGATGGCCGAGCAGGGGTGGATCGTCACCGCTTCCGACTACGCCGGCCTCGGCACGCCGCCACCGTTCACCTATCTGGAGGGTCAGCAGGAGACCACCGATGTGGTCAATTCCGTGCGTGCCGCGGCAGCACTGACCGATGCCAGGGCGGGGAAACAGTGGGCGGTGTACGGGCATTCCCAGGGCGGGCACTCCGCGTTGTGGACCGCGGCGCTGGCGCCAGACATGGCGCCAGAGCTCGAACTCGTCGGCGCTGCGGCGGCGGCGCCGGCAGCGGATCTGTTCGCGACGATCAATCAGCAATGGGACACCACGATCTCGTGGGTGATCGGCCCGGAGGTGGTCGTGTCCTGGCCGGACACCTACCCTGACCTACAGCCCTCCGATGTGGTGTCCGACGCGGGACTGAGCGCCACCGAGAGCGAGGCGCAGGACTGCCTGCTGGCCTCCGGGCTGTTCGGCCTGGCGCGCCAGGACCTCGCCAAACAGACCTACTTCAAGGTCAACCCCTATGCGAACCAGGCCTGGGCGAAGGCACTCGACGAACAGACGCCCAAGCCCACCAAGGCCTCGATGCCGGTCTTCGTGGGCCAGGGAACCGACGACGAGGTCGTCCTGGCCAACAGCACCGCCGCGATGCAGGAGCAGTGGTGCGCGGCCGGCAGCAACCTGACCATGGACTGGCTCGGGGGTGTGAACCACGAGGACGCCGGGCAGGCATCCGGACCAGCGGTCGTGGACTGGCTGGCCGACCGGTTCGCCGGCAAGCCGGCAACACCCAACTGTGCGCAGAAGCCACCCGTCGCGCCCTACACCTCGGCCCGCGCTGACTCTCAGTGACCCTGTAACGCAGCATCCGGCCCCCATGGACGCTCAGCCGGAATCCGGCCTCCGCCGGGCGTAGCGTGACCGCTGTTCCGTGGAGGGAGCACCACTATGAGCGGCGATCCGCGTCAGGCACAACTGGCCGACTTCATCAAACCCCTGCGTGTCGAGCCCGGCCGGAAAGTGGTCCTCGAAGAGGACTTCGACCCGGGCTACAAGGCCGACTTCATCAAGAAGTCGCAGGGCGAGGAACTACTCCAACTCGGCGTGTCGGTCCTGGCCGAGTACCAGGACCGGCTCGCGGCGCAGGACACCTGGGGTGTGCTGATGTGCCTGCAGGCCCTCGATGCCGCGGGCAAGGACGGGACCATCCGCCATGTGATGAGTGGCGTCAATCCGCAGGGCGTGAAGGTCAGCAGCTTCAAGGTGCCGTCGTCCGAGGAGCTCGACCACGACTACCTGTGGCGCTACGCATGCCGGCTGCCCGCGCGCGGGGACATCGGGATCTTCAACCGCTCCCACTACGAGGAGGTCCTGGTCGTGCGCGTGCACGAGCAGGCCCTGGCGAACGAGAAGATCCCGGCGGCATCAGCGGGCCGTGGCGTCTGGCGACGACGCTTCCGTGAGATCAACAACTGGGAGCACTACCTCAGCGACAACGGGTTCCGGATCGTCAAGGTGTTCCTCAACCTCTCGAAGGAGGAGCAGCGCAAGCGGTTCCTCAAGCGCATCGACCTCCCCGAGAAGAACTGGAAGTTCTCCTCCAACGACGCCAAGGAGCGTCAGTACTGGGACACCTATCAGACCGCGTTCTCCGAGATGCTCAGCCACACCAGCACCCGCTGGGCGCCCTGGTATGTCATCCCCGCCGATCACAAGTGGTTCGCCCGGATCTGTGTCTCGGCGATCATGGCCCACACCCTGATGGACCTCGATCCGCAGTACCCCACCGTCGGCCAAGAGAAGCTACAGGACCTCGCGGACGCGAAGGTGCTCCTCGAGCAGGAGGCGCCGACCGGCACCTCGGCCGACCCCTTCCTCGCCGACTTGGAGAAGCAGGCCGCACGCCCGGCCCGTCGCACGAAGAAGGCGAAGTGACATGACCGCGATCCCCGACGTGGCCTCGGACGCCGAACCCCGCTGGTACGCACTGAGCGCCGACGACCTGTGCACCAAGCTGTCGGTGGACGTCGACACCGGCCTCACCGCTGACGCGGCGGCGGCAGCGCTGGCCAAGAACGGGCCCAACGCCCTGCCGGAGGAAAAGCCCGAACCAGGATGGCGCCGCTTCCTGGACGAGTACCGCTCCTTCATGCAGATCGTGCTCGTCGGCGCGGCGATCGTCTCGGTGCTCATCCAGGAGTGGAGCACCGCGCTTCTGCTGGTGATCCTCACCATCGTCAATGCCGTCATCGGGCTGCGCGAGGAGGGCAAGGCGGCCAGCGCCATGAACGCCTTGAAGTCGATGATGAAGGCGGACGCCCGGGTGCGGCGCGGCGGCGATGAACAGACCATTCCGGCTGACCAGGTCGTGGTCGGCGACGTCGTGTTGCTCGCGGCCGGAGATCAGGTCCCCGCGGACGGCCGGATCGTGTCGGCCAGTGCCCTGCAGATCGACGAGTCCGCCCTCACCGGCGAGAGCGTCCCCGCATCCAAGGGTGCCGAGCCGATCACCGCTGACGGCGATGTCGGGCCGGGCGACCAGACGAACATGGCATTCATGAACACGCCGGTCACCCACGGCAGCGGGCTGATGGTGGTCACCGGCACCGGGGCGAACACACAGTTCGGCAAGATCTCCGGGATGCTCAAGTCGTCCGGCGACGAGCAGACGCCACTGCAGCACAACCTGACCCGCATGACCCAGTGGATCGCCCTTGCAGCGCTGGTGACGATGGTCATCATGTTCGCCCTCGGCCTGGCGCGTGGGCAGTCTGGCAAGTCCTTGTTCGTGACCGCCATCGCGCTGGCGATCGCGGCGATCCCGGAGGCGCTGCCGACCGTCGTGCAGGTGATCTTGTCCCTGGGCGCCGTCGGTCTGGCCAAGCACAGCGCCATCGTCAAGAACCTCTCCAGCGTGGAGACTCTGGGATCGACCTCGGCCATCAACTCCGACAAGACCGGCACGCTGACGATGAACCAAATGACCGTGGTCGAGGTGCTGGATCCGCAGAACCGCTACACGGTCACCGGAACGGGCTATGACCTGGCCGGCCAGGTCCAGCACGTCCACGGTTCGGAACCCTCCATCGACGACGCGATCCTGGCGTTCGTGGTCGCCAGCGACGCGAAACTCGTCGACGGCAAGGTCGTCGGCGACCCGACCGAAGGGGCGTTCCTGGTCTTGGCGGCCAAGGCCGGACTCGATGCCGACCGGACCCGTGACCGGCTGCCGCGACTGGCGACTCTGCCTTTCGACCCGACGTACAAGTTGATGGCGACCTTCAACAAAGCGAAGAACGACGATGGCAAGGACGTCGTGCGCTGCTTCGTCAAAGGCGCCGCCCCCGCGGTGCTGGAGCGGTGCGCGTGGGCCGTGTCCGGCGGCGTGAAGGTCGAGGCCACCGACGAGTTGCGCGCCAAGACCACACACGAGGTGGAGCGCATGGAGGGGGAGGGTCTGCGCGTGATGGCCGGTGCCATTCGCGACATCGACCCGGCCGAGTTCGATCCTGACGGTGACCTTCTGTCCTACATCTCCGACCTTCGCCTGATGAGCCTGATCGGCATGATCGACCCACCACGGCAGGAATCCAAGGACGCCGTCGCCCACGCCCAAGCCGCGCACATCCGGGTCCGGATGGTCACCGGCGACGACGTCGTCACAGGCGCCGCGATCGCCAAGCAACTCGGCATCCCGGGCGAGGCCATTCTCGGCGCGGACCTCGCGGCGATGTCCGAGGAGGAGCGTCTGGCCAAGATCGACGACATCGGGGTCGTCGGGCGCGTGGCACCCGAGCACAAGGTCCTCATGGTCGACACGCTGCGCAAGAAGGGCGACGTCGTGGCGATGACCGGCGACGGGGTCAACGACGCCCCCGCCATCAAGGCCGCCGACATCGGGATCGCGATGGGCACCGGGACCGAGGTCGCGAAGAACGCGGGCAACATGATCCTGTCCGACGACAACTTCTCAACGATCGTCTTCGCTGTCGAACAGGGCCGTACGCTCTACGACAACCTCATGAAGTACGTGCGGTTCATCCTCATCACCCTTGTCGCGTTCGTCCTCACGTTCCTCGGCGCCACGTTGCTCAACATCGCTGCCGGGCAGCCGTTCACCCCTGTCCAGATCCTCTGGATCAACTTCCTCATCGACATGCCACTGGGCATCGCCCTGGGTTTCGATCTGGAGACGCCGGGCCTGATGGGCAAGAAGCCGCGGCCGCGCCACGAGCCGATCGTGCGCATGCCGGTGATCGTGATGTCGTTGCTGACCGGCGTATTCATGGCCGGGTGCCTGCTTGCGCTCATCCAATACGGCGAGAACGGCGCGGGCGGATTCACACTCGGGGTGACGATGGCGTTGACGGCGTTCGCCTTCTTCCGCATCGTGTGCACGTTCGAGAGTCGCAGCATGACCGACTCGGTCTTCCGGCTGTCGACCTTCGACTGCAAGCAGATCAACCGCATCGTCGGTCTGGAGATCATTCTGGCTTGGCTGGTGACGGAGTTCGACGTCCTGCAGAAGGTACTGGGAACGACGTCAATGAGCCTGACGCAGTGGGCGTATGCGGTGGTGCCCGCGATCGCTCTGTTCGTGCTGTGGGAGATCGGCAAGTGGATCGCCCGGCGCGGTGTGAAACCCGTCGCGGCCTGAGTCAGCCCTTCCGCTTCGGCGTGCTCAAAGCGACCAGTTTCCGGTATCCGGCCAGCGGCAGTAGCCGGTGCCCGACCGTCATGACCGCGTACGGCACCCGCGGCGCCACCACCCGGAAGCGGGGACGGGAATGCTGCAACACCTTTGCCACTGCGTGCGCAACCACCTGCGGGTCGTTCGGCTTGAGGACCTTGATCGCGTTGATCGTGTCTTCGAGCTGCGGAACGAGGTAGTCCGGAGCCTGCTCCTTCTTGGCCTCCAGCACCGCGATGTCCTGCGGCAGCATGTCGGTGTTGCAGATGCCCGGCTCGATCACCGACACCTTGACACCAGTGTCCTCGAGTTCCATCGCCAACGCCTCGGCGAACCCTTCGAGCGCGAACTTGGAGGCCGAGTAGGACGCGTACAAGTTCACGGGCGCAGTGCCGTTGACACTGGTCACGTAGACGATGTGACCGCGGCTTGCCCGCAGCATCGGAAGTAGCGCCTTGGTGACGGCTGCGGCTCCGACGTAGTTGACGTTCACCTCGGCCTGGGCATGGTCGATGTCGAGCAACTCGACCGGACCGGCCACCGAAAGGCCGGCGTTGTAGACGAGTCCATCGAGGTGGTCCAGGTGTTCCCGCAACGCGGCGACTTCAGCGTGGTCGGTGACATCCAGGACCAGCGGGGTGATGCCGGCCGCCTGCAACGACGCTCCAGCGGACTCGCTGCGGACGGTTCCGATGACCCTGAAACCGCTGGCGACAAGGTGCTGCGCGATCACCAGACCGATCCCCCGCGACGCACCGACGACCAAGATCGTCTCCATACTTCGACGGTACTCCCGCAAGAATGGGCCCGTGCTCCCACTGGTCCTCACCCTGCGGTTCGCGCTCGAACTCACCCTGCTCGCCGTCGTCGCGTGGTGGGGGTACTCGGTGGGAGGGGTGCTGGTGGGGGCCCTCTGCGCGATCGGCGTCGCGGTCGTGTGGGGGCTTCTTCTTTCCCCCAAAAGCCCGGTTCCCCTTGCCGACGCAGGTACGCAACGCGGTGGAGGTCGCGGTGTTCCTTCTGGCCGCGGCGGGACTTTCCGCGTTAGGCCATCCCGCTCTGGGTGTCGTGCTCATCGCCGCCGACGTGCTGATCCTGCTGACCCTCTGGCGACTCGGAGCTACAACCGGGGGCGAGCCGGTCGGCTGAGCCACCACGGGAATCCGCGAGATCCTGAGCGGGCTCCGTGGCTGTGACCACCATCACAGCCCCGCCCGGTTTGTGGGATGTCACACATGGGCAACCTCACATTGTCAGCCCGATCGGGCGCGACACCTCTTGCGTCACCCACTACCTAAGGATTCTCTGTGTCTACTTCTGCTGCGCCTCGAATCGCTGTCATCGGAGGAGGTGCCGCAGGCATCACCGCCGTCAAGGAGTTGATTGAACGCGGTGTCGACGTGATCGCATTCGAGAAGGGCGACCGGGTCGGCGGCCTCTGGGTGCAGGACAACACCTCCGGCCTGAGCCCGGCGTACGACTCCCTGCACCTGAACACCTCCAAGGGCCGCACCGAGTTCGCCGACTACCCGATGCCCGCCGAGTGGGAGGACTACCCCGCGGGTACCAAGGTGGCCGGCTGGCTGCAGGACTACGCGGAGACGTTCGGCGTGACACAGAAGTACCGGTTCAACACCACCGTCACCTCGGTGCGCAAGGACGGCGCCGGCTGGATCATCGAGACCGACGACCGCGCCCGCTTCGAGGTGGACGGCGTCGTGGTCGCCAACGGCCACAACTGGGACCCCCGCTGGCCCGAGCCCGGCTACCCCGGTGACTTCGCCGGCGAGCAGATGCACGCCCACGACTACCGCAGCGCGGAGACCTTCCGGAACAAGCGCGTGCTCGTCGTCGGCATGGGCAACTCCGCGATGGACATCGCCGTCGACGCCTCCCACGTGGCACAGGACGTGATGCTGTCCGCCCGCCACGGCTCCTTCATCGTTCCCAAGTACCTGTTCGGCAAGCCCGCCGATGCGACCAACGGCGCGCTGTCGGTGCTGCCGTGGCGGATCCGGCAGGTCATCGCGCAGACCATGCTGGGTCTGGCCGTGGGCAAGCCGCAGCACTACGGTCTGCTCGAGCCGAGCTTCGGGCTGTTCCAGAACCACCCCACCATCTCCGACACGATCCTGCACCGGATCACCCACGGCGAGGTGCGCCCCGTTCGTGGCATCGAGCGGTTCGACGGCCACACCGTGCACATGACCGACGGCAGCGAGGTGCAGGCCGACATCATCGTCTGGGCCACGGGCTACCGGGTCACGATCCCGTTCCTGGAGCAGTCCTGGCTCACCGACAACGCCGAGAACATGCCGCTCTACAAGCGCGTGTTCCACACCGAGGACCCGTCGCTGACCTTCGTCGGCCTCATGCAGTCCACCGGAGCGGCGATGCCGGTCGTCGAGGCACAGTCGAAGCTTGCCGCCGCCTACTTCGCCGGCGAGTACGCCCTGCCCGCCAAGGGTCGGATCGACCGCGCGATCGCGAAGGCCTACGACGCCGCCGTCGACCGCTGGGGCAGCAAGCGCCCGATGATGCGCATCGACTTCGACGCATTCATCGCGGACAGCGCGGCAGAACTCAAGCGCGGCGCGGCCCGGATCCGCACCGGTCGCCCGGCTTTCACCACGACCTCCCGTCCCGCCACCACGCACGCGCCTGCGGCCTGAGAAGAGAACTGAGAATGCGAATCCCCTACCTTCACGACAACACCGACGCCGCGGGCAAGCGGGTGCTGGTCACCGGCGCGTCCGGAACCTTCGGCCGCGCCATCGCCGCGGACTTCACCGCGCGCGGCGCGACCGTGGTCGGCCTGGACCTCAAGCCGTCGGCGACCGACGAGATCCCCGTCATCGCCTGCGACATCACCGACGACCAGTCCGTGATCGACGGCGTTGCACAGGCTCTGGAACTGCTCGGCGGACTGGACATCCTGGTCAACAACGCCGGCACCGGCGGGCCCGCCCCTGCGGAGTTCATGCCGGACGCCGAGCTCTACCGGCAACTGGAGATCAACCTGATCGGCGCCTGGCGGGTCACCAGCCAGTGTGTCGACGCCCTGGTCGAATCCAAGGGCCGCGTGGTCATGGTCGCCTCCCGGATGGCCGTGATGCAGCTGCCGCTGGCCGCCGCGTACGGCGTGTCCAAGCGGGCGATGGTCGCCTACGCCGATGCCCTGCGCCTGGAACTGGCCGGGCACGTCGGGGTGACGACCGTGTACCCCTCGGCTGTCCGCAGCCCCATCCACGACTCGACCAAGGACGCCGGGCTTTCCCTGGAGGGGATGAGCACCTACGAGCCACTCGAGGGCGTGGTCGATGCGATCGTCAACGCCGGGCTGTCCCGCCACGTGCGTCGCGACGTGCCCACCAGCTCCAAGGGGCAGCTCGAGTTCTTCCTCGCGCGGCACCTGCCGGTCGTCGTCGACCGGATCATCACCAAGACACTGCTCGAGCGCGCCACGTCCGGCGCCTTCGACGCAGCCACCCTCGCTCGCGGCGTTGTCGCCCGGGCCAAGAGCGCGGCCTGAGGAGCGACTCGTGACAATCACCACCAACGCAACACCCGAGACCACGCACGCGCCTGACACGGCGCCGTCATCGGGCAAGCTGCTCGCCTACGCCACCGGCTCGGTCGGCATGGGCGTCTGGGTCACCGTACCCGGCCTGCTGCTGCTGTACTTCATGACCGATGTGCTGGCCGTGACCCCGTGGATCGCCGGCTTCGCCCTGCTGCTGCCCAAGGTGCTCGACGTCATCGTGCACCCCTGGTTCGGAACCGTGTCCGACCGTCAGCGGGCCAAGTACGGCCACCGCCGCCACATGATGTGGCTCGGCCTGTTCCTCACCCTGGCCCTGATCGGGATGTTCTCGGTCCCGGCGTCCCTATCCGGAGTGGGGGCGGCGCTGTGGGTCGGCTTCTTCTACGTACTGGGCAACCTACTGTTCGCGTCGTTCCAGGTGCCGTACCTGACGACCCCGAGCGATCTCAACGTCGGCTACTACCAGCGCACCCGGGTGATGACCTACCGGATGGTCGTGCTGACCGTCGGTCTGCTCGGAGCCGGCGTGATGGCACCCGCACTGGTCAAGTCCGGCGAGCGCGGCGACTACACGATGATGGCTGTCTACCTATCGGTCGTCATGCTCATCTCGGGCATCGTCGCGATCACCGGCATCAAGCGGCTCGGCGCCTACATGCCGCAGGAGTTCACCGGCCAGGCCCACCCTGGATTCGTGGAGGGCATCCGCACCTCGCTGGCCGACCACAACTTCCGGATGCTCGTCCTGTCCTACCTCTTCACCGGAACGGTCACCCACCTGTTCATGGCGGCGCTGCCCTACTACTCGGCATACGTCTTCGACCGGGTCGGGCTCACGGCCGTGTTCATGGCGGCCTTCCTGGTGCCGGCCCTCATCGCCAGCCCCCTATGGCTGCGTGCCAACAAGCGGGGATTGACCAAACAGAAGGGCCTGCTGATCAGTCAGTCGATGTTCGTGATCGGCTCGCTGGCACTGGCCGCCGGCTCGATCCTGGGCTTGGCCGCCACGGTGGCGATCGTGCTGATGATGGGCGTGGCCTTCGCGGGTCTGCAGTTGTTCGCCTTCTCGATGGTTCCTGACGTGGCCCGCGCGGCCAGCGCGGACGGCTCGACGGCCGCCTCCTACACCGGTGTGTGGACGGCGACCGAGGCCACCGGCACCGCAATCGGACCGTACGTCTACTCGATGGTCCTGGCCATCGGCGGCTTCGCGGCCTCCTCCGGCGGACAGAACGTGACCCAGAGCAGTTCTGCAATGACGGCGCTGGTCGTGGGCTTCACCGCGGTTCCCGCGCTCCTGATGATGGTGGCGATGGTCTTCCAGCGCCGATACCGGCTGCAGCCCTGACATGGAGATCCTCATCGCGCTGGTCGTCATCTCGATCGCGGCCGGAGCGATAGCGCAGGCGGTGACCGGCATGGGCTTCTCGCTCGTGTCGGCACCGGCCTTGCTCGCCTACCTCGGCCCGCGGGAAGGGGTCGCCGTGGTCGTCGTTCTGGCGGCCATGTCGTCGGTGTTCCCCCTGAGCCGACAGTGGCGGTCAGTGCGACTCGGCAGCGCCGGCGCCCTGTTGCTGCCTATCCTGGTGTCCACGCCCGCGATCGCCATGGCGCTCGCCGGGGCCGACACCCGGCTGGTCGCGGTGGCGGCAGGAGCGGCCGTCGTGGCCGGAGTGGTCCTGCTCGCCCGGGGCGCCTCGTGGGCGTGGTTCCGGGGACTGCCGGGTGCGCTGGCCGCGGGTGTGGCGTCGGCAGTCCTCAACGTGGTCGGCGGGGTCGGAGGGCCCCCCGTGGGCATGTACGCGGCGAACACCGACTGGAACCCGGCTCAGACCCGCGCCACGCTGCAGTTCATCTTCCTGGTGCAGAACGTGGTCACCGCGGTGGTTGTAGGTCTTGTGGCTCCGGCCTGGTGGATGGCCGCCACGCTGGTGGTCGCGACGGTCGTCGGCTCGTTCCTCATGACCCGGGTGCCAGCGGCGACCGCCCGGCTGGCGGTGCTGGGGGTCGCCGGTCTCGGTGGCGTGAGCCTCGTACTAGCCAACGTGTAGACGCTGCCGGGCCGCGCCGAATCCGTGCCCACGGGCGTCCCGAATGCGCCTGTGTTTCCCTGAGTGAGTGAGCTTCGACGAGGACTGGGTCAACGACGCCGCGCACCAGGAGGCGTCGGCGCGGGAACGCGACCTGGAGGCCAAACGCGAGCGCTGGGCCGAACTCGACCGCGCGGAGTTGCAGGGCCAGGGCGAGGCGGTGAAGCGAGCGAGGCAGGCACGTCGCACCGAACGGTGGCGGAAGACCTGGCCGTGGCTGGTGTTCTTCGGTCTCGCCGCAGGACTCATGATCCTGGCGGCAGTGCTCGGGTTCTGAAACACACTAGGCTCAGCCACCATGCGCACCTTGCTGATCGGTCTGGCCCTCATCCCCCTCGCCGCGTGCTCCACGGCATCAGAGCCGGCGCCTTCGCCCTCCTCGATCCCGGGCCTGCCGGCCAGTGCGGTGGAGATCATCGACTCCGCGCCCTACGCCAACGGCATCTGGGGGATCCACGTCACCGATGCCGAATCCGGCGAGGTGCTCGTCGACTACAACAGCGCGACGCTGCTTGAGCCCGCATCGGTGACCAAGACGTACAGCGTCGGCTCGGCGTGGCTGAAGTTCGGCCCGGACTCCACGATCACCACACCGGTGGTCCGCCGGGGCGAGGTCAACGGCGGAACCCTCGACGGGGACCTGATCCTGGTCGCGAAGGGCGACATCCTGATGGGCGGTCAGACCGGACCCGACGGCCAGGTCGTGTTCACCGATATGGACCACAACGACGCCAACCTGCTTCCTGGCGCGACGATCGCCGACAACGACCCCTTGGCCGGACTCGACGACCTCGCCACCCAGATCAAGGGCTCAGGCATCGACAGCATCGACGGCGATGTGATCATCGACGACCGCCTGTGGATCACTCGCGACCTCGGCGAGAACGACGGGCCGGTATCGCCCATCATCATCAACAACAACCTGATCGACGTTGTGGCAACACCAGGCGCGGTCGGCGAGGCACCCACCATCGTGATGCGACCCGAGGTCGCGCCCTGGCGCGTGGTGAATCGGGTCGAGACGGTGGCGGCCGGTGAGGACGCCGCGATGGACATCACCAGTCCGGAGTACGGCGTCATCGTGCTGCGGGGGACCATCGCGGCGGACGCCGATCCGCAACTCAAGGTGGAACACTTCGATGACCCTGCCCGGTTCGCGCGTACCGCGTTCATCGAGGCCCTCGAGCGTGCCGGGGTGACAGTGACCGCCGACGCAACGGCAGCGAACCCCCGTCCCCCGTCGCGCAAAAAGGTCGCTTCGCTCCCCGAGGCGGCGGCGCTCGAAGGTCTGCCGCTGGAGGAGAACGCCACCTACATCCTCAAGGTCAGTTACAACCGGGGCGCGCAGACGCAGGTCTGCCTGATCGCGGCTTCGGTCGGCAGCCGGGACTGCGACGCCGGATTCCCTGAGATGGCCAAGGTACTCAGTGAGGCTGGGGTGGACCCGAAGCAGGCGTCACTGGTCGACGGCTCTGGTCTGCCTGGGAACTTCGTCACGCCGGCGTCGGTCACGCAACTGATGCAGGTCTTCAACGCCCGCCCGGACGCGCAGCAGTGGCAGGAGGCGATGCCGATCATGGGTGTGGATGGGTCCGTGGCTGAGGTGCAGAAGGACAGCCCCGCGGCGGGCAAGGTCTTCGCCAAGACCGGGACCCTCGGCGCCGGCGACCTGATGAACCAGCGGCTGCGGGTGGAGACCAAGGCTCTCGGCGGGTACATCGAGGCGCAGTCCGGGCGCAAGTTGGCCATCGCGATCATCGTCAACCAGGCGATGTTCGACGACATCGAAGGCGTCTTCGCGGCCAATGAGGACCTCGGCAAGATCGCAACGAGTCTGTACGAGGCCTACTAGACCTCGACCACGTCCGGGAACGTCTCCATCAAGTAGTCGATGAAGGCCGGACCCACGCTTTCCTGCCGCAGGACCTCGACAGACACCGGCAGCGGCCGCGCGACAAAGCCCTCACCTGCAACGGCCTGCGCTGCGAAATCGTGGTGAACGATCGCACCCCTGCCCACCGACACGAAGTCCGCACCGGAGTCCATGCACCACTGCGCGTCCTTGGTCGACAGCACCTTGCCCGCGACGCCCAGCTTGGTCGAGCCCCTCGGCAGATCGACGAAGTGGTCGATGAGCAGACCGTCGCCTCCCTTACGCGGAGACATGAAGACGTCCCACAAGGAGAGTTCGAGGTAGTCCAGCAGTCCTGAATCGAGGGCGCGGCGTGCGTACTCGCGGCCATCCACCAGCGGAATGCCGAAACCCTCGGGAGACAGCCGCAGCCCGAGCTGGAAGCCGTCGCCGGTCGCGGCCCGAACACCTTCCATCACCTCTTGGACCATGCGGAAGCGGTTGTCGAGGGAACCCCCGTAGGCATCGGTCCGGTGGTTGCGCGTGGAATCCATGAACTGCCCGAGCAGGTAACCGTGCGCACCGTGCAGTTCGACGCCGTCGAAGCCAGCTTCTTCCGCACGCACGGCAGCAGCCACGAAGTCGGCGATCGTCAACTGGATGTCATCGAGGGTCATCGCCACCGCATCGTGAGCAGGGTCGTCCCACGGGCATTGCGCCGCCATCCCGGTGATGGCCCGCTCGGCCCTGCGCCCTCCGTGGTGCAGTTGGACGGAACTGCAGGCACCTGCCGCGCGCAGGTTCCGCGCAAGCCGCCGCAGCCCGGGCAGGTGGTCATCGTTGGCGACACCCAGTTGCCCCTCCCATACATGACCTGCGGGAGCAACGAACGCCGCCGCCGTCATCACCAGCCCGAACCCACCGACGGCGCGGGCCGTGAGCCAGGCGATCTCGTCGTCGGACAGCGCGCCATCGTCGTGGCTCTGGCGATTGGTCAACGGCGCCAGCGCGATGGAGTTCCGCCACGTCGGGCCGTGGTCGAGATGCAGCGGGTCAGAGGGAGCAGGCATGGGGCCAATCCTAGGTACGCTCCCGGACATGGACCTCTCGCTGTACCCACCCAACGCTGAACTCGTCGACGGCCGCCTCACACTCGGCGGATGCCAGGTGGCCGACGTGGCCGAGGAGTTCGGGACGCCGGCGTACCTGGTCGACGCGGCTGGCTTACGCCAGCGGGCGCTCGATTTCCAAGAGGCACTGGCCTCACGCCATCCGCGCAGTCAGGTGCTGTTCGCGTCGAAGAGTTTCCCCACGCCATCCGTGATGGGGCTGATCGCCGACACCGGATGCGGACTGGACGTCGCGGGGCTCGGGGAGTTGCTCGCCGCCGAACGCACGGGGGTGGATCCGTCGCGGGTCGTGCTGCACGGCAACGCGAAGTCCGACGCCGAGATCGCCAAGGCGATCGAGATGCGCATCGGCTACATCGTGGTGGACAACCTCGATGACGTCGCACGGATCTCCCAGCAGGCAACCGAGCCGGTGCCGGTGTTACTGCGCGTCAGCCCGGCGGTCGATGCGGAGACGAACCCCGCCATGGCAACCGGCCACGACGCGTCGAAGTTCGGCATCCCCAGCCACCAGATCACCGACGCGATCGAGCG
>WBZM01002838.1_pt1 | contig 14196 bp, 11 predicted proteins | sample 5204271 | NCBI WGS metagenome assembly WBZM01 (sample SAMN12344346, study PRJNA552823) | activated sludge metagenome | biome: Activated sludge suspended growth; feature: Nitrification reactor; material: Wastewater; isolation source: activated sludge from nitrification reactor of wastewater...
ACAGCCGGCAAGCCGACCAACAGTGCGCACATGCGCGTAGCGTCTGTTTCCACGAGGGCTCCGGAGGTTCGGTTGGGGTCAGAGCCACCGATTCTCCGGGCCCTCGAACCCTCAACCGCGGACCCCCGCTACCCGCCCACACCCCCCGCAACTCCGAAGCGCCCCTTATCCCGTAAGGGAACCGCGACTCGACGTCACCAGTGGTGACGTCGAGTGCTGGGCGTTTCATGGGACAACTCATGGGACAAACTCGGACTGCCGCGTAGATCTCAGCCGACACCAGCCGGGCGCCGCCTCTGCAGCCAGAGGACCGCACTCCACCGAGGGGATCGCGCTGGCGTTCAGTCGGGGGGCGTTTCGCCGCGGTCCTTCCGACTCGGTGGACCAACCGTGGCCAGGTTGACCACTCCGGTGAGGCCAGCCCAGCGGCGTCAGGAACCTGACAAGTCGCTAGTACGACCCTGCGAGCCGAAGAGGAGCGAACGACTCGTCATGCGCCCTGGCGCCCGGCGAACTCTGCGGAATCGCCGAGTCAGGCAGGCCATCAGCCTCAGATAATCGACCGGCTGAGTTCGTCAACCACGAGTTACAGGACGCCAGCGCGACGACCGCACGTGGTGCCGTACGGCCTCCGGGATCACCCCGACGGGCATGTCACGCCTACGACGCCGATCTCGCAGCGTATTCTAAAGAACTGAAAGGTCGAGGCCGATCGAGTACGTAACTGACCGGTGAGATCGACAGGGGAGACATGACCAAAGGACGATCCGCACTACTCATCCTTACCATGCTGTGCCTCAACGGCTGCCACTCGCATGCCCAAGCTGACTCGGCGCCGGCACGCGTCTCCATTCTCCAATTCGATTCGCTGAATGCCGACGTGACCGTGTCGAGAACTCCCTACGGTAACCGTGATGATCTGCTTTCCGTGCAAGCGGTGAGGGGAGACCTCGCAGTTCCAGCTGACGGCAAGCTTGTATGGGAGCGCGATGGGAGCCGAGGTTGGCAGCCAGTCACGGACGGGCCGTTCTCAAGTGATCCGAACTCAGTTCCTGCGCCCGCCAGTCCGCATTCATCCGACGACTTCAGTGATACCGATGGCACGCTAGCTAAGAGCATCATCCTCAGCACTCCCCGTCAGCCTGGGCGCTACAGAGCGTGCACCTCGACCGGCGCCTGCATCTCAGTTGAGATCGCGGAATCCGGGCAAGGCAGATAAGGACGCCGTGCAAAGAGCCTCGCCTATTCGCAGACAGAAGGGCGCGAGGATTGCATACGGTTCCATGGAATAGTGCGCTCATACCATATCAATGACCGCCTCCGCAATCACCAGGATTGTTGCATCACGAGACCAGAGGTTCGACAGGGCGGCCAGCGCTCCACCATCGAGTGACGTGCCAAGATAGGACTCAAACACAAGAATCACTTCGGCAAACTCGAGGGAGTCCAACCTAAGGGAACCAGTTGAGCTCCGAGGTCCAATCGGACCAGTATCGGCGCATACATCGGCAACAGCCTGGGCGAGCAGAGTCGCAACTTCGGCGACCTCGAATCTATCCATGCAGTCAATTCCCCGTGTGGTATCGAAGATGCCGGCGAATCCACAAGGGACTATGTCGATTCACGACTGATGGGCCTGCTTGACACGGATGTAATAGCGAAGGTCGCCGACAGTACACAGGGACTCTATCAATGCCGGCGGAAACGAACTTGACCCCATTCTCTCTAGTCTTCTAATCACTTCCAAGAGGGCAAGGCGATCGACGCCGAGTTCGTCCAGACAGACCTCGTCGGCAACGTCGGGCAGGATCCCAGCGTCACCCAAGATCAGTTCGCTATAGCTGTGGGTGGCTTGATCGGGCGTCATAGCGCGAAGCGTTCACGGCTCTTGGCCCACGCGGCCGGGGTACTACTCGCAATCACGAGGTCTACGAACTCGCCATCCAGCACATCGTGGTCTCGCAGCACACCCTCAACCTCAAGGTGGCGCCCGACGGCAGACCCGTACTGATCGAATACCGGACGAAGCGACTCAAGATACAACTTGCGAAGCGGGAACACGCGAAACACGTAGTCGACGAACATGAGCACGCCCTCGAGCGGCCACCCGGCCTGCTGGTACGAAGACTCCAGGAAGAATGAAAGGTGGGCAGTCGCCGATCGAGGGTCGTATCGAATCATCTGAGCCAACCCAAGTCGGTTCGCTGCATCGTCGAGCGACCACAGCACGAACTGACACTCCACCCCGGCCCACAGTAGAGACGAGAAACGCTCGATGCTTGGGATCGATCCCATGAGGCGCCATGTCAGCCCCACAGCGGGCTGACACGCTGCTCCGTAGAGCCAGTCGACGTCTCCTGGCGTCGGAGGCCGAAGTTCCACACGTGCAGACTGCAGCGTCGGTGGACCTAGACCTGAGAGCGTGTAGTTTACTGGTCGTGCCGCCTCATCCATGCAGAAAATGCGTATCAGATCGTCGCGATCGTGGCGTTTAGTCGGAGCATCGCAAGGTTGATGCGGGTCCAAGCGGTCTCTTCACCCGACTGGCAACCAAATCCAGTCTGGCTGGTCGAAGCGATGATCCCGGCCGCCGCAAGTTCGTCGACTTCGCTGTTCCAATGTGTGAACACGGGTCCGCCCGAATCGCCACTACTGGTGCACAAAGAAGCCCGTTGCGAGTGAAGCAATGCGCCGCTAGTTATATCGAAACTGTTTACTCCTGAGTAGTCGACATAGGTGGTGTTCTCGTTCACCGCAACGAGGTAGACAGGCACGCCGGTACCAGCTCCGTTGCTCCAAGCTCCGCGCACCCCTGGGATCAAACTCCAGCCCTGAGCATTCGGCCTGAATATCTTTGGCTGGAAGTCGTCACGATTCCCGAGAGCAGCTGCGTCAGCGTCCGCTACACCGCTGCTAGCAACCTCGAACGCGACCCCGAGGACGTCGGGCGCACGCGTGTACCAAGCGGCTCGCGGCGTCGCAGTGACACAGTGCTTCGCGGTCGTGATTACCTTCGTCCCGCCACGATTGGCTGTGAACGCGTCGGCACAGATTTCTGCTGGAGCGGCGGTGTTGTCCTGAATTGCCTGTCCACCGTAGGTCGGCAGATCAGTGCGGGTCACCACCTCAGTGAACTCTGGTTGATGCTGAATACGAACCCCGACGGCATCATTGTCAATTGATGCCGTCAGACGCCGAATGGCGTCGGCATCAACTGATGGTTCGACTATGAGCTCTACCCGTGAAAGAGTAGGCTCCACCGCGATAGAGGTGATGTTGACACCGGCAAGCTCCCCTCCACTCTCAGCGAGCTCTGCGATGTACTTATCCGAAATCGCGCGCAGCTCATCGTAGGAATACGGCGCGTCAAGAATGCTGAGCTTGACGTCGTCGGGTACCACCGCTCGGACCGCGTCTGGCACCTTGCCGCCCGGCACACGAAGAACGATGCCCGGCGATGTTGGAGGTCCAAGCTCCAAGCTCGTGATGGACATGCCCGTCTTGCTTACCGCCGCGTCGACGTCATTGATTGCCGATCTTGCGCTTTGCCAAGCTGCCAGCAGGCGATCCTCTCCAGGTAGCAAAGGCAACCCGGTCTGGCTATCTGGGCTGACAAGGGCGGACGCAGCAAGCGCTTCAGGACTAGTATCCAGCCCGAAGAATTGCCGAAGGTGCAGCAATTGTTCGGGAGAATACGTCACCGACTTGGCGTTTAGATCGACTGGGGGTATGTCATCGGAGCCGGCGGTCGGCAACGTGCGCACAGGCGTCGAGTGCTGCTCAGGAAGGATGGCTCGTGTCGACGACCCAGCCGGCGCCGCTACCGCCAGCGCCCCTGAAGCCACCGCCATAGTTGTTGCGATCGCGGTCTTCCGTCTCATCTGCTCGAACCCCCCGGGTTGCTGGCTTGAGTGCTGCGGAGCGTACCGATCTTGTGCGTGGGCGTCGAGGACCTCGTGCCTCGCGGCGATGGCCGATCGATCAAGTACGCCGCGCCCGACACAACCAGCAGCGTAGGCACCCCCACCAGAGGCCGCATCGCAGAAGGCGCACCGTTCATTGCCCTCGCGATCGACGATCTCCACACCGGAATCCCCTACCCGCTAAGTCGGCGTCGCTCTCGATTGCTGCCCTTAGCCGATAAGCCTCACGAGCTTCCGTGGATCGTCCGGGCGTCGTCGGTGCGCCGAGCCACGGCTCACCAGCCGATGTCTACGCCGTCATCGAGTTCTCCCGTCATTGCGGCTGTGGTCTGGGTGTGGTCGGCGGCGAGGTGCTTGGTCGAACTGCGGTGGAGGGCGTGCAGAACGGCGTCCGACGGATCGTTCACGCTGCCGAGCCGGCCGTGGTGTTCGAGTTCATCGTCGTCGAGCCCGTGGCCAGGGTCGAGGACGTACATGCGGTTCGTGAGTCGTCCCCGTGAGAGTCCGACGTAGCCGGACTCTCGGGTGAGGTCGTCGGTGCCGAGGAGGAGGCTGTGGTCGGTGGTGCGGCCTTGGGCTTTGTGGACGGTGACGGCGTAGCCGTGGCGGACATGGCCGGCGTCGACATACACAGCGTCTAGGGACCGGGCGCCTCCTGCGGTCGCGATCGTGACCCGGCGCCGTTCGTGGTCGATGCGGATGATGGTGGCGGTGGTGCCGTTGACGACGTCGAGCCGGGTGTCGTTGCGGAGACAGACGATCTCGTCACCGACTTGGAACGGCCGGTCAGCGATGACGAGCGGCTCGCCCGACAGCTGGCCCGCGTCGGCCATCAAGTGTCGGGCGCGCCGGTTGAGGTCGTCGACGTCGACGTTGCGGCGGGCGAGCATCAACGCCGGTTCACCGTTCTGGCGGTGTTGCCACCAGTCGGTGACCATGCCGTCACGGACGGTCTCGGCGTTGTCGCCGGTGACGACCCGGCCGTGATCGCGGAGCATGGCGAAGGCATGGTCGGCGTCACCTGACCGCAACTCCGTGAGTGCGTCGCGTTCAGTCGGATCGGTTTGGCGGCGGTTCTCGGTGAGGGTGATCGCGTGGGCTCTGGCGTCGAGGTGGGAGAGGAGCCCACCTGCTGTGATCTCGGGCAGCTGCTTCGGGTCCCCGACCAGCACGACCTTCGCTCCCGCGTCGTGGGCTCGAGTGATGAGGGAGCCAAGGTCGCGGGTGCCGGCCATGCCGGCTTCGTCGACGACCACCACCGTGGACGCTGTCAGCTGGGCTTCGCTCCGGACGAGATGCCCTCGCAGCCTGGCCAGCGTCGTGGATGGGATCCCTGATCCTTGGCTCAGCTGTTCGGCGGCTGAGGCGGCAAGCGCGCAGCCCATCACCGTGTACCCGGAGGTGGTCCAGGCGTCGCGGGCGGCGTCGAGGCTGAACGTCTTGCCGGTCCCCGCCGCTGCGATCACCACGTCGACCGGACGGCCCGACATGCACAACTCGGCCACCGCGGCGGCCTGCTCGGTGCTGATCGACGGTCGCGCTCGGACTGCAGCATCCACCGCGGCGGAGTCGCAGCAGCCGGCGCCGTCCGCGGGTCGGGAGACGTGTTCGACGAGACGGTGTTCGAGGTCCCACAAGTCGCTTGTGGTGTAGCGGGTGCCGGTCCGGTCGTTCTCGGCGACGAACACGACGTCGGCCTGGTCCAGGAACCGGTCGGCGAAGACATCGAGTTCGTCGACGGTCACCCCCGGCGGGAGGTCTCGAGCGAGGCCACGCAGGACGTCGCGACGATCGAACGTCGACTGCTGCGACGTGATCCCCAGGGTTGGCGACATCATCATCCGGAACGCTGTTGACACTTCAGCATCAACCGGTGCGGCCGATCGGCCGCCGGTGTCGACCACCGCCGACACGTCCCAGTCGAACCCGGCGGAGGCGGCTTCGGCACGCCACCGGTCCCGCTGCACCGTCTCGGACTCCACCAAGTCGGTCTTGGTCTGGCGGGTGTCGAGGGTGGCGACCTGGGCTGCTGCGGCGGAGGTGAGTCCCCATTCGGCGAGCTCGGCGTCGATCGCGGCTCGTCGTTTCGAGAACAGATCGATGAACCCACGATCGATACCGGTGATGTCGGCGACTCCGTGATGCACCGGCCCCCAGGAGACGCCGAGGCGGTCGGAGAGATGGTGGCGGAGCTCGACCTGATATAGGAACCCGGCGGTCCGGGCGTGGTCGTAGAGGCCTTTCGAGTCGATCGTCCGCCAACGACCATCTCCGGCTCTCACGCTGTTGGTGACCAGGACGTGGGTGTGCAGCAACGGGTCACGATCCCGCGACGTGCGATGCCGGAACCCTGCCGCGACGAACCCGCCGGCCGGGACACGGTTCACACCGTTGCGGCCCGTTCTCGTCCACGCTGCGGTCTCCTCCATGTACTGGAGCGCTCGGGCGACGGCGGCGTCGTGTGCGGCGACGACCTGGCCGGCGACACGTCCGTCGTCGAGCGCCCACAGGATCGACACCGACTTCGGTGCTCGGAACGTCAGATCCCACCCCGGCACCCGCCGATTCCGCGCCCCGTGCAACGAATTGCCGCTGGACGGGTCGACACCAGCCAGCACCGCCCGCAACCCGTCGCCATCCACCGTGCCGTCCAGGCCGAGCTGATGTGACGAGGCCATCCACATGCCGGGTGCTTCGCCGGCCTCGCCGTAGTAGTCCTCGACCCCTGAGACGACCTGGTCGAGGTAGTAGGCCTCGCCGCCGTGGCCGAGCTGGTGCAGGTTCAACATCCGCCGTCACCACCGCGGCGGGCGGCGACGGGCATCTGTGATGCCAGTCTGTGAACCCCTGACCACCGAGTCGCCCACGCGGCCGACGCCACCGACGACTCGCCAAGCACGCGGGCGGCTGCCGGAGCGACCGTGACGACCGGACAGTCAGCACGAGTGGACAGGACGGCACAACAGAGCCCGTCCAGGGGAGGCGGGGATGGCGGTCGATGCAGCATCGGGCGTCCTTCGAGGACACGACCCGGCCGCCGGCCAACCCAACGACACCAGCATCCTCAAACCCCCTAAGCGCGCGAACGCCCCCGCCCACCGGTACCGCCCGGCAACGGGGCCGACGCCGTCGGCTCGACCATCCAGGATCCGCAGCGACTCCACTCGGCGCTGGTGACGGCCCCCAAGCACCCCGACGCCGAGCATCCGCCAGCCTCGTTGGGGAAGGCGACGACCCCCGATGGTCAGGTCGCGGTCAAGGCTCCGGTCAAGGCGCGTCTGACCACCTTCACCGCGACCCTGACCATCGGACCCTTACCAACCGCCGCCGGATTGTCGGCTGAAGGTCAACGGCTGACAGTTGGACCTCGGTCAAGGTCGCAGTCGCCGCGGTCAGTCACGACCGAACTCCGCCAGCACGAACTCCGACGCGCTCGCAGCTACGCGCTCCCGACAGAGGACGGGATCGACGCGCGCTTAGGAGAAGCATGAACGAGGACACGCGGCAACTCCGGCTCGTCGATGACGAGGACCACACCAGCGGCTCAACGTCAGATGCCGGCCCCAGGCCTTCACGAGAAGGGACCGCGGCAGCTCACCGCGGTCGCTCTCTCGCCGAGTTCGGGGAGGTCCTCACCGTCGAGGAAGCCGCAGCGGTCCTTCGGATCAGTCGTGCCAGCGCGTACGAGGCGGTGCGCGTCTGGAGGGCGACGCGCACCGACGGCATCCCTGTCGTGCAGATCGGCCGACGCCTGCTCGTGCCGCGATCGGCGCTCGAGGCGCTCCTCTCAGTTCCGGCCAGGTGCGAGCCCTCTCATCACCGGGATCGGGACTGAGCTGCATCGGTTGCCGGCGAGATGGCCCTCACCGAATGTCAGTCGAGCAGTCCGCCGATGTTCTCCGCTGCTGCTGCATCGCCACGGTGACCCTTGTGGGCGTACACCTTCGCAAGCGTCTCCACGTGGTCCCCGATGCGGGCAGCGACTGCGGGCAGCGGCTCCCCGGCGTCGAGCTGCGTGCTGGCGAACCAGTGACGGAGATCGTGCAGCCGGACGTTCTCGGCGCCGGGCGTTCGGTCCCGGATTCGGGAGAACGCCTGCGTCAATCGGTTCGGTCGCATCGGCGCGGCGCCGGTCGGGTCGTCGAGGAGGTCCGCGAGCACATAACTCTGCTGACTCTGCTCTCCTCCCAGGGCGGTGATCTGGTCGGCTTGGACGTCCCGGTGTTCCTCGAGCAGACGGGTTGTCGTCGAATCGATCGACACCTCGCGCTGCTGGTGACCCTTCGGCTCCTTCTCGATCAAGGAACCGTCGGCGAGCTGAGCGACGGCGGAACGGATCTGCACGACACGTCGCTCGAGGTCAACGTCGCACCAACGGAGTCCACACACCTCACCCCGACGGGCACCGGTTGCCGCGAGCAGGCGCACAGCCAACCCGTTGATCTGGTTCCGGCTGCTGAGTCCGTTGGCCACCACTGCGGCGACGACCTCGGGCTTGGGGATGCGTCGGCCGATACGTCGTCCTGCCGGCGGCGTCGCAAGCTGCACCGGGTTCCTCGTCACCCAGCCCCAGGCCATCGCCTGACGGAACGCTGCCCGCATCAGCGCGTGGTACCGCTGGACGGTCGCCGCCGACAGCCCGACACGCATGAGGCGGACGTAGTAGTCGTCGACGGCCTTCACGCTGAGCCGCGCCACCTGCTGACGGCCGATCGGATCCTTGGCGATCTGCTTGGCGATCGAGCGGTACCCCTCGATCGTCCGCACCTCCCGACCGCGCTGCTCCAGGTGATCAACGTGGCTCGTGAGCAGCTCGTTCAGCGTGTGCCTGGTGGTCGGCCCGTCCTGGTCGACCTTCGTCACCAGCTGGGCGAGGAGCTTCTCCGCGTCTCGCCGGCCGCCTCGCAGCGTTCGACTGACGTACTGCGGTTTGCCCGTCTCGGGATCCACGCCGGCGTAGGCGCGGACCTCCCAGTAGTCGGGCTCCCGCTTCAGGCGGACGCTCCCTCGACCTCGTGCCATGAGCGACGAGGGTACCGGGTTCATGGGACAACTCATGGGACAAACCCGTTTGACGACCATCCTGGCGGGTCCGAGAACCGCTAGATCGCTGCAATTCCAGGGCGCCCACGGCAGGATTCGAACCTGCGACGCACGGTTTAGGAAACCGACGCTCTATCCCCTGAGCTACGTGGGCTCGGCCGACACACCCGGCGGACGTGGACGCGCCCGCCCGGCCGCAACCGGTGACGGCGCAGCGTAGGGCGGCCAACTGGAACCCTCAACGCGGACCCCACCCCGGCGTCGGACCCGACACGAACCGGACCACGGCGATGGGAGGCATGTGGCGGACGAGTTCTCAAGTCCGCGACGACGCGACCGACCGAAGGGATCGAAGGTCGCACGCCCGCGGCCTCCCTCACGGAGGCACGTCCCAGCATGTCCAGCACCGAGAGCTCACCGACTGCTCCGAGCGCACCGCGCATCACTCCGACCCGGGGCGGGATCGCCCTGGCCGTGGTCGGTGCCGTCCTGATGGGTCTGGGGATCTTCGCCAGCACCGGCGCCGCCCCCGAGCCGGTGTGTCCGAGCGGGACCCGGCTGGTCGCCAAGTTCAGCCGCCTGCCCGCCACCGGCGCCTATTCGTTCGTGGAGCCGGCCGGGAACGCCAAGGTCGTGTCGCTGTCGGCGACCTCGGCCACCGGCGGCACGTTCGCGTCGGCCACTGCGATCAGTGCCGTGGTCGTGAAGGCCGGCGACGGCTCCAAGGACGCCTGGATCACGCCGGCGTCGACGACCGGCACCTTCGACAACACCGGCATCCCGCCGGTCAGCGGGTCGATCCCCACGGTCAGCACCGTGCAGTTCTGCGCCGCTGCATCGGTCAACCCCGCAACGCTCGCCGCGGGCTTCAGCGCAGTCGCCCATGGCGACGCCGCCCTGACCGCGGACGGTTCCACCGGTCCCGTCGCCGTCGGCGGCAACGTCTCGTTCGACCGCTACTCGGTGGCCGGCCACACCGCGGGGGTCTACAAGGTCGACCCGACCGACTCGTCGGCCACCGCCCTGGTCGTCCGGGGTCGGGTCGAGCTGGCCCGCTCGGCCGGCGACCTGTCGGTCCGCAACGGGTGGCTCACCGTCGGCGACCCCGACGGGGTGCAGGCACGACGCGACGGGCCGCACCGCATCGTCGTCAACGCCACCGGCTCCAAGATCCGCACCACCCCGCGCCTCGTCGGTACCCGCAGCGCCCAGAGCGACACCAGCGCCACCCGCAAGACCGGCTACGACTTCGACGGCGTCTTCCGCTCGTGGAGCGAACTGGCCCGTGGTCTCGCCGAGTGCCGAGCGACCGTGCGCCTCGCCGGCCCCTACGGCCCGGACTCGCCCTGGAAGGGCGGCGACGCGTTCGTCTGGCCCACCGGAACGCCTGGCCAGATGGTTCTGAACCTCAGCGTCGCGGATCTGGCCCGCCTGTCGAGCATCACGTTCCGCCACGGCGCCGAACCGTCGGCCGAGCGACCCCTCGTGATCAACGTGGCCGGCGTCCCCAAGGACTGGAACCCACCCAAGCTCACCGGCGCCGCCGAGCGCCACGCCCGGTACACCCTGTGGAACTTCGGGTCCGCGCCCGAGGTGCTCATCGGAGGACGCAACACCCTGAGCGGCACGACCCTTGCTCCGTCGGCCCGGTTCACCACCAGCGGCAAGGGGAAGCTGACCGGGGCGGTGTACGCCGACCGGTTCACCCATGGGGGCTCCGGAGCGATCGCCTTCACCGCCTTCGACGCCCTGGTCACGCCGTGCAGCGTCACCCCGCCGTCGACCACGACGACCACCCCGACCACGTCCTCGACGCCGACCACGTATCCGACCTCGAGCACCCCGAGCTCGACCACGACCTCGGAGTCGACGACGACCACCTACCCGACCTCGACGACCGAGTCGCCGACGAGCAGCACGGTCCCGTCGACCACCGAGTCACCCACCAGTTCGACCGCGCCGACGACCGAGGCCCCGACCACGACGACCACGACGACCAGCACCACCGTCGCGCCGACGACCGAGGCCCCGACCACCTACCCGCCGACGACCTACCCGAGCACCTCCACGGCGCCGTCGACGACCTCGGCGCCGACAACCGTCGCTCCCACCACCGCGGCGCCCACCTCGGTCGACCCCTCCGAGTCGACCACGGTGCCGACCGAGTCGACCACCACCGCCGACGTCGGCGGGACGACCGTGGTGAACACGTCGATCACCCCGGACGACGCGGCGCGGGTCGAGGGGTCGACCGCCTCGCGGGAGTCGCCGTTGGCCTTCACCGGCAACAGCTCGGTGCCCCTGATCGTGATCGGCGCCCTGCTGTTGCTCGGCGGCCTGACGATGGTGTTCGTGGCCCGTCAGCGGTCCCCTCGACGGGACTGACCGGCCCCGGGTCCCGCCCCCGGAGCGAGACGAACCATGACCGACGACCGACCCGTCACGACGGGCACCGGCACACCCGCGGTCCGACCTCGGGCCGCGGGGCTGGAGGTCGCGTCCCTGCTCGGAACCGTGGCGGCGGTCGTCTGGCTGCCGTTCCTGGTCCGACCCGGCCACGGCCCGATCGCGGTGCTGGTCGCGGTCGCGCTGCTCGCCGGTGCCAGCGGGGTCCTGGTCGACCTCGTCGCCGGGCGGCGGCTCCACCGCCTCTCCTCCGAGGGCGTCACCGACGAGACGACGGAGCCGACGGAGACGGCCGGGGACGGAACCTTCACCACGATCGTCGTGCTCGGCGACGAGCCCGACGAGCTCCAGCGCCACTCGGTCGAGCTCGCCCTGCAAGCCGGGCCGTGCGTGGTGATCGCCCCCGCCGAGCGGGCTCACATCGAGGACCTCGGGGTCACGGTGATCACCTCGGACCGCCGCACCGGCGCCAGCGGACCCGACCCCCTTCAACGGGCGATCGAGAGGGTCGACACCGACGCCGTGCTGCTGCTGTCGGGTCGGGCCGCGCCGCTGGCCGAGAACTGCCGAGCCGCGGCCGGTCGACTCGACGACACCCACCCCTGGGCGATCGGCCTCACCCGACCGTTCAACCAGGACGGGTTCGGATCCGACAGCCGGGGCCACGTCGACGCGCTCCTCCGCCGGCGCAGCGCCGCGGTCGGACTCGCCCTGTGGGAGCCCAACGCCACGCTCGTGCGCACCGAGGACCTGCGTCGCCACCCGATCGACCCCCGCCGCCCGCGCGGAGCGTGGCTCCGCGACCGCCACGCGGAGGGCGGTCGGCCGGCCACCGTCGACCAGCCACTCTCGCTGGTGGCCGCCCCCGCCGGCGCCCGCACCTTCTGGCCCGAGTCGATGGCCCAGCAGCGCGGGTCCGCTGCCGACGCGGCGGACGCCGTCCGCTCCGGCCGCGGCACCGCTCGGCGGGTCGCCCTGGGTCTGCTCGTCCGGGACTGCTTCGCCTGGTCGATGCTGACCTGGCTGCTCGTGCTGTTCACCGGCACCGTGTCGGGGGAGCTCCCGATGCGCACCGCGAACGGCGCCTTCCCCGCCCTGGTGCTCGCCGCACTCCTGCTGCGCTGGGTCGGGCTGTACCGGTCCGCCGGTCGCACCCCGCATCCGTTCCGCGACCTGCGCGCCACGGTCGACGACGTTCCCGGGTCGTTGGCGGCGTTGCCCTCGGCGATCACCGGCCGGGTCAGTCGAGGGCCGTCACGCGTGGCCGTCCGGCCGCTGCTGTGGGCCGGGCTGCTGAGCGTCGCGGTGCTGGTGACGGCCCTGGTCGACCACTCCCCCGACCAGCCGATGACCGCCCCCGCCGTCGGCGCCGCACTGCTCACCCTTGTTCTGCTGTGGGTGGTGTGCATCCAGGTCCTGGTGCAACGGGGTTGGGAGCGCACCTCGTTCCGGGTCCCGCTCAGCCGACCGGCACACCTGGATTCCCGCGAGGCCCGCACGGTCGACGTGTCACCGAAGGGCCTGGCCGTCGAGCTGACCCGAGTGGGCTCCCGCGACACGACCGGAGACCCCGCGACCGACGACGGATCAGGTCCGGCGCCCTCCGGACTCCCCGCGATCGGTTCCACGACCCGGGTCGGCGTCGAGCTCGACGACGGCTCCTCGACCGACATGGACGCCACCGTCATGTGGACCCACCACGGCCACCGCCGTGACCTGGTCGGACTGCGCCTGGAGCTGGACGAGTCGAGCCGCCCGCAGTGGGCGGGGCTCGTGCTGCACGCCGCCGAGACGGCAGCCGGCGTGCAGCTGGCCGCCGAGCCCGGCAGGACGACTCGCTCCCCCCGCACGACACGGTCCACCGACCGGACACACTCCCCCCGCACGACACGCTCCACCGACCGGACGCCCGGACCGGCAGCCGCCGCCACCGCCGGGGTCTCCCGTCGGTCCCGGGCGCTCGACGTGGTCGGCCTCGGAGCGACCGTCCTGTTGTCGATCGTGCTGCTGGCCGTCCTGGGCGGTGCCATGCTCGGGTTGCAGGCGGCAGTGGTCCGCAGCGGGTCGATGACCCCGACGATCGCCCAGGGGTCGGTGGTGGTCAGCGAGTCGGTGCCGGTGTCGTCGCTGCGCCCCGGCGACGTGGTCACCCGACCGGCCGAGGGCGCGGCGGAGCCGGTCACCCATCGGCTGGTCTCCGCGACCCGACAGGGCGACACCTACCTGATGCAGACCCGGGGCGACGCCAACGAGTCCGGCGAGACGTGGACCGTGCCGGCGGACAGCACCCTGCCGAGGATCCGTTGGGTCGTGCCCAGCATCGGCGACGGCATCGCAGTTCTGCGCTCGCATCTGGTGCTGGTGCTCGGGCTGGTGGTCATCGGCGGGCTGCTGATCGCCGCGTTGCGGCTCCCGGCCCGACGACACCGCCCCACGATGACCCCGGCCTCGGCCTGAGCGGCGACCGCCCGACGGAGACCGGGGTCGCCGGGTCGATCAGACCCGGTCCGGGTCCTGGTCGCGCTCGGAGGCGGCGGCTGGGTCGTCGCCGTCCTCGGGGAAGCGGGCCGGTCGGCGCAGGACCACCACGATGCCCACCACGGCACCGGCAACGGCGAGAGCCGCTCCGGCCAGCAGCAGTCCCAGCTCGGCCGTACCTCGCTCGGTGAGGCAGTGCTCGCTGGTGTTGGCGTCCGCGGCGAAGTCGTTGCCGTCCATGACGCCGTCCCACGATCGGACCTCGCCGACGGCGAGGGCCTGGGGGTTGAACGGCAGCGACGCCGTGGTGCAGCGGAACCCGACCTGGGCGGTCCACACCCCCTTC
>WBZM01002840.1_pt1 | contig 14189 bp, 10 predicted proteins | sample 5204271 | NCBI WGS metagenome assembly WBZM01 (sample SAMN12344346, study PRJNA552823) | activated sludge metagenome | biome: Activated sludge suspended growth; feature: Nitrification reactor; material: Wastewater; isolation source: activated sludge from nitrification reactor of wastewater...
GACGCGCTCCAGAGCCATGACCGCCACCGCGCCGGCTTCTTCGGCGATGCGCGCGTGCTCCGGCGTGACGACATCCATGATGACACCGCCCTTGAGCATCTGGGCCAGACCGCGCTTCACTGTCGTGCTGCCGACTTCGCCCCGCCCGTTCACGTTTCCATTCTCTTTCATCTCAATTCTCCTGGCCGGCTCTATCTCCGCGCTGGAGCCGTCCTGCTGCTTTTATTTTGAAAATAGCTTCAATTTCATTTTAAAGGCGGCCGCGATGAAAGACAATAGGATTGGCCCTGTAGTTCTTGATAAATATTTCGATTTGATAGAACCACTTGGAGTGGGCCAACAGGGTTGGATTTTCAGAGTGTGAGTTTGAAGTTCCGTTGCTGAGCCTTGTTCGGCGCGGATGAATGTTTCGACAACAGGGGAAAGGCCAGCCTGAGCGTAGAGCCGGTTCCTGCTTCGCTTTCGACCTCAATGCGCCCGTCATGGGCCTCCATGATGCTGCGCGCGATCGCCAGACCCAGACCCGTCCCCCCCTGCTTGCGGCTGCGCGATTTGTCCACGCGATAAAACCGTTCAAAGATCAACGGCAGATCGGCCTTCGGTATCCCCATGCCCTGATCGATCACCTCGAGAATCACCATATCGCTCCGAACGTCCGAACGCATCGTTATGGTGCTTCCGTCGGGGCTGTACTTGCCGGCGTTGTCGACCAGGATGAGCGCCGCCTGCTCGATGCGCACCGGGTCGATCTGAACCAGACCATGGGCGCGCAGGTCGGCGCGAAACGTTTTGTTCTGGTTCGTCGCCAGCGTCTGGGCGCGGTCAGCCAGGCGTGCCAGGAATGGCCCGGCTTCCACCAGTTCCAGTTCCAGAGGCATTGAGCCGGCGTCGGAGCTGGCCAGAAACAGGAGATCACTCACCAGGCGAGTCATCCGATCCGTTTCCTCCATAATCTCCCCCAGCAAGTCGGCATTTTCCCAGGCCGGATCGAGGTTATGAGCCAGTTCGGCATTGGCCCGCAGCACAGTCAGGGGCGTTCGAAGTTCGTGTGAGGCGTCGGCGATGAAGTCATTCTTTAATTGGAGCGCGCGGGCCAATTCGGCCGAGACCCGCTGCTGTTCGCGCACCGTGCGGATCGTCAGGTAGGCCAGACCTAGACCGGCCAGGGTCAGCAAACCCAAAACAATCAAGAGAATGGCCTGCGCACTATCGGCCGCCTGTTCCACGCTGAGCAACGCGGCCGCGGCGCGCTGCTCACCCAGGTGATCGAGGATGCGGCCCGCGTTCTCCAATTCCGACAGTTGCAGCAGCCCCTGGTCGCTGGCCAGATCGAAGGCCAGCGGGTCGGTTCCATGTAGCTCGATCGCCGGACGAAACTCGCCATAATAGGTTTCGGCCTGCTGTCGGAGCAAGTCCAGGTCTGGAAACTGAGGATCAACGATCTCCAGTTCTCCCAAACGGTCTAGTTGGTCCAGCACCAGCTCGTAGGCGGCGTCGAAATCCTGAAGGCCGCGTCGCGAAGGACCAGAAAACGCGATGTTTCGATGGTAGTGGCGCATATCGAGGACAGCCACGCGGAAATCATCGCTGCGATCCTCGAGTTCAACGTCGATCGTGATCGCCTGCTCGGTAATGGCCTTGACGCGCTGGTTGATTGCCAGGTTGATCGACCCGCCGACGGCGATCGCCACCATCAACGCGCCCATGGACGCGGTGGCGATCTGCCAGGATTGAAGTCGAATTGCGGAAAGTCGCTCTCTCAAGCTCATAGCAGTACGGAAATGCCGCCAGGTTCGCCCTTGATCATGGGGCCATTATATTCTAGGCTTATACGCATGAGAATATTAATCATTGAGGATGAAGAATCCATCGCCAAGGTAATGCAGCGCGGCCTGCGCGCCCATGGCCACCAAACGGTGTTGGCCGAAACCGGCGAGGACGGGGTGCTACTGGCCACAGATGAAACAGTGGACCTGGTGCTGCTCGATATTTCCCTGCCGGGCCTCAACGGCCACCAGGTGCTGGAACGGATTCGGGCCGAGCGGCCGCGGCTGCCGGTGATGATGCTCACCGCTCGCAGCGACGTCAAGAGCAAGGTCGACGCCCTCCATGCCGGAGCGGATGACTACCTGACCAAGCCGTTCGCCTTCGAGGAGTTGCTGGCTCGCATCCACGCCGTCACTCGCCGCTTCGACCAGCCCGAGGCCTCGCAGATTCGCGCCGGGGCATTGCGGCTCGACCTGCTGGCCCAGCGTGTCTGGCGCAATGACCAGCTCATCGATCTGACCGCGCGTGAATTTGCCTTGCTGGAATACTTCATGCGCCATCCCAATCAGGTTCTCTCGCGCCAGCAGATTTTGTTCGGTGTCTGGGATTATGACTTTGATCCGGAGTCAAATATTGTCGATGTGTACGTGCGCTACTTGCGCGGGAAACTGGATGAGGCGGGCAAGCCATCGGTCATCACGACGATGCGCGGCGCCGGATATCGGTTCGAACCATCGCCTACCGCGGGTTGATCTTGCCGCAGACATCGTTATCACGCCGGGTATCGTCACGCGTCAGGGGGTGGGTGTGACGGCGGCGCTCTCATTGGGCAACGGCTCATTGAGTTCGATCTCGACCTCCACCAACGGCCCCCGCGATTCCAGCTCCACCAGAGCCTCCCGGCCGTTCTGAATGACAAAGAACGTCCACTCTCCCTGAAATATTTGCAGATCGGCCACACTCCATCCTTCGTCATCAAAAATCTGGCGGTAATAATCGTGGACTGGGCTTAGAGGCCCCTCCATCACATATTCCGCTTCGGTTTCCAACAGATCGCCCATAATCACCTGGCGGTACTCAACGCGCCGCATGCCCGGAAAACGCGGCAGGCCAGGTATATCATCGCCTGGCACGTCGAGTTCCGGCACGCTCAGGTCGGCCGTAGGTACAGCCTCCACCGAAGGAACCACGGCCGACCCGACAGGCCGGCTCTGGATGTCTACGGACAGGCGACCGATGGCAATGCCCCCCGCCAGCAGTAACACGCCGGCCACAAAGATCGCGATGATGGTGGTCAGCTTCATGCCCTGCTTTTGTTCCTCAGAATGCCAATCATATTTATTAGGTAGTGATTTCAGTGTATTCACTCCGCCAGTGTCGCAAATTACGATTAGACCTTTGTGAAACAAATATTGGAAAGATTCTAATGGTCATTTCAGTGGATAACCATGTGGGCCCGTTAGACTCCTGAGTATAAGAAACAGCGCCGTCACAAACGCACTGAGCGAAAAACATATCAGCACCCGCGTGGGTTCGCAAGGCAATAAGGCCAAATGTGTGCCGGCAATCACAGCCGGCAATCACAAAAGGTGAATGACATGGAAAGTGATGGTCGCTGCGGCCGGCGCGCTTCAAGATGATCCTCTGATCGAATTGTCCGGGCGAGCGGTAGCGTTCGTTGTGGAAGATATCGAGCGAAACGGGGCGAGGGGAGCCGTACCTCTAATAACTACTGGCCTGCGGCGGCCTATACGCGGCGCTGGTCAGCGCGCAGTAGCGACCGCCGACCGCCATCCGCGTCCCTTTCGCCCCGTCAACCCCTTGCCCTCCCGCCCAATCAGGCTATACTCTCATTCATTGGATTTATTCGATTTATTGGATCAATCATCGTGCGTCTCGAAAAGCTTGATTCCGAGTTCCTCAATTATCTGATTAACCACCACGTTAATCCCGGCGATCGCCTGCCCGCCCTGACCGATATCGGCGAGGCCATGGGCGTCAGCGTCGGCAAACTGCGCGAGCAACTGTCTGTGGCCCGCGGGATGGGTGTCGTGTCGGTTCGGCCGCGGCTGGGCATCCAGCGCGAGCCGTTCAACTTCGCCGACTCGGTCTTGCCCGCGGTATTGTTCAGCATCGCCACAGGCGAATCCACCTTCGCCCATCTCAGTCGACTGAGGCAAATGATTGAGGTAAGCTTCTGGGACGAGGCGGTTGTCCTTTTAACGCCGGATGACAAAGCACGGTTGGGCCAAATCGTGGCTGATGCCTGGGCCAAACTGCGCGGCGAACCGATCCACATCCCCAACGGGGAGCACCGCCAACTTCACCTGACCATTTTCAGCCGCCTGAACAATCCATTTGTTCAAGGCTTGCTCGTTGCCTATTGGGATGCCTATGATGCCAGTGAATTAACCCGTTTCATGCGCTATCGCTATTGGGTCGAGGTGTGGAACTATCACCAGCGAATCGTTGAGGCGCTCTGCGCCAACGACTTCGAATGCGGCCGGCAATTGTTAAACGAACATTTTTCGCTGCTCCCGACCGAACCGGTCGCGGGCGGTTGAACAGCAGTTGAGTGAAAAGCAGTAAACAGCATCCAGTGAAAGGTGAAAGAACCTCCCGGCCTGTCACCCACTGGCCACTGAACATTAAACACGGGGAGTTTGGACGATGACCTTACGACAAGAATTGGAAGCCGAACAGGTCCGGCACCTGGATCTGCAAGGATATTGCCTGATAAAGAGCGGCATGAGCGTCCGCGAGACATTGAACCGCATGCGCGCCGAGGGCGGCCGCACCGCCCTGATCACGCAAGGGGAGCAATTGATCGGCATCTTCACCGAGCGGGACGTGATGCGCCGCGTGGCCGGCGAGCCGGAGGTTCTCGACGGGCCGGTCGACGCCGTGATGACCCCACGCCCGATCACCGTCTTGCCCGATACGTCGGCGGCCGACGCGTTGTGGCTGATGGATGACCACCACTTTCGCAACCTGCCGGTGATCGATCGCCAGGGTCACATCCTGGGTGACATGACGTACGCCTCGATCATCCAGTATCTGGCCGCGCGCTATCCGGTAGAAGTGCTGAACCGCTCGTCACAGCCCGATCACTACCCCAGCAAGCCGGAGGGTGGGGATTAAGGGAAATTAGGAATTACGAATTACGAATCCGAAAGAGGGTCAGCTCGTATTTTCGCATTCGTAGTTTGTCATTGGTCATTTAGAAATAATGAACGCCATGAACGAAAACGACTATATTATTGAGGAACGCGATTCGGTCGTCATTCGCTTTGCCGGAGATTCGGGCGACGGCATGCAGTTGACCGGCACCCAGTTTACCAACACGTCGGCCGTCTTCGGCAACGACGTCAGCACCATGCCCGATTTCCCGGCCGAGATTCGCGCCCCAACGGGCACACTGGCCGGGGTCAGTGGCTTTCAGGTCAACTTTTCCAACCGCGACATCCTGACCCCCGGCGATGCCGCCCAGATTCTGGTAGCTATGAACCCGGCGGCGTTGAAGGCCAGCCTGTCCGACGTGGAGCCGCATGGCACGATCGTCATCAACACCGATGCCTTCTCACAAGCCAATCTGCGCAAGGCCGGCTACGAGGCCGACCCGCGCCACGACGGCTCGCTGCGCGACTACCAGATTATCGAGGTGCCGCTCACGTCGCTCAACCGCGAGGCGCTGAAAAATATCGAAGGGCTATCAACCAAAGAGAAGGATCGGTCGCAGAACTTCTTCGCGCTTGGTCTGGCCTTCTGGATGTTCGACCGGCCGCTGGATGTTACCATCGACTGGATAAACAAAAAGTTTGCCAAGACCCCGCCCATCCTTGAGGGCAACATTCGCGCTTTGGAGACCGGCTACCACTTCGGCGAAACCAGCCGCATCTTTCAGCATCGCTATCGCATCCGCCCGGCATCGCTGCCGGCTGGCATCTATCGCAAAGTGACGGGCAACACCGCTCTGGCAATGGGCTTCGTCACCGCCGCCCACAAGATGGGCAAGCCGCTCTTCTACGGCACCTATCCCATCACTCCCGCCAGCGACATCCTGCACGCGCTGGCCCCGCTACGCAACTTCGACGTACGCACCTTCCAGGCCGAGGACGAGATCGCCGCCATGGGGTCGGTCATCGGCGCGGCCTTCGGCGGTGCGCTGGCCGTCACCGGCACCAGCGGCCCCGGCGTTGCCCTCAAGAGCGAGGGCATGAACCTGGCCGTGGCGCTGGAATTGCCGATGGTGATCGTCAACGTCCAGCGCGGCGGCCCCAGCACCGGACTGCCGACCAAGGTCGAGCAATCCGACCTGTTGCAGGCCATGTACGGTCGCAATGGCGAAAGCCCGATGGCGATTTTGGCCCCCAGCAGCCCGTCCGACTGCTTCGACATCGCCATCGAGGCCTGCCGGCTGGCCGTGCGCACGATGAGTCCGGTCATGATCCTGTCCGACGGCTTTCTGGCGAACAGCTCTGAGCCGTGGATGATCCCCGACGCGGCCGATATTCCACCGATCGAATACAGCCATCCGCAAGGTATCGCCGGCGATGGCGCGTCGAACGGCCGCGAGCCTTTCCTGTCCTACCAGCGCGACCCGGAGACGATGGCTCGCCCATGGGCAATCCCCGGCACGCCGGGACTGGAACATCGCATCGGCGGGCTAAGCAAGGCTCCGGTGACCGGCAACGTCTCCTATAATCCATTGCACCACGAGCAGATGGTCCACGATCGGGCGGAGAAAATCGCCCGGCTGGCCGAGATCATCCCTGAACAGGACATCTTCGGGCCGGAGAGCGGCCAGTTGTTGCTGCTGAGTTGGGGCGGCACATTCGGCGCAGTGCGCTCGGCTGTGGCCCAGGCCCAACGGCGGGGCCTGTCGGTGGCCCACGCCCACGTGCGCTATCTGAATCCGTTCCCGCGCAACCTGCGCGACCTGCTGAGCCGCTATCGGCAAGTGATCGTGCCCGAGCTAAACGGCGGGCAACTGGCATTTCTGCTGCGCGGCCGCTATGCGTTGAACATCCAGTCGTATACCAAGATGCACGGCCGCCCGTTCACCATCAGCGAAATTAACCGCAAGATCGAGCAGGCGCTTGAGAAATAAGACATTAACGCAATGACGCCAAGGCGCCAGGAGAAAAATACTTCCCAGGCGTCCTTGCGGCTTAGCGTTTATTTCTGGAAAAGACCATGACAATCGATACCATTTCCGTCCCACAACTCACTCGCCAGGATTTCGTTTCCGACCAGACGGTGCGCTGGTGCCCCGGCTGCGGCGATTACGCCATTCTGGCGACTGTGCAGAAGGTGTTGCCCGAGTTGGGCATCCCGCGCGAGAACATCGTGTTCATCTCCGGCATCGGCTGCTCCAGCCGCTTCCCATACTACATGAACACCTACGGCATCCACAGCATCCACGGCCGCGCGCCGACGCTGGCGACTGGGCTGGCCATCGCCAATCCGGAGCTGTCCATATGGGTCATCACCGGCGACGGCGACGGCCTGTCCATCGGCGGCAATCACCTGCTCCACGCGCTGCGTCGCAACGTGAACCTGAACATCATTCTTTTCAACAATCGCATCTACGGCCTGACGAAGGGGCAATATTCGCCCACATCGCGCCTGGGGGCGAAGACCAAGTCATCGCCGATGGGCACTATTGAACACCCCATCAACCCCATTAGACTGGCACTGGCGGCCGAGGCGTCGTTTGTCGCCCGCTCCATCGATGCCCACACCCAACATCTGGGAGAGGTACTGTTGCAGGCGGCCAACCATCACGGTTCGTCGTTTGTTGAGGTCTATCAGAACTGCGTCATCTTCAACCCCAACGAGTGGGTAGGGCTGGATGACCGCCGCACCCGCGACGACAACATCCTCTATCTGGAGCACGACAAGCCGATGGTCTTCGGCAAGAACCTCGACCGCGGCATCCGGCTCAACGGCTTTACACCGGAGATCGTCACGTTGGGCGACGGTGTGACCGAGGCCGACCTGGTGATCCACAACGCCGAATCGACTGAATTGGGCTATATCCTGAGTAATATGGAGTATCCCACGCCGATGGGTGTCTTCCGCAACGTCTCCACCTACGCGACTTATACCGACGGCCTGATGGCCCAGATCAACGACGCGCAGATGAAACGCGGCAAGGGGAACCTGGATGATCTATACCGCTCGGCCGATCTGTGGACAGTGGTTCCGAAGGAGCCGAATGAACCCATCGAATCCCATATCTCCGGGCGCGTATCGGACGAACTCGACGATGAATACGTCGATCGCCTGGCGTTCGGCGAAGTACCGGCGGCCAGCGGCGTGCAAGACCGTCTGGCCGAAGATACGGTGGACTTGCTGGCGGTACACGCGCCGGTCGAGGTGGACGTTCATACGTCGCTGGCTAAGGCTATCCGCCAGATGAACAGCCATAACATCGGCTGTGTTCTGGTGACGGACGAGAACGACAAACTAATCGGCATCTTCACCGAGCGCGACGTGCTGATGCGCGTGGCCGGGATTGTGAACGATACGGCGGCGGCGGCCGTCGGGGAGTACATGACCCCCAACCCGGTCGCTGTTCGCGCCGGTCTGCCCATCGCCCACGCGCTGCACCTGATGTCGGTCTATGGCTTCCGCCACCTGCCGCTGGTCGATGAAGCCGGCCGCCCGACCGGCATCATCTCGTTCCGCGACGTCGTGCGCCATCTGCACGGCGCTATCGCCGGTGCGGTCAGCAACGACTGACAGCCGCCGGCCAACGAAAATCGGCGATCATGTTAATTTTCATAGGCTGTGGTGGAACCACCACAGCCTATGATCGTCTTGAAGGAGAAATTGGCACATGAGTATAGGTATTGGCGAAGGACACCCCCAGGCCCGCTCGGACGAAGCCGCCGGGGCGTTGATCATCAACGACTTTTCAATCGTTGTGGCAACGGCTAACGGCACCGGCAGCCAGACGTCGAATATGGCTATCCTGCGCGCCTTGTTCAAGATGGGCATTCCGGTCAACGGCAAGAACATCTTTCCATCCAACATCCAGGGCTTGCCGACCTGGTATCACATCCGCGTCAGCCGCGACGGCTACACCGCTCGCCGCCACACGTCGGAAGTCCTTGTCGCTTTTAACCAGGCGACGGTCTTGCAAGATATCCAGACGCTACCGCCGGGCAGCATCTGCCTTTATAACGGCGACTGGCGCTCGATTCCCCAGCGCGACGACATCACCTATTTTGCCGTGCCGGTCAACGAGTTCATCCGCGAAACGGGCATGAAGGGCAAGCTGAAGGACTACATCTCCAACATGGTCTACGTCGGCGCGCTGGCTCACCTGCTGGAGATTCCGCTGGATAAGCTGGATGAGGCGCTGATGTTCCTGTTCAAGGGCAAGCGACGGACGGTGGATTCCAACATGAACGTCGTGCGCGCCGCCTATGAATGGGCGGCCGCCAATCTGGCCAAGAACCATCCCTATCGCGTCGCGCCGATGAACGAGACCGAGGGGCTGATCATGATGACCGGCAACGAAGCGGCCGCGCTGGGCGCTGTCTTCGGCGGCGTCACCTTCGCCGCCTGGTATCCCATCACGCCTTCCACCAGCGTCATCGATTCGCTCGACAGCTATCTGCAGCAGATGCGCCGCGATCCGGCGACGGGCGAAGCGACCTATGCCGTCATCCAGGCCGAGGACGAGTTGTCGGCCATCGGCATGGTCATCGGCGCGGGCTTTGCCGGGGCGCGGGCCATGACCGCCACCAGCGGCCCGGGCATCTCCTTAATGGCCGAATACGTTGGCCTGGGTTATTTCGCCGAAGTGCCGGCGGTCATCTGGGACATCCAGCGCGTCGGCCCCAGCACCGGCCTGCCGACCCGCACCAGCCAGGGCGACATCCTCTTTACCTATTATCTGGGCCACGGTGACACGAAGAACGTCATCCTGCTGCCGTCATCACTGCGCGAGTGCTTCGATTTCGGCTACCAGGCGTTTGACCTGGCCGACACGCTCCAGACGCCCGTCTTTGTCCTCAGCGATCTGGACCTGGGCATGAACAACTGGATGTCGGAGCCGTTCGAGTACCCGGCCGAACCGATGAAACGCGGCAAGGTGCTGACGGCAGCCGATGTGGCCGAGCAAGGGTTTGCCCGCTACAAGGACCTCGATGGCGACGGCATCCCCTATCGCACGCTGCCCGGCAACGAGCACCCGCTGGCGGCCTATTTCGCCCGCGGCACGGGCCACAACGACAATGCTGTCTATAGCGAGCGGCCCGACGACTGGAAGAACAACATGGCCCGCCTGTCGCGCAAGTTCGACACGGCGCGGACTCTCGTCCCCGGCCCGGTGATCGATGAGGTAGAGGGGGCGGAGATCGGCATCATCGCCTACGGCACGACGCGGCCGGCCATCGACGAGGCCCGCGACCGGCTGGCGGCCGACGGCAACCAGACAAGCTTTATGCGCCTGCGCGCCTTGCCTATCAACGACGAGGTTGAGGCGTTCATTGAACGGCATGATCGCGTCTACGTCGTCGAGATGAACCGCGACGGCCAGATGAACACGATTCTGCGCTCGGAGCTGCCGGAACTGGCGACGCGCCTTGAATCGCTGGCGCTGCTGGACGGAATGCCTCTGACAGCGCGCTGGATCGTCGAGGCGATTGCCGCCGCGGAAGAGGAACGGCCGCGCCGCCGCCAGGGGGCCTATGGCCAGGGCAAGCGCGGCGCGACCGAGTTAGACCTGCCCGGTGACGGCTCGCTCTCGCCCGGCAACGGCATGCCCATCGGCGAGAGTGGTCTGACGGACATGGGGCATGATGGGCATAATCGGGAAGTCATTATTGAAGAGACGCAGTGAGCAGCATCCGGCAAACAAAATCCAGACACGGCCGCCGGATACTGGTCACTGCTTACTGGACTGGAAACTGATGCTGTTCATTGAACACCTAACGCGAAAGACGGAGCAATAAAAATGACGGAAACAACAACACCACGCGCGGGCAAGGTCAACGCCATCGGCCTGGCCCAGGCGGATTACAAGGGACTGCCCTCGACGCTTTGTCAGGGGTGCGGCCATAATTCAATCGCCAACCAGATCGTGCAGGTGGCCTACGAATTGAATGTGCGTCCGGCGGAGATGCTCAAGTTGAGCGGCATCGGCTGCTCCAGCAAGTCGCCGGCCTACTTCATGGGCCAGAGCTTCGGCTTCAATACACTCCACGGCCGCATGCCCTCGCTGGCGACCGGCGCGCTGCTGGGCAACCACACCATGCGAGCCATCGCCGTCAGCGGCGACGGCGACTCGGCCAGCATCGGCCTGGGCCAGTTCAAGCACGTGCTGCGCCGCAACGTGCGCATGGTCTACATCGTGGAGAACAACGGCGTCTATGGACTGACCAAAGGCCAGTTCTCGGCCACGGCCGACGAAGGACAGGAGCTCAAGTACGCCGGCACGAACGAGTTCCCGCCCATCGACATCTGCATGGAAGCGATTTTGGCCGGGTGCGGCTTCGTGGCCCGTTCCTTCTCGGGCGACGCCCAACAGGTGCGCGAGCTGATGAAGGCTGCCCTCAGCCATCGCGGCACGGCCGTGCTCGATATCATCAGCCCGTGCGTAGCCTTCAACAACGAGGACACCTCGACCAAGAGCTACGGCTATGGCAAGGAGCACGAGATTCCGCTCCACGGCATCGGCTTCGTGCCCAAGGAAGCGGAGATCGAGATCGAGGCCTATGATCCCGGCGAGGTGCGCGTGGTCGAAATGCACGACGGCTCGTTCATCAAGCTGCGCAAGCTGGAGACGGATTACGACCCAAGCGATCGCCTGGGGGCGATGCACCGGCTGCAATGGGCGCAGGAGAAGCAGGAACTCATCACGGGACTGGTCTACTACAACCCGTCGCGGGCCAGTCTGGCCGAGGTGAGCCGTCTGGGCGAGACGCCGCTCAACGGGCTGGATGAGGCGCGGGTGCGGCCGGGGCGCGAGGCGCTGGCCGGGTTAATGAGTGGGTTGATGTAAATCTATAAACCGAGTTTCTTTCGAGAAGCCCGGTTTTTAGTGCGTCCTGACAATGCAAACGGGCCGTGGTGATGTATCGCCACGGCCCGTTTCATGTTTTTTTAACCGAGACCTGACAGAGTGTAGAAACCTGCAAGGTCTAGTGTTAGTGGAAGCTTATTCCGACGGCGCCACCTGCACGTCCAGCAACTCGACCTCGAACACGAGCGTCGCGCCGGGCGGGATAGAGCCGGAGCCGGTCTCGCCATAGCCCAGTTCGGCGGGGATGACCAGTTGGCGGATACCGCCGACCTTCATGCCGGCAACGCCTTCATCCCAACCGGGGATGACCGCGCCCGTGCCCAATGTGAACGGGAACGGCACGCCGCTATCGAGCGAACTGTCAAACTTGACATTGTCGGTCAGCCAGCCGGTGTAGTTCACCGTCACCGTGCTGCCCGAGGTGGCTTCCGCGCCGTCGCCCTCGACGATGTCGTAATACCGGAGGCCGCTATCGGTCACGGTGAAATCTTCTTCAGAGATTTCCGTCGGCAGCAACAGCGGTTTCACTTCCAGCAGTTCCACTTCCATAATGATAACCGCGTTCGGAGGAATCCGGCCGCCGCCCTCGGCGCCCAGAGCCAGTTCGGGCGGGATCACCAGATAGCGCTTGCCGCCGGGCTTCATCGTGGAAACGCCCTCATCCCAACCAGGAAAGACGCCTACGTCGCTGCCCAGCGTGAATGTCAGCGGCTCGCCGACAGTGGCCGAAGAAGCGATATACTCTTCGCCTTCCTGCAACCAGGCGGCGTACTCCACGACCACGTCCTGGCCATCGACCGGTATTTCGCCGTCGCCTTCGACGATATCGAAGTATTGCAGGCCGCTGTCGGTGGTGGTCAAGTCGCCGGCATCCACGGCTGTCGGCACCGGCGGCGCAACGACCGTCAGCAGTTCAACATCCATGAGGATGGTCGCGTCACCGGGGATAACCCCGCCCGCGCCTTCCGGGCCAAAGGCCAGCTCCGGCGGAATGGTCAATCTGACCTTGCCGCCCTCTTTCATCAGCTGCACTCCTTCGAACCAGCCGGGGAACAGATCAGTCTCAGTCAAGGTGGCGACGATCGGCTCGCCCTGGCTGACGGTGTCGGCAAAAATAGTGCCGTCCTCCAGCATGCCGAGGATGTGCATCGTCACCAGATCGCCCACTTCGGGCGTGGGGCCTTCACCGGCGCGAATCTCAGTCACGCGCAGGCCGCTATCGGTCACGGTAATTGGGCCGTCAACTTCTTCGACACCGGCCGGTAACTCGACTGCCTCTCCGGTCGTTTCTTCGGCCGGCTCGGCCGCTTCGGCCTCGCGAGTCATCTCATCGGCCTGTTCGGAGGAAACAGCCGGGCCGCAGGCGGCCAACATCAACAGGATCATGAGCAGCGCCGCCCACGTGGAAACCGCAAATCTCTTCTTCATTTCTACCGTTTTAACACTCCTACTTTGGAAAACTCCGCTGGCCGATGGCAAGTCAGCTGCCCGGCCGAATGAACACACAAGCCCATAATACTAACTCCGCCCGCCCGACTGCGCCAATTTCACCTAGCGCACTCTCAGATTGGTCAGGTTGTGTGCGGCCGGGCCATGCATATAATCATACGCTATGATGTACCGGCCAATGGCGCGCGCAGTGGAGCGGGGTATTCTCGTCGTCACGCTGTTGCTCTTCTTTGCCCTGGCGCTGGGCGCGGCCACGGCAAAATCCCCCACCAACGACGAGCCGGTCCACCTGACCCGCGGCGCGGCCCTCAGCCAGACCGGTGATCTGACCCTTCAATTCGAGCATGCCCCACTCAGCCACCGGCTCATCGGCTCCCTCATGCCCACCGAGCCAACCCTGCCTGCGGTGAGTCACCTGGCCAGCCGCCCCACCAACGATCGGCCGGCCATCGCCCACGAATTTCTCTGGGAAAGCGATCTGGATGTCGGCCGAGCGCTCTTCCTCGGCCGCGCGCCCATCATCTGGTCAGGGGCGCTATTGGGGGCAGCCCTCGCGTTATGGACGAAAGCGGTCGCCCGCCGCTGGCCTGCCCTGGCAATCGTCATGCTCCTTTATGCCACATCACCCAACCTGTTGGCCTCGGCCGCGCTGGCGACGACGGATTTCGTGGCCGCGGCCACCTTCTTCGCCGCCGTCTGCGCGTGGTGGTTCTATTGGCAGCGGCCCGGCCGCCGGCGCTGGGCATTGACCGGGGTTCTCCTCGGGCTGGCGCTGGCCGCCAAACTGACCGGCGTGCTCCTTCTGCCCGTTCTATTCGCGCTGGCCTACGTCTACCCACAGCGCGAGCGTTGGTGGCGGCCGGGGTTGGTCGCGTTGGGCTTGCTGCCCGTTGCCGGCCTCGTTCTGTGGGCCGTCTATGCTTTCCAGATCGGC
>WBZM01002841.1_pt1 | contig 14183 bp, 12 predicted proteins | sample 5204271 | NCBI WGS metagenome assembly WBZM01 (sample SAMN12344346, study PRJNA552823) | activated sludge metagenome | biome: Activated sludge suspended growth; feature: Nitrification reactor; material: Wastewater; isolation source: activated sludge from nitrification reactor of wastewater...
TGGGGCGGGCGGTAGTTGTTTTGGCAAGGACATTCAGTCGCTCATCTACCAGTTGAACCGCGCCGGCCGCCCGACCGACTTGCTGCGAGCGGTCTACGGCATCAACGAGTACCAGAAGACTTACCTGATCGACCGGGCGGTGCACGAAGCCCAGTTCAAGTTCAATCAGAAGACCGTCGCCTTGTTGGGGCTTTCATTCAAAAAGCGCACCAACGACATGCGCGACTCGGCCGCCTTGCGCGTGGTGGAGTCGCTCTTGTCACGCGGCGTGGGCACGATTCAGGCTTATGACCCGCTGGCAATGGACGAAGCGCGCCGCAACTGGTTCAACCCGGAGAAGAATCACCTGTTTGAACGCATCACCTATCATGAATCAGCCGTTGAGGCTATCCGCGGCAGCGACGCGCTTTACATCTCGACTGACTGGGAAGAGTTTCGCGGACTGGCCCGCACCATCGAGACGACCGTTGAGCCGCCCTATCTGGTGATGGATGGCCGGCGCATGTTGCCCGACTTCGAGAAGCTTGTGGCCGCCGGGTACGATTACCTGCCCGTTGGCGGTTTGTTGATGCGCGGTCAGGCCGTCCTGGGCTCGACGATGAGCGAAAACGGCAATGAATTACCGACGCAGAACGGCATGCTCCACCAAACGCCGGCTTAATCTTCGCTATCGAGGCGTCATGGCGGCCGGTTGAAGCGCAAATTTGAATTGACTTTACAAGAATTACGTATTGAGTATACTAGGGCATTAATCTTACAGGGATAAATACCGCTGGCGGCAGCGGTTTTTCCATTGCAGGAATAGAAGTATGTTGTCGAAAAAACCTACGCTCTTGACGAATGAAGGACTGGAGCGACTGTCGAAAGAGTTGGAGCATCTGCGAACGGTCGGTCGCGAGGAAGTGGCTGATCGCTTGCATCGGGCCTTTGAAGACGGGCAGGACGATGATTTCGTCGATAACGCCGAACTCGAAGCGGCGCGCAACGCCCAGGCCTTCCTGGAGGGCCGCATCCAGGAACTCGATGAGATCCTCAACAATTACCAGATCATCGATGAAGATATGGCCCCCCACGATCGCGTCAAGCTGGGCGACTGGGTGACAGTGACCGAAGTCGGGTCCGATGAAAACGAGCGCTATCAGCTCGTCGGCCCATTGGAGGCTGATCCGGTGGCCGGGCGTATCTCGAACGAAAGCCCATTGGGCAAGGTGCTGGTAGGTGTTAAGGTGGGCGAAGTGGTGCGCGTCAATGCCCCACGGGGCATCACCGAATTCCGGGTGGTTCAGGTAGAGTAGACGACAACCCACTTTCATAGTTTATAAATGCCCGTGTTGCGCCCCTGGTGTGTGCTCACGGGCTTTTTTTTCGGAGTAAGCAGATGAGTTGGCAGCCAAATCCACTTGAGGAACAGCGGTTGGAGAAATTGGCCCGGTTGCAGGTGGAGGGCATTGAACCCTTTCCGCTGCGGGTGGAGCGCACGCACACGACGGGCGAGGCCATCGCCGCCTTCGAGGCCGCGGTAGAGGGAGAGCAGGTGTCGGTGTCGGTGTGCGGCCGCGTGATGAGCATGCGCGACATGGGCAAGACAATCTTTGCCCATATTGCCGATGAGCACGGCCGCTTGCAATTGTTCGTGCGCCGCGAAGACGTCGGTGACGAAGCGCATAACGTCTTCAAGAGGCTGATCGATCTGGGCGATTTCGTCGAGGCCGGCGGCGAGATGTTTCGCACCAAATTGGGTGAAGTCAGTCTTCACGTTCGCGAATGGAAGATCCTGAGTAAGGCGATCAGTCCGCTGCCGGTGGCCAAGGAGCAAGAGGTGGACGGCAAGATGGTGCGCTACAGCGCCTTCGCCGACGTTGAAGAGCGCTACCGCCAACGCTATGCCGATCTGGCCGTTAATCCCGAGGTGCGCGATATCTTTCGCAAGCGCGCGCGTCTGGTCAGCGCCTTGCGCCGCTTCATGGACGACAACGACTTTCTGGAGGCGGAGACGCCCATTCTGCAGCCGCTTTACGGCGGCGCGGCGGCGCGGCCTTTCACCACCTATCACAACCAGCTCAAGCAAGAGCTCTACCTGCGCATCTCGTTCGAACTGTACCTCAAGCGGCTGCTGGTGGGCGGGTTCGAACGTGTCTATGAGATCGGTCGCGACTTCCGTAATGAAGGTGTCAGCTTCAAGCACAATCCGGAGTTCACCCAGCTGGAGTTTTACGCGGCCTATTGGGATTTCCATGACGTGATGGATTTTACCGAGCGCATGGTCGCCTACGCGGCCGAGGCAGTGCTGGGGACGACGGAGGTCCCCTTCCAAGGCCATACCATCCAACTGGGCGGCGCCTGGTTGCGCATGACGATGCGTGACGCGATCAAGCAGTTCGCGGAGATCGACTACATGGACTATCCCGACAGCCCGTCGCTGGCCGCGGCCATCAAGAAGATCGGTGGAGAAGCCCCGCCCGACGCTCCCTGGGGCAAGCTCATCGACGGTCTGTTGGGTGATTTCGTGGAGCCGCGTCTCATCCAGCCCACGTTTATTACCAACTACCCGCGGGATATTTCTCCGCTGGCGAAGGGTGTGCCCGGCGATCCGCTGCACGTCGAGCGGTTCGAGTTCTTTATCGGCGGGATGGAGATGGGCAACGCCTTCACTGAACTGAACGATCCGATCGAGCAGCGCAAGCGGTTCGAGTCGTTGCAAGAGCTTTTCGCCCAGGAGGACGAGGAGCGCAATCCCATTGACGAAGACTATCTGCGGGCGATGCGCTACGGGATGCCCCCCAATGGCGGCTTCGGCATGGGCGTCGACCGGCTGGCTATGCTCCTCACCGACAGCCGGACGTTGCGCGAGGTACTCCTCTTCCCGCACTTGCGCGAGCGAGAGGAATGACCCTTTCCCGCATATCGATCCATGAGTAACCATTTCTCCTTGCGGCCGGCTACCGACAGCGACACCCCGGCCGTCTTTCGCCTGTTCCTGCGCTCGATTCGCGACCTGGCCTTCCGACAGGGGACGCGCCTCGTTAATGACGGCCACGACCCAGAAGTGATCGACGCGATCTGGCCGCTGCGCCGGCCCATGTTCGAGCATCTGGCGCAAACGGCGCACCGCTTCTGGGTCGCCGAGCACGATGGTGAGATTCTGGGGTATGCCCGTTCTATCCTGCGCGACGGCATGTTGGAATTGACGGAATTCTTCGTGGCGCCCGAAGCGCAATCAGGCGGTATGGGGCGAGAATTATTGCGCCACGTTTTCAACGCCGGCGACGCGCGCCTCCGATCGATCATCGCCTCGACCGATGTCCGGGCGCAAGCGCGTTATCTCAAGACTGGTGTTTACCCCCAATTTCCAATCTATCACTTCAGCCGCAAGCCTGAGGAATTCCAAATGGATAGCGGTCTGCGTTTCGAACCGATGTCGAATAGCGACAGCACGCTGCATATCCTGGGCGATCTCGATGCAGCCGTCCTGGGCTACCGGCGCGACGTTGACCATCGATGGTTTCTGGGGAATCGTAGCGGCTTTTTGGCCTATCACGGCGACAAACCTGTCGGCTATGGGTATGTCAGTCGCGGCTACGGCAGCGGCCCCTTCGCGTTGCTCGACGCCGATCATTATCCCCCCATGCTGGCCCACGCTGAGACCCTGGCGGCCTCCTCCGGACTCGGAGAATTTGTGTTGCATGTGCCGATGGTGAATCGGACCGCCGTGGACTACCTGCTGGGAAATGGCTATCGTCTGGACCCCTCTTTTATGTTTTATATGAGCGATACCGAAGTCGGCCTGATGGATCGCTACCTGATCACCAGCCCGCCCTTGTTCATGTGAGCGATTCAGGCATTCGAATCTTTCTGATCATTTGGGTCGGTCAGTTTGTGTCACGCGTGGGCACGGCCATGACCCGCTTCGCGCTGCTGATCTGGGCCTATCAGCAGACCGGCGCGGCCACAACAGTCGCGTTGCTCGGGTTCTTTGGTTTCCTGCCCTATGTCTTGCTCAGCCCGGTAGCCGGCGTGTGGGTCGATCGCCTGGATAGACGTAAGGTCATGCTCCTGGCCGACCTAGGGTCGGGTATTGTGACGATGAGCTTGCTGGCCTTGTTTTTCACCAATTCTCTGGCCCTCTGGCATCTTTATGCCGCCGAGGTCCTCACCGCTGCATTTGACGCGTTTCAAGGCCCAGCCTATAGCGCGGCCACCACAACGCTACTACCCAAAGAACAGTATGCCAGAGCGAGTGGCTTGCGATCGATGGCCGATGACGGCGCGCGGGTACTGGCTCCCTTTCTGGCCGGCCTGCTCATTGGCGCCATTGGCGTTGAGGGTGTCATGATGGTGGATGTGTTGACATTCCTGATCGCCGTCGTCACCCTCGTTGTCGTTACAGTCCCAAATATTAATGCGCACGCTCAGATAGAAGAACGCCGCTTCCTGAGCGAAATGCGGGTTGGCTTCGATTACATCGTTCAGCGGCGCGGATTGCTTGGTCTGACCCTCCACTTCACCGTTGTCAATTTCTTCGCCGCGCTGACCTACTTCGGCATCATGCCGGCCATGATCCTGGCTCGCACTGGAGGGAGTGAATTTGCCCTCGGTGTGGTGCAGGGCACGCTCGGTGCGGCTGGATTGGTCGGGGGATTTCTGATGGCGACGTGGGGCGGCCCGCGGCGCAAAATTCATGGCGTCTTGCTGGGTACGGCGCTATCCTTTTTCCTCGGCGACTTATTGTTCGCGGTGGGTCGCGGGCTGGTGGTTTGGATGGCAGCGGCCGCGGCCGCGTCGTTTTTCATTCCCATTCTATTCGGCAGCCGCCAGGCCATCTGGCAATCGAAGGTTGCTCCGGAGGTTCAGGGGCGCGTCTTCTCGGTGGATAGCATGCTGCGTCTGGCGCTCAATCCGTTGGGGTACTTAATGGCTGGTTTCCTGGCTGATGGATTACTGGAGCCGGCCATGATGCCGGGCGGAGGACTGGCGCCCCTCTTCGGCCCACTGGTCGGGACCGGACCGGGCGCGGGCATGGCGGTTATGTTCCTCGGTACGGCCACGTTTGGCGGATTATTGAGCCTGGCTGCCTATCTTTTCCCGGCCGTGCGCAATATCGAAAAGGAACTGCCCGACCATGATTATCGGCCGGGCAGTGTGGCTGTCGATGCGACGAATGATTAAAAGCTCAATCGTTCCAATCGACAGTCAACAAGCGGATTCAACGTCAAGCTACGCGCTTCCCCGTTGAATCCGTTTTTGTTCTACTATTTACCGCACTGGGTCCGGAGCCTTCCAGGAAAAGAATGGCTAGACCGTTTCCTTCAGTTTGTCCTGGAACGACTTGCGAAACTTGCGCACCTTCGGGTCGACCACGTAAACGCAGTAAGGCTGGTTTGGATTATTGTTGAAATAATCCTGATGATAGCCCTCGGCTTCGTAGAATGTCTCGAATGGGACGATTTCGGTGACGATGGGGTCGGGCCAAACGCGCCCGGTTTCTGCTTCGGCGCGGGTTCGCTCGGCGGCCGCCTTCTGGGCCTCGTCATGAAAGAAGATGACCGAACGGTATTGTGGCCCGACGTCGTTGCCCTGGCGGTTGGGGGTGGTTGGGTCATGGATTCGCCAGAAAATGTACAGAATCTCGTCGTAAGTGATGATCGCCGGATCATACCAGACCTGCACCACTTCCGCGTGACCGGTGCGTTTGCCGCAGACTTGTTCGTAGGTCGGATTAGCGACATGCCCGCCCGAATAGCCGGATACGACGCGTTCGACGCCTTGCACATCGCGATAGATGGCGTCCAGACACCAGAAACACCCTCCGCCCAGCGTCGCTACTTCCAAATGATGATCAGACATAGTTACCGCTCCTTATCGTGAATAAAACCGATCTAGATTGCCGCTGTTTTAGATGCGCCAACCGCAAGATATGATAACAAGGTAGCCTGTATTTCAGCCCTCGTCTTTGCCGGTGCTCATATATTCTGTATTGTGCTCAATAGATAGCCTCGCCACCCTCGTCCTTACCCGCAGAATATTACGCATACATTACATGACCGCCCATTCAGATCCTCGCGCCGGGTTTGACGCCAGCGGCCTATCCATTAGAATCGACTCTGTTATGAAGGAAGTTATTGAGGCAATTGATGATTGGTTGGCCACGGGCGAGACGGCCATTGCCCTGGCGACGGTGATTCGGACCTGGGGTTCGGCCCCGCGCAAGGTGGGGGCCAAGATGGCATTCACAGCCGGAGGTCGCTCCATTACCGGCTCAGTGAGCGGCGGCTGCGTGGAAGGGGCGGTCATTGAGGCCGGCGGCGAGGTGCTGGCGACCGGGCGGCCGCGTCTCCTTCATTTTGGCGTGGCTGATGAGACGGCCTGGGGGGTCGGTCTGGCTTGCGGTGGAACGATTGACGTTCTGGTGGAGCCACTGGATTTGCAGGTCTACGCGGCGGCGCGCGACCGAATCATCTCCCACCGCTCCGTCTCTGTTGTGACCGTTATTCGTGGCCCGGATAAGACCATCGGCCGCAAGCTGGTCGTCGGAGAAGGGGCAATCGCCGGTGGCTTGGATGATGGGTTGGACGCGGCGGCGGTCGAACTTGCCCACGACGCCCGGCAGCCTGCCCCCTATGAGTTAGCCGACGGTGTTGAGGTTTTCATCGACGCGCTTCGTCCATCGCCGACGCTGGTCATCGTTGGCGGCGCTCATATTGCTGTGGCGCTGGCGCGATACGCCCGGATTATCGGCTATCAGATTGTAGTTATCGACCCGCGACGTGCCTTCGGGAGCGCGTCGCGCTTTCCCGATGTCGATCGGCTGATCCGGTTGTGGCCGGGCGAGGCGTTCGAGGAACTCCCATTGCAAGCGGATATGGCCATGGTCACCCTGAGCCATGACCCCAAGATCGATGATCCGGCGCTGGGCGCGGCGCTGGCGAGCGACGTCTTCTACATCGGCGCCCTGGGCAGCCGGAAGACTCACGCCCGACGGCGCGAACGGTTAACCGCCCAGGGGTTCACCGCTGAGCAGTTAACGCGTATCCATGCTCCGATTGGTCTGGATATCGGCGCTGACAACCCGGAGGAGATTGCCTTGGCCATCATGGCCGAAGTTGTGGCGGCCTACCGGCGGCCGACGAACCGCTGACCGCTTGCTGGCTCGGGCGGTTATTCGTCGGTGGTCGCGCCATACCCGTTCGGGTTTTGCGACTGCCAGCGCCAAGAGTCCGCGACCATCTCATCCAGATCGCGCTCGGCACGCCAGCCTAATTCTCGCGCCGCCAAAGTAGGGTCGGCGTAAGAGACGGCGGCATCTCCCGGCCGTGGGGCTTCGACGCGTAGACGAACATCGCGGCCGCTGGCGCGCTCGAAGGCCGCGGCGACTTCCAGAACGCTGTAGCCACGACCCGTTCCCAGGTTATAGGTGAATAATCCCGTCTCACCGGTTAATTTATCAAGTGCCTTCAGATGGCCGAAGGCCAGATCGACGACGTGAATGTAGTCACGGACGCCAGTGCCGTCGGGCGTAGAATAGGCGTTGCCGTACACTGGTAAGCTGGGCAAGCGGCCAACGACCACCTGGGCGATATAGGGCACCAGGTTGTTGGGAATCCCGTTCGGGTCTTCACCGATCCGCCCGCTGGGATCGGCGCCGATAGGATTGAAGTAGCGCAACACGGCGATGCTCCACGTCGGGTCGGCGTGATGTAGATCGCGCAGGATGTTTTCCACCATCACCTTGGTCTGGCCATACGGATTGACTGGTGACAGCGGTGTATCTTCGGTGATAGGCATGGTAGCCGGATCGCCGTAGACCGTCGCGGACGAACTGAACACAAAACGGCGCACGCCATGGCGATCCATGATCTGGAGCAGGTTGAGCGTGCCGGTCACGTTGTTGTGATAGTATCGCAAGGGTTGGGCCACTGATTCACCAACGGATTTGAGGGCCGCGAAATGGATGACGGCATCGACGGGGGCGGCTGCGAAGGCATGGTCCAGCGCTTCCTTATCCAGCAGGTCGGCGCGGTAGAAAGCAAGTCGCCTGCTGGCCAGCGCTTCCACGCGGTGCAATGCTTCTTCATGGCTGTTAACGAGATTGTCGACCACGACGACGTCGTGACCGGCGCGTAGCAGTTCAAGCGCGGTATGGCTGCCGATATAACCGGCTCCGCCGGTAACCAGTATGCGCATGGATATTCCCCTTTAATTTGTGATGTGGGTTGGCGAGCAATGAGCTAAAACGCCGCATCAAACCGGGCAGAGAATGCGGCCGCAATTATCACAGTATACCAACTTGCCCTCACCTACGGCTCTGATGACGTTTGCGGAGAGGGTCAATTGGCAACCCAGACACTTGTTGCCCCGCAGCCCGGCGACGGCCACGCCATTCTTCTGGCGGATAAGATTGTCATAGGATTTTAGAAGAGGCGGCTGGGCCAGCGTCACCTGTCGCGCCCGCTTCTCAATGAGGCTGTTGAGGTGGATCGCCAGTGATTGCTGTTCCTGGTGATAAGTCGCGGCCGCGATCGAAAAATCACCTGCCAGCTTTTCCACTTCGGACTCAGCGTTAGATAGAAATCCCTTGCGTTCGTCGATTTCCATCATGAGCAGCAAAGCTTCATCCTCCAGTGCCGCCTGTCGGCGGCCGAGAGCTTCCACCTCGTGCTGCAAGTCGGTCAGTTCCTTGGTGTTTTTTATAGTCCCGGAATAAAGGCGTTCTTCGGAGCGTTTGGCCTTTTCGGCCAGAGAGGCGATCTCCAGCGACAGGTCCTTATGCCTGGTTTGCCATTGCTGCAGATCGGTGGTGATGGTCTGGACGCGCTCACGAGCTTCCACCAGAGCGGGCGGCTCTTTCTGGAGTCGTAGCACCTCGCCCAGACGCTGCTTTTTGGCCCGTATCTCGCTGTCGATTTGTTGTAGGTCGTAAAGTACTCGTGCCTGGCTCATCGGTGCCTCCGCCTTTGGTACTTGGCATTGTAGCACATCGACTTGTAATGGCGAACGCAGCGTTGGCCTGTGCCATGAAGAGTTGGGTTGTGTTGGCGATTGCCCTTATAATCCACGCCCTATGGTTGCAAAGATGTTTGAGTTGGGCGAGCAGCCCTATTCAGAGGCGGACGCGGAGTGGGATGCCTTTGTGGCCGCGCACCCGCGCGGCAGCCTTTTGCAGACGACAAACTGGGCCCGCCTGAAGAGTCGCTTTGGCTGGTCCTCGCAGCGTGTCTGGATGCGCCGCGACGGCCGTCTCGTGGGCGGTGCGCAGGTCCTCTTTCGCTCCGTGGCTCTGGGGGTCGTCAAGATGGGTTACATTCCCCACGGGCCGCTGGTCGATTGGAGCGACGCCGAGCAGGTTGACGTATTGCTTAACCACGTCGACCAGGCGGCGTATGGGCGCGGTGCGGGTATCGTCAAAATCGAGCCGCGCATTTGGCAAGATGAGATGGGGCCGGAAGAATGGGAAACGCTTTACCGGCGTTATGGTTGTGTCGCCTCGCCCGACACTATTCAGCCGCCGCGTACCGTCGTGATCGACCTGCAGCCGTCGGAGGAAGAAATCCTGGCGCGGATGAAGCAGAAGACCCGCTATAATATCCGGCTGGCCGAGAAGAAAGGCGTCACAGTCCGGCAGGGCACGGCCGCCGACCTGCCGGCCTTCAACCGACTGATGCAGGTCACAGGACAGCGCGATCAATTCGGTATCCACGACGCCAACTATTACCGGGCCGCGTTTGAGATATTTGCCCCGGATAATGCGGCGCTGTGGCTGGCCGAATTCGAGGGTCGTCCGTTGGCCGGGGTCATGGTATTCACTTCAGGGCATTCGGCGGCCTACTTGTATGGCGCGTCAAGCGACGAAGAGCGCCAGCGCATGCCGGCCTACGCCGCGCAATGGGCGGGGATTCGTTGGGCCAAGGGGCGCGGTTGCGCTACCTATGACATGTGGGGCGTGCCCGACGCCGAGGAAGCCGAACTCGAGGCGAATTTCACTGAGAGGCAGGATGGCCTGTGGCCGGTCTATCGCTTTAAGCGCGGCTTTGGCGGGGAAGTCCGGCGCACGGTTGGGGCGGCCGATCGGGTATACAACCAGATGCTCCACCGCCTCTATGCTTGGCGGCGCGGCCGATAGCGAAAAAAGAAAAGCGGCCTGATGGAGCGGCGGTAGGTGTCCGGCAGAGCCTTCGCTATGCCGCCGCTCCATCAGGCCCTTCAGTGCTTTATAGAAAGAAAAACGCCACGGCCAGAATCACGTAGAGCACCAGCAACATCGCTCCTTCAAGCCAGTTGCTGCGTCCGTCCAGCGACACCAGGGCGGCAATGAGCGAGGCGGCTGACACGGCCAAAATCTCATACGTCGTAAATTCGAGCGGCATCGGGTTGCCTATCGCCAGGCTGATGAAAACCAGTAGCGGGGCGATGAACAGTGCGATTTGCAGGCTCGAACCGATAGCGATACTCAACGCCAGGTCCATCTTGTTCTTGGCGGCCACTTGCACGGCGACGAAATGCTCGGCCGCGTTGCCCACCAGCGGGATCAGGATGATGCCCAGGAAGAATTCGCTGAGACCCAGCGATTCCGTCACCGGTTCGACGGCCGTCACCAGAAACTCCGAGAGCAGCGCGATGAAGCCGACGGCGACGACGAGAACGATGATCGCGTGTCGCGTGCTCCAGCCTGTAGGGGCGTGGGCTTCGCGAGCCTGGGGGTCGCCTTCAATCGTCTTGGATGTGAAGGAATGGAGAATCACCAATCCGTACATGACCAGAATGGCGATTGACGCGCCTATGCTGAGGAATTCCACGCGCATAAAATCGGGTTCGAGCGCCTGATTGAAGAACGATGGGATGGCCAGTGTGAACACGGCCAGGACGAGCAATGTGGCGTCGAGGCCGGCGGTCTCGCGGTTGAATTTTTGATAACCGTGCCGGATGCCGCCTACCAGCAATGACAAACCCAGGATCAGGAGCAAGTTGCCCAGGATAGAGCCGGTGATCGACGCCAGGACCAGATCGATCAGACCCTTGCGCAGGGCGACAATCGCGATGATCAATTCGGCCGCGTTGCCCAAGGTTGCGTTCAGCAGTCCGCCGGTGCGTTCGCCGACCTTCTCGGCCAGGGCTTCGGTGCCCTCGCCGATCATCGCTGCCAGGGGAATGATGGCCGCGGCCGACGCCAGCAATATCCAGAGCGGGTCGGCATGCGTGAGTTCGAGGATGATAGCGATGGGGATAAACAGGGCAAAGATGAGGAGTATGGTGTTTAGCCCGATCCAATGTTCAATTTTCGCCAAGGTACCATTCATAAAAGACCCTCCAAGCCTTTGCAGTAAAAAACCTGCCGGATTGTAACAAAAGCAGCGCCGACCAACGAAAATTGCCAGCCTGGTGGTGAACCTGTTTCCGGTTTTGCCCTTCAATAACGATTGAGTTGGGCGCGGTCACTCACGCGTTAACCTATTCCACAGAGGTGCGCCGCGCCTCCGATCGAGGTATGATTGAACGGATCGCGGCCCGGAGCCGCACTTTTTTTATACTGATGACTATCGAGAAGCCCACCTACCGCGCCTCGGCCTTCAAGCCTGAGGATTCGCCCGCCGCCTGGCAGGCCGCATTGGCGCGCCTTCCCAACGCCCATGCCCTGCAGAGCTGGGCCTGGGGGCAGTTCAAGTCGCGGTGGGGTTGGGAAGCGATGCCGCTAACGCTGTCCGTGGGCGGCAATAGCTGGGAAACGATTGCCGCGGCGCTAGTCCTGAAGCGCCGCCTTCCTCGCCTGCCCTATAGTGTTCTGTATGTGCCGAAAGGCCCGGCGCTCGATTATCATGATCAGGCGCTACGGCGGCTAGTGCTGGAGCGGCTGGAAAAACTGGCGAAGCGCGAGCGAGCCATTTTTATCAAGATCGACCCCGAGATCGTCCGCAGTTGGGGGTTGGAGCATGAGCGCGTCTCGCCGCTGGGGGCGGCCGTCATGCGTGATTTGGCTGCTCGCGGCTGGCGGCCGTCGGAAGAGCAAATTCAGTTTCGCAACACGGTTGAGCTGCCCCTCGAAAGTACGGAAGAGGAATTGCTGGCGGCGATGAAACCGAAGACCCGCTACAATATCCGGCTTGCCGAACGAAGGGGCGTGGTCGTGCGGTCGGGCGCGCCGGCCGATTTCCCGGTCATCGTTGATATGTACCAGGAGACGGCGGCGCGGGACGGCTTCACGGTCCGGCCGGCAGCCTATTATCTTGACGGCTGGACTGCCCTCTATGAGGCCGGTATGGCCTACCCGTTGGTGGCTGAGGTCGAGGAACGACCTGTGGCCGCCGTCATTTTGGTCCGCTTTGGAGAACGCGTCATCTACATGTACGGCGCGTCGCGCAATGAATCGCGCGAGCGGATGCCCAACCACCTGCTGCAATGGGAGGCCATTCGTTGGGGGCGGGCGCAAGGCTGCCGCGTCTACGATTTTTGGGGCGCGCCCGACGAGTTCGAAGAATCGGACCGGATGTGGGGTGTCTGGCGCTTCAAGGCCGGGTTCGACGGCGAGGTGGTGCGTTTTATCGGCGCGTGGGATTACCCGGTGCGGCCGCTGCTGTATCGCCTCTATACACAGGCCATACCGCGTTACCTGAAGATGTTGCGCGCTCGTCAGGGACGCACCGACCCGGCATCATTGCCGGGCTAGGCGAACAGCCGGCTACGCCTTGCTTGAAATTTGACTGGAGAGAAGCAGAAAGAACATGAGCAGAACCATTGTGATTCTCGATGGAGATCAGACCGGACAGGAATTACTGGAAGAGGCCCTGCGCGTCTTGCATGAGGATGTTATCCGCTACCCGCTGGATTTTCTACGATTTGATTTGAGCCTGGAAAACCGCCGGGCCACGAATAATCAGGTGGTTTATGAGGCGGGCAAAGCTATCCGCGATTACCGGGTCGGCCTGAAAGCGGCGACCATCACCCCGGAAACGCGCAATGACGTGGGCAGCCCGAACGCCATCCTGCGCGAAGAGATGGATGCCGAGATCATCCTGCGCACCGGCCGGCGAATTCCCGGCGTGCGGCCGGTCGGTGGCATCTATGCCCCGATTAGCATTGTGCGCATGGCTCGCGACGATGCTTATGGCGCGCGCGAGTGGCGCGAGGGCGAGGCCGGCAGCCAGGATGAGTACGCTTTCCGCACCGAGAAGATTTCACGCTGGGTCTGCCGCGCCGTGTCCGAATTCGCCTTCCAGCACGCGCAGGACAATCGCGCCAAAGTGTTTGGCGGCCCCAAGTTCACAGTCAGCCCCGTCTATGAGGGGATGTTCAAGGAAGAGATGGATGCCGCCGCGGCGCGCTACCCGGGCGTGCGCTATGAGCCACAACTGATCGATGCCACATTCGCTCTTTTACTGGCCACGACAGGCGACGCCCTCGTCATCCCCTCTCTCAATCGCGACGGTGACTTGCTGTCTGACATGGTCTTGCAGATGTTCGGCTCCATTGCCGGATCTGAATCGATGGTCATTTCGCTCAACAAGGAAGGGGTGATCGATTGCGTGATGGCCGAAGCGCCGCACGGTACCGCGCCGAGCTTACAGGGCAAGAACATGGCTAACCCCATGGCCATGATCCTGGCCGCGGCCGGTCTGCTGGGCTACATGAAAGAAAGTGAGCTTAAAAAGGCCAGTCGGGCGATATACGAAGCCACCCTGGAGGCGGTCTACGATGGGATTCGCACGGCCGATCTGGGCGGCAACACGTATACGGATCAGTTTACCAACGAGGTCATTCGCCGCGTAAAAGGGAAGCTGGAGGTATGGTCGACCCTGACTTAGTCGGCCCTGACCCCGGCGTCCAGTTGCACCAGCGTGATCTCCGGCGGGCACAGGAAGCGCACGCGCGGCGCTCCCAGACCCTCGAAGCCCACGCCACGACTGACGTAGAGGTGGGTTTTCGCCTCGTGATAGTGACCCATCACGTAACGGCGGCCGAGTCTGGAACTGGTGAGCATCGGTCCCACAAACGGCAGGCGGATCTGGCCGCCGTGGGTGTGCCCGCATAGATAGAGATCGATCTCGTGTGCCACAGCCTGACGCATCAATTCCGGTGAGTGATAGAGCAGGATAATCGGCCCGCTGCCCGAGCCGGAAGCCACCAGTTGTTCCAGCATTTGCGCGTCCCGGGCCAGGTCATGGTGATGGCAATCCAGGCCGAGCAGGCGAAACGGC
>WBZM01002134.1_pt1 | contig 14179 bp, 12 predicted proteins | sample 5204271 | NCBI WGS metagenome assembly WBZM01 (sample SAMN12344346, study PRJNA552823) | activated sludge metagenome | biome: Activated sludge suspended growth; feature: Nitrification reactor; material: Wastewater; isolation source: activated sludge from nitrification reactor of wastewater...
ATTCAGAATCAGGGTATTGTTATTCCTGAACGTACCACTGATGATTTGTTCCCGACAATAGCCATGCATTATCTCGGCACTTTTTCAGCTATATGCTTTATCATCGGTCTGATTTCCGCTGCTTATCCAAGTGCCGATGGTGCACTGACAGCACTTACAGCCTCTGTCTGTATTGATTTTCTCGGTTTTGAGGAAGGTAAATACAATGAAATACAAAAGACACGAATCAGAAAAAGTGTTCACATTATTTTTGGTTTTGTATTGCTGGGTGTTATCGTTTTGTTTCATGCCATAAATGATCAGGCTGTAATACGTCAGATTTTCAGAGCAGCAAATTATACCTATGGCCCGTTGCTTGGTCTTTTTGCTTTTGGAATTCTTACCAGGAGAAATGTAATTGATAAAGCAGTACCTGTCATTGGAATATTATCTCCTGTTATCTGCTATATTATTGATATAAACTCTGTGCAGTGGCTTGGTGGTTATAAATTCGGGAATGAGTTAATAATTCTTAATGGCGGCATCACCTTTATGGGCTTACTTTTGTTAACCAAACATAAAACCGCAACACAAGTGTAATGGAAAATTTGCAGCAGCGTAGTAGTGGCACATCATATAATATGGTCACTAAAGAAATTCTTGAAAAACTAAGGTTTATTTGTGGTGAAAAGTTTGTTGTCAATGATGATGAATCATGTACAATCTATGGTAGTGACGAAACAGAAGATTTGTTATTTAAACCTGAAGTAATCGTAAAACCTTCTGATGCCAATGAGATTTCAGCAATATTGAAACTTGCCAATACCCATTTTATTCCTGTCACGCCTCGAGGTGCAGGTACCGGTTTAAGCGGTGGAGCTTTGCCTGTGCATGGTGGAATTATTTTATCTACAGAGAGGTTAAATAAAATTATTGACATTGATGATAAAAATCTTCAATGCACTGTCGAAACAGGGGTAATTAATCAGCATTTGCGTGATGCCGTTGAAGCCAAAGGATTGTTTTATCCTCCTGACCCGGCAAGCAGAGGAAGTTGTTTTATTGGTGGTAATCTTGCAGAGTGTAGTGGTGGGCCTAAGGCTGTGAAATATGGTGTTACTAAAGATTATGTGTTGAATTGCGAAGTAGTGCTCCCAACAGGCGAGATAATATGGACAGGTGCCAATGTGCTTAAAAATTCAACAGGATATAATCTAACTCAATTGATGATAGGTAGTGAAGGTACATTAGGTATCATTACAAAAGTGGTGTTGAAGCTAATTCCATTACCAACAGAAACTTTGTTGATGCTGATTCCTTTTCGTTCTGCCGAAAAAGCATGCGAAGCTGTTTCAGCAGTGTTCAGAGCAGGAATTACACCTTCTGCTATGGAATTTATGGAACGTGATGCCATTGAATTTGTGATGAAATTTACTGATGTAAAAGTTCCACTGAAGGAAGATCATATTGCACATTTACTTATTGAAGTTGATGGCAACAACAAAGATGTTTTATTTAAGGACTGCGAAAAAATTTCAGAAGTGATGTATCAGCACGATTGTGATGAAGTGATGTTTGCTGAAAGTGCACAGCAAAAAGCAGATCTCTGGCGTGCAAGACGCGCAGTAGGCGAAGCTGTAAAGTCACATTCTGTGTATAAAGAAGAAGATACAGTTGTGCCTCGTGCAAGTTTGCCTTTATTGCTTGCAGGAGTAAAAAAAATCGGGGACAAATATGGTTTCCGAAGTGTTTGTTATGGACATGCAGGTGATGGAAATCTGCATGTCAACATTATTAAAGATGGCATGACTGATGAAGAGTGGAATCGAAAATTGCCTTTAGGTATTCAGGAAATATTTGAACTTTGTGTGTCGCTTAATGGAACCATTTCAGGAGAACATGGAATAGGATGGGTGCAAAAAAATTATATGTCTATACGTTTTTCAGAAGGTGAAATTGCACTTCAAAAAGGAATAAAAAAACTTTTTGACCCCAATAATATTTTAAATCCGTCAAAAATTTTTGTCTGAATCTTATTCAACTATTTTCAGTCGCGCATACTTCAACAAAAGTTGTTTTTGCCCTTCACCTTCAAAGTTCACCGTAGCTTTCATGTCAGGCAGGTTGCCTTCCAATTGCACCACTTTTCCTTTGCCAAACCGCTGATGTAATACACTCATTCCAATTTCAATTCTTTTCGGGTCGTCAGGAATAAAGTTCTCAAACAATTTTGGGTCGGTTTGTTTGGCAACAGGTTTTTTGACTATTGGCTTAAGATTGTTTTTTGTAAAACTGTTGGAACTAAAGCTGGGGACACCATTTCCTTGTCTAATAGCTGTTGGAGACATCTTATTGTCAATAACCGGCAGTGCATCCAAAAATTCCGGATTGATTTCTTCAAGAAAACGACTGGGTTCGCAGCCTGTTAATGTTCCCCAACGGTAACGTGTCATGGCATAGCTTAGTGTAAGACGTTTTTCTGCTCTGGTAATGGCAACATAGAATAAACGCCTTTCTTCTTCAAGTTCGTCACGCGAGTTAACAGCCAACTGCGATGGAAATAAATTCTCTTCCAGCCCGGAAACAAAAACTTCCTTAAACTCTAGCCCCTTAGCCTGATGAATGGTCATCAATGAAACTTTATCATCATTTCCATCATCAGTTTCTGCATCAGTTAGCAAGGCAATGTCCTGCATATATTCATTCAGCAATTTTATTTCTGATTGCTCCAGTTCTGATGATGGTGCTTCAAGAGGTGTTTGTGCACCATCGCTAAACTCTTTAATCCCTGCAAGCAACTCCTGTATATGCTCGTATTGACTGATACCTTCTGCTGTTTTATCATTAAATAACTCTTTCAACAATCCACTTGACTGGGCAATGTGACTTGCCACATCATAAGCATTTTGAGTCTTTGCTAAAACAGAAAAACTTTGCATCATAGTAACAAACTCATTGATTTTAGTTTTTGTTCCTGATGCAATATCAATTTCACGATCGTTAATATCCTGCATCACATCCCACAGCGTACAAGTGCGTGCGTCAGCAAGTACTAATAACTTTTCATAAGTGGTTTTTCCGATGCCTCGGGTAGGGTAGTTATATATTCTGTCAAGCGCTTCTTCGTCATAAGGATTTATAGTAAGTCGAAAATAGGCCAACAGATCTTTTATTTCTTTTCGCTTATAAAAAGATAATCCTCCGAAAATTCTGTATGGAATATTTAATTTACGTAATGCTTCTTCTAAACTTCTCGACTGTGCATTGGTGCGATAAAGTATAGCTATATCCTTATTTTTAAAATGCAGATTCATTTTATCTTCGAAGATAGCCTGTGCCACTTGTGCACCTTCCTCATTGTCGCTCAATGCTCTAAGTAGTCTGATTTTTTCGCCACCTGTATTTTCTGTCCATACTTCTTTTTTAAGTTGATTTCTGTTGTTGGCAATTACATTATTGGCAGCACTAACTATGGTCTTGGTGCTTCTATAATTTTGCTCCAACTTAAAAGTCTTTAAATCCGGATAGTCTTTTTCGAAGTTGAGAATATTTTGAATGTTAGCGCCTCTGAATGCATAGATACTTTGTGCATCATCACCCACAACACAAATATTTTCATGTGCTGCTGCCAATTTCCTGACTATAATGTACTGTGCATAGTTAGTATCCTGAAACTCATCAACCATAACATATTTAAACTTATTCTGATACTTCGACAATGCATCAGGATGATTTTTCAGAAGCAAATAGGTGTTGAATAACAAATCATCAAAATCCATGGCATCAGACTGCTTCAGTCGCTTTTGATAAATTTCGTAAAGCATACCTATCTTTGGTTTGCCCGCCATTTTATCTTCATTGGTCAGTTCGGAATGATTCAGGTAGTCGGTTACAGAAAATAGATTATTCTTTGCTGACGAGATTCTGTTCAGCACTAATGAGGGTTTGTAGGTTTTGTCATCAAGATTCTGTTCATTGATAATTTTTTTAATCAGACTTTTTGAGTCGTCAGAATCATAAATGGTAAAATTTGCAGGGAACCCAATTTTCTCGGCCTCAATTCTTAAAATACGAGCAAACACAGAGTGAAAAGTACCCATCCATAAATTTTGAGCATCATGACCAACTTTTTCAACGATGCGTTTTTTCATTTCACGGGCTGCTTTATTCGTAAAGGTTAAAGACAGAATATTAAAAGGGTCAACCTGATTGTTTATCATGTGTATGATTCTGTAGGTAAGCACTCTGGTTTTTCCTGAACCCGCACCGGCAATAATCATACTTGGGCCTTTCATGCACTCAACTGCATCACGCTGCGATGGATTTAATTCATCTAAATAATTACTCATAATGGAATTTACTACTTTTCAAAGATAAGGTATGCTTTGGTTATTAAAATGAAAACAGGGTATGTTTTTTCATACCCTGCTATTGAAAACTTTTTAAAGAAACTTAAACTACAGATTACATATATTTTCTCAGAAAAGAATAGTAATCATGTTTCAGGTCAACATAAATATGTTCAAATGTTTTCATCCGCTCGCGAAGCGATGCTTCTACATCAACAATTTGTTGTGAAAATTTTCCACCCTTACTCACTGATTCAAACTCTTGGTCTAATTTGTTTTCGAATTGTTTTACATCGTGATGTAACAAGTCTATCTGGTCAACCTGAATGATAACCTGATTCTGAAAATGTTCAGCTTCGCGAAGTATATCTTTGTTTGTATTGCTTACAACTACATGCGATAGATGTTTGCGCCAAAATCTCAATTCATTCTTGTAAAAATCCAGTGCCTTCAACCATTCGAGTAATTCAACATGGTTCATTTCAATTTTTGTTATCATACATTATGTTCTTTTGTAGCTGCTAAAATAGCACATTTCCGATTTACTTTGGTTACAGTCATGACATTAAATTTCTTTGTATGCATTAAAAAACTAATTTTGGCTTGTAAATATTAAATCAAAACAAAATGAAATCATTTATCAAATATGGAATATTAGGTGCCTTGCTTGGTTTTGCTTGGACATTAGTAGGTTATATTTTAGGTAACGAAACGCAGGAAAAACTAAAATGGCTTAGTATGTTGATAATGATTGTCATTGTTGTATTTTGTTTCAGGGCAGTTATCAACGAAGAGAAGAAAGCAAACGAAGGTTTTATTTCATTTGGAAGGGCTTTTGGCATGGCATTTAAAACCGGCTTGGTTATGGCTGTATGCAGTGCTGTTTTCACTTACTTGTATTTCAATTTCATTAATCCGGAATACATGGATTTTGCCATTCAAAAAGCACAGGAGCAAATGCAGACACAAGGCTTATCTGATGAGCAGATTGACATGTCAATGAAAATGCAGGCTAAATTTATGACACCGGCAGTGATGACAATATTTGCCTTTGTCAGCTCAGTAATTATTTATGTAATTGTTGCATTGATAATGGGTGCTATACTGAAAAAAGAGAACCCCAATGAAATGAACTAAAATTCATTTAATGTTTTCTTGATTATCGCAATACATTCATAAAGCTGTTCTTCTGTCATCACCAATGGTGGTGTAAATCTGATAATATCACCATGAGTGGGCTTGGCTAAAATGCCATTTGCTGCCAGTTTCAAACAAACATCCCAAGCATCTTTTCCTTTACTTGGTTTAATCACAATAGCATTCATCAATCCTTTACCTCTAACCAGAGTAAGCATTTCATGCTTAAATTTATTTAACTCACTACGAAGTATTTCACCAAGTTTAGTTGCATTCTCCGATAACTTTTCATCAAGTATTACCTGCAATGCTGTTGTTGCAACTACACAGGCCAATGGGTTTCCTCCATAGGTAGAACCATGTTCTCCGGGCTGAATCGTCAGCATAACATTATCATTTGCTAAAACAGCACTCACCGGAAGCATGCCACCACTCAATGCTTTTCCCAGAATCAAAATATCCGGTTTTACGTTTTCATAATCGCAGGCAAGCATTTTTCCGGTACGTGCCAATCCTGTTTGAATTTCATCAGCAATAAACAAAACATTATTCTCTCTGCACAACGCTGCTGCTTTCGATAAATAGCCATTATCAGGAACAACAACCCCGGCTTCACCCTGTATAGGCTCAACAATAAAGCCTGCCACGTTAGGGTCGGAGAGGGCATCTTCCAATGCTGCCAGATTATTATATGGGATTATTACATACCCCGGAGTAAACGGACCATAGTTTGTTGATGCAGTAGGGTCTGTCGAAGCAGAGATAATCGAAATAGTTCGCCCATGAAAGTTCCCTTCACAAAAAATAATTTTTGCCTGATTGCGTGCTATGTCTTTATTCTTATATGCCCATTTTCTGCATAGTTTAATAGCAGTTTCTACAGCTTCTGCACCCGAATTCATCGGCAGCAGTTTATCATAGCCAAACAATTCGGTTACATATTTTTCATATTCACCAAGTTTGTCATTATAAAAAGCTCTTGACGTAAGTGCCAACTTTCCTGCCTGCTCAACTAACGAAGTCACAATGCGTGGATGACAATGACCTTGATTCACTGCACTGTATGACGATAAAAAATCAAAATATTGTTTGCCTTCTGTGTCCCAGACAAAAACACCTTCGCCACGACTTAACACCACCGGCAACGGATGATAGTTATGTGCGCCATAACGCTCTTCCAGTTCAATAAAATAATTTGCTGCTACAGCAGTTTCCTTACTCGTTTCCATAATAAAAAATTGTCTGTTGCAAATTTAATCATTTGACATCACTTTAATGGTAAGCATCTGAATTATGGCACAATCTAAGCACGCAAATAATCAATAGCACTTCTGCTTAAAATGTCAAATCAATTAAAAACAACTATTTTTAACGCTTCAACAATTTACATGAAAAGAAAAACTTTTTCAATTGTCTTGCTTTTATGCATCATCAGCTTGTTGGTTTATGGCTGGGGATTTTTTGCCCATAAACGAATTAACAAAATAGCTGTCTTTACCTTGCCTTCTAAATTAATGCGCTTCTACAAAGTCAACATTGATTTTGTTGAAGAACATGCCGTTGACCCCGACAAAAGACGTTATGCTGTTAAAGACGAAGCCGCACGACACTACATTGACCTTGACCGCTATGGCGAATCTCCACTCGACAGCCTGCCCAGAAACTGGAAGGCAGCGGTCGAAAAATATACCAAAGACACCCTTATGGCACATGGCATTGTGCCTTGGCATATCAACGTCATGCTTGGCAGACTCACCGAGGCATTCCGAAACAAAGACTATAACAAAATTCTACGCTACTCTGCTGATCTTGGACACTACATTGCCGATGCACATGTGCCCCTGCATTGCACACAAAACTATAACGGACAACTCACCAATCAGGTAGGCATTCATGGCTTCTGGGAGTCGCGAATCCCCGAGCTCTTTGCCGATGACTATGACTATTTCATTGGCAAAGCACAGGTCATCGAAAAACCTATGGACTATATATGGGAAATTATCCGCCAAAGTTTTGCTGCAAAAGATTCCGTATTGTTATTCGAAAAAGAACTTAACGCCCGGTTTGATGCCGACCGCAAATATGCCTTCGAGCAACGTGGTGCCACCATGATGCGTGTCTATTCTGTTGACTACTCTAAACAATATGAGGACATGCTCAACGGCATGGTCGAACGCAGAATGCGTCAGGCAATTATTGCCGTAGGCAGCTTCTGGCTCACAGCATGGACCAATGCAGGACAGCCTAATCTTGATGGTATTGAAAAAATTGTTATCAGCGATGAGATGAAAAAAGAAATAGAAGCCGAAGACAAAATGTGGCGCACCGGCAAAGTGCTTTCACCGGGCGGCCATACAGACGATGATCATTGATTTTTTTTATAGTAACAACCAAGCACTGACACTATCACAATGAACCTTGTACTACAATATCAACTTATAAGTTATACAACTTTTAAATTTTGTAAAAGTTAAAAACGCAAAGTTAAAAATTTATCCTTTTTAACTTTGCGTTTTTAATTGTTGCTTTCATTTATTGTTGTTTTTTATTTGAACCAAACTTTTCTTTCACTCTATCTACTACATAATACACCATTGGCACTAAGAAAATTGTTAATACCAATGAAGAAAGTAAGCCTCCGATAATTACCCACGCCAATCCGTTTTTCCATTCAGCAGAAGTTCCTGTGGCTAATGCAATAGGTAACATTCCGATTGCCATTGATAAAGTTGTCATTAAAATGGGTCGCATTCTGCCTTTACTTGCTTCGATGATGGCTTGACGATAAGGTTTTCCTTCGGCTTTTAATTGATTGGTAAAGTCAACAATTAAAATGGAGTTTTTAGTTACTAATCCCATTAACATAATCAAACCTAATAAGGCAAATAAACTTAAATGACTTAACGATAAATTCAAGGCTAAAAATGCACCGATGGCTGCTACCGGAATTGCAAATAAGGCTACAAATGGATAGATATAGCTATCATACAAAGCAACCATAATGAGATAAATCAGAATAAATGATATTATCAGTACAGAACCCAATGCTCCAAAGCTCTCGTTTTGCCTTTTTATATCGCTTCCCCAAGTCATTTCAATGCCAGTAGGTAAAGGATTATTTTTTACATAAGCTACGACTTCATCGGCTACTGTTCCTGAAGGGCGACCCAAAGCATCAGCAGTTAAGGTAACGGCTGGTTGTCGGTCTTTTCGTTCTAATAATGAGGGCGAATTGTCTTTTTCAATGGTTGAAAACTGAGAAACTTCAATTGGAACGCCCATTGGATTGACAATATTCAAATTATTAATATCATCATAATTTTGACGACTGAATTTATCTAGCCAAATTCGTACAGGATATTCTATCCCATTTTCAGTTAGGCTTGCATCATCGTTTCCAGAAAAAGCAGTACGCAAATTCATTCCCACATAAGCAGTATTCAAGCCTAAGCGTTGCATTTTATCTCTATCCGGTATTACTTTTAGCTCCGGACTTCCTGCTTCAACAGATAAGCGAACATTATCTGCACCGGGGATTTTTTCAATTACTGATTTTAAATTTTGTGCCGTTTGCATTACCTGATTTAGTTCTGAACCACTCAAGGTAATTTCAATGGGTGCAGTTTTAGGAATTAAACCTAAGCCACTAATCGAATAATTAATACCTGAGAATTTTGTTTGCAAATCTTCACGCAAATCAGTCATAAACCTTTCGGTAGAAAGATTATTGATTTCCTTTTTTGGTTTTAATTGAATAGTAAATTCCGATTTATTCGTAGAACCTACACCCAAACTTCCAATACCTGTACTAGGTCCTCCGATATTACTAAATAAAGTAGCTACTTCGGGTTGTTGTAATATGTAGGTTTCAATTTTTTCTGAAACCAAATTGTTTTGTTGGATGGAAGTGTTTTTATCGAATTCTAATCCTAAACGAAATTTACCTTGGTCTCCCGTTGCAATGAGTTCTTTACCGATAATTCCTTGTTTCATCATTACGGCAGTTCCAATAAAAAGAAAAATCACGAAGCCTGTAAAAATGAGTTTATGTTTTAAAACCCAATCTAATTTACCGCCATACCACGCAATAAATTTATCCAACTGATGTTCAAACCAAAGTAAAAATCGGTTGAAAAAATTGGTCGGTTGGAGGTTTTCTTTCTCTCCAATTCGGGAAGCTAACCAAGGTGTAAGTGTAAACCCGACTAACAAACTCGTCAATACCGTTACAATAATTACAACAGAAAATTGTTTGAGCATATCGGCAACAAAAACCTGTAAGAAAAGGATAGGTACAAAAACGACCACATCCACCAAAGTGATAGACAAAGCAGAATAGCCAATTTCCATTCGTCCGTCCATAGCGGCTTTTCGCTTGTCTTTTCCCATATCCAAATGGCGTTGAATATTTTCCAAAACCACCGTGGCATCATCCACCAAAACGCCAATTACTAAAGACATCGCAAGAAGTGTCATCAAATTAAGCGTGTAACCCAACAACCACATAGTTCCAAAAGCAGTGATGAGCGAAGTAGGAATAGCAACCGCTACAATTAATGAGTTTCTATAGCTTCTTAAAAACAAAAGCATTACGATTGAAACCAAAATAACGGCAAGAATTAAATCGAATACAACCGAATTTACGGCTGCAATGGTATTATCCGTACTGTCATCTGTAACTACAAATTTTACATTATTAGAAGCATTGTTCTTTTCAATGGTTTGAAATTGTGCTTTGATTAATTTAGAAACATCAACAGCATTACCATCGCTTTGTTTTTTGATTAAAAGCCCGATACCATTTTTACCGTTGTATCTGCTAATAGAGCTTGTTTCTTTAATGCCGTCCACCACATTTGCAATGTCTTTCACATAAACAGGACTGCCCGGCATTGGCATTGCAACTTGTACATTTTGAATGCTACTCAAGTCATTGAATTTTCCCACTAAACGCACTGAACTGTTTTCTTGGTCGGTTTGAACTTTTCCGGCAGGTAAATCAATTCCCGAACGGTTAATGGCTTCTACCACTTGATACAAAGAAATTTTATAAAGTTTCAATTTATCTTTGTCCACCTTTACCTGAATTTCCCGCTCTTCTCCACCAAGAATGGTAATTTCTGCTACTCCTTTTAGTTTCTGAATTTGTGGCAGATAATCATCCTTCATTTTCTGATAAAATTCAGTCGGGTTTAAATCGCTTGTAGCACTTACTGACATTATCGGCAAATCGTTTGGCGAAACCTTACTCATTACCGGGTTTTGAATATCTTTAGGCAAATCCTTTTTGATATTGTCAATATAGCGTTGAGCATCCTGCATTGTTTTGCCCAAATCTGTACCATATTTCAGATTGGCAATAATGATTGAAGCATTCGGCAAGGATTTCGTTACCAAATAATCTACTCCTTCCAAATTAGAAAGTGCATCTTCAATTTTTCGAGAAACCGAAGTTTCCACTTCATTGGGTTCGGCTCCGGGATAAACTGTTTTAATTACCACAACAGGCTGGTTAAAATCGGGCATTAATTCGTAACTCAAATTCTTGTATCCAATAATTCCCAATAGGGCAAACACGCTGAAAAGCACGATAATCAGCGAGGGGCGTTTGATTGATATTTCTGTGATATTCATAGTTGATTACGAATTAAAAATTACGAATTACGAGATTTCAAAGTGATTTGAATTTTCGCTAAAATTTTACATATTTCCTCTGCGTCATTGTGTAAAGAATTAAATTCCTTTTCAGAAATATACTGTGTGTCGTGAAGTAGTTTTAGCCAATAAATTGTTTCCCTTGCTTCTTTGTATGAGATGGTTAATTTATGTAGGAAATCTTTATCAGAAGCACCTCCTATTGACTCTTCAATATTTGCCCCAATGCTCGTTCCTGAACGCAGAATCTGTTTTGATAAGACAAATTCTTTCTTTTCGTTTTGCAGATATTTAAATAATTCAACTATTCTAATTGCAAAAGCAAAACTTTTTTGTTGTATGATATTCTCTTTCATTTCCAAGATTTTTAATTCGTAATTTTTAATTTTTAATTGAAGTATTCGCTCCATCAAAAAGATTAATAAATCCGTTCGTAACAATGATGTCATTTTCATTTAAGCCACTTGAAACAAGCGTTTTGTTCCCAATAGTTTTAGAAGTTGTAATCGTTTTCAATACGGCTTTTCCGTTTTTTATGACATATACTTTTGCAATTCCATTTTCTTCCATAATGGCAGATGTTGGAATAAGAATACCTTGCTCTTGTTCGCTTTCAGAAAGATTAACTTTTCCAAACATTCCTGATTTGATACTTAGATTTTTGGTGTTTGCAACTTGAAATTGAATTGGAAAACTGTTGCCCATATTGGCTTTGCTTCCTATCATTGATACTTTGCCCGAAAGTGAAATGTCGGGATAAACATCTGCATTGATTTTGTAAGTTTGGTTGTTTTGGAATTTTACCAAATCATTTTCGGGAACATTGACTGTAAAGCGTAAAGTGCTTATGTCTGTTATTTGCAACAAAGGAACTCCAGGTGCTGCAAAACCGCCTTCTTCATTAAGTTTGGCAGTTACAATACCGTTAAAAGGTGCTTTAATAGAAGTTTTGCTGATTTGCTCTAACAAAGTTGCTCTCTGAATTTTTGCCGATTTCAACCCTAATCTTGCTTTTTCCAACTGTACACCTTGAACGGCATCGGCTTCTGTTAAAATGGTGTATCGTTTTACATCGTCTTCCAATCCCTCAATTTGGACTTCAACCGTTTGCAATTGTAGTTTCAATAGTGAATTATCCAACTGAATAAGTGTTTGCCCTTTGTTTACATAACTGCCTACATCTACCAAAACCGCATTGATTTTTCCTTGAATGTCTGCACTTATTTTTGTTTCCTTATTCGGCTCAAAAGTGCCTGTATAGTTGCCTGCATCAACAAAATTTTGTAATCGGATTGTATCAACACTTACCGAAATTGGCTTTTCCTTATCGTATTGATATACTCTGTTTTCGGTGGTTTTTTTGTTGCTTAAAAGTTTGAACATCATCATACCAACTACAGCAACTCCAGCTATTATCCAAATTATCTTTTTCATTTTATCTATTTTAAATTCGTAATTTTTAATTTTTAATTGAAGTAATTGACCCCGTTAGCTTTTTAAGTTCTAAATCTGCTTTCAGAAAATCAATGACTGCATTCAGGTAATTTTGTTGTGCTTCACGAAGTGCGTTATCAGCTAACAAAACATCGGTAAGGCTCGCTGTACCTTGTTTTTGTTGTAAAACAATTTGATCATAAATCGTTTTGGCTAAAGCAATTTGACTTTCGGTATTCGTGATGGTGGATTGTGCAATTGTTTTTTGTCGGATAGCATTTTCAACTTCCATATCATTCTTTTCCGTAATCAATTTTGATTGCAACTCATTGTTGGTAATCTCCAATTTCTTTTGATTGATTTTTCGCTGTGTAACCGTTCCATTAAAAAGAGGGTAGCTTAGTTGTATTCCTGCAAAACCAATCGGATAGAATTTCAGAAAATTGTTAGGCTTTTTGTCATAACCAAAACCAGTTGTTCCGTAGGAAGCAACTAAGTTGAGCGAAGGCAAAAATCTTGATTGGTTCAATGTTTTTAAATCACTATGAAGCAGTTGATTTTGCTTTTGAATAATTTTCAGCTCCAATACATTTCTTGTATTACTTTCTAAAGAAACTTCTTGCTGGATTTCAGAAACAACAGTAATATTCTGCTCCAATGAAATTCCCATATTCAATTTTAGGGCATTCAAAACCTGAATAAGTTTGTTGTTTACATTTTGCCTTTGAGTGTTGAGTTGCTCGGCTTGTAGTTTTACTTTGCTCACATCGCTACCTTTTGCCAAAAGTTGGTCTTTCAAGAGTTGCATATTCTTGAGTAGCTTTTCGGTATTCGCAATATTACTGTCTAAAAAAGCCAATTGATGTACGATGATTTGAGCATTGTAATACAGCGTAGTAATGTCAAACAAAACCTGTTCTTCCGACTTTTGAAATTGCAATTCTGTAAGTTCTTTAGCTATTTGTGTACTTTGTATTGCTCCATAAATTTGTGGATTATACAAAGGCATTGCCAACTGCACATTGGCGTTGATGTTGTGCGGAACACCAAATTGCAAATCCCTGAATTGTCCTTCGGGTGCTTGTGGATTGAGTGCGTTCATCGGCATTAGCTGTGTAGGTAATTCCATAAAATACTTGTAATCGGCATTGGCAGTAACTTTTGGAATGAGGTTAGCTTGTGCTTCTTTTTTTCGTTGTTCACTGATGGATATATTGTTACGATTGATTTGCAAAGTCTTATTATGAACTTGTGCTGTATCAATACACTGTTTTAATGTCCAAGCCTCTTGAGCTTGGGCTACATTCCAACCTGATAAAACTATCAAGCTAAGTATAAGTTTGCGAGTATTCACTAACATGATTGAGTAAATTTTTTTATTTCTTTTTATTGATTGAAAAATAGGCAATAGCCACAAAAGCTATGGTAACACTAATTCTGAATAGCATTGCGAAAGCAGTTTTTGTTTCGTAGATACCACCAGAATAAATATGAATAAACAAGCTTATCAATGCGACTACCAAAATGACGGTTGCTACCGATAAGGCTTTAAAAGTCCAACTTTTTATTTTCAGAAAACCATAAGCTGAAATAAGATAAAGCAAGCTACTGATAAAATTTGCCCA
>WBZM01002842.1_pt1 | contig 14179 bp, 16 predicted proteins | sample 5204271 | NCBI WGS metagenome assembly WBZM01 (sample SAMN12344346, study PRJNA552823) | activated sludge metagenome | biome: Activated sludge suspended growth; feature: Nitrification reactor; material: Wastewater; isolation source: activated sludge from nitrification reactor of wastewater...
GGCCAGCAGGGGCGCAGATCTACTTCTTCTTGACCTGGATGACCTTGGTCAACCAGGCAGACCCGCCGGTCTTGGTGATCGCACGTGAGCTCACGTAGTAGATGCCGGGCTTGAGGGGCTTGGTCACTCGCACCGTCCAGGGGTTGGTGGTGCTCGGTGTGATCACCAACAGCGGGGCCGTGCAGGACTTCACGGGCGACTTGACCTTTTGCATCCGGCCGGCCTGGTTGAGGAAGAAGCAGATCTTCTTCTTCTGCGCCTTCGCGTCGACACGTCGTACGACGACCTGCACCTTGGTCAGGCCGGTGCCAGATGCCCGACCCGAGATCGAGGCAAACACACCCGCGCTGATCACGCCAGGAATGTCGATCCGAGTGGTTGCCGGCCGCACGATCGGGGGCGCCACAGTGGAGCTTGGGCTGGCAGTTGGCTTTGGTGTTGCCGTCGGCGTCTTCGTAGGGGTAGGCGTCTTCGTCGGAGTCGGCGTAGGCGTGGGCGTGGGCGTCTTCGTAGGCGTCGGAGTGGCCGTCGGTGTAGGCGTCGGCGTCTTCGTAGGCGTAGGTGTAGGAGTGGCCGTCGGCGTTGGGGTGGGAGTCGGCGTTGGGGTCTTCGTAGGCGTCGGAGTGGCCGTCGGCGAAGGGGTTGGTGTCGGCGTTGGGGTGGGGGTGACCGAAGGCGTAGGGGTTGGTGTCGGAGTTGCCGTCACCGTCACCTTGAAGCGGAAGACAGCAACATCGGGATGGCTATCCACGCCACCGGTCTTCGGGGTCAGCCCACCCGGCACGAGCAGGCGACCCGAGGAATCGACACCGACATTGTTGGCGGTGAGGAAGGTGGTGTTGGCATTGGTGTAGACGAAGGTGCCACCGGTAGCGAAGTTTGGATCAAGTGCACCTGCACTCGTGAAGCCGAAGAGCTTCACTGAAGCAGCACCGATCGTGCCTCGGGCCACCATCACCAATCGTCCGTCAGGGGTCCTGGTCAGCCCACGAGGCAGGTCGAACTCATTGCCTGAAACTGGAGTACGGACCGTGGGATGGCCACTCGCATCAAACAACTGTAGTGCTGCCTTGCCGGTGTTCATGTCAGCGATGGCCGCGGCCGCGCCTCCACCTGGCAGCAGTACCAGGCCACGGCCATGATGGGCATTGCTGCCGACCAGACCGCCATAGGAGCCGTCCTTGGTCCCATCGGTGTTTATCCGCAGGAGTTGGGTGGCTACACCGTTCATCACATTCTCATTGCCCACCAAGACATAGGCTCGTTTACTCGAGTCAACGGCTAGAGAGACAGTGGATTGCACCGCTGACTGGGAGACCGGGGTGAGGTCGAAATCGGCAATGCCATCGCCATCAAAGCTAGTCATGGGCTGGCCCGCGAGAGTGTAGCGAGCGACCCTCAGTTTGGTAGCGGCGTCGTTGGTGCCAGCCACGGTCACAGAGCGTTGTCTACCACGACCTTCTGCGGCGTGAACTTCCCACCGCCAGGAGCCGGGATCGATACCTTCCAGGTGGTGGTCTTCGCATCCTTGTCGAGCTTGATCAGTTGAGCTGAGCTCGTGGTCGTGCCAACCGCATAGATTGCTCGATCCGAGCCAATCGTGGCGTCGGAGATCTTGCCGACATCACCGTCAAAATAGGTGTTGCCCCAAACGTTCGTGTTGCCGAAGGTGCCGTCGAGATTCTTCCCGTTGGCATCGGTGCGGATCATGAACCATTTCCCGTTTTGGTCGGGATAGGAGGTGGGTCCGGTGACCAGGATCTTCCCGTCAGGGTCTGGGATCGCCACCATCGCCTGGTCATTGCCACCGAGGATCGCGACGGTCTTCACCCCATTGTCGCCGAAGGTGGGGTCCAGTCCGACAGTGTCGGCGTACGACGCACTAAAGGGCATCAGGGTGCCCGCGGCGGTGGTTGCCGCGGCGGCGAGTACGACGATGAACTTCTTCAAGGCTTCCTCCCAGGAAGTCACAGCGATCCTGATCCGGGGCAACGCTATGTGTCCTCAACGAGGGAAGCGAGATGGCGGTCATTGCGGACCAGACCGGCTGAGCAACCTCTGAGTCACCAAGTCTCGGTATTGACTGCCGACTCTGCCGTCGTAGATTAGCCGTCGCCGGTGTGGTCTCCAGCCAACTTGAAGGAGCGCCCACTGACCGAGGTCGCCTCGATCACCATCACGTGCGACTTGCGATAGTCGATCCAGGGTTGGATGAGATCCCGCACGTCGTCAGCGAGGTGTTCGTCAACTTCTCGACACTGCCCATGGACCACGACGCTGGCGGCTCGATCGCCGGACCACTCATCGACTTCGAAAGCGACATTGGCATTGAGCAAGATGCCCAGCAGTTTTGATCCCTCCGCCGTGCGGAAGTAGATCTTGCGGTTGTAGACCTTGTAGTTGATCGGAAGCACTTCGACTTGATCGACCATGTGGAAACCGATCCGCCCCAGCTTGTGCTGAGCCAAGAACTCCCATGCTTGGGCCTCATCCATTGATTGCACGAGGTCTTCGAAAAACTCCATGGACAAATCCCCCTATCCGTAGGTGTCTCGCGGCCCGCGACCCTTGACGCTGAGTCGGCCGCGTTTCCAAGATGGCGCATTTGGACCGCGCACATCTACTTCCAAAACCGTACCTTCTCCAAGCACTTCGTTGAGCCGCCGCACGATTTCAGCGGACATGAGTTTGAGTTGGGTGGCCCACGCGGTGGTGTCGGTGCGGATGTGGAGTTTGCCCTCCACCAAAGACTCGGGTCTGGAGTGCGCCGCGACCTCCCGGCCCATGATGGCACCCCAGCGCGCGAAGGCGCCGTGCACTCGAAGGTCGTTTTCCCAACCCTGCTCGGCCACCAATTTGGCCAGGCTCTCATCAACGGTGCCCAGGGAGTCCGCGTCTTGCTCAGTGTCTACGCGGGAGCGGCGGCGTCCCAAGCGCCCAGACAGAGTCTTGCTGCGCAGTTTCGGCGTACGCCCAATCAGATTGCCGGCCACCATCCGGGCGACCTCAAGACCATCCTCGGTGGTCTCCTCTGACTCTGACATGCCTCAAGGATGCCACTTGGGGTCAGTCGAGATCAGGCCTGACCTCACCATCGGCCACGATCATCCGGCGGCCGCGCAGCGCTTCGGGGATGTCTTCAGCAACCGCAGCCGTGATCAGCACTTGCTCAGCGTCGGCGACGTACTCCGCCAGTTGAGTACGACGACCAGAGTCAAGCTCGGCGAAGACATCGTCGAGCACCAAGATCGGGTCATCACCGTCGAAGCGCAGCAAGTCGTATGACGCCAGCCGCATGGCCAGTGCAAATGACCAGCCCTCGCCGTGGCTGGCATAGCCCTTCACCGGGAATTCCCCCAGCCAACACACCAGGTCATCGCGATGTGGCCCCACGAGGGAGACTCCGCGAGCCAACTCGTCTGCTCGTCGGGAGCCGATCTGCTCGAGCATGGCCTGCTCCAAATCAACTTGCTCTGTCGCTTCGGTCTCAAAGGAGGGTTGGTATTTCATGCTGGCGTCATCGCGTGAGGCTCCGCGGGCAACTGCTTCGTAGGCTCGACCAACCAAGGGGTTGAGGTCGGCGACGAGCTTCACCCGAGCGGCCATGATCTCGGCGCCAAGCCGAGCCAAATTTTGATCCCACACATCGAGGGTCGACAAGGCATCTGGCGAGAGCCCTTTGGTGCGTGCCGTCTTGAGCAGACTATTGCGCTGCTTGAGCACTCGGTCATAGTCGCTGCGTACGCCGGCAAATCGCGGCCCCTGCAAGACCCGCAGATCGTCGGCGAAGCGGCGGCGCTCGCTCGGGTCTCCCTTCACCAAGGCGAGGTCATCGGGAGCAAAGACCACCGTGCGCACCAGACCGAGAAGGTCTTTAGCGCGCGGCAGTTGACCTCGGTTGATCCTTGCCTTGTTTGACTTGCCGGGCAAGATCGCGATCTCGAGGATCGCCGTACGCCCATCGCGCACTACGGCAGCACGGATGATTGCCTGCTCGCTGCCATGCTTGATCAACGGCAGGTCAGAGCTGACCCGGTGACTGGCCAACCGAGACAAATAGTCGAGCGCCTCGACGATATTGGTCTTGCCCTGACCATTGCGGCCGACAAATGCCGTGACACCGGGCTCGAGGGCGATCTCCAGATTCCCCCACGACCTGAAGTCGTGCAGCGAAAGGTGCGCGGCGTACAACTGCTATGGCTTATCTGGTGTCTGTGGGTGGATCGCGTGGCCACCAAACTGGTTGCGCATCGCTGCGATCGCCTTCATCGCCGGGCTGTCATCTTGTCGCGAGGCGAAGCGGGCAAATAGTGATGCCGCAATCACATTCATGGGTACGGCGTTGTCGATCGCCGCCTCGACAGTCCAGCGGCCCTCGCCAGAGTCGTCGGCGTAGCCGCGGATTTGATCTAGATGGTTGTCATCCTTGAGGGCGGCGACCAGCAGGTCGAGGAGCCACGAGCGGATCACGGTGCCTTCACGCCACGAGTCGAAGACTTCGGTGACGTTGTCGACCAAGTCGACGGTCTCGAGAAGTTCGAAGCCTTCGGCATAGGCCTGCATGATCGCGTATTCGATGCCGTTGTGCACCATCTTGGCGAAGTGCCCTGAGCCGACTTTTTCACCTGCGTGCACAAAACCAGACTCTCCTGCGGGCTTCAAGGCGTCGAAGATGGGTTGCACCTTGGCGACTTCGCTCGCCGCGCCACCACACATCAAGGCATAGCCATTCTTCAGACCCCACACGCCACCCGAAACGCCACAGTCGACAAAGCCGATGCCCTTGGTGGCTAGCTTGGCAGCGTGGGCCTGGTCATCGGTCCACTTGGAGTTGCCGCCATCGACCACCAGGTCACCTTCGCCAAGCAGATCGGCCAATGCGTCGATCGACTCGTGGGTCGCAGCACCCGCTGGCACCATCACCCAAACCACCTTGGGGCTGGGCAATTGTTCGACCATCGCAGCCAGTGATGGTGCATCGCTGAGCTCTGGATTGCGGTCATAGCCGATCACGGTGTGACCACCTTCGCGCAGGCGAGTGCGCATATTGGCACCCATCTTACCCAGACCGATCAGACCGACATCCATGATGATCTCCCTTGGTTGGCTCCCAGGTTGGCGCCGCCGGGGATCACGACAACAAGCGGCGCGGCATCAACAGATACTTGAACTCCCCTGACGGCTCACCCTCGAGACTATCCAGCCCCGCAATCACCACGGGCTTGGTCGATTGGGTGAAGGCCAACTCCACAAATGGAGTCTCAATCACGCCAAGTCCGTCAAGCAAGTACTGCGGATTGAATCCGGTGGTGATGGCCTCACCCGTCATCACTGCTTCGAGAGACTCACTCGCCATGGCGTCTTCGCCCGATCCTGCATCTAGGGTCAAGACATTGTCGACAAATGCCATTTGGACTGCGGTATTTCGATCAGCAACCAATGCAACACGTTTGACCGAGTCGATCAACGCAGCCCGGTCGACCCTGGCGATGGTGAGGTGTTCGCTGGGGAATAGCGAGCGCACCTTGGGGAATTCACCATCGAGCAGGCGGGTCGTCGTACGACGCAAACCGCCGTTGACGTGGCCCTCAAAGCCGATCACACCTTCACCCGTGCCTGAGGTGGCCAAGGCGATCGTGATCTCGGGGCCACCGGTCAACGACTTTGCGGTGTCGCCAAGCACCTTGGCTGGCACGAGCGCTGCAGCAGAGATGTCACTAGCGCCTGGTTCCCAGGCGAGCTCACGGTGAGACAAGCGGAAGCGGTCAGTGGCAAGCAGAGCAATCGAGTCACCGTCGAGCTCGACTCGTACGCCGGTCAACACCGGCAACATGTCATCGCGCCCGGCAGCGGTGACCGCCTGGGTGACCGCATGGGAGAAGGTCTCCGACTTGACCACACCCTTGGCCTCGGGCATCACTGGGATCGGCGGGTAGTCCTCGACAGGCAGAGTCGGCAGCGTGAAGCGGGCCGAACCACAAGTCAGGGTGACCTTGGGGCCATCAGTAGTGAACTCGACCGGCTTGTTGGGCAGGCTGCGGCAAATGTCGGAGAGTAGGCGACCTGAGACCAAGGCCCGGCCTTCTTCGCTGACTTCAGCGCTCAAGGTGGCGCGAGCAGAAGTCTCATAGTCGAAGGAAGACAGCATCAAGCCGTCATCGCCATCAAAGCTGCCTGCCTCGATGAGCAGGCCAGCCAAGACCGGCAAGCTGGGCCGGATCGGCAAGGTGCGTGCGGTCCACGCAACGGCATCAGTCAGGACATCGCGATCAACGCGGAACTTCACGTCCTTTTTCCTCTCAGTCTGGGATGAGCGCCTGCTTCTGGGATCAGCATCTGTTTCTGGGATCAGCACTATGCCACTTCAGGGGTGACCCCGGCCACACCGGTTCAAGTTGTCCACAAACTGGTTGGGCCGGTGAGTTTCCACGTCGATCGGTAATTCTCTAATTTCAGCAGTAGTAGTAGGGCCTGTGGATCCTGTGGAGAACTGCTGTTTGTGCTGGTCAACTGCTGTTTTGAGCTGTGTATTGCGTGTGGGTTGAATTGGTGACAATCAAATCACAAGGTGGACATTTATTGGGCTGTGTGGGCTCGTTGCTGGTTTAGCCACAACAAACCCACAACTGTGTGCCCAGGGAAGGGGTCGCCGTACACATCTTGCATGCTTGTGATTTGCCACGACAATTCGTACGGCGCCAACCCACTCGGCGCCGACTCATCACATGGCGGCTTGTTTGATCCTGTTGGTCAACTCCGAGACCTGGTGGAAGAGGCTCTTGCGCTCTGCCAGGTCCTTGCGGATCCGTCTCTCGGCATTCATCACGGTGGTGTGGTCGCGGCCACCGAAGTGCTTGCCGATCTGAGGCAATGACAATGGAGTCAGCTCGCGACACAAATACATGGCGATCTGGCGCGAAGTGGTCAAGGCACGGGTGCGGCTGGGGCCAGTCAGGTCTTCGATGCTGAAGCCGAAGTAGGCAGCCGTTTGGGCCATGATCAGCCCGGCTGTCACCTCTGGCTCGCCACCCTCGGGGATCAAATCCTTGAGCACGATCTCGGCCAGGGTCATGTCAACCTCTTGGTCGTTGATGCTGGCGAATGCGGTGACTCGGATCAGAGCGCCTTCGAGCTCGCGGATATTGGTCTGGATCTTGCTGGCGATGAATTCCAAGACTTCTGGCGGCGCCGACAGACGATCGGCGGCCTGCTTCTTGCGCAGGATCGCGATCCTGGTCTCCAGATCTGGGGGTTGTACGTCGGTCAGCAGCCCCCACTCAAATCGATTGCGCAGCCGATCCTCGAGTTGGGTCAGTCGCTTGGGGGGTCTATCGGAGGTGATCACAATCTGCTTGTTGGCATTGTGGAGGGCATTGAAGGTGTGGAAGAACTCTTCCTGGGTTTGCTGCTTGCCCTCGAGGAATTGGATGTCATCGATGAGCAGCACATCCACGTCGCGATAGCGGCGTTGCATGCCGGCGGTGTTGCGCTCTTGGATGGCGTTGATCACGTCATTGGTGAAGGCCTCTGAGGAGACATAGCGGATCTTCGTGCCCGACCAGAGGTTGGCGACATAGTGTCCGATCGCGTGCAGCAGATGGGTCTTGCCCAGGCCGGAGTCGCCGTAGATCAGCAGTGGGTTGTAGGCCCGGCCCGGAGCTTCGGCGACTGCCGAGGCTGCTGCGTGGGCGAATCGATTTGACTGACCGATCACGAAGGATTCGAACTGGTAGCGCGGGTTGAGTTGCAACTCCGACGCACCAACCACTGAGGCACCATTGCCCATAAATCGGTTTGTCGATAAATCGCTAGATGTATTTGTTGCTGAGGTTAGATGCGGCAATGAGGTGACGTTGGTGTCTTCTTGGTGCTCTGTCTTGATGCTGGTCAGCGTTGGGGGTGGCTCTTGATCGGTGGTGGGAGCCTGGGTCAGAGCGGTTTCAAGAGTTGGGTCAACCTCGACCACCAGACGCATCTGTTGGCCGGTCTCTTCTGAGAGGCCATCTTCGAGTCGAGTGCGCGCCCGCCCCTCGATCTGGGTGCGTGAAAACGCATTGGGTACGGCGATGATCACGATGCCGTCGGCAACCATCTTGAGTTGGCTCGACGACAACCACGTGCGCTCGTTTGGTGGGAGTCTCTCGGTTATTGATGGCCAAATAGCCTTTAGCTGAGCTAGATCCATGTTGTTGTCCGACTCCGGCACGTGTGTCTCCCCTGACCTGTTTGTTGTCCACACAGTTCTCCACAGACTGTGGGTATGTGAACCGAAATTCGACCCTGATCCTGTGGATTGGCAGACGCTAACAAGCCCAAGGCCTGTGGATCAACTCGTTATCCACAGGTTTCTGGTCGGTACGGCGTGTCGCCCTTTGATTGGCTCGTCTGACCTGTGAGAGTTGGTCAATTGTGACTATTCCGAGTGCGGTTAGTCATCGTCTATGTGCCCGGACGGGCGGGCTCAGGCTGCGCTCATGTTTAGTGCTGGCCTGGCAAACCAGATTGTGCGGTGACTCCACACCCCGGGTGCGGTGCGTTGACCAGAGCACACAATGATCACTGCCTGAGGAGGCCCATTGGTCGCGTAGATCTTGTTTAGTTGGGCCTCAGAGACTCGTTCGGCGTTGACTTCGATCCGCTCGACGACCTGATAGCACAAGGTGTCTCCGGCCTTGCTGATCAAGGCCAAGGATCCGCCTGTGCCCAGTTTATTGAGAAGGCGATTGCCCATTGCGCTGTTGTCTGGCCAAGTGTGCGCGTTGAGCAGGACATTGCCGTATGGGTTGCCGGGGTGAATGCCAGGCGAGTCGAAGGCGAATTCGTTCTTGCCACTTGAATCGATGGGCGGCACGCCAGGCACGCCGTCTTTGTCTCGCGGCAAGGCGAGCACGGGACTCCCCTTGGTGATGCCGGTGACGACAATCTTGGTTGGGACGAATGCCTGATTGGGTGGGTTGGTGCAGTCCACTCTTGGTTTGGTGACCTTGTGTGGTGCGGAGGGCTGCACCGAGGCCGTACCGGTCGGCATAGTTGTGCTCGGCGGTGGGGCACTGGCTGCTTGGTGTTCTGGTTTGCTGTTGGAGTACCACAGCACGGCTGTGGTCACTAGAGCGATGGCGACAGCAATGATTGTGAAGATCAGGACTCTGCGACGCTGATCTTCGGCTTGTTGATGTGGCGAGATGGACACTTGTGGGCTACTCCAAGGTGCGAAATGTGCAATTACGAGGATGACACATGAGCTGTAATCCTGGCTCAGGATGCCGATTTGCTGTGGACCACCGCACTAGTCATCCAGACGTCGAATTGACCCCGATCGTCTGGCCCGCGTACCGTTGGCAGGTCGCATCGTGTCTTGATAGCCGAAGCGGCGATCTGTCATGTGGGCACCAGATGCACGAAAGGCCTTTGGGCTTGCGACTTCGTGTCGACCTGCGATTCATGACAGCTGAGACTTATCGCAATACAAGTTAGTGGAGATGCAATCGTGAGCAAGCGTACTTTCCAGCCGAACAACCGGCGCCGTCACAAGACCCATGGCTTCCGGCTGCGGATGCGCACCCGCGCGGGTCGCTCGATCTTGTCCTCTCGTCGTCGCAAGGGCCGCAACCGTCTGGCTGCGTGAGCCGATGATGGCTCACGGGTTCTCATGTTGAGCGCCCCCAATCGCTTGACCCGAAGTGATGACTTCACTCACGTCGTACGACGTGGGCGTCGAGCGGGTGGGCCATTGTTGGTTGCGCACCTGCTCGACAGGGGCGATGAGGCCACGACTCAGGTCGGTTTTGTCGTTGCCAAGAATGTCGGCAATGCGGTTACTCGGAATGTCGTGAAGCGTCGACTCCGTCATCTGATGAGAGAGCGCATCGGGCTGCTCCCAAGTGGCTCGACTCTGGTGGTTAGAGCCCAACCAAAGGCTGCTGTCTGCACTTTCACAGAGTTGGCTCAAGCCCTCGATCGGACGCTTGGTCGGGTGATGGCCCAATGAAGTGGCTCCTAGTGACCCTTTTGAAGGGATATCGCCTGTTTATCAGCCCGCTCTATGGGCAAGTCTGCCGCTATCACCCCTCATGCTCGGCTTATGCGCTCGAAGCTGTGCAGACGCATGGAAGCATCAAGGGCACTTGGTTGGCGATCTGTCGGATTGCTCGCTGCAATCCATGGGCTTTGGGTGGCTATGACCCGGTACCTCCGCAGGACGCAACACCCCAACAGGATCCAAAGGCAAGCCACGTTGAGATGGCCGGCCCAATCGCAACCTCTAAGCAAGGAGTCTGATGGCAACCCTTAGCAAGATCGGCTCATTCATCATGGCGCCGCTCTACTGGGTGATCTCACTGATCCTGGTCGGCGTGCATTCAGTTTTCGGGATGTTGTTTGGTCCAACTTCCGGCCTGTCATGGGTCCTGGCCATCATTGGCCTGACTGTGGTGATCCGCGCCCTGTTGATCCCATTGTTTGTCAAGCAGATCAAGGCATCGCGCAACATGGCCTTGTTGCAACCACAGGTCAAAGAGCTTCAGAAGAAGTACGGCCACGACCGCGAACGTCTCGCCCAGGAGACAATGAAGCTGTATCGCGACAGCAAGACCAACCCTCTTGCCTCGTGTATGCCGATCCTGATCCAGATGCCGATCTTCTTGGCTCTGTTCCGGTTGCTCAATCACGCAGCCAATGGCCAGCCGAAGGGAGTGCTCACCGAGACGGATGTGGAGCACCTGTCCAATGCGACGATCTTCGGTGCCAAGATCGCGGATTCGTTTACCCGCGCCGACACCGTCAATGTCCAGATTTTGGCCGGTGTGCTCGTGGTGGCGATGACCGCTACGACCTTCATAACCCAGCGCCAACTGATGGCTAAGAATATGCCCGCTGACGCTATGTCGGGCCCTTATGCCCAACAGCAGAAGATGCTCCTCTACGTCTTGCCTGTTGTATTTGCGGTCTCCGGGATTGCCTTCCCAATCGGCCTGTTGATTTATTGGACCACGTCAAATATCTGGACGATGGGTCAGCAGTTCTACGTGATTCGCAATAACCCGGCTCCCGGCACCCCGGCCTTTGATGCCAAGCGGAAGCGAGATCTGGCCAAGGGGAAGATCACGGACGATGGTCCACAAGCTGTCGCGGGCGAGGAGCAGAGCGAAGAGAAGCGTCCGGCCCAAAGACAACAACCCAAGAAGCAGAGCCGCGAGCAACGCAAGAAGTCCAGCGGCAACTAGTCAACTGCGGATCGACCGTGAGATAGCCGCACGTACACAGGAGAGACATGAGCGAGAACCAAACCGAAGAGGCAGTCGAGGGCAATAGTGATGTTGCGGAGGAGGCATCACAATCTAGCCGCCCTAGTCGTAGAGAGCGCCTAGAACAAGAAGGCGATATCGCGGCCGACTACCTGGAGGAACTTCTCGAGATCGCTGACCTAGACGGTGATCTGGACATGGATGTAGAAGGTGATCGCGCCACGGTGTCGATCGTGGGCGCGGACTTGCCGGCGCTGGTGGGCAACAAGGGTGAAGTGCTTGAGGCTCTGCAGGAGTTGACTCGTTTGGCCGTCTACAGCAAGACCGGTGAACGCTCTCGGTTGATGCTTGATATCTCGGGTCACCGCGCCAAACGCCGAGCGGCCTTGGAGGACGAGGCGAGCAAGGTGGTCGAAGAAGTCAAGGAGACTGGTGAACGGGTTTCAATGAAGCCGATGTCTGCCTTCGAGCGCAAGGTGGTGCATGACGTGATCGCGGCCGCTGGGTTGGGTTCGGAGTCCGAGGGCACGGAACCAAACCGTTATGTCGTGGTACTCCCCTCTTAGTTCGGGTGCCAGTTCGGTGTCCGATCATGTTTCACGTGAAACACCCCCCGTGCCCGCTGTGGCCCGGGGGGTGTTTGGCGAACGGCTGCACTTGGCCACCCGATACGCCGACTTCTTGGTCGACCAGGCGACCATTCGAGGGCTGATCGGGCCACGTGAAGTGCCCCGAATCTGGGAGCGACACCTGCTCAATTGCGCGGTCGTGACCGATCTCGTGTCTGATGGAGCCACAGTCGCAGACATCGGTAGTGGCGCTGGGTTGCCCGGGATCTGCATGGCAATCCGCCGACCCGACTTGGAGATCACCTTGATCGAGCCGCTCCTACGGCGGACCAAGTTCCTCGATGAGGTTGTCGCTGAGTTGGGTTTGGTCAATGTGAGTGTCCACAGAGCGCGAGCTGAGGACTTGCACGATGAGCATTTTTTCGATGTGGTTACTTCTCGGGCTGTTGCTCCTCTGGGTCGATTGGCCGAGTGGTCGTGGCCCTTGTGTCGACCTGTTGGTCAAGTGATCGCTATGAAGGGAGCCTCTGCAAGGGAGGAGATTGCTCGGGATGCAAGGCAGTTGGCGCACTTAGGTGTTGGTGCCGAGATCGAACTTGTTGGTGCCGAGTTATTGGGAGAAGCGGTGACCGTGGTGCGGTTGAAGGGGCGCGAGTGTTGATCAGGGCGCTCGTTTCCCGGGTTTCACGTGAAACATTGGGAACCATCGGAGGTGGACAAGACAGGTTTTCCACGGATGCCAGATGGCCCACTGAGCGTGTCAATCCACAGACAAGCGCGAGTTGTCCACAACTTGACTAAACATGATGACCTAACAATGTGCCACCCAACTTCAACCCAAGTTCTCACCAACTTCACCCCAGTGTGACCACCAACGAGACCATGCCCGAAGATGTTTCACGTGAAACCCTGACCCAGGACGAGGCCAATGAGTGAACAAAACAGGGAGACCAACCCTGTCCCCAGAGCGGGCGATTATGCACGTGACCTACCCCCCTATGACAGCAGTACGCCGATGGCACGTGAGATCGAAGAACAACTGAGACGACGCCAGGCGGTTGGCGCGCCACTCCCCCGTCCGGATCAGACTCGTACTTTCGTCGTGGCCAACCAAAAGGGTGGCGTAGGCAAGACCACCACCACAGTGAATCTCGCAGTCGCACTGGCCCAACATGGCCTTCGAGTGCTCGTGATCGACCTCGACCCGCAAGGCAATGCTTCGACGGCATTGGCGACTGAGCATCGGCGAGGAACCCCATCGACCTACGACGTGCTCGTGGATGGATTGCCGATTGCTGACGCCGTGCAGTCACATCCTGAGATCGCGAATCTCGAAGTGGTGCCGGCAACGATCGACTTAGCAGGTGCTGAGATCGAGTTGGTGAGCATGGTTTCTCGTGAAAATCGGCTCCGCACAGCCATCGGCAAGTATTTGGCCGATCACCAGGTCGACTACGTATTCATTGATTGCCCACCGTCACTGGGTCTACTCACGCTGAATGCCTTGGTGGGTGGCGATGAGATGCTGATCCCGATCCAGGCGGAGTACTACGCGCTTGAGGGTCTGGGTCAACTCTTGGAGACGGTCCAAATGGTCAAGACGCATCTGAATCCAGGTTTGGAGATCAGCACCATCCTGATCACCATGTTTGATTCACGCACAAATTTGGCCGCCGGGGTGGCTGCCGAGGTACGAGAGCATTTCGAGGATCAGGTGCTCAAGACGGCCATCCCGCGCTCAGTCAGGGTGTCGGAAGCGCCGAGCTATGGGCAGAGTGTGATGACCTACGATCCAGGCTCTCCGGGAGCCTTGAGCTATCTCGAGGCAGCTCGTGAGCTCGCCCACCGTGCACAAAAGGAGCACCACAACCAATGAGCGCCAAGCAAGCCCCCCGACGCGGCCTCGGTCGTGGCCTCGGCTCACTGATCCCCCAAGGTCCAGCAGAGGGCGAGATGGCGGAGCCTGAGACTCGTCCGGCAACTCCCCAACCAGCGCGCGAGGCCACCTCCGCTGCGGGTGACGCACCTGCGCAACCCCAGATGGTCGCGGGCGCCTACTTTGCCGAGATCCCCGTTGAGCAGATCTCACCCAACCATGCCCAGCCTCGCGAGGTCTTCGAAGAAGAGGCCATGGCCGAGTTGGTGCACTCGATCCAGGAAGTGGGTCTCCTCCAGCCTGTCGTCGTACGACGCACAGGAGATGCGACTTATGAGTTGATCATGGGCGAGCGCCGTTGGCGCGCCTCAAAGCTCGCCGATCGTACGACGATCCCGGCCATCGTGCGCCAGACCGACGACAACGACATGTTGCGCGATGCGCTCCTGGAAAATCTGCACCGAAGCCAACTGAACCCTCTTGAAGAGGCG